>Ga0315904_10001297_pt1 | contig 39374 bp, 23 predicted proteins | sample LakEriMetagenome_6_FD_203529 | JGI IMG/M metagenome (GOLD analysis project Ga0315904, IMG submission 203529) | Freshwater fungal communities from buoy surface, Lake Erie, Ohio, United States - Buoy 12 MA120 | ecosystem: Environmental > Aquatic > Freshwater > Lake | place: USA: Lake Erie, Ohio... | reverse complement strand
GGGGGGCAGGGGGGAGGAATGATCAAAACACCATAATGTATTCATACAATTTTTGTATGATCCCATAATCACCGTAATATCATTGCGGGTATCAAAGTTCCCCCTTCGGAGGGGGGCAGGGGGGAGGAATGATCAAAACACCATAATGAATACATGCTATTTTTGTATGATCCCATGATCACCGTAATATCATTGCAGGGATCAAAGTTCCCCCTTTGGAGGGGGACAGGGGGGAGGAATAATGAAAACACCAATAACCCTGCTGACTTTTTAAGTTTACTACCAAAGAATTTATTGTGAGGCTATAGCCGTAATTAAGCTGTCCTCCCCCTTAATCCCCCTCCAAAGGGGGAATAGGATAAAACGTTAGATTCCCTTCCGAAGGGAGATTTGCGTGATAAATCTGGATTTCTATGAAGAAAATCCTCCCCCCTGCCCCCCTCCAAAGGGGGAATAGGATAGAACGCTAGATCCCTATCCGAAGACATAACGTCACGCTTCCAGTATTTATCCTTCCCCACACTTCTCACACCCCTCGTTCTTCTTCTTTCCGAAGAATCGTCGGCCTAACCAGAAGGCAGCACCTGCAATGGCGGCTATGACGAGGATAGTTTGCATCAGCTCAATAAAGTATAGGCGATAAATGCCCCAAGGTAGGCGATGATGCCCATGTAGGCGGTCTGGATCAAGGGCCATTTCCAGCCTTTGGTTTCGCGCTTCACGACGGCGAGTGTGGACATACACTGCATCGCATAAACGTAATACACCATGAGAGAAACGCCCATGGCCAATGAATAAACAGGAGTTCCATCCGGATTCTTCTCTGCGCGGAGTCGGTCAATGAGTCTGAGGTTCTCTTCGCCATCGTCCTGAACGGCATAAATGGTAGCCAACGAACCGACAAACACTTCACGCGCCGCAAATGAGGTGATCAGGGAGATCCCGACCTTCCAGTCATAACCCAGCGGACGGATCACCGGCTCAATGAATTTCCCTAGGTGACCGATATACGATTGTTCCAGTTGTGCGGAAGCGATCAAGCGGTTCGTTTCTTCTTCGCTTAATTGTTCCTGCTTGGCCTTTTCGGCAGCTGCTTTTCCGGCTTGTTCCATATCGTCCGAAGGTCCGAAGGAAGCAAGGGCCCAGAGAATGATCGAAATGGCAAGGATCACTTTTCCGGCATCCACAACGAACACGCGGACCTTTTCCCAGACGGTCAACCCGACATTACGCCAGAGTGGTGCCTTGTATCCGGGAAGTTCAAGGAGTAAGAATCCTTTATCCTTGGATCGAATGAAAAGCTTCATCACCCAGGCAGTGATCAGAGCGGAAACCAGTCCCAAGGCATACAACCCGAAAAGAACGAGTCCTTGGAGATTCATGAATCCGAAAACCTGGTACTTGGGGATGACAAGGGCTATCAACAGCGTATAGACAGGTATTCGTGCAGAGCAACTCATCAGTGGAGCGACCATGATGGTGATCATACGTTCCTTCCAGTCGGAAATAGTGCGGGCAGACATCACGCCGGGGATCGCACAGGCTACACTGGAAAGTAAGGGCACCACACTTTTACCATTCAGTCCCAGCGGTCGCATGAGGCGGTCCATGATGAAGACGACACGTGCCAGATACCCGCTTTCTTCAAGGATGGAGATAAAAAAGAACAAGAGTGCGATCTGCGGAATGAAGATGACGACTCCTCCGATGCCGGGGATCACACCCTGACTGATCAGATCGGTAAATATGCCCGGTGGAAGAGTTGAAGCTGCATACGCCGCAAGTGAAGCGAACCGGGCATCGATGAAATCCATCGGAACTGCCGCGAACGAATAAATGAACTGGAATACGATCAACAGAACGAGTGCGAAGATGACATACCCCAGCACAGGATGCACAAGCAGTTGATCCAGTTTACTGATCGTAGGTTGTTGTCGCTCGGTGCGTTGTTCGATCTGACCTATAATACCACTTATCTTGCGGTAACGCATGGCCGCCTCAAGCTCCTGACAATGCGGATCATCCAGAGAACACAGTTGCTGTTCCGGGATGAATCTTCCTGCCGGACGTTGTTTCGCCGCTTGTTTGATGCCATCCAATACTCTTGACCTTCCCATATTGACCCTTGCGGTCGTTTCCACGATCACCGCTCCTTCAAAGGCACTGTGCAAGGCCTCTACATTGATCTGTTTTCCTTCGCGATGAGCGAGGTCGGACATGTTCAAAGCCAGTACACACGGCAGACCAAGGTCGTAGATCTGTGAGAAAAAGAAAAGATTGCGTTCAAGGTTCGACGCATCGGCAACCACCATCACCACATCCGGATAGTCGGCATGTCCGGGATCGGTAAGTATATCATAGACCACCTGCTCATCTCGGGAACGCGGGTAAAGGCTGTACGTGCCGGGAAAATCGATCAGTTCATGCTGTTCGTTATCGATGGTAAGCGTACCGGATTTCTTGTCCACCGTCACACCGGGGAAGTTCCCCACGTGCTGACGGAGACCTGTCAACATGTTGAAGACGGAGCTTTTACCGGTATTCGGGTTTCCAAGCAGTGCTATCTTCATAAGGCAGCACTTTCGGGTTGAACCTTGATGACCGCCGCTTCATCGAGACGAAGGGAAAGGACATAGCCATTAATATCCACCGCGATCGGATCACCGAACGGTGCCTTGAAAAGTACCGTTACCGTACGTCCGGTGACCAACCCCATCTCGAGCAGCTTAGGCTTGAGAGGAGAGTCTATTACGCCTTCGATCTTTACGGTGCTTCCCGGTTTGATATGTGCTAAAGTTGTCATGTTTTCTGACGAGGGACAAAAATACGATATAACACCAGAACACCCATACCTTAAACAGGGTATTGCTTTTGTGATCTCCCCGACTGATAATATATGAAAGGATGTCAGTTCATTTTTTCATGGTATTGGAAAAACGACGCATTCAGTTTTGAGTTAATTTCGCCCCATGAAAGTTTTCAAGTTCGGAGGTGCCTCGGTCAAGGATCCGAGTGCAGTGCGCAATGTGTCTGAGATCCTAAAACTCTATAATGGGGAGAAGCTGACAGTGATCGTTTCAGCAATGGGTAAAACGACCAATAAGCTGGAGGAAGCGGTTAAAGCCTATTCCCTGAATGATCATAAGATGTTCAATGACCATGTGAATGACTTGTACGAATTTCACATGCACATCATGGGGGAATTGTTTCATGAGCGCCATTATGCCATCTTCAATAAGGTGGAGGACGTGTTCGAAAAGCTGCGCAACATGTTCGACCAGCCGTTCCCGGACAATTACAGCTATGCCTACGATCAGATCGTATCATTGGGGGAGGTGATCTCTTCACACATTGTGGCTTCCTTCCTTTTTGAACAAGGTCATTCGGCTGCGTGGGCGGATGCGCGTAAACTTGTTCGAACAGACAATTTGTATCAGGAAGGAAAAGTCGATTGGACGAAGACCGAAGAGTTGATCCGTTCACGATTTCTGCCGAACTTCAGGGAAGTGGATATACAGGTAACACAGGGATTTATCGGTCATACACCGGAAGGATTTACGACAACACTTGGTCGCGAAGGATCAGATTATACAGCAGGGATCTTTGCGTATTGTGGAGATGCGGAGAGCGTGACGATCTGGAAGGACGTGCCGGGCATGCTCAATGCCGATCCAAAGTGGTTCGACAATACCATTAAACTGGATAAGATCTCCTTCAAGGAGGCTATTGAACTTTCCTATTATGGTGCTTCAGTCATCCACCCAAAAACCATCAAGCCATTGCAGAACAAGGGGATTCCGCTATACGTGAAATCATTCCTTGATCCGCAAGCGGAAGGTACAGTCATTCAGGCTTCAACCGAGAACGATCACCTGATACCGTCCTTCATCTTCAAAATGGACCAGATCCTGTTCTCTTTCACTACGCGCGATTTCTCCTTCATCGTTGAGGAGAACCTGAGTGATATTTTCAACCGACTCGCTAAGGTCAACGCCAAGATCAACCTGATGCAGAATTCAGCCCTGAACTTTTCGATCCTCCTCGATCGCAGTAAAGTGGATCCGCAGAAGATCATCGGTCTGTTCAATGATACGTATGAAGTACGCTATAACGAGGGGCTTGAGTTGGTGACCATCCGCCACTACGATCAGCTCACCCTTGACCGTGTTACAGAAGGAAAGGATATTCTCGTGGAGCAGAAGACGCGACAGACGGCGCGCATGGTCATGAAGGATAAGCAGTCCTGATCAGGAAAGTTTATCGGTAAGGATGCGCATTTCGATCACAGGCGAGATGCGCTCGTATAATATATTGTAAACCGCTTCGACGATCGGCATCTCGACATTGTATTCCTTGTTGATCTCCATCACACACTTCACGGCATAGTATCCTTCTGCGATCATGTCCATTTCCAGCTGGGCTGTCTTGACGGAATATCCTTTTCCGATCATAAAACCGAAGGTTCGGTTGCGGGAGAATTTGGAATACGCCGTTACGAGTAAGTCACCCAGATAAGCACTGGATTTCACGTCGCGGTGGATCGGGCTCACTTCGTCGATGAAGTTCTCGATCTCCTGAATGGCATTGGCGATCAGCACCGACTGAAAGTTGTCTCCATATCCCAAACCGGAACAGATCCCGGCAGCAACGGCATAGACGTTCTTCAATACGGCTGATAGTTCTGTACCGAACAAGTCGTCGGACACCGTTGTCTTGATGTAGCGGCAGCTCAACAGGTCCGCCATGCGTTCAGCGTGGTCTTCATTCTGCGAAGCAATGGTCAGATAGGAGAGACGTTCCAGTGCTACTTCCTCTGCATGGCAGGGTCCGCAGATGATCCCGATCTTATTGTAGGCTGTTCCGAAGGTATCGTGAATGAAATGTGCGGGAATGGTATTGTGCTGCGGCACGATCCCTTTTACGGCAGAGAAAACTACTTTGTCTCTGAGCAATGCTTTTGGGAAATGTTCAAAAATGGAAGCCAGAAAGGCTGAAGGTGTTGCGATGATCACGATATCGGCAGGTCGAATGATCTCTTCCAGGTCTGTGCTGACATTGATCTTGTTGAGGTCAAATTCAACAGATTGAAGGTAGTTGGGGTTGTGACGGTATTTCAGGATGTGAGCTACTGCGCCATCGCTCCTCATCCACCAGTTCACGGAGTTGAGGTTATTGCACAGGATCTTGACCAGTGCTGTTGCCCAGCTACCACCTCCGATGACTGCTATTTTTTTTTGATGCCTCACGTCGGGCTAAGGTACAAAAGAATTTGAATGCTGGTGAACGAACGTTGTGAGTCAACTCTGCTGTAAATACATCCATTAGCTTCCAAAAATTAAAGAAATATTCCCAAAAATGGAAAAACAGTATAATTCATCATTTCTTAATTTATAGATAATCAATGGATTAACATTTTGGCGTTTATATTGTAGTGCGCGCGCGTCCTTGCTACAAACTGTCACTAAGAAGAACAATTAACACTTTGACAAACCGACTATGAAAATTAAAAATACGTTAAACCAACTTCACCATTTTTTTATCACACTGACGTTTATAGCTTTTGCATTCAGTGGATCTTTTGTTTTTGCGCAACCGGCCAACGATCAAATTTGTTCGGCGATCGCCGTTACTTGTGGATCAACAACGAATGGAACTACGAACGGTGCTCTCAATGCGGGACAGACTAACGAAAACTTTTCGGTCTGCGGGGGCTATACCCAGAATACACCAGCTGTATGGTATGAGTTTGCCGGAACCGGTGATATTGTGACATTCAGCTTGTGCACATCGGCAGTCTTTAATGATTCTCAGCTCGGTGTATATTCTGGATCTAGCTGTCTAACTGCTACCTGTTTGGCATCAAATGATGACAATGGTCCATCATGCGCCGGTGTGCCTTCTCAAGCGAGTATTGCGATTCCAACAACCGTAGGGACAAATTACTACGTAAAAGTTTTTTCTTGGAATCAGTTAACTCCAAACTTCAACTTTACTTTGACGCTGAGTTGTGCTGCTCCTCCGACACCTCCGGCAAACGATCAGATCTGCGGTGCGTTGCAAATGGGGTGCCCTTCGAATACTACTTATTCTGCTCAAACTACAACTGCAGCAACAATAGGAGGATACGGTGAAACCGGAATTTGTTCCGGGCAGTCACAGAATTCCCCTGCTGTTTGGTATAAAGTACTTGGTACCGGTGCAAACATGACTATCGACTTATGTACTTCGTCACCTTTTGACAGTCAAATAGCTGTTTATTCCTCAGTGAATGGAACATGTCCGAATGCCACTACAAATCCACTGACGTGTGTAACAGCCAATGACGATTTTGGTCCGGCATGTGCAACGCTGCAGGCCAGTGTTTCATTCCAGTCGCAGGCTGGTGTTTGGTATTGGGTGAAGGTTTGGCGGTGGTCCTGGATCTACAATCCAAACCTTGTCATGGGGAGTTTTCAGATCAACTTAACATGTTCGTTTTCTGGACCGCCAAACGATCCGTGTTCCGGAGCAACGCCGGTGGGTGTGCCGTACAACTCAGGAATAGTGTCTGTAGCTCAAGCGACTACTGCAACTGATGGTACTGTTCCAACAAGTTTTACGAGTATTCAGAATCCTATTGCTGGAACACCTACAGTATGTGGAACTGTGAATGCGAATATGAACAATACGTTGTGGTATAGTGTAGTTGGTGATGGTACTACTTATACAGCTTCAACGATCAATTCATCCACTAACTTTGATACGGAGATCCAGGTCTTTACCGGAACCTGTGGAGCTTTAACGGGCGTGGCATGCAGCAATGCCACATCTGCAACTGCAGCATGTACGAATCAAAACTCTGAGGATGTAGTTTGGTGTACCCAGCTCGGAACGATTTATTATGTCATGGTCGGTTCTGAGTTCCTGAACTGTGTAAATTCTAACTTCATTCTCACTATCAATTCATCCGCGGTGCCTTCTACGGCAACACTATATAACAACGATATGGTATGGCGTGGTGGAGCCGGGGTACCATCTACAAAAACCAGTTACCCGTATGTGTATGATACAGGTGAAGACTGGAACAGAAATGCCAACTGGTATGTCTATGACTCGATCAACAATTCATTCATTCCATCAACCGGAGTTCCCACCCTGTCTACTAATGTGTACATTCCGAAATTGGGCGGATGCAACACTAAACTTCCTATCATTTATAATGGAACGACTGCTTTTTCGAAGAACCTTACCATCATGAAGGATGCACGTCTTACGTTCGCAGATTTTGCAGGTTCTACAGCAACAGCAACACCGGGCTCACTTGAATTAAAGGGCGATCTCAATATAAGTGGTCAATTGACCTCGGGAACCGGATCAGTGACCTCTATCAGTGGGGGTAATACGGCTGTAGCTGCGCCGTCAAACGCAGGAAGGGGACTTGTTAAGTTCACAGGTTCAAACAATCAAACGATCACATACGCTGAATTAAATCCAGCTGGTGCGCCGGTTAATGGTAATGTCAATTTTTATGATCTCGAGGTAAATATATTGGGGACGAATACAGGGCTTGTTCTTAATCTACCGGTATATCTGTTTAATGATCTGAAAATGACACAGGGTAATATCCTGACATCTTCTACAAATTTCATTGTTTTGGGGATTCACAATGGATGTGCTCAGATTGTTGCGACGACGTATCCTTCGTTAGCTCCAAATTTCTATGGCACTCCGGCAACTCCCTTGGTGTCCACTGTTACATGGACTTCCGGATCCATTGTAGGGCCCATGTTTAGGTTCAACAGAACAAATACAACAGTTAGTAACGAAAATTCACTGTATCCGGTAGGGGGTATGTACAATGGGAATATAGTGAACAGAAATGCGTACCTAAAATGGGCGAATACATCAACAACCTCAAATGGATTGTTGAGAGCGCGTTATATTCCCGGTGCTGTGCCATTTACGACAGGAATGAATCTTACGGATGGTGCGCTCACCCTTGCTATTATTGCTTCCGAGGGTTACTGGGAAATTCATCCGTACACTCTCGCAAATGTACCTCAAACTACCTTCAGTGCCGCCCCACAGTATAACTTGTTTCTCAGAGCGAATCAATATCCTTCGATCTCTTCCAACTACACCAATGCCAGGATAATTAAAGCGATGGGTTCTGCGCCAAGTACTTGGGCAACGCCACTTGCGAATTGGGGAACTCATGAAAATATAGTTGGTACGAGCAGTGACTTCACTGTTGGCAGGAATTCAATGCTTGGTTTTAGTTACTTTGCGATCGCTGTTCCTCCTTTACCACAAGCCGTCGAATTCATAGGGGCGTCGCATGAATGCTCAGAGGATGGTACCGTTAACTTTGAATGGTCAACGGCTACAGAGCACAATAGTGATCACTTTATCATTGAAACTTCAGAAGATGGTGTCAACTGGGAGACCCTTGCCATACAGCAGGCTGCCGGTAATTCAACGCTGCGTTCAGATTACAGGATGATCGTACCTGCTCCGTTAAACGATAAATACTACATACGGTTAACAGAGCTCGACATGGACGGCACCGAGAGTGTGCTTGGAGTTTTCGCGATCAGTTGTAACGATAATAATGATATGTTCACCTATCCTAATCCGAGTGATCAGCAATTTATGCTGAGTATTCATGATCCTAAGCTGAACGGAGAGATCACCTTGACGGTCACCGATGCGCTTGGTGCTGTTATTGCTGTACAAAGTGGTTTAGGCATAGACGGAGGTGTAGCAAATGTGGCCATCGAACTTCCGGAACTTACACCGGGTGTTTACTTTATCAGCGCTGCAAGAGATGAATACATCAGAACGATCCGGCATGTAGTGAAATAAGATCTGCTTAAATTGGAAAATGGGGCTGTTTCATCCGATGCAGCCCCATTTTTATTTTTCCCAAAATAAAACAAATACTCCCAAAAATGGAATAATCTACTAGTTGAAAAAATCATTAAGTATTGATTATCAGATGAATAAGTTTATTGGAATTAACTTTGAAGAATCCCGCCCGCTATAAATCTAAATCAGTGCTATGAAGAAAAAAACGATTACGTTCGGCGTGATGCTATTCGCGTCGATATCTGTTTTTGGTCAGAAGCAGGAAACGGTCATGCCGCGATTCAACTCGGATGCTGAAAAAGCAGAGTGGATCATGACCCATCCTGAGGACTATGAACGGATGACAGGTGAAAAGGTTTCATCTGTAGTGCCTGAGTTTAAGACGAAGGAGGAGAAAGATGCTTGGTTGAGAGAAAATGGGCTGCTTGCTGATCACCCTCAAACAACGTTGAGTACAACTAATTCAGGCGGTGGCTCACCTCAACGATCAGAGGCAGATCTTCAAGCTGAAAAGATGGAGAAAGAGAGGGCCGAAAAAGAAGCTTATCTGAAGGCTATTGCTGATGAAGAAGCTGCTAAAGAGGCAGAAAAGCTGTCCAAAGAAAAAGCTGAAGAAATGAGGATCATCGAAGAAAGAGAAAAGCCGGATGTTAAACCGGAAAGACCTCAGGTCAGCACTGAAATAGAAAAATCTAATCTTAAAAACTAAGCAATCATGAGAAATTTATATTCTGCCATATGGTCGCTCTTAGTTATTAGCACCTTATCGACGGGTGTTTTCGGACAGACATTTTCGAACACTGCAACGCTTTCTATTCCAGATAATAACTCTGCGGGAACAAGTTCTAATATCACGGTGAGTAATGCGCCTACTTCTTGTTATTCTGTAAGCGTGACTATTCCCAACATTAGTCATACCTACTATGATGATTTGGATATCATGTTGATCAGCCCAACAGGTCAACGAATAATTTTGATGTCTGATTGTGGAGGTGATAATTCCGGAACAGGAAATAGAAATTATTCTTTTGTCCAGGGAGGCACAATACTGAATAATGGTTCACAACCCACAGCTAGCGGCCAAGTAAGCCCTACGGATTATGAGACAGGTGAATCATACCCTGCTGCATGGGGAAATTCAATACTACTTACAGGGATGAATCAGTTCACCGGAAATCCGAATGGACTTTGGACGTTGAGAGTTAGGGATGATTTTAGTCAGGATGTTGGTTCCTTAATTGGTGGTTGGTCAATTACTGTTTCACTAAATGCATTACCGACTTCTTGTGCATCATTATCAGCACCTTCGAATGGAGCTACTAACGTTGCATTGACACAAACTATTACTTGGGCTGCGGTAAACGGAGCAACGGGTTATGACGTGTATTTTGGAACAAATCAAACACTGGTTAATAATCAAAGCGTTTCTGTTTTGGTTTCTTCGAATCAACCAGGTACGAGCTACTCTCCAGTTCTGGCTGGAGGAACAACTTATTATTTTAAGATCGTTCCGCGAAACTGTGCAGGAACCGTATCTGGCTGTTCGACGTGGAGTTTTACGACATTGACTCCTTATAACCCTTGTACAACTATTCCAACCCTCACCTGTGGTGCGGCTGCAACATCTTATTCTATGGCAGGATCTGCTGGTGCTTGGAATTCTTATGGTGGTACTTATCCTGTTCCTGGTCAGGAAAAAATATTTCAATTCACCCCAACCATTACTGGTGTGTACAACGTTACCATGTCAGTGAGTTCAGGCTATAATGACCTTTTCGTGAAGGCAGCATCTTCAGGTTGTAATACAACAGGATGGACATACGTAAATGACATTTTGGGAACAGAGACCTGGGGCCTTAATTTAACTGCAGGAGTTACCTATTATTTAATGATGGATGATGAGGATGTAACTGCAAATACAGGAACCATTAGTGTAGCTTGTCCTGCACCTCCATATAATCCTTGTACTTCAATTGGTAATATTACTTGTGGTTCAACAACCGCTTCTAACAATGCAGGTGGCAGTGGAGCATGGGATTCATTTGGCGGTCCATATACTACTCCTGGAACAGAAAAAATCTTCACATTTACCGCTCCTTTTACAGGATCTTATAATATTTCTGTAAATAATCTCACTGGATATTATGTTGATTTGTTTGTTAAGGATGCATCCTTAGGATGTAATAATGGTGGCTGGACATATCTTAATGATGTAGCTTTCGGTACCGAAGTGAGTACAGTAACTTTAACTGGTGGTGTAACATATTATATCATGTTGGATGACGAAGATGTAACTGCCGGTAGTGCTACTATTACAATCACATGTCCTCCACCACCGATACCATCTACAGACTGTGTTAACACATCATTATTTGGAAGCGCTACTATAAATCCATGCGGGGTTATTACAACAATTTCCACCTGTTCATATGCAGGGGAATATTCACTAATTAGTGGCGCAGTAAGTGGTCAGGTTTTGCGCTTTACTTCCAGTGCAGCGGGTGATTATATCACCATTCGAAGCGGTTCTTCTAACGGTCCTGTGATCGCTCAAGGATCTTCGCCTTTGCAGTTTACTAACAACTTCACTGGAACCCTGTATGCACATTGGAACCTTCCACTGAATTGCCAAACTCAGAATACATGCAGAACAACTACTGTTCAAGTTATGAATGGTACAGGAGGCAATGCTCTTGATGGCACATTTACATATTCAGGCAATCCTTTAAGTATCTCAGGGAATACCACAGGAGCATGTGATAACTCTGCGTTGAGTGCAAGTGATGATTTGATCTATGCAGTAACTGTAGGTTGTGCGGGTTCTTACACCTTCTCTACGGTAGGAGGAGCCACTTGGGATACCTATCTATACTTAACAACCGCGCAAGGTGGCGGTGGCACGGTATTGGCGTTCAATGATGACTTTGATTTAAGTAACGGGGTATTACAGTCAACTATGACTGCTGCCCTTACAGCAGGAACGTACTATGTTGTAGTGGAAGGTTTCTCATCAACTTCATCAGGAGCATTCACGTTGAATGTTTCAGGTACAGGTTCTGCACCATCTATTACAGGTTCTGCATCTAATGCAACTTGTTTCGGTGCAAGCAACGGTTCGATCACAGCTACTGTGAACGGAAACGGAAACACAGCGACAGCTACGTTGAACGGTTCTTCCTTTAATGGTTCTGCTTCAGGACTTGCAGCAGGAACGTACACATTGAGCGCAAGCAACTGCTGGGGAACTTCTACACAGACGTTTACTGTTGGGCAGCCTGCACAATTAACGGCTTCTGTATCTTCAAACGTACCAAACAGTGAAGTGTGCGCTGGTGGCGGTATGACATTGACGGGAACTATCGGAGGTGATGCTACAGTTACTTACCGCTGGGAACAGTACGATGATTTCTTCGGTTGGTCACCAATCACAACTGATGCGAACGTTGCAGCTCCTGCAACAGTAACACTTGACCTGGTTGATCTTTCGGGATCTGCAAATTACCGGTTGGTTGTTACAAGTGCTACCGATGTTAACTGTACAACGGCTGGTGAGCATTATGTGACAGTAACAGAAGACCCAACACTGAACATTTCTTCCTCAAACGTTTCTTGTAATGGTCTTGCAGACGGTTCGGTAAGCGTTGAACTTAATGGTGGTGTCGAAGGAAATAGCTATGCTTATTCCTGGAACAACGGATCTTTGGTAGTATCTCAAGGAGCAAGTGCAAATGGATTGCCTGCAGGCACTTACAATGTTTCTGTTATCGGATCGTATGGTTGTAATGCTTCTGCATCTGTGGAGATCACACAGCCTGAGACATTAGTTGCGTCATCCACTTCGGGAGCAATTGCCTGCAATGGAGGTTCTACAACAGTGACCGTTACAGGTAATGGTGGAACAGCACCATACACAGGGACAGGAACGTTCACGGTAACAGCGGGAGATTACTCTTACACAGTGACAGATGCAAACGGGTGTACAGCGACAACGAGCATAACAGTAGGACAACCAAGCGTATTAACTGCGTCTTCTACAAGCGGTGCGATAGCATGTAACGGCGGAACAACAACAGTAACAGTTTCAGGAAGTGGTGGTACTGCTCCATATACTGGAACCGGTAATTATACAGTAAGTGCTGGTACATATTCATATACAGTAACAGATGCAAACGGATGTACATCAACAACAAGCATCACGGTTACTGAACCAACATTATTGACTGCCAACGCAGCAGTAAGTGACGCGATCAACTGTTTCGGTGAGACAGGTGTGATAACCGTATTTGCTGGGGGAGGAACAACGCCTTATCAAGGGACAGGAACGTTCACGGTAACAGCGGGAGATTACTCTTACACAGTAACAGATGCGAACGGATGTACATCAACGGTTGACATTTCGATCACTGAGCCAGCAGCGCTTACAGCGTCGTCTTCAACATCAGACTTCAACGGATTTGGAGTTAGCTGTAACGGAGGTAACAACGGAAGCATCACTGTATCGGCTGCAGGTGGTGTTACACCATATGCTGCAACTGGATCATACAACAACTTGTCAGCTGGTACATATTCATATACAGTAACGGATGCGAATGGATGTATAGCATCCACAAGCAACACGATCACTGAGCCAGCAGCGCTTACAGCGTCGTCTTCAACATCAGACTTCAACGGATTTGGAGTTAGCTGTAACGGAGGCAACAACGGAAGCATCACTGTATCGGCTGCAGGAGGTGTTACACCATATGCTGCAACTGGATCATACAACAACTTGTCAGCTGGTACATATTCATATACAGTAACGGATGCGAACGGATGTACAGCAACCACAAGCAACACGATCACTGAACCAACATTATTGACTGCAAACGCAGCAGTAAGTGATGCGATCAACTGTTTCGGTGAGAATGGAGAGATCACGGTATTCGCATCCGGAGGTACACCTGCTTATACAGGTACGGGACCAAATGTGGTATCAGCCGGAGACTACAGCTATACAGTAACAGATGCAAACGGATGTACAGCATCGGTTGACATTTCGATCTCTGAGCCGACGTTGCTTGTAGCATCTTCATCTGTGACGGATGCGATCAACTGTAACGGTGAGACAGGAGTGATCACAGTAACTGCAACAGGAGGTACTCCTGGATACACAGGTACTGAAGATTTCACTGTAAATGCAGGAACATACAGCTATGACGTAACTGACGCAAACGGATGTCTTGCTTCTACTTCTACTACGATCACAGAGCCTGAAGTGCTTACAGTGAACGCCGGTGGAGATGAAACAGTATTCTACGGATACGGACCAATGGAATGTGCTGATCTGAGCGCTTCTATCGATGGTGGAACACCTGATTACTCTGCAATGTGGACGTCCAATGTATCCGGTGGAGGAGTTGGAACTGATGTAACCGTTTGTCCTCAGACAAATGAAGTATACACGGTAACTGTAACAGACGCGAACGGATGTACTGCATCAGATGATCTTTCTATCTGTGTGGTGAACGTAGAGTGTCAGGCAGGAAACAGCGACATCATCAAAGTTGAGATGTGCCAGATCCCTCCGGGTAACCCGAACAACGCACACACGATCTGTGTAGACGAGAACGCAGTGCCTGCGCACCTTGCGATCGGATGTACACTTGGAGCATGTGGCGAGTTGGATAACTGTAACTATCTTTCAGGAATGGCGGTACAGGGAGCAGCAGCACAGAAGCTTGAGGCGATGAACCCAACACTGGCGCTGACAGCTTATCCTAACCCGACATTAACAGCGACTACAGTTTCTGTGACACCGGTAGACAAGGGCGAATACACGATCGTACTGACAGACATGACAGGCCGCGTGATCGCGAACATCTACACTGGATTCATCAGCGACTATGAGAACAGAACCTTCGAGGTAGACATGACCACACTTACCGGTGGCGTTTACGTAGTGAACGTGATCGGAGGAAACGGTATCATGGATAACCTGAAGATCGTTAAGGAGTGATCCTGATCTAATGTACACTAAGGAAAGGAGGCTTCGGCCTCCTTTTTTTGTTTCCCAATTTTGGAAACTAAAGCGGAAAAGATTTATATAAATCCCAATAGATCAATTATATATAATTTAGTGTACAGATTTTGAATAGGAAATGTGCTTTTCCGAAAGTGAATTCAACCTAACAGGATGATTATGAGATCAGATTACATTACTGTAGCCTTAATTACGTTCGCTTTATTTTCTACCCGAACAATTGCACAAGAGATCAGTTATGATCAGCAGCATGTTGCGGGTGCCGTGTACTTTCCTTGTCCGGCCGATGAATTTCCAAAAGACAAATTCGCCAACGAGCCGGAGCAAAAAGTTCCCGGAGCAACTATTTATTCTACCGGATTTGCAAATTCCCTCGGATCCTGGACAACTTCCGGTACCGACGGCGCTTTATGGTTGCATGACGATGACGGTCCAAACGGTCAGTTTGCTGTAACCGCCAATGAGATCATCGGTTCTCAGAGCGTCAATAACGGGTTCGCGATCTTTGACGCCGATCTGTCCAATCCGGGCGGTGGTCCCTGGGCAGACCGCATAGGTCAGCTCGTTTCCCCGGTCATCGATATGACGGGGATCAGTTTCTCCTTCATAGAGTTCTGGCACAAGTACCGCTTCTGCTGCGATAATGCGTTTATTCCCCGGGTGGAGGTCACGACAACAGATTTTGTGACCTACGCCACCTTCGATGCCAGTATTCCCGGTGTGGAGCCTAATACCGTTTCCCCATCCTATAAAGCCAAGATCAACATCAGTAGCTTTCTGGACACCGCATCCAATCTGAACAATTTCCGTTTCAGGTTCAATTTTGACGGAAGCAATGGTGGTTCACATTATTACTGGCAGATAGATGATGTTAAGGTAAGGGAATGTTTTGAGTATGATCTCTTCAATACATCCGTCTCGTTCTCGATGGGAGAGATGGGTCAGGCCTACTATTTTGTTTCCGAATCACAGCTTTCTCCTATGATCTTCAGCGCTGAATTACGAAACGATGGAAGCATGCCGGCTACCGGATGTCAGCTAAGTGTCAGTTCGAATGCTGGAAGTGGTGTTGCGGTTTCACCCTTGTCCGATCTTCAACCCGGAGAGATGGCAACCTTCACTACGCCACCTACAACCATGTTTTCGGATACTAACTCCTATTTAATGACCTACGACTTACTGCAGGATTTAGTCGACGCTATTCCGCAGGACAACAAGCTTAACCATTTGATCACGGTTCATCGCAAACTATACAGTATTGATGATAACCAACCCACGGGCTATATTGCCAACATCTCTCCACAAAGCGGTCAGGCTTTCAAGGTCGGAAATGTAATGGAGATCATGAACAACGACCTGATCGATTCGATGTATGTGTTTGTTACAGCAACTTCTACCAATGTTGGACAGGTTATCTTTGGAGAAGTACGAAAAAGACAGAACGGTAACTGGGTATTACTGGGGACCACCGGCCTAAAAGCCATCACAATGGAGAACAATGGTGGATCAATAGGTTTGGCCTTTACCTCTCCTTTGGTGGTGAGTTCCGGAGATACGCTCCTGGTTCTGGCCTGTCACAATGGTGGCTTACCGGATGTGCGCTTTAGGATCACCCGAAAGGTGGGGGAAGGAATTGTACAGGGATACCGGGCAGATGGAACGAATTTCGTTCTTTCAGATCCACATGCTGTTATGGTCAGATTGGGAATGACTGAAGTGGTGGGACTGAATACGCTTGATCTAAATAATATTAAACTTTACCCAAATCCGTTAACTGATCTGTTGTATATAACCGTGCCGGACGGAATGGCTCCTTTAGCTGAAGTAATTATCGCGGATGTATCAGGCAAACATTTCAGGAGATCTGCCATTTCCATCAACGGGAATACCTATGAGATTGACATGGGTGATCTGGAGTCGGGCATATATGTTGTTTCTGTACCGGGTGCTGCACATAATTGGATGAGGGTCATAAAGCTGTAGAGGCATTCTGAAGTGTAACCGAAGAAACAGTTTTATAACCATTTGTGTAAAAAATTCGGAGTCTTCATTTTCATGAACTATTTTCGGGGTCAAACTTAAAGATCTATGAAAACCATACTTCTGTGTGTAATTTTATTGTTCTGCGGCAGTTTATCTGCTCAGTCAGTTGACCGCTGCATGACCGTTCAGGCTATAGAATATCAGGAAAGTATCACGCCTGGCTACAAGGCTCAATTGGAAAAGAATTTTCAGTTGGCCAAGAAACGAGGGGGTTTGCTCAAGGCCGATCCGATCTATACCATTCCGGTTGTGGTACATGTGGTCTATAATACTCCTGAACAGAACCTTCCCGATTCAGTTATCATCGATCAGATCGAAGTACTGACGAATGATTTTAACCGATGGAACGCAGACACGGTGAACATGCGTCCTGATTTTGATCCGGTCAAAGGAAATCCGGGGATCCGTTTCAAACTTGCACAAATAGATCCGCAGGGAAGTGCAACAACAGGGATCACACGTACGCAGACTGCTACGGAAAGTTTCGGGTCCTTCGCTATCTTCACTGGTTCTTTCGCTGACCTTGAAAATGTAAAATCTACCGCTAATGGTGGTCATGACCCTTGGGATCAAGGACGTTACCTAAATATATGGGTATGCAATATGTCTTTACCTCTTCTGGGGCCAGCCCTTCTCGGTTATGCCACTCCGCCTGCAGGGCTGCCGAATTGGCCGACCGGGCAAACACCCACCGGTTTATCAGATGGAGTCGTCATTCAATACCAGGCTTTCGGCAGTAATAATCCGGTACCCATTCAATTTGGGCAGACAGCATATGAGGTAGCAGGCCGAACCTGTGTACATGAGGTAGGACATTATCTGGGGTTGAGACATATCTGGGGAGATGGGGATTGTACTCAGGAAGATGGTATCGATGACACACCGAATGCAGATTCACAGTCGAATCAAGATTGTGACTTCACCCGTAATACGTGTACTGATAACATCGTAGGAACAGACCTTCCGGATATGGTTGAGAATTATATGGATTATTCGGCTGAAACGTGTCAGAATTCATTTACTGAAGGTCAGGTGCAACTGATGCATGGAGTGCTGGAGGATCAGCGCTATGATCTGGTACATAATAATCCGGCTGCCGTTCCGTCGATTGCTGTTCTGGAACTCGAAGTATTTCCAAACCCGGTGTCAACAGTTCTGACGATTCGTTCAAGCACTACTGAGGAACTCGATCTTACCCTTTCAGATGTGAATGGAAGATCGGTTCAGACCTCCAGAATGATCAATGGAACCCATACACTTTCCCTACAGGATCTTGAGAAAGGGATCTATCAGTTGCGAATAGGTAATAGCCGTTCTTTCGCAATTAAGCAGATCGTCAAGAATTGATCTCATCTCCGTTAAAAATAAGAAAGGTCCGACTAGTTCGGGCCTTTTCGCGTAAATAGCTGATATTAATCATGTTTTTTGAAAATGTTACTCATAGTTAAGGAGGGGATCGCAGCGGATATTTGCAATACAAACTTACTTTTCTATGGAAGCAAATATTCAACACACTGGAATCTTCGGGAGGTATCTTGCAGATTCTGAGTTCAACAGGTTCGGACTTATCTTTGTAATTCTCACTCTGGTGGGATGTTTGGGTGGTATAGCCGTTGGTATGGGTGCGATCAATAATACACTCGCCCTTGTAATGGTGACTATTCCAACCATGCTTACATTAAGTCTCCTTTTAGCGGTAGCGCCAATGCGCTGGATCCTCAGTGCCGCATCAGTAGCAGTCCTATTAGACGTATTGATGATCCTTTATTACACACTTTTGGCCTAAGTATTCCAACATACTTTAAGGTGCTCTCCCAACGGGGTGAGCGAGGTTTTCTGACTAAGGGCCGGGTTGCATTGCAATTCGGTCTTTGTCGTTTAAAGAATTGCCGGTAATTCAATTCTAAAGACAGTACCTTCCCCTTCAACAGACTCAAAGTCGATGGTACCTCTATGGTTTTCGATGATCTGACGAACCATCGCCAGGCCGAGACCGGTGCCCGTGCTCTTTGTCGTAAAATAAGGAACGAAGATCCTTCCGTGCTCCCTTTCCGGAATCCCATTTCCGTTGTCTTTCACATCGATAAGCACTTTTCCTGAAGATTGGAGCAATGTTACCTCGACAAGCCCTTTTCTGCCATCCGGAATAGCCTGGATCGCATTGTTGATAAGGTTGTTGAAGACCCGGATCATCTGATCTTTATCGGCCTGAATGTGGATTGATGGGGCATCAGCCTGTAACCTGATCTCTGTCTCCTCTTCTGTTCGGAAGACCTCAAGAACACCCTCCAGTAACGGAAGGAGATCCAGACGTACCTCATTAGGTTTCGGCATCTTCGCGAAATTGGAGAACTCGTTCGCGATCTCCGTCAGGGCATCGATCTGTTCAATGAGTGATGCCGCGACCTTGTTCAATTTTTCGCCCGACTGTGGATTCGAAGGGTCATAGACACGCTGAAGCTGCTGAATACTCAGTTTCATGGGTGTTAGAGGATTCTTGATCTCATGCGCAACCTGCTTGGCCATCTCCCGCCATGCACTTTCCCTTTCATTCTGAGCGATCTGTTCAGCTGCAAACTCCAGTTCCTCAAGTTTCTGGTTATATTCCTTTACCAGGGCTCCGATCTCATCATCTCGGTGATAATTGATCTTCTGGTTGTGTTTACCGAATCGCACACCCGCAAAGTTCTCCTGAAGAAGTCTCAGTGGTGAGGTTACCCATCCCGAGATCAGGATGGCAAGGATAGTAGACAGCGCCAGAAGGAGCATGAATACATTGATGATTGCCACAAGGAATTTCTGGATCTGTGCTTCGAACTCCTCCTGTTGTCCGAAATGCTGCAGGTTGATATACCCCAGCAGATTTCCTTCAGTATTATACATTGGGATATAGGCTGAAGAATAGTTCAATGCACCGATGTTTTCCTGATGGATGAATTCGCTCTTGCTCTCGCTGTAAACGGCATAATAGGCATCAGGATGCATCTGCTCCCCGATGAGTCCGATGTTATAGATCTTCGGCCGCGATGAGGCGAGCAACAGACCTCTTCTGTTGTATATATTAATATCTGTCACGAATACCTTTGAGAATTTCCTGAGCAGGTATTCGATGTAATTGCCATCTTTTGAGATGTCCAGTTCTTTTTTCGTTCCAAGTTTTGAACGGATCTCAACGAAGACTGAATTCAATTTTTCGCGGATCACTTCATGCGTATAACTGTTATACTGGTTGCGCACAAATATCCCGCTACCATATCCGAATCCGAGCAGGGACACAAAAACCACAGAGATGAGTACAAGTTGGATCCTGGCTGCAAGTGAAATGGTTCGCAACACGGGTCCTTTACCCGAAGAACCTGAAAATAGGAAAGGAAGCAAAAGAATTCCAAAGAAGCAGAACAGGTAAGAAAAGGAAGTAACCAATTCAACATACGAATAGTTCTTGCTCGAAAGGACGATCAGATCTTCGATCGATCCCTGAAGCAAATAGTGACTGTAACCATCCCTGTCTACGAAGGATCTGTTCCTTCCCCAGGAACATACAGTTTCATCATTTGTAGGGTAATTGAAGGTCCCGTATCGTGTGATGAGTTTGCCGTGATGATAACGCGCGATCGAATAATTCTCCAGAGAACTGAATACGTTGGCTTCATTAGAGACCAAAAGCCTTGGGAAACCGATCTCTTCAGGAATTTTCTTAGAGCGAAGGGTACAGTACAAATACGCTGACGAAGGGGTGTTATCATCTTTCAGTTCTTGTCGGATTACGTAACTGTACTGATCAGCGTTATTGTCGATGTAGATCATGGAGCTATCCACTTCTGAAGGTGATCCATGGTCTTTGATCAGCTTGTTGATCACTTCAAAGGTGAACGACTGTGTTTCGTCCATGATGAGCGAATTTCCAAGACTGTCGAAAATATTGAAGTTCATCTCATACTTTTCCCAGAAACCACCGAAGAACCGTCGTTCCATGGCGTCTTCAAAATCGGAGATCGTGATATTGCGTGGAGTTGAAATGAATTTTAACAGGAAGGGATCACGCTTGAGCTTATCCGACAATAGATGATACTCCAGTTCTGCACCGGGATCTTTATAAGAAATGAGCTGACTGGCATATAGTTCACGCTCTTCTCTTTCCTTCCGCTGAGAGAATTCGGAAAGGTTCATGGCGGTAACCGAACTGAACAGGAAAAGGTAAAGGATGGTGGCTAAAACAGCAAGATCTCTGGACTCCTTGAAGGTGAAATACGCACAAAGCCCCATGAAAATGAGGGGGAAGACCCCTGACAGAAAGATCTGTGAACCCAGCCCGGATTCATAGATAAAAAAGAGCACAGAACCGATGAACAATACAACAGATAGCGTTGTGATCGCCATGCCGGAGCGCTTGTATAACTCCATTCCTGTCCGTATGAAACGGTAGAAGGAAAAATACAGCGCACCGAAAGAGAGGATGGTGAGCACGGAATAGGCATTCAGCTCGAATAAACGGTCGATGAGTAGCGGTATGGATGAGTTGCCGATCAGATCCGATGTCAGATTCAGCATGAAGTGCCACATGAAGAAGCCCATAATGATCATGGATATCCCTGTAAAACCGGCTTTCGTTTTGTGTGCGATGGTTCTGGTTAACCGCAGCAGGAAGAAGATGCTGAATACGATAAGTCCGCAGTTGACAAGGTATTCGAAGAAATTGGGAAAAAGCTCGCTGGAAGCATAGAGTTCTGACCTGAACGCTGTCGTTTCCTTCATGAAATGGAGCCAGTCGAATGTGAGGGACAAGTAGCGCAGACCAATGATCGTCGGAAGAACGGAAGCGTTAATAAGTGGGGAGGACGATTGGCCCAACTCATAGATTCCGAGCAGTCCCAAATAAATACTAAGGATCAGGAATAAAGCCAGCAATAGTGATTCTTTCTCACTGATCGGTTGGACTTTATCTACACTGAGGGAAAAAATGAAGTCGCCCCGTTTGTCCGTAATCTCGAAACCCGGCAGATGTTCAGGAGAAATATCCATCTCCATGGCTGAGTGAAGGTCATTTGAAAATTCATTCCGCAGTGCCTCGTTTTCATAGGGGTACTCACTCCGGATCAGGAACGAGCCAACGATGCGGAAATCGTCTTTTTCGATCACCTTTGCATAGTACCAGCCATTTTGAAGATGAACAGCACCATCCACGGGGAAATGCATGTCGGCGAATTGCAAAACAGGTAACTGATTCGTGTTCCAGTAGATGAGGGAGTCATTCCTGTACACATGCAGAAAAAGGTCTTTCTTACCATTATGCTTATTCCAGTCCGCATAATCACTGTTGTGGATGACCAGTTCTTTTTGTTCGTTGAGAAACCGGTCGAGCTGCTTTTCTTTTTCGGAGAATTGCTTCTGAAAATCACGCACAACAGGAGCTGCTTCGGGATCAAAAACACTTTTCAGCGTTACCGCAAATAACAGCAGGCAGAAAGATGCCAGCAGCAGAAATCGGTATTTGTTCAGTTTCTTCAAGATGTCATTTCCAGTTGCAGCATGCGTTTATCGATCTCCTTGACAAGCTTGTCATAGTCCTTGTCCGCATGCTCATCATTCCTGTAACGGAAATCAGCGAGTCCTTCGTATGGAAGAAGGTAATTATGATAACAAGGCATCACATGGTGTTCCCACTGATAGATGATATCTTCCTTTGCATAGCCTCTGGATTGTTGGTCCCTGTTGATCCGCCTGTTGAGCTGAGTGTTATGGTCAACGGAAATAAAAATGGAAAAATCGATCACTGCTCTCACCATTTCATAATGGAATAGGAAAAGTCCTTCGACGATGATCAATTGTGAAGGAAAGATCGTGATATAGGTATTAAGATCCGGAGGGGCGTTGAAATGGTATTCTTCTACATGAATGTGCTCTCCGTTGATCAGACGGTAAAGGTCGTCGACCAGTTTTTTTTCATCCAGTGCGGAGGGCAGATCAAAATTGATCTTACCATTCTCATCAGTAATTTGTTCTTCTATGGGCAGGTAATAGTTGTCCATGGAGAAAACCGATGGCTTCAGATGTGCATATGTTTTTGAAAGACGGTTCAGCAATGTCGTTTTTCCTGAGCCGCTCCCTCCGCAGATACCAATGATCATTTTTTAAGGAATTCAAATTTAACCGCTCCCGGATTGTTCAATTGTTTTGTTTCGAAGAACAGGGAACCGGTAGGCAAAGATACGGCAAATCTTCCCTTCAGATCCTTGATCATAGTGCTGCTTGGGTTAAACGGCGTAAACGCAGTGACGGTATTGGTAACTGCCGGATCAGCAGTGAAGGGGAGGAAAACTGACTTTCCACCAAAGGTGCTGGCAATACCTTCGTTAAGAGCAACAGAACTGAATCCGGGTACTTTTTTGTCAGTTGAAGGAGCTATCTCAACCGATTTGATCTTTGTCCATTTGAGATTTTCCAGAGCATACAACTCTACCAGTTTTTTCATGCCATCCGTTCGGATACCGCTGTGGAAGTACTTTCCATTGATGAAATGCAATTGTCCGGTTGCCACCTCCTGATTGTTCAGGTAGTACCTTCCCGTTGTACCAAAAGACCCCGACGGAACTGCATCAAAATTGTGTGCAGCACATTCAATGAAACGAGATTCTGTTTTTTCTGCCTTTGATGTGAAGGTTTGCAAGGTGAATCCACTTTTCTTGTCCAGCTGGTCTTTAGCATAGAAGATGATGTTCTCACCCTGATTCCCTGCGTAGGTCCAGAATCCGTATTTCCCGGGTTCTTTGAGATTGGCTTCGGGAGTGTCGCCCAGTTTCGACGCATAAACGAGCATGTTGTGATGGGTCATTGTTACGAGAAGGTCTGTGAATCGCTTCTCTTTCTTATCATGATGGCGCATTAGAAATACAAGTGCCTTATCGGTGGTAAAGACGTCTATCATCTTTAATTCGGTAATGTCGTAGTCCCCCAGTTTTTTGATTGGTGTCGTAAGCATTGCGGTAGAGTTTTTTACATTCCCGGCAATGTTGATCTGGCTGAACGAGACCTTTCCTTCTACAGGTTGCAGTTGTTCCAGGAAATACACGTATCGGGCATTTTCACTATGGATGTAATAATATTCTTTGCCGGTAGGATTAAAACTTTCCTGCCAGATGCTGGTTGTCTTTTCACCCACCATGGTGAGGTTGATCTTTCGCTTAAGGCCCGAAGGGTCCCTGTTCAGCAGTAATGCACCATTCCCTTTCCATTCGATAATATCGAAAAAGGGGTATTCCTCAGCGGGCATTATGAACTCCTGGGCAACGGATGAGACACCAAGGATGGTGGTAAAGATCAACGTTAGAATTTTCATGATATTTCGTATTTTGTGATCCGCTTAGCAAACAGTATGCTAAAATAAATGTTTGAAGAATACTTATAACGTAAAACAATGAATCCTTATCTGCGAAATTTGTTGGTACTTCCAACCATTGCCATTTTAATGGCGTCTTTTAATATGGCATCCAAAGGTCCAAAACCACTCAAAGTTGGGAAAACAGCACCTCTTCAGGATTATGCAATGACCAATGTGGACGGTTCTTCAAAGACACTCAAGGGATTGAAGGGTGAAAAAGGCTTGCTGGTGATCTTTTCATGCAATACCTGTCCTTTTGTGGTAGGAGCCGAGAAATTTGCAGGATGGGAAGTACAGTATAATACCATAAACGACCTTGCTGCTGCCAATGGAGTGAATACTGTGCTGGTGAACTCGAACGAAGCGAAAAGAGAAGGAGATGACTCAATGGAAGCTATGAAGAAAAGAGCGGAATTGAAAGCATATAAGATGCCTTATGTGGAGGATAAGGATTCTAAACTGGCTGATGCATTCGGAGCGAGAACAACACCGCATGTGTACTTGTTCAATTCAGACATGAAGCTTGTTTATACAGGATCTATCGATAATACCTGGGACAGTAAGAGATCAGAAGATATTCCATATCTGAACAATGCATTAGATCAATTGGGTAAAGGACAGAAGATCACGGCGCCTACAACTGACCCAAGAGGATGCAGTATTAAAAGAAAGCAAGTGAACCCATAACGTAAACCATAACTATGAAACGCAAACTACTTATTATTTCGGCGCTTGTGCTCAGCGGACTGACTTTCGGCCAGCAGGGCGACGGAGGTATCCCGAAAGGGGAAAAGGCAAGTTCAGGCTTTAAGGCGGTGGAAACAGTTGCATTCAGTGAGCCGGATGTTGAGGCACTTCGTGCCGAGGACCTGCTGACAGATGACACCGGTACAGCCCCCTGGAGATTTGGGTTTAATAACTACACTGAACTTGGGTTGAATAATTCAGGTAAGTGGTTTGATCTGCCTAACGGAGATCGTATCTGGTTGCTGAAGGTCACCTGTGCCAATGCGCTTACGGTGAACCTGACGTTCAACCAAACCCAGATCCCTGAAGGGAACGAGCTGTATGTGTACAATCCGGATAAATCATTTATCCTCGGAAAATTCACGGGATATCACCTGTATGACGGGCAGTTGGGAACTGAACTCGTTCCCGGAAACACGGTTATAGTTGAATACTATGTGCCTTCCTACAACAAGGACAACATCGGAAATGTAAATGTGTTCCGAGTAACGCACGGATACCGTACGGCACACGAATTTATGACAAAGGCTTTCGGCAGCTCAGGAAACTGTAATATGAATGTGAACTGTCCTGACGGTGCGGATTGGGTGAACCAGCGCAATAGTGCGGTAATGCTTGTTTCAGGAGGTAGCGGGTTCTGTTCCGGTGCCTTGATTAACAATACACTCAACGATGGAAAACCATACGTACTCACGGCTAACCATTGCTATAGTGATCCAGCAGGATGGGTCTTCCGTTTTAACTGGCAGGCAACTGCTTGTACGAATCCCGGTGCATCGCCTACCTTTCAGTCTCTATCAGGAGCAGTGTTGAGATCAAGAAGAACTCCTTCTGATTTTTGTTTGGTGGAGATCACAGGTGGACTTGTAGGAGGAACGGTACCGGCTACTTATTCTCCCTATTTTTCAGGCTGGGACAATTCAGGTGTGAATCCGACCTCGACGGTATGTATCCATCATCCTTCAGGAGATATCAAAAAGATCGCCTTTGATGACGCTGCGGCCAGTCCTGCAACGGCAATGGGTTCTGAAGCGAATGGAGTGTGGCAGGTTGAATGGGACAGAAATACAACTACAGAGGGTGGTTCTTCAGGATCACCACTTTTTGACCAGAACCACAGGATCATTGGTCAATTGTGGGGAGGAGGAGCGTCATGCTTTAATCTCTCAGCACCTGACTATTACGGCCGTCTTTCAAAGTCGTGGAACCCTGCATCCAGTAACAGTACAAACCACCTTGTGACCTGGCTTGATCCGAATAACAGCGGAGCGCAGTTCATTGACGGTTATGATCCGAACAATTCAACGCCGGTAGCGATAGATGCAGGTCTCGCAAACCCTCAGGGAGCGACAGGAACTTTCTGCAGTGCACAAATTACTCCTTCTATTACAATTTCCAATTCAGGTACGACAACCCTAACATCGGCAACGATCACTTATGGGATCAACGGCAACTACAACCTAACGTACCCCTGGACAGGTTCCCTGGCACAGTGGCAGTCAACAACGGTTACCTTGCCGGCTATGACGGTACCCGGAGGTTCACACACCTTCAATGCTCAGGTGACGAATCCGAATGGATCGACAGATGAGAACCTAGCTAACAATTCGGTAAATTCTTCGTTCACCGCAGTGGTCAACGGACAGGCAGTGCAGTTAAATCTTGACCTCGATTGCTGGGGATCAGAGACATCCTGGGAACTCAGAAATGATGCAAATGCATTGCTCTACAGCGGTAGTGGATACCAGGATAGTGATCCGGGAGTGATCACGGTTGATTTTTGTCTGGCTTATGATTGTTATACCTTCACGATCAATGATTCGTATGGGGATGGTCTTACCAGCTGTTCAGTCGCTGATGGTGGAAACGGCAGTTATCAGATCCTGTATAATGGAGATGTAATGGCTGAGATCACAGAAGCGGATGCCAACTTTGGTGATACGGATTCACAGAACTTCTGTATTCAGGATTTCACCGGAATTGATGAGAGTAGTCTGGCCGGAAAGATCAGCGTCTATCCAAACCCGGCAAAGGATGTATTGAACATCTCTGTAAACGATCTAAATGCTGAATCTGTGCGGATCCTTACAGTTGACGGTCAGCTTGTCTATACAATCACGGTCGATTCATCCACAACGAAAGTGGACACCTCTGTTCTTGCGGCAGGAGTGTATTTGGTCAAGGTGATCACCATGGAAGGAACTGTTGTAAAGCAGGTTGTGATCAGATGATAGAACTTAGAAGTAATAAAAAAGGCAACCTACCGGTTGCCTTTTTTATGTTGTCTGGTGAGGTTAGTATTTTACGAACACGTTCTTCGGTTCAGTGAAAAAGCGAAGTGCTTCCCATCCTCCCTCACGGCCAACACCTGAAGCCTTAACACCGCCAAAAGGCGTACGCAGGTCCCTCACTAACCATGAGTTCACCCAAACGATCCCTGAATGCAAATGATCCGCAACGCGGTGCGCTCGCTTGAGGTCATTCGTCCAGACCGTTGCAGCAAGCCCGTATTGTGTGGAATTGGCCATCATGAGCACTTCTTCCTCCGTGTCAAAAGGTGTGATCGTTACCACCGGACCAAAGATCTCTTCCTGGTTCGTGCGGCAGTTATATGACAGGCCTTCGATGACAGTTGGACGCACATAATAACCCTCTGCATATTCACCATCAAGAATCTCTCTTTTCCCACCGGTCAGAACTGTTCCTCCCTCTTGCTTCGCCAGTTCCACATATGACAGGATCTTCTCCATGTGAGGCTTGGAAACAACGGCTCCAAGTTTCGCCTTCGGGTCGTTCGGATACGAAACAATGGTATTTTCTACCTTCTCCACGAAAGCCTGCTTGAATTTTTCATACAGCGGACGCTCCACGAAGATGCGTGAGCCGCAAAGACAGATCTGTCCCTGATTAGCAAACGATGATCGCAATGTGGTACTGAGCATATCCTCAAAATCACAATCTGCAAAGATGATATTGGGGTTCTTTCCTCCAAGTTCGAGCGAAAGCTTCTTAAACATCGGTGCTGCGGTACGGGCAATGTATTCACCTGTTTTGGTCCCTCCGGTGAAAGAGATGGCCTTGATCTTTGGGTGCTTAACGATTGCATCACCCACACTCCCACCTTCCCCGTGAAGGATGTTCAATACACCCGCCGGCATTCCTGCTTCGTTGCACACTTCACCCAGAAGAAAGGCTGTGTAGGGAGTGATCTCGGATGGTTTAGCCACCACACAGTTCCCTGCAGCTAAAGCGGGTGCGATCTTCCATGAGAAGAGGTAAAGTGGAAGGTTCCATGGGGAGATACATCCGACGATACCTATCGGTTTACGGATCGTGTAGTTGAACCCGACACCTTCCATGTAATGTGATTCTGAAGCAAAATGCAGAATGGCTGTGGCAAAGAAATGGAAATTGGAAACGGCTCTGGGGATATCCACATGCGCCGCCAGCGAAAGTGGCTTACCGTTGTCGCGCGACTCTGCCGCCACAAACTCGTCCATGCGGCGCTGGATTCCTTCTGAGATCCTGACCATGATCGCACTTCTTTCATCCGCGCTCATCGCCGACCATACCGGAAAGGCTTTCTCTGCGGCATCAACGGCTTTTTGGACATCCCTTTCATCTGAATTGGGGATCAGGCTGTATACCTTTCCCGTAGCCGGTTCAAAATTGTCGATGTACTGTCCGCTCAGCGGTTCACAGTAGGTTCCGTCAATAAAGTTTCGCAGTTTTTCCATCTGATCAGATTTTGTGCGTGATCCCGAATCGTTTGAGTACTCGAGCGATCCACCGGCCAAAGATAGACAGAAATAGGATGCCTGAAACGATGCAGATGGTGTTGGCCATCAGATCAAAAAAAGAACTCAAACTTCCGGATATAGCCATGAAGGATTTCGATCAAGGGTCCGAAACGTGTAAGTGCAAGAAAAAAGTGAACACGTTTCCGATTCCCGAATACCATGAGAGAATTGACCGTCAATGCGAAGCAGGCCAGTGCATGACCGGCCTGTTCATAGACGTCGAGCCCCATTTCAATGGAACGGGGTTTCAGGCTCAATCAGGAAACGAAGAGCAAGATTAGAACCGGTGTGTGATCGTGAGTAACACAGATTAATTCTCTGAGGTTTCGTAACGCAGCTCTTTTCCCTTTTTAACAGCCGGAATTCCCTCAGTCATCCACAACGGTGCAGGCGCATCCATCAGGTAATGATCGAAGAACTGTTTCATTCGGATGCTCAGGTCGATCCTGTTCGCATTCTTCATCAGATTATGGTCATCGCCATTGTAATTCAGCATCCAGCAGGCTTTTCCCAATCGACGCATCCCGGTGTACAATTCAATCCCCTGATACCAGGGAACGGCTCCGTCCTCATCATTGTGCATGATCAACAGTGGTGTTTTGACCTTAGGAAGATGGAATAGTGGTGAATTCTCCACATATAATTCCGGAGCTTCCCAGATGGTTTTTCCAATTCGACTCTGTGTCTTTTCGTACTGGAATTGACGATTGACACCTGAACCCCATCGAATTCCGCCATAGGCAGAGAACATGTTGGATACCGGTGCGCCTGCCATTGCCGCAGCATAGCGATCTGTCATGGTAATGAGCTGTGCAGTTTGATATCCTCCCCAGCTTTGTCCCTGCAAGCCCAGGCGTTTAGGGTCGATCGAAGGGTAAAGTTTCAACACGTGATCAGTTCCGCTCATGATACAATCATAGGCAGACTTTGCAGGATGTCCGGCTTCATAACGGATATCCGGTATGAATACAATATACCCCGCTGAAGCATATTCAGTCGGATGGATGATCGAAGCAGATGGTTTAGGGACATAATGATTGTGGAGATCCTCGTTGTACAGCTCGTAGTAATAGATCAACAGAGGATACTTTTTGGTCGGATCATAGTTTTCGGGCTTATAGATCAAACCTTCCAATGGTATTCCCTTGTAGCTTTTCCAGTTGATCAGCTCCACCGATGCCCAGTTGAATGAATCCTGCTGTGGATTGGTGCGTGTAAGTATTCTCTCCTCACTGAATGTTGTGGAGGTCAGACGAAGTTCCGGGTAGTCTTTCACGGATGACTTTCGCAGTATTACCCTCTCGGATTGCTTCGCCCGCATCAGCGGCATCAGTTTATGGTCAGAGTAGTAGGCCTCTACCACGTCGATGTGGTCACCGTGATCTTTGGGTAACAGCAGATGAGTGCCTTTGGTCTTTTCATTAAATCCCATGATGTAATAGTTGGAAGGATCCAGATAAACGGAGTCTATGTTCCATTTTACCGGGTTCATTCTGATCTTTCGCGAACTACCTCCATTACCTGTAAAGTTGTTTAAGGCGCCATTATCTATTGTATACTCCCAGAGATCATAGCTCGACTGGATCAGGATGCTCCGTTCGTTTCCGGTATAGCCCGCAACACCATAAGGCGATGCCGCCATGGGCATACCATTCACATCCTCCTGCCACTGAACACCGGCACTGCCACACGTGATGCAACTTTCCTTTCCGGTCTCAGTATCCAGAATAAAGTATTGATTCCTGTTGTGATTGAACCAGGTGTAATAACGTCCGGAAGGTGACAATTGACCGTCCATTCTAACATCCTTGTGAAGGAGCTCAACCTTGCCGTCCATGATCGAGATCCTGTAGTGATCCTCGCGGCTTGGAACATCCCACTGGTTGGCAATTGCATACGCTTCGTCACTGGCAGCAAACAGATACTGCCCCTTAAGGTCTCTTACCGGATTTACCTTGAGCGTGTCGGAGGAAAGTCCTACTGCTTTACCATCTGCGATATGGTAAATGAACAGATCCGTGCTCTTTTCATCTTTTTTCAGTTCCTTCAGCTGCTGGCTCTGGATGCGGTCATCGAGATAGTGCCATACATCGAGTTTAGGTTTTTCCGTTTCGAGCAAACTGTCCTTCTTTTCCGGATAAACTCTGTCTGCGATACCGAAATACATGAAGCGACCATCTGACGTGAAAGACGGTTTGAAGTGCTCTGAAACCGCTTTGCCATTTGGTAAAAAAGAAGACGATGTATCTGAAACGGTGATATTGGTTTTTTTCTGCGTGTCGAAGAGTTCAAGCTGGAATTGCTTGTTCTTGGAAGTGTCAGCACTGTGCATGTAGGTAAAGAGATTTCCTTCAGGTGAGAACGAAAGTTGCTTATATACACTCTTCATCGGGTAGGTATGATCCAGAATCGTTGCTTCCCGGTACAATTCCAGTCGGAACGAATCCGACTTTTCCTTTTTATGGGTTACTGCAGCGAGGTATTTTCCATTTTCACTGATCTCATAATCGGTAACATCTTTCATTTTCTTCGAAAGCAGTGTCGTTGGATCGAATACAGCGAGAATAGTTCCGTCTGACTTATATTCCTTAGTGTCATCTTTTTTCTTCTTCTTTTTCTTCTTTCCACTGTCTGTAACCTCCAGCTTGTTGTCATCGAGCATATAGGTGAGGATATTCGATCGCTCGCTGAAACGGAATGATTTCAATTTGGCAACCTTGATAAGCGTATCCCTTTCAATAAGGAATATACCTAATGAATCCTTGGGCCATTTTTTCTTGTCGATCTTGTTCAGTTCGCAGTTCCTGAGCGTATCGAATCCCGGAGTGATCTTAAATGCCACAATGTCGTTCAACCACGAGATCTGCGCTTCCTTTCCCCTCAGGATCGAATCCGTGGTGTTCTTGCTCACGTTGTGGATATACAGGTACCCATCGCCTTGATGCGGGTTGATCTCATACACCACTAGGTTTCCATTTGGTGAGATCTGGCTGCGTTCGATCTTCCGCCATTCGTTGAACACAGTGTAGTCGAGCACTTTTTTCTGGGAAAGTCCACACAGTGGAAGTAGCATCAGAAGAAAAAGGATCCTTCTCATAGTTTTTTCGTTGCGTTGAGGTTAAAGTTATCTTTTTTCAGGTAATAAAGAGTTCGGATGAAATATGGTCTGCCATCAGTTTGCCTTCCGGGGTAAGATATATTTTGTCATGTGATCTGCGGATCCACCCGTATCGGGAGAATTCATCGATCTTATCTGAAAATTGATCCGATAACGGTCTAAGTGTACTGAGTTGTTTGAGATCCAGTCCAAACGCGGTTCTCAGTCCAGTAAGGATCAGTTCATTCCATTTATCCTTTTCAGACAGCAGCTCCTCTTCGAACCAGTCATTATTTTTCCCGATCGAATGAATATAGCGTGTGTTGTTTGCCACATTCCATCGCCTGGAATTCCCGTTAAAGGAGTGAGCTGAAGGTCCGACCCCCAGATAAGATTCTCCTGTCCAATAGGCACTGTTGTGCACAGCATATTTTCCGTTTCGGGCAAAATTCGAGATCTCATACTGTTCGAATCCATGAGCGGCTAAGAAACGAACCATAAGATCAAACTGTTCACTTTGCAGATCTTCACCGGCCGGTTTGATCGATCCCGTCTTCACCCATTTTTGAAGTGCGGTTCGCTCTTCGATTGTCAGACAGTACGCCGAAATATGATCTACATCCAACGAAACAACCTTTTGAAGATGATCTTCCCAGTCAGGCAATTCGAGCCCAGGTAGACCATAGATAAGGTCGACAGTGATATTGTCGAAACCTGCAGATCGACTCAGGTTAACTGCGTCTAAGGCTTGTTCCGCAGTATGAGCTCTGTTCATCCACTTCAAGTCTTCATTTCGAAAAGACTGGATCCCGATGCTTAGGCGATTGATGCCGGCAGATCTTAAGTCATGCACGATCGTTTCGCTCAGATCGTCCGGATTGGCTTCAAGGGTGATCTCAGCAGTTATGTCCAATTCATAATGCCCTCTGATCAGGTCAAGAATTTCTTTTATTTCCGAAGGATTCAAGAGGCTTGGCGTTCCACCCCCAAAATACACCGATCGGAGATTTTTGATGGGAAGGTACTCCTTTCTGAGAACGATCTCCTCTCGGATTGAAGAAAGCATTTGTTCCCTGTAGGAATGAAATGTTGTACTGAAATGAAAATCACAGTAACTGCACTTCTGTTTACAGAAAGGGATATGAATATAGATCCCGGCCATAGGCTCAAAGATACGACAATGGCAGTTAAGAGTGCAAGCAATGAGTTTGCTTAAGAAATGTTAATTCCGAGTTCAGTATTCTTGGCACGTGGACTAATTTTCTATCTTTCCACTACATCAGAAGACTTGTCACGCATGAATCGATTTGAAGAGCAAAAGGATGCATTGAACCGGGAGTTGAAAAACCTGATCGAGCAGTTGAACCAGATGCTTCCTCGGTACACCGTACTCTTGAACAAGAAAGACCTGAGCAGGGAGGAAGTGTCTGAGCTAGGAGAGATCGAACATTTTCTGATCGGTCTGAATTCCAAGATCTCCGAGATCAAGGAAAGGATCCAGCAGGATCTGTTTGGCCATACGCTCGATCGGTACTACAAACTGAAATCGGAAGCTGAACAAGGTGATGCCGATGCGAAACTATTGATGGAGCGTCTCAAAGGGATCTTTGAAGAACACCTGGAAAAGGGTACGATCATCAACTGGAATTAATCGAAAAAGGAGCTTCAAACTCCTTCTCTTATTTATCTGTTCAGCAAACTTCTCATGCTAACCTTTTCATCAATGATTCTGTGCAGGTCAGAAATAGCCACGCGAGTTTGTTCCATCGTGTCACGGTCGCGAATGGTAACGGTGTTGTCTTCTAATGTCTGATGGTCGACTGTTACCGAGTAGGGTGTTCCGATCGCATCCTGACGACGGTAACGTTTCCCAATAGAATCCTTTTCATCATACTGACAAAGGAAATCGTATTTCAAACCGTCGATGATCTCACGTGCTTTTTCCGGCAATCCATCCTTCTTTGTCAGCGGCATTACGGCTACCTTATATGGAGCCAATGCAGGTGGAATGCTCAGTACCACTCTTTCTGAACCGTCCTCGAGTGTTTCATTCTTGTAGGAAGAGCTCAACACAGCCAGGAACATGCGGTCGAGTCCCACAGAAGTTTCAACGACATAGGGGACATAGCTTTGATTCAGTTCAGGATCGAAATACTGCATCTTCTTACCGGAGTACTGCTCGTGCTGTTTAAGGTCGAAATCAGTTCTGGAGTGAATACCTTCCAACTCCTTGAAGCCCATAGGGAAGTCAAATTCAATGTCACATGCTGCGTTGGCATAATGGGCCAATTTAATGTGGTCGTGGAAACGATACTGATTATCACCCAGTCCAAGAGCCTTGTGCCATTTAGCACGTGTGTCCTTCCAGTATTCATACCATTTCATTTCCTCTCCGGGGCGGCAAAAGAACTGCATTTCCATCTGCTCGAACTCGCGCATACGGAAGATGAACTGTCGCGCAACGATCTCATTGCGGAATGCCTTTCCGATCTGTGCAATTCCAAATGGGATCTTCATTCTTCCCGACTTCTGAACATTCAGGAAGTTCACGAAAATTCCCTGAGCGGTTTCAGGGCGGAGGTAAATGGTTGCGGCATCACCTGCTACAGATCCCAATTCAGTGGAGAACATCAGGTTGAACTGACGTACTTCCGTCCAGTTGCGCGAACCCGAGATCGGACAAACGATCTCCAGATCCATGATCAGGTTGTACACTCCTTCAAGGTCATTGTTCTCCAATGTTACGCGCATGCGGTCCTCGATCTCTTCGATCTTCTGCTTATTGCGAAGCACATTCGGATTGGTTGCACGGAACTGAGTTTCGTTGAAGTCGTCACCGAACTTCTTGAGCCCTTTCTCTGCCTCCTTTTCGATCTTCTGACGGATCTTTTCGATGTGTTCCTCGATCAGTACATCGGCACGGTATCGCTTCTTTGAATCCTTATTGTCGATAAGTGGATCATTGAAGGCATCCACGTGTCCTGACGCCTTCCAGGTTGTGGGGTGCATAAAAATAGCAGCGTCGATTCCCACGATGTTCTCGTGCATCTGGACCATGGCTTTCCACCAGTAAGTCTTGATGTTGTTCTTGAGTTCTGATCCAAGCTGACCGTAATCATAGGTTGCAGCAAGTCCGTCGTAGATCTCTGATGAAGGAAATACGAATCCATATTCCTTAGCGTGGGAAATTACTTCCTTGAGTTTGTCCTCCTTTTGTTCCATGGCGACAAAAGTAATTCAGATTTCTGAAACCTAAATCGCGTCAGAAGGATGGTGTGTTAAAAATCAGAGCTGTTCATTGATCGTCCCGATGTAGTTCAGGATCTTCTCCTTTCCAAAAGAGGAAACACTGGACGTAGTGAAGACCGGTGGCAAGGCCTCCCAGTACTTGAGCATTTCTTTTTTGTACTGTGCCAGATTCTTTTGCAGAGCAGAACTGGACAGCTTATCGATCTTTGTAAACACCATCGAGAAGGGAATGCCTTGCTCACCGCACCAGTTCATGAATTCCAGGTCGATCTTCTGGGGCTCAAGGCGGCAATCCAACAGAACGAATACATTGACGAGCTGCTCCCTTTTGGTCAGGTATTCAGCAATGAACTTTTCCCATTTCGAGCGGGAAGTTTTAGCCGCTTTTGCATAACCGTAACCGGGGAGATCGACAAGGTACCATTCGTTGTTGATCAGAAAGTGATTGATCAATTGTGTTTTCCCTGGTTTTCCCGATGTTTTAGCCAATTTGGCATTACCTGTAAGCATGTTGATGAGGGAAGATTTTCCAACATTCGAACGACCGATGAAGGCATACTCTGCCCTGTTGTCGGTAGGACACTTGCTCACATCCTCGTTAGATACAACAAAAACAGCCTCTTTGATCTTCATTCTGCACTCGGTAATTGAAACCCTCCCGGCCGAAGTGACCTACCCGGGATCTGTCTCGTTTCGTCAATCTCGATCTTTTTACTGAAGATCCATACCCCGCCTTTCACTTTACCCTTAAAACGCACATTCACATTTTCTTTGGTGCTGTATCGCATAAGCATCATCATGGCACCGTCTTCAAGTGATGCACGCAGGGGTAGGGTGAGAGAGCTTTCACGTTTCGCCCTCATTTTCACCTTTTTTTCGAGGTGGATCTTTCCTACCAATTGTTCTTCGAGGTATACATCCAAGGTTGATTTCTTCAGTTTGATCCCGAACCAGTTGGGATTATTCACCTTGACACCCGCTGAGAAAAGGATCTCACCCTCGCTCATTTTTTCCAGCTTAACACCTTCAGAACCCAAGAATTCAGGTGATTCCACTGCACAGGAAGCAAGAGTTCCAGCCAAGAGAAGGAACAGAAAAAAGAAGTTCAGCAGACCTATTCTCATTGCTTCGAAAGTTCGGTAAAGTGCTGGTAGAAGTACGGGATGGTTTCTATACCACGGTAAAAATTGAACAAGCCGTAATGTTCATTTGGTGAGTGAATGGCATCGCTGTCCAAACCAAACCCCATCAGGATAGTCTTAAGACCAAGTACTTTTTCGAACATGGCCACGATCGGAATACTTCCACCACTGCGGACTGGGATTGCCTTCTGGCCAAAGGTCTTTTCATATGCGAGGGATGCAGCGCGGTATCCAATCGAATCGATCGGAGTTACGGCTGCCTCTCCACCGTGATGAGGTGTCACCTTAACGCGTGTTCCTTTAGGAGCAATGGATTCAAAATGATCTTTGAATAAGCGGGTGATCTCATTCGGATCCTGATCAGGAACAAGACGCATCGAGATCTTAGCGTATGCCTTAGATGCGATAACAGTCTTAGCTCCCTCACCGGTGTAACCGCCCCAAATGCCATTAACGTCCAGTGTTGGGCGAATAGATCCGCGTTCCATCGTTGAGTAACCTTTTTCCCCGTAAGTATCTTCAATGTCGAGCGCTTTGCAGTATGCCTCATGTGAAAATGGCGCTTTCGCCATTTCTGCTCGTTCTTCAGCAGATAGTTCAACCACTTTATCATAGAACCCTGGGACCGTGATACGGTTGTTCTCATCGTGAAGAGAAGCAATCATTTTAGCCAGAATGTTGATCGGATTAGCTACGCAGCCTCCGTAAAGACCCGAATGCAAGTCGCGGTTAGGTCCGGTAACTTCCACTTCGACATAACTCAAACCACGCAGTCCGGTGGTGATGGAAGGAACATCATTCGCTATCATTCCGGTATCAGAGACAAGAATGATATCTGCTTTCAGGCGATCCACATTGTTTTTTGCAAATTCACCGAGATTGTCGCTTCCCACCTCTTCTTCACCTTCGATCATGAACTTCACATTGCACGGCAGTTCTCCTGTTTTCAGCATCGCTTCAACGGCTTTCACGTGCATGAACATCTGGCCTTTGTCGTCGCATGCTCCCCGTGCGAAGATGGCTCCGTCAGGATGAAGTTCGGTTTTCTTGATCACCGGTTCGAACGGAGGATTGTGCCATAATTCCAGCGGATCTGCAGGTTGAACATCGTAGTGTCCATAAACCAATACCGTAGGAAGTGAAGGGTCAATGATCTTCTCACCATATACGATCGGATGACCTTTTGTGGGACAAACTTCAACATTATCTATCCCGAAACTTTTAAGTTGATCAGCAAGGATCTCTGCTGTCTTTTTTACATCTGAAGCGTATTTCGGGTCTGCAGAAATAGAAGGAATCCTTAGCAGGTCAAGTAATTCGTTTAAAAAACGGTCTTTATTCGCTGCGATGAATTGTTGAGTTTGTTCCATGATGCTATTGAATTTTTTTTGAGCATTCCAAAATTCGCAAATAATCTCAATTTGCGGTCCTATTCGATTTTTTTAATTGTACCCGTGCAACCAATTCCTATCTTTGCAGGTCTTTAATGCACAAATGCAAAATAATATGAACAAGCTTTTATCCGTTTTTGGCGCACTAATTATTTCATCGGCCAGCTTAGCACAGATCACGGTAACCAATGTTCAGACTCCTAATCAACTGGTTCAGAATGTTTTGATGGGGTTTGGTGTAACAGCATCCAATATCACTTACAATGGTAGCGCGGCTCTCGGTAACGCCGTTCAGGGTAATGTTTCCTATTTCAATGCTGCAGGTACCAATTTCCCTATAACCTCAGGAGTATTATTGACTACAGGTCAGGGTATTGGTGCCGTTGGGCCGAATGATGCAACATCTCAAACTGATCCAGGTACTCCTTCAGTGAGTACGGATCCACATCTCAACGATATTGCTGCTGGTTCAGTTACAAATGGTGTGGTACTGGAATTTGATTTTGTCCCTGCAGGGGATACGATTTCATTCAAGTATATTTTTGGATCAGAGGAATATCCGGAATTTTCTCCTTCATCGTTCAACGATGCATTTGGGTTTTTCCTCTGGGGTCCGGGTGTTTCCGGTCCATATGCGCTTGGAGGCTACCCGGCGGGAGGTGCAAACCTTGCCGTTATCCCCGGAACTACCACGCCCGTAACGATCAACAATGTGGGTGATGCTAGCAACACACAGTATTATGTTTTCAACGATAATGGGTCGACATATGGTACTGCAATTCAGTACGATGGAACGACTGTATTGTTAACGGCAAATGCTTCTGTACAGTGTGGGGAAACGTACCACATTAAACTGGCAATTAGTAATGTGGGTGACCAGGCATACGACTCCGGAGTATTCCTCGAGGCCAACTCGTTCAGTTCGGAAGCTGTTCAGATCGCAGTAGCCACTGTGACAGGTGATACAACGGTTTATGAAGGTTGTTCAGATGCAAACTTCCTGTTCATCCGACCTGAAACACAGTTGGCTGACACGATGGTCATCAACTATACGATTGGAGGAACAGCAATTGAAGGAACTGATTTTAATGATCTTCCTACTCCTATTACCTTCCTCCCGGGTGAAGATACTATCGTAATCAACTTGACGCCAACGCTTGATGGAATTTCAGATAACGGGGAATATGTGACACTTACTGCGACTACCATCTCTGAATGTGGAGATACAATCGTATCTCAAGGTACCCTCTACATCATGGACAGTATTCCGTTTAATATCGTAGAGACCGACCCTATCGTACAATGTGCAGATGATTCGGTATTGGTAACGGCAACGGCTACAGCTCTCTTCGGTCCTTGCACGATCACCTGGCCGGACGGGTCGACCGGTTCTACGGCCTATTTACCTACAGTTCAAGGAGTGCTAACCGGAAGTGTTGATTACGTGATCACCGCTTCGAATACCTGTGGTTATTCGGCAACTGACACGGTGACCATCACACTTAATCAGACGCTGGCGGTAGATACCTTATTGTCCTTCCCTGCCGATTGTAACCCTATAGGTGCTGTTTCGGCTGTGATCTCAGGAGCGACGGGTGTGCCAAATTACAATTGGATCGGGCCTGGTCCGAACAGTCCGAACAGCTGGGATGCTTCCGTTT
>Ga0315904_10001296_pt1 | contig 39388 bp, 36 predicted proteins | sample LakEriMetagenome_6_FD_203529 | JGI IMG/M metagenome (GOLD analysis project Ga0315904, IMG submission 203529) | Freshwater fungal communities from buoy surface, Lake Erie, Ohio, United States - Buoy 12 MA120 | ecosystem: Environmental > Aquatic > Freshwater > Lake | place: USA: Lake Erie, Ohio... | reverse complement strand
AAATGTTGGTGGAAAAGATTTTGAAATCTTTGATATCTCCAAGATCGATGGCGCTGCTAGTTTGCCGTTCTCGCTGAAAGTCTTACTTGAGAATTTACTGCGCACTGAAGATGGCGCAAATATCACTGCTGATCACATCAAAGCGCTTGCGCAATGGGATCCATCAGTTGAACCAGATACTGAAATTCAATTCACGCCAGCCCGAGTTGTCATGCAGGATTTCACTGGAGTTCCTTGTGTAGTCGACCTAGCCACGATGCGTGAAGCCATTGTCGATCTTGGGGGAGACCCAGCGAAGGTTAATCCGCTTGCGCCTGCTGAACTTGTTATCGATCACTCTGTTATCGCCGATGTATTTGGAACTAAAGATTCTTTCGAGCAGAACACCGATATTGAATATGAGCGCAACCGCGAGCGTTATCGCTTCCTGCGTTGGGGCCAAGGCGCCTTTGATGAATTCAAAGTTGTTCCACCTGGAACCGGAATCGTTCACCAGGTAAATATTGAATACCTGGCGCGAGTAATAATGACTCGTACGGTAAATGGAGTGCTCCGCGCCTATCCAGATACTGTCGTTGGTACGGACTCACACACAACAATGGTTAACGGACTCGGCGTACTTGGCTGGGGAGTCGGCGGTATCGAGGCCGAAGCAGCTCTGCTTGGACAACCAGTTTCAATGTTGATTCCTCGCGTAGTTGGATTCAAGTTAAGTGGTTCACTTCCTGTTGGCACAACTGCCACAGATATGGCGTTAACGATTACCGAGATATTGCGTAAGCATGGCGTCGTTGGAAAGTTCGTTGAATTTTACGGACCAGGCGTTGTCTCTGTGCCAATGGCTAACCGCACCACAATTGGAAATATGAGCCCGGAATATGGTTCAACTTGTGCGATCTTCCCAATTGATGACGAAACCCTTCGCTACCTTCGCCTAACTGGAAGAAGTGAAGATCAGCTTGCACTTGTTGAGCAATACGCAAAAGCGCAAGGCATGTGGCATGACCCATCAGTGAGCCCTCGATATTCCGAACATGTTGAACTAGATCTTTCAACAGTTGTTCCATCAATTTCTGGACCAAAGCGCCCACAAGATCGCATCTCGCTAAGTGATTCAAAGTCTGCTTTCGATAAAATCTTGCCAACTTATTTCACAGATAAGACCGGCAAAGCGGCCTACCCAGTAAAGGTTGGCGCAAAAGAGACCACCATCAAAAATGGTGACGTCGTAATTGCATCAATTACCTCTTGTACAAATACCTCAAATCCTTCGGTAATGATCGGCGCTGCACTTCTTGCTAAGAAAGCGGTAGAACGCGGCCTAACTTCTAAGCCATGGGTAAAGACAACCCTGGCACCAGGATCAAAAGTCGTAACCGATTACTACGATCGCGCTGGCTTAACTCAATATATGCAAGCACTTGGTTTCCACCTCGTTGGTTATGGCTGCGTAACCTGTATTGGAAACTCTGGTCCGCTTCCAGTAGAGATCAGCAAATCTGTTAACGAACACGATCTTGCTGTAACTGCCGTGCTATCTGGCAACCGTAACTTTGAGGGCCGCATTAGCCCTGATGTGAAGATGAACTACTTAGCTTCACCGCCGCTAGTAGTTGCATACGCGCTAGCAGGAACTATGAACCACGACTTTGAAAAGGATTCACTTGGCACCGATAAGGATGGCAAGGAAGTTCTCTTGGCAGATATCTGGCCAAGTGCCAAAGAGATCCAGGATGTAATTGATTCTTCTATCTCATCTGAGATGTTTAAGAAAGATTATGCAACTGTCTTTGATGGCGATCACCGTTGGAAATCACTTGATACGCCAACTGGCAAGACATTTGAATGGGATGCGCAATCTACTTATGTTCGCAAACCTCCATACTTTGATGGAATGCCAGCGCAACCAAAGCCAGTTACCGATATCGCTGGTGCGCGAGTTCTAGCAATCCTCGGAGACTCTGTGACCACAGATCACATCTCTCCAGCTGGAAATATCAAAGCCGATTCACCAGCGGGTAAGTACCTTGAAGCACATGGCGTTGCGCGCGCAGATTTCAACTCATATGGATCACGTCGCGGAAACCACGAAGTAATGATTCGCGGAACCTTTGCAAATATTCGCTTGAAGAATATGTTGCTAGATGGCGTAGAAGGTGGCTTTACTCGTAACTTCCTAGATAACGGCGCACAATCAACAATTTACGATGCATCAGTTGCTTATCAAGCAGCTGGCGTTGGACTAGTTATCTTGGCTGGAAAAGAGTACGGATCAGGTTCATCTCGCGACTGGGCTGCAAAGGGAACTGCACTCCTTGGAGTTCGCGCAGTAATCGCGGAAAGCTTTGAGCGCATTCACCGTTCGAATCTGATTGGAATGGGAGTTCTTCCATTGCAATTTACTAATGGCGATACTGCACAGAGCCTTGGACTCAGGGGCGATGAGACGTTTGCGATCTCCGGAATCACTGCGTTAAATAGCGGAGGAATTCCGAAAGAGGTAACCGTTACAGCAGGGGATAAGACATTTACTGCAAAGGTTCGTATCGATACGCCAGGTGAGGGTGATTATTATCGCCATGGCGGGATCATGCAGTATGTGCTCCGTCAGCTACTTCAGTAGCTGCGCGAACAATTAGCCAGATACTCGCCTAAATATCGCGTAAGTGCAGGGCCTTAACTAGACTAAGCACGTGCTCGAGTCTCTTAAAGGTCCCGCTGATATTAAGGCGCTGGATCGCGCACAGCTAGATAAGTTAAGCGAAGAGATTCGCCAGTTCCTTATCGAAAAAGTCTCTAAGACCGGCGGCCATCTTGGCCCTAACTTAGGCGTTGTCGAGCTAACTCTGGCGATACATCGAACCTTTGATTCACCGCGCGATGTAGTGCTCTTTGATACCGGGCATCAATCTTACGTTCATAAAATTATTACCGGCCGCGCAGATAGTTTTGATGGTCTGCGCCAGCGAGGTGGAATTGCTGGTTACCCAAATCGCGGCGAGAGCGAACACGATGTAATTGAAAACTCACATGCCTCAACTGCACTTTCCTGGGGCGATGGAATTTCCTATGGATTTTCACGTACTGGGCAAAGTGATCGCCATGTAGTTGTTGTGGTTGGCGATGGCGCGCTAACAGGCGGCATGTCTTGGGAGGCGCTCAACAATATTGCCGCTACAGAAGAGCGAAATTTAGTAATCGTCGTAAACGATAACGAACGCTCTTACTCTCCAACAATTGGCGGGCTTGCAACTTATCTCTCAACTCTGCGCGTAACCCGCGGTTATGAAAGATTCCTCGACTGGGGTAAAGAATTTCTACATAAGACCCCGGTTGTCGGTACTCCGATTTATGAAACTTTGCACGGTGTGAAGAAGGGCATAAAGGATATTGTCGCCCCGCAAGGAATGTTTGAAGATCTTGGCCTGAAGTACATGGGTCCAATCGATGGCCACGATATCGCAGCACTTGAAAAGGCTTTAGCGAAGGCTAAAGAATTTGGCGCGCCAGTTCTTGTTCATGCAATTACCGAAAAAGGACGTGGTCATCAACCTGCAGTTGCAGATGAAGCCGAAAAATTTCACGCAGTTGGAATCGTTGATCCAGAAACTGGTGCGCCTTTAGCGAAGAGTGCCACCAGTTGGACCAAAGTATTTTCCGAAGAGTTAGTTGCGATTGGCCACGAGCGCAGCGATATCGTCGCGATAACGGCAGCGATGCTTGGACCAACAGGTTTAGATAAATTCGAGAAAGCATTTCCTGAGCGCACAATCGATGTTGGCATTGCAGAACAACATGCCGTCACTAGCGCAGCTGGAATGGCATTTGCTGGTCTGCACCCGGTTGTTGCACTTTATTCAACCTTCTTAAATCGTGCATTTGATCAGTTGCTCTTGGATGTGGCGCTACACAAGGCTGGCGTCACCTTTGTTTTGGATCGCTCTGGAGTTACCGGAGATGACGGCCCTTCTCACCATGGCATTTGGGATCTAGCGTTAACTGGAATTGTTCCAAATATGCATGTGGGAGCTCCACGTGATGGCGCACGACTGCGTGAAATTTTGCGCGAAGCAGTTGCTATCTCAGATGCACCATCGATGCTGCGCTTTCCAAAGGGAGCGGTTCAAGAAGATATTCCAGCATTTGAAAGACGCGATGGCATCGATGTTCTATACCGCGGAGAGAGTGCAGATGTACTTTTGGTGAGTATCGGCGCGATGGCTGCGATCGCAGTAGAAGCTGCATCAATGGCTTATCGTGAAGGCGTTGGCGTAACGGTTATCGATCCGCGCTGGGTTAAGCCACTTCCGATCTCACTTGTCACAATTGCCCAGCGATATAAGAGCGTAGTTGTTCTAGAAGATGGAATTAAGCATGGTGGTATTGCAAGTTCGATCTCCGAAATGTTTCGCGCATCAGGTCTAGCAACGCCAATTCACTCAATTGGTATTCCACTGGAATTCATTGAGCATTCCAAGCGCTCTGAGATCTTGAACGATCTCGGAATTACCGCGCAGAGCATCGCAAGAAGTATTGTCGAGTGGAACAGTTCCCACTCGACTTCGAACTTGTCAGATTCGACTATGGCAGAGATGCAATACCCGGTGCATGAAAGCGCTGACCGCAAACCGCTTCGCTGATTCCTTCGCGATCTAGATAAGGCAAGATTCCGCCGAGGTGCATCGGCCAGCCTGAACCCATCAACATACAGAGATCAATCTCAGCAGCGGATGAGACAACACCTTCATCTAGCATCATGCGCGCTTCAGTTGCTAAAGCATTTAGCGCGCGATCACGAACTTGCTCGGCAGTTGATGGTTTATCGCCCTGCTTAATGAGAGCAACTGCTTCTGGGTTAGCGGTGAATTTTCCATCAGCGCCCTTGATGTAGAAGTTTCGAACCTTGGCATCGACCATCGCTTGCATAGTTGGTGAGATGCGATAGCGCGGACCTAAATTTTCGTGCAAGGTTTCAGAGACATGCAACGCAACTCCTGGGCCGACAAGATCGAGAAGTTCAAATGGCGACATTGGGAAACCGATGCTGCGCATCGCATTATCGGCAACTTCTGGTGAAGTTCCTTCATCTACCGCATCTGTTACTTCACCCATGAAGCGAGTCAGCAAGCGGTTTACCACGAAGCCAGGAGCATCCTTACAGATGATCATCGTCTTCTTGAGATCTTTACCAACGCTGACTGCAGTTGCAGTAGTTGCATCATCAGTCTTTGAGGTGCGAGCAACTTCAAGAAGTGGCATCACGGCAACTGGATTAAAGAAGTGGAAGCCAATTACACGCTCTGGATTCTTAAGGCCTTCGCTCATGCGCTCAACTGAGAGCGATGAGGTATTAGTAGCCAATACACATTCGGGGGAGACGATGGTTTCGAGTTTCTTAAATAACTCTTGTTTGAGAGATAGTTCCTCAAAGATCGCTTCAATAATGAAGTCACAACCTGCAAAAGAACTTTGATCAGCAGAACCGCTTACGAGAAGTGAAAGGCGACGAGCAGATTCTTCGCTCATACGCTTCTTTTCGACCAACTTCGCGAGTTCGTTCTTTACCCAGGCAACGCCCTTATCGGCGCGCTCTTGATCGATATCGGTCATTACCACCGGGCATTTGAGGTTACGTAGCAAAAGTAGCGCGAGTTGCGATGCCATAAGTCCAGCACCGACAACGCCGACCTTAGTTACTTTGCGGCCAAGGGCTGGCTTAGGTGCGCCCTCAACTTTCTTACGCTTCTTCTGGATCAAGTTAAACGCATACAGAGATGCGCGAAGGGGATCTGACATTGTTAGATCAGCCAAGGCTTGATCTTCAGCATCAAATCCGGCACCGCGAGTATTTGTGCGAGCTGCAGCAATTAGTTCAAGTGCACGCATTGGCGATGCGATCTCTGCTCCGCCATATTTCTTTAGCGCTGCCGCCTTACCTGTAGCAAGTGCTGCATCCCAGGCAGGATCCTGTGAATAGTCTTTACGTTCTACCTTCGTTGCACCACTTAGAACTTTTGCCGCGAACGAGACAGAGCGCTCAAGGAAATCGGCAGGTTCGTAAACAGCATCGACAACGCCAAGCGATAACGCATCTTTCGCCTTCATCATGGTGTTGTTGTTTAAGGCATTTAACATGATGACTTGTACGGCGCGTTCTGGTCCAATCAACTTAGGCAGAATTGTCGCTCCACCCCAACCCGGAACAAGTCCCAAGAAAACTTCCGGCAGAGCAGTGAACGCTGTTGAAGCCAGCGTGCGATAGTTGCAATGCAGACCAACTTCGAGCCCACCACCAAGTGCTAATCCGTTTATAAATGCAAAGGTAGGAACTCCGCATTCATCGAGGCGGCGAAATACATCGTGGCCAAGTTTTCCGATGGCAAGTGATTGAGAGCGTTCTGAAAGATATGAAAGCGCTGAAAGATCAGCACCCGCCGCGAAGATGAACGGCTTACCGATGATGCCAATTGCAGCAGGGGAGCGGCCAATTGCATCGGTGATCGCAGCATCAAGGGCCTTAAGCGATTGCGGTCCAAATGTATTGGGACGTGTGTGATCAAGTCCGTTATCTAAGGTAATCAACGCTAGTGAACCAGCGAAACCAAATGGAGCTAGATCAACATCGCGAACAAGTGCGTTTGTGACAACTTCTTCTGGCGCACCTTCAGGTAATTTGATTTCGGTAGTCATTACTTTGATCCTCCTGAAAAGTGTGGGTTCTCCCAAATAACGGTGCCGCCCATGCCAAGTCCAATACACATTGTTGTAAGTCCATAACGCACTTCTGGGTGCTCTTCAAAGGCGCGCGCTAGGTTGAGCGCTAGACGGATTCCGGAGGAAGCCAATGGGTGGCCAACTGCAATCGCGCCGCCATAAGGATTAACACGAGGGTCATCATCGGCGATTCCAAAGTGATCAAGAAATGCAATTACCTGAACAGCAAATGCTTCGTTAACTTCAAATGCGCCAATATCTTCAATCTTTAGACCCGCCTTGGCAAGAGCTTTGATTGTCGAAGGCACCGGTCCAAATCCCATTACCTCTGGTTCTACACCGGCAAATGCATAAGAAACCAACTTGGCTTTAATTGTTAGCCCAAGTTCTTTCGCTTTATCTTCGCTAGCAAGCAGCGCAGCAGTTGCGCCATCATTTAACCCAGATGAGTTTCCAGGAGTAACGCGGCCAGCTGGGCGGAATGGAGTCTTAAGCGTTGCTAATCCTTCCATAGTCGTTGTTGGACGGGGTGGCTCATCAACGGTTGCAATTCCCCAACCCATCTCTGGAATACGCGCAGCAGTTGGAATTAAATCGCGTTGAATTTTTCCAGCAGCGTATGCAGCTGCAGTCTTCATCTGTGAGTTGTACGCATAACGATCTGCGCGCTCTTTTGTTAATTGTGGAAAGCGATCATGTAAACGTTCAGCGGTTGCACCCATGGCGAGCGCATCTTGTTCAACGATTCGCTCTGCAAGAAAACGTGGATTGGGATCAAGGCCATCACCGATTGGATGATTTCCCATATGTTCAACGCCGCCAGCAATTGCGATATCGATTGATCCAATAGCAATTGCACCCGCCAAGGTAGTCATCGAAGTCATTGCACCTGCACACCAACGATCGACTGAATAACCTGGAACAGTGACTGGTAATCCTGCTAAAAGAGATGCGCTGCGACCTAAGTTCATACCTTGATCGCCGGTTTGCGTTGCCGCTGCGACAGCGACATCTTCAATCGCATCTGGAGAAACTTTAGGATTTCGCTCAAGTAGGCCGCGCATTGCGCGCACCATCAAATCATCAGCGCGCGTTCCGGAGTACATGCTTCCGGCTTTTCCAAATGGGGTGCGAACGGCATCAACTAGGACAACGGTGCGAGACATTTACGACTGCTTTCTCTTAAGCGCCCAACTGCTCTCGCCTTGAAAAGGGCGAGCGCGGGCTTATAGAGAAAGGTTACTGGTCAGTAGCCAAAAGTGGAACAGGGTAAAGGTTAAGCCTTTACCTTCTCGGCAGCAGGCGCGCTCTGCTGGCCCTTACCCTTCGAAAGGTATGGGACCAAAACTGCTACTAGATAGGCAGACCAAGCGATAAATTGAATAAAGGAGGTTGTTGTATCAAAGCCTACGGTGCCGCTTAGGAGCGAGGCCAAGATTGATTCCTTGGCGATCCAAGGAGTTACATCCCAGAGGAAGTCATCAACGCCTGGGATCCAACCAAGTTCTTGGAATTCATGGATGCCGTATGACAAGACGCCGGCTGCGACGATGACTAGTGCAACTCCAGTAACGGTGAAGAATTTTGAGAGATCTAATTTTACAGAACGGTTGTAGATCAAATATCCAAGAACAACTGCCAAGGTAAGTCCAAGAACTAAACCAACTGTTGCAGTCGATGCAGCGCCGACTGTTTGAAAATTAGTGTAAACAAATAACGCGGTCTCTAGACCTTCGCGGGCAACAGCGAAAAAAGCCACTAAAGCAAGGCTTATTGGGCCTCCAGTGAGTGCGGTATCAACTTTTCCATGTAGCTCGTTGCGAAGTGTGCGCGCTGTGCGCTTCATCCAGAAGACCATCCATGTAACAAGTCCTACGGCGATGAAAGATGTGATGCCAGCAAATAGCTCTTCTCCGCGATCGGATAATTCAGCTGAGGTGAAAGAGAGAAATGCGCCGAGTGCAAAGGTTGCGGATAGAGCGGCTGCAACACCTGTCCAGAGCGGCTTAAGAAAATGGCGACGATCTGTGCGAACGATGTAGGCAACGAGAATTCCGACGATTAACGCGGCTTCTAGGCCTTCGCGTAGAGCGATAATGAATGTGCTGAGCATGGGCTAAATCTAGAACGACCCCCGTATTTACGCAACTTAAGTGTTGCGTAATTCATCACACCTGCTCTGGGGCCTGCGCCTCGGGTTCAGGCTCACTCTCAGCGATAGCCAGGGGCTCGGTCTCTAATAGGGCAGATTCCAGAATTGGGGCAACTATCTCAATCTGCCATTGACGGGCTCCGAGATCGGCTAAAGCAGCGGCTACGCCCGATTTAGGGGAGTTCCAGCAGATCCGGCGGACATATTCAGGGGTAATCAAGTTCTCAAAGGGGATAACCAACTCATTGGCCTTTAATTGAATATTGGCCTTGGCGTGGGTGAGCGGGGCATATCTCTCAGGAAAGCGCTCGCGCCAGATCTTTATCGGAGGCAATGAGTCGCTATCGGTGCGCACCGGTGGCCATTGGCTCTCGGGCAAGGCAAGGGCATCGGTGACGGCGTTAATCCAGGTGGCGGTATTTTCAAACCAACGCGCTCGCAGACCAATTGGGCGCAGAACCTTCTCTAAATCTTTCTTCGTCTTGATTGGTTTTTCAACAGCTTTCGTTGCAATCTCAACGATTGCGGCATCTGATAACAAACGCCCTTGTGCGATATCTACTTCTTGAGCGATTTCGGCACGGACTGTCCAGAGCGCTCGCACGATTGCAAGTTGATCGCGCTTTTTAATCTTATGCATCCCAGATGTGCGACGCCAAGGATCAACGCGTGGTGGGGGAGCAGGTGCATCAATAATCGATTGGAATTCTTCTATCGCCCACTTGAGCTTCTTTGAACTCTCAAGAATTGCATACATCTGATTGCGAAGTTCAATCAAAAGTTCCACATCAAGGGCGGCGTAATTAAGCCAATCTTGGGGCAAGGGGCGCTGCGACCAATCAACTGCCGAATGTTCTTTGGCGAGTGAGACTTCCATAAGTGATTCAAGTAGCGGACCGAGTCCTACTCGCGGCAGGCCAGCAATGCGTCCACCTAGTTCGGTATCAAAGAGTTGCTTTGGATTAATTCCAAGTTCACGCAAACATGGAAGATCTTGAGTACTGGCGTGCAAAATTACTTCATCGCTCTGCAAAAGGGTATTTAGCTCTTGAAAATACTTATGGTTTGGCCCGAATGGAATCGGATCAATCAAATGAAGCCCGCCGCCTTCACGTTTGATCTGAATTAGATAAGCGCGGGCGCTGTATTTATATCCGGAGGCTCGTTCGGCATCGACTGCAAAAGGGCCACGTCCTGAAGTTAGTTGAGCAAGAGCGGCTGCAAATTTCTGATCCGTATCAACTACCGGTGGGATGCCATTAGCGGGAGCTAAGAGCGGAACTGAGGTTGGCGTTGCCGGGACTTCTTCTACGGTAGTTGATTTATCTTCACTCATAGATAATTTTTATACGCGACGTCGTGCTGCAGAAATTGGCGCTACGCCTTCGACGATGGGTGGAAGTCCGGCAACTTCGCCTAGGAGATTGCACCAGGCTTCGATATGTTTAATCATCTCGGCGCTCTCTTTGATAATTGGACTCCATGATGCGCGGATTTCGATTTCAGATTGATCATTGCGAGGTGAAAGTTTTCCAAATGATGCGCTGGAAACTCTCGTGACAGTTCCGCTTGGGGCGTTGAATTCGCAACCGGCTGCCGAGAGAGAATCTAGGAGCCAAGACCAGCCAACTTCAGGCAGAAGCGGATCATCTTGCATCGCCTCATCTACATCTGCACTTAAAAATGTAACGCAGCGAAATTCACCTTCCCAGGTCTCTTGCCCACCGGGTTCGTGCAACAAAACAAAGCGACCAGATGCAACTTCATCTTCATCATCACCGAGCAAACCATTTGATACATCTGCGGTAAATGCAAAAGAGTAAGTAGCTAATTTTTGAGGTGCTGGGACTTCTTCCAAGATGATCTCAGCGCGCGGTGTAGCGGTGCGCAGATGCTCGATCATGCGATTAAATTGGTTTAAATCCACTGGTTAATTCTAAAGATAGGACCTGCTTTTAAGTGGGAGGCAGGGCGCTTACTCTCTTTTTGCGTGTGTACCCTTAGGCCCATGGCAACTTTTTTAGCCCTTCTCTCAAGCGCTCTTTGGGGAACTGCGGATTATCACGGTGGCAAGTTAAGTAAGAGCCATCCCGCGATCGCAGTGCTCGGAGTAACCCAAGCAATCGGTTTAATTTTTGGAATTGGTTTGGTAATTGTTACTGGAGATTATTCTGCAGCTGCATTTGGTCCTGATGGTTATTTCTTTCCCGGAGCACTTGCCGGAGTTCTTGGATATCTAGGGTTAATTTGTTTATATGCGGGACTTTCTACTGGTCGCATGGGAGTTGTCTCTCCAATCAGCGGTTTAAGCGCCTTGATTCCTGTCGGCTATGCCTTCTTTGTAAAAGGAGATCGCCTTTCTTTAATTCTAAGTATTGGCGCTGCACTTGCAATCATCGGCGCTTTCTTAGCGAGTGGACCAGAAATTTCTCAAGGACTTCCGCTGAAGCCGCTATTTCTAGCCCTTGGCGCAGCAGGTGGTTTCGGTACTGCACTTACTTTTATGGCGATTGGTTCGCAAGGCAGCGCTCTTATGACGATGGTGATGATGCGTTTAACAACGTTATTCGTTTCATTAGGAATCTTTGCAAGATATAAAACTTTAGGCGGCTTGAACTTTAAACAGAGCCCGATTTTGATCTTTATCGGTGTTGCAGATTTCTTAGCAAATTTACTTTTGGGGGTTGCAACGAAAAAGGGCAACTTAACTTTGGCAATGGTTCTTGGCGCGCTCTATCCGATCTTTACCGCGTTACTTGCATTCCAGTTCTTACATGAACGACTTCATAAGGTTCAGTACATCGGAATTGCAGCCGCGGTCGCAGGCGTTGCCATAATTTCAGCCTTCTAGGCTTTTAAGCCGCGCGCCTCAAAAAATTGCGTTCCATCAACTTCTCGACTGGTGACTTCTGAGAACTTGGCAAGGAGTTCTTGATAATCAATTTTGGCTTCGCCGCCACTCTCTGGCGTAACGCTGAGATAAATTCCATCTAATGCGCGATTGCTAATTAGTTCGAAGATGAAGGTGGCGCCTCCTTCCACCAAAACATCACTGCCAAACTTCTTTATGCCGCGATCTAGCGCCGCACTTGGTGAGCAATTCCACCAATGCGCATCCCGGTTATCGGCAAGGGCGTTGACCATGGAACGAGAAGCAATAACAACCGGGACGGGGGTGCGGTGATACGGCTCGCTTCGAGCCGTTTTGCCTCCGATTAAGATGAAATCTGCGGTGCGCCGGCGCGTCAGAAATTCGGTGCGATCGGCCCCGCTGGTGATCGCGCGCGATGAGCCACCTTTTGTCGTTGAGCCATCGCTTCCGGTAACCAGAGTTGCGAAGACGGCCATGGTCGAAAGGCTATCTGGCGGCAAAGTAGATGTCAGTGCGAAGACGTAACGTTTCCTTCATGATAATTACCTGTGACTCATGTGCAGTTCGCGATATAGGTTGCAACGATTGCGTACTGACTTTTCTCCTCTCAACTCCCAAGAAAGATCAGCGCAGCGATACCTGCGAGATTCCTGATACAACGGCAGAGGTGATTGATCTGCTCTCATCTCGCGGTTTGGTCCGTCCGCTGCGCTATAACTCCGCTGGTTGAGCGTAGATAAGAATAAATTCACAGGTAGCCACGCTTATTTCGGTTTGAGTTGCTTGATAGGCCACCGTTAGCCTTTAACCCTATGTTTACCTCAAAGCGCTCTGTGGCGACCTTGATTAGCGCAATGGCCGCGTTGATCGCTCCGCTACTGACGGTGCCCGCCGCTGATGCTGCTCAAACTTTGGCGCAGGTCCAGGCGCGCGTTCGCCAACTTGAGGAAGAGGCTACAACCGCAGCCGAAGGCGCCCAAGAAGCGAAAGTTAAATTAGCTTCGCTAAATGGTCAGCTTCAAGGAATCCAGGCAAAGGCGGCGGTGCAAAGCCAGAGCGTTGCCGCTCTCTCAAAATCCCTTAACGCGATCGCAGTTGAGCAATTTAAATCTGGCGGTCTAAGCCAGAGCCTCGAACTTCTCTTCTCTGCAGATCCAGCGCTCTACCTCTCAGCTGCGGGATCTCTAGAAGCCATTACCCGGAAAAAATCTGTTGAACTTCGAAAGTTTCAAGCAGCCAAACAGCGCCTTACGGCAACTTCCTTAACGGTTAGTGACAAACTCGCTCTAGTTAAGGCAACACAGAAAAAGTTAGCGGCACAAAGTGCCCGCGCGACCGCGAAGTTAGCGGAAGCTGAATCACTCTTATCTAAATTAAAGAAAGAAGATCGTGAGCGTTTAGCCAGACTTGCTCAAGAGGAAGAAGATGCTGATCAGGCATCCTCGCTTGCCGCGGCAAAGAAAGCTGTCGGCGTATCTGGCCGTGCAGGAAAAGCGTTGCAATTTGCTTTGAAGCAGATTGGCGACAAATATGTCTTTGGCGCCGATGGAATGACATATTGGGATTGCTCCGGACTAACCATGCGCGCCTTCCAAACCGCTGGAGTTTCGCTTCCGCATTCATCGCGTGCTCAATTTAGCTACGGAAAATCCGTTAAACGTTCAAATCTCGCTCCAGGAGATCTCGTATTCTTTGGTCGACCAATTTCGCACGTTGGAATTTATCTAGGCGGTGGAAAGATGGTCCATGCACCTCGTTCTGGATCGCGCGTTAAAGTCGCAAGCGCTTCAAACTTGGGAAATAAACCATTCGTCGGCGCACGCAGACTCTAAATACCAAAGTAAATGTCTGAACTTACTTTAGGAAAGATTCTCTGCATCACCAATGATTTTGGTCCCCGCGCCGGCGGAATCGAAACCTTTGTCATGGGTCTAATTGAACGCGCACCTAAAGGATCAATAATTGTTTACACCTCCGCGCAAGGCGATACAACTTCGTACGATCAGGGATGGTTGCGCGATTTCGGCGTTGAGGTAATTCGCGATAGTTCAAAGATTCTTCTTCCGAGCCCCTGGGTGGCGCGAAGGGTAAAGAAAGTTATCGCGCGCGATTCGATCAAACAAGTATTTTTTGGAGCGGCCGCACCGCTTGGTGTAATGGCTCGCGGTCTGCGCAAAAAAGGTGTTCTAAATATCGTTGCGCTAACACATGGGCATGAAGTCTGGTGGGCGAAGTTGTGGCCGTTTTCTTCAGCGATTTCATTTATTGCTAGAAACGTTGATCATCTAACTTATCTCGGTGAATTTACGAAGAATGAGATATCAAAAGCGCTTTCTCCAAAAGAGAAAATGAAGCTCATCAAGATCGCCCCTGGAATCGATACAGATCACTTTGCTCCGGTTCCGAGTTCAGCGCAGTTGCGAAAAGATTTAGGGCTAGCCGATAAGAAAGTGATTGTCAGCGTTGGCCGCCTTGTACACCGTAAGGGCCAAGATATTCTGATTCAATCAATGCCTGAAGTACTCGCTAAACATCCAACTGCCCATATTTTGATGGTGGGTGAAGGTCCATATCGAAAAGACCTCACAAAGATGGTTTCGGAACTTAACCTCATCGATGCGGTGACCTTTATCGGACGAATTCAATATAAAGAACTTCCGCGCTATATATGCGCTGGCGATATCTTTGTAATGCCTTCCAGATCTCGATTGGCTGGCCTTGAAGTAGAAGGCCTTGGAATTGTTTATCTTGAGGCAAGTTCGTGTGCCTTGCCGGTAATCGCAGGGCGCTCTGGGGGAGCACCGGATGCCGTTGATGAAGGTGTTACTGGATATAGCGTTGATGGAACTTCAACAGCAGAAGTCTCTAAGGCAATCATCAAATTGTTTGATGATCCAATAAGTGCGAAGGCGATGGGAGCGGCAGGACGCGGATGGATTATCGAAAAGTGGCGCTGGGAAATTTGGGCAAAGGAATTTAACTCCCTATTTAGATAATTCCTGATTCAATTCCAACTCTAATCGCAGCAAGTCGATTTGATACCTCAAGTTTTCGATAAATAGAACTGGCGTGAGTTTTAAAGGTAGATTCAGAGATGTGCATCTGTGATGCAAGTTTGCCAATATCTCCGACTCCAGCAAGTGCACGCAGAACTTCAACTTCGCGTTGGGTTAATAACTTTGCAGCAGATGCTGTCTTGAGAGCAGAAACTATGTCGGCTGCGGTAAATGAGTTTGGTGCAAGAAGTGCTCTCTTAAGGACCGAGATCAACTCCGAAAGTGGGGCGCTCTTCTTAACATACCCACTAGCACCGGCGCTCATTGCGGCAATTAAGTCGCTTTCATTTTCGCTCATAGTGAGCATTACGATTGCGATCTCCTTTGAATTCTTACGAGCCCAACGAATCAGATCCAAACCGCTGCCATCGGGTAGATTTAAATCAACAACCATCGCATCTGGATTGGTATGCGCTAATTGCGCTATCGCTTCAGATTTACTTGCTGCCATAGCGCAGCAGACCATCTGCGCTTCTTCAATAGCACGGGACAAGCCGGCGCGAACAGCTGAATGATCATCGACTACCAATATTCGTGGCGCTGCAACTGCATCATTCACAGAACTACTTTTATGCGGGTTCCATTCTCAGTAGAGATAATCTCGAACTGTCCATGAAGATTTTCAACGCGCTCTTTAACTCCAACTAAACCTAAACGTCCTGAACGTGAGGTATTCACCTGCGCACCTCCAACTCCATTATCGCTAACCTCTAAGTAGGTGCGATTTTCAACTCCTTTCAAAAGGACTTCAATATGGCTAGCCCTAGAGTGAACCTTTGCGTTGCGAAGCAACTCTGTCGCGATCGCTTTTAATTCAGGCTGGTAGGAAATGGGAATCGAAAAGTGGCTAATTGAATGGGTTACCTGCAGATCGCCACAAATTTCGTGAATCAGTTGGGTGAGCGCATCCTGGAAGGTGGTTACTTTGGGATCGCGCAGCGCATACATCTCGCACCTAACTTTCGAGATTAACTCATCGACCTTAAATCGCAGTCCGCGAATTTCCCGACGTGATTCAACCGTTGATTCAGTTGCCCCCAAGAGAAGATCCAACTCGTAGCCGAGAGCAACCAGATCTTGCGCTATGCCATCGTGAAGATCGCGCGCTAGTTCAAGTCGTGCTGGGTTGCTCACTTAGCGAAGAGCTCAGAAATCTCCTTAGCAAACTCCTGTGCAACCACATGTCGCTTAATTGAAAGCTTTGCCGTCAACTGACCGCCTGCGATTGTGAAATCTGTAGGAAGGATCGTGAATTTGCGAATTGATTCGGCTTTACTTACCGCTTTATTAGCTTCATCCACCGCTGTCTGAATAACTGAAATTAGATCAGGATCTTGGGTCAACGTTGCGATAGTTGCTCCATCTTTCTTATTAGCTGCGATCCAACCTTTAAGCGCTTCTTGATCGATGGTCACTAGCGCTGCAATAAATGGCTGGTTATCGCCGACTACAACGCATTGACTTACGAGTGAATGGGCGCGCAGACGATCTTCCAGCACTGCTGGCGCAACGTTCTTTCCACCCGCAGTAACAATGAGTTCTTTCTTGCGTCCGACAATTGAAAGGAATCCATCTTCATCGATCTTGCCGAGGTCTCCTGATTTAAACCAGCGATCTTCGGTAAAGACTTCGGCATTGGCGGCATCGTTCTGCCAATAACCGCGCATGACGATTGGTCCTCTGATTAGAACTTCTCCATCATCGGCGATCTTGACGGAAGTTCCTGGAATAGGTTTTCCAACAGATCCAACCTTTAACGCGCCAGTCATATTCAAAGTTGCGCCCGCAGTTGTCTCAGTAAGTCCGTAACCTTCATAAATTGTCACACCCGCACCACGATAGAAATGTCCCAAGCGACTTCCCAGGGGTGCACCACCTGAAATCGCGGCTTCTACATTTCCGCCGAGAGCGGCGCGAATCTTTGAAAATACCAACTTGTCGAAAAGCGCATGCTTGAGAGTGAGCAGCGGATTGAATCCACGCTTATCCATCGCCTCGCTATAAGCAATTGCGACATCTGCTGCTTTGCGGAAGATCTTTCCTTTACCAGCTGCATCGGCCTTTGCTTCTGCTCCGTTGTAAACCTTTTCAAAGATACGAGGCACAGCGAGAACGAAGGTTGGCTTAAATGATGCGAGATCTGGTTGCAATCTGCCAACTGGGTCGCTGCAATGCGCCAAGTGAAGGCCAGCGCGAATCGCACCGATCTGAACCATGCGACCAAATACGTGGGCAACAGGTAAGAAGAGAAGTGTTGATCCACCTGGCTTTAAGAAGAGATTGCTAGCGCCTTCAACAACATTTCCGCATTCAGATAAGAAGTTGCCGTGAGTGAGTTGAACACCCTTTGGCTTTCCAGTAGTTCCAGAGGTGTAGATAAGAGTTGCAAGAGTATCTGGAAGCAACGCGTTGCGACGACGATCGATCTCATCATCGCCGATGTGAGCACCAGCTGCGGCAAGAACCGAGAGAACATCCTCAGTCATAGTCCAAATATGTTTGGTGTGAGATGGAAGAACGGTGTTAACCAGGTCGCGATGAGTTGGAGTTTCAACGATTAACCCAACAGCGCCAGAATCGGAAAGAATCCAATCTACTTGCTCGGCTGAAGATGTTTCATAGATAGGAACAACGCATCCACCTGCGAACCAAATTGCAAAATCAAGAATCGTCCATTCGTAGCGTGTGCGGGCCATAATTGCGACGCGATCACCGATTTGAATTCCGGCGGCAACTAAACCTTTCGCAGTTGCGCGAACTTCCTCTTCTAACTCTTTTGCAGATACCTTCTGCCATCCATCACCTAAGGGACGCGAAAGCATTGTGCGATTAGGTTCAAACCAAGCTCGCTCAGCGATTAGATTGGTTAAGTTTCCGGTCGAAGCCGCAGGGACAAGTGCTGGGATTGTGATCTCGTTCATGGCGCTAACGCTAGCGCCCACTTTGAAAAATGGGGAGAGGCTACGAAGTACTTTTTTCGCAGCGTTCTCAGGTAACCTACAGCCATGAGCGATATGAGCAGTTCAACGATCTCCATCGATGCGTCACTTGATCAGGTTGCAGCCACCCTCTTTGCAATTGCGGATTACCCACAATGGTCAGGGGCCTTTAAGAAGGTAGATGTTCTGGAGAGCGATGGCCAAGGTCGTGCTACCAAGGCCACCCTGTCAGTTGATGCCGGTGCAGTAAAGGATGTCGTAACCCTCAATTTTGAATGGTCAGAAGCGCCAAGCAAAGTCACCTTTTCGTTAGAAGATGCCAATATTTTAACGAAGATGGATGGCGCATATTTACTCAAGAGCCTCGACTCCGATACGACCTCGGTTACTTATGAACTTTCGGTCGGTTTATCGATGCCGATTCCGGCGATGATGATTACAAAACAAGAGAAGTCAACAATTGATTCTGCGCTTAAACAACTTAAAGAACATATAGAAGGCTGATTTCTTCACCGAGATCAAGGGCCCTTAAGAACCTTAATGAGTAAAGATAATTCAAATACCATCGGCATAGATGTCGGTGGCACCAAGGTACTTGGTGGGGTTGTCTCTCAAACAGGAGAAATTCTGGCAACTGCACGCCGTGACACTCCGCGCGAAGGCGGTAAGGCGTTAACCCAAACTATCGCCGATGTCGCAATTGAACTATCCAATCAGTTTCCCGTTGAATCAATCGGAGTTTCAGCTGCGGGTTTTATCTCATCTGATCGTCAAACGATCTTGGCAACTCCAAATATCGCTGGTTGGAACGATGTAAATCTCGTTCAGGAACTAAAGCAGATTATTGGAAATCGAATAGTTTTAGAAAATGATGCGAACTCTGCCGCGTGGGGTGAATTTAAATTTGGAGCAGGGCGCGGTCGTACAGATTTAATGATGCTCACCTTAGGAACAGGAGTCGGTGGCGGCTTAATCCTTGACGGTGCTGTCTTTAGAGGAGCGTTTGGAATTGGCGCTGAATTAGGACATATTCGAGTTGTACCTGATGGACATCTCTGCGGATGCGGAATTCGGGGCTGCCTTGAACAATATGCTTCAGGGTCTGCGCTGATGCGACATGCACGTGAAGCAATTAACGCCAGCCCTGATCTTGCTAGAAATTTGCTGGCTCGTGGTGATGGAACCCTTGAAGGGCTTAAAGGCCATCACATTACTGAAGCAGCGCGCGATGAAGATCCAGTTGCTCTGGCGGCCTTTAATACGATGGCGAGTTACTTGGGAGCAGGTATCGCATCGCTCTGCGCAGTGATAGATCCATCTTGCATCGTTTTAGGTGGGGGAGTTATCGATGCCGGTGAGCTTTTCTTGTCACCAACACGTAAAGCTGCGCTTAGCCTAATTCCATTCTCTGGAAAGCATCCTTATCCCGAAATCGTTCCAGCAGAACTGGGTAATAACGCGGGATTAGTTGGCGTTGCCGATCTCTCTCGAATTTAAAGTGCGGCACCATCATCATCGCGAAAAGTAGGGCCGTTCTTCCATTTCTTAATTGAATTGATAGCGCGCTTAAATGTTTCACCTAAACCAACTTTTGGTGGAGCTGGTGGTTGAAAACGATTCTGATCTTCAAATTTATCTAGTTCATCTAAATACGTTGTTGGAGAAGATTCATCAAGTGATAGACCTTCAACCATTGATTGAAATTCCAAGTCGATCAACTCGCGTTCATTTGCGTCATCTGGCTCACCATGTCCAGGATATTTTCCGCTCATCGCTTGCGCTCCATGGTTCATATTCGCACATTAGGTTGGTTATGGGTTGGTTAAGCGGTAAATTAACGCCATGAACAATCTGCCTTACGGCATTCTGCGCGCATTCTTAACGCCCTTTCTAATGGTGCTCTTTCGCCCGAAGGTAAAGGGTCTGCGCCACGTTCCAGGCTCCGGTCCGGTGATCATCGCTTCCAACCACCTATCTTTTAGCGATTCCATATTCATGCCGTTGGTTGTTCCACGTAAGGTCACTTTCTTAGCAAAGAGCGAGTACTTCACATCTCCTGGACCAAAGGGATTACTAAAGAAGATAACTTTTATCGCACTTGGACAAGTTCCGGTTGATCGTTCTGGTGGTCGTCGCAGTGAGGCAGCCTTGATTACCGGGCTTAAAGTTTTAGCTGAAGGTAAGTGCCTGGGTATCTACCCTGAAGGTACGCGCTCACCTGATGGCAGACTTTATAAAGGTCGCACAGGTATTGCGCGTCTTGCAATCGAATCAGGTGCGCCAATTATTCCGGTAGCGATGTTTAACACCGAAAAGATTCAGCCAACCGGAACTGTTGTTCCAAAGGTGATGCGCGTTGAAATGATCTTTGGCGAACCCATGTATTTTGAAGGTGACTCAACCGATCTGCAGCATTTACGCGATGTCACAGATCAAATCATGGAGACGATTCAAGTTTTATCCGGGCAAGAGTATGTTGATACTTATGCAACAAAGGCGAAGAAAAGTACGGAAGACGACGAGAGTTAATTAACTCTCTAACGATAATCGCTTGGTTAAGTAGTTGCAGGTATCGCAATCCACCCCGGCGTCAGGTAATTCACCCTCAATAACGTTTATTAAATCTGCGATCAAAGATTTAAATTGAGACTGATCTCGCGTGACATGGAGATAGTGCTGGGTTACGCCAAAGCCATGTGCGCCATCTGCTGTGGGCGTTACGCCAGCTAACTTCCAGACCAGCAGTCCCATTGATGAAACTGGGAAGGGTTTACCTTTTTCAGGATTTTCGAGCGCGTAGGCGTAAGCCTCGAGCTGTGGCGCATAGAACTGCGCGTTATCGCGATCTGAGTCAGAGACCTTGCAGTCGATAATTCCTACGCTGCCATCGTCATAGTGGGCGAGAAGATCGTAGATACCTAGAATCCGCCAACGAGTTGTCTCACCGTTTATCTCAATAGGTGCGCTCTTAACCCATTGCCCCCATTGTTTAACAACTCCGGGTGCAAGTGATGGATCAAGATCAGGCATCGCTGCGCGACGGAAATGTTCTTCTTGCGCAGATGAGAGAGGTTTAACGAGAGGAAATTGCCCGGGCATCGTGACTTTAAACCAGTACTTTATCCAAAGGCAGCGCTTGCAGGTGGAAAGCCCAAAGGTTAGATCCGATGGCGCGATAGTGTCGCGCGCAGGTTTCTCGGGTTTAACAATCTTTGAACTAGTTGATGAACTCATGTGTTGATTAAATCACGAAGGGCTGACGCGATCACCAATAGACCCAAGATAATCATCACACAACCACCAATAACCCTTAAAAGTTCTAACCGTTTCTCATCACTTGCCAGCCATGCCCGCGCTGTTCCAGCCAAGAGCCCCCATGTTCCATCTGAGATAAAAGCTAATACCGAGAAGAGCGCGCCGAGAAAAAGTAATTGCCCGGTTACATTGCCGCGTTCGATATCTACAAACTGAGGAAGAACTGCGGCATAGAAAACTAAACCTTTAGGATTTAGCGCACCAACCCAGAAACCATCACGCGCTGATCGCCAGAAGGTTGGAACGACGCTTCCTTGGCTCTTCATATCAGCAGCGGCAATCTTGCGCGCCCTAATTGCGGTTATTCCTAGGAAGACCAGATATCCACCGCCACCCCATTGCACTGCGGAGTAAGCAAGGTCAGACCTTGAAAGGATTGGACCTAAACCGAAAGCAACAAGCGAAGATAAAAAGAATGCGCCGGTTACATTGCCGGCAACTGTAAAGACGGCGACTTTTCTGCCCCACGCAATCGCGCGTGCGATAACAAATAGAACGCTCGGGCCGGGCGCCAGAATAATTATCATCGCAGCAATGATGTATTCAATCAAGCGCGATGGGATAACCATTTCGGAATTCTAACCAAATATCAATTGATGTGGGAAAGAAATAGGCGGACCAATTGCTTGGCCCGCCTATTCGGTAGTTAATTACTTACAAGCTAATTGCCCCGAGCTTTCGAAATTGCATGGAGCACTCGATAACCGACTACTGCAACCAGCGTTCCGTTGACGATACCTGTGAAGGTGTAATCGCCTTGGGTCCATGAATAGTCAGCGATACCCATGATTAGAGCTGCTGCTGCGATCAGTAGGTTGGTTGAGTCAGAGAAATCAACTTTGCTTTCGATCCAGATTCGCGCACCCAAGATGCCGATCATTCCGAAAAGGGCAGTTGATACGCCACCAAGAGCACCAGCTGGAGTAGCGCTAAGAACAGCGCCGAACTTTGGTGAAAGCGAGAGCAAGATTGCGCCAACGCCTGCGATCCAATATGCAGCAGTTGAGTAAACGCGCGTTGCCGCCATTACTCCAATATTTTCTGCATAAGTTGTAGTTCCGGATCCACCACCGAAGCCAGCAACAGTTGTTGCCAAACCATCGGCCATAAGGGCGTTACCCATTTGATCATCTAAGTCTTTACCAGTCATTGCAGCAACGGCCTTAACGTGTCCAACGTTTTCAGCGATCAAGACGAGAACAACAGGTAAGAACAGGATCATGATGTTGGTGCTAAATGTTGGCGTTGTAAATGTTGGCGTATCAAACCAAGCCGCCGCAGTGATTCCCTTTGTATCAACATCGCCCATGGCTAGCGCAACTAGGTAACCAATCACAAGGCCCAAGAAGATGCTGATACGGCTCATGAAGCCCTTTGAGAATGCACCGATTACACCAATGCTCGCCAAGGTAATAATCGCGATCAAAGGTTCTTTGGTGAAGTTACCTTTTGCAGCACCTGCCAAGTTGAAACCGATCAACATTACGATCGTGCCAGTTACTACAGGTGGGAGCAGCCAGTTAATCCAACCGATGCCTGCTGCGCGAACTGCAAGACCAACCAAGGCTAGAACTACGCCGGTAAAGACGATTCCACCAAGGGCCGCTGCCATTCCGCCATCAGTGCCAGCAGCAGCCATTGCTGCAGCGATAGGCCCTAAGAAAGCAAAGGATGAACCTAGATAACTTGGAACTCTATTTTTGGTAATGATCAAGAAAAGGATTGTGCCGATTCCTGAGAAGAAGAGAGTTGTCGTAGGAGAGAAGCCAGTAATGATAGGTACAAGAAATGTTGCACCAAACATTGCGGCGATATGTTGTAGACCGACTCCGATTGTGCGAGGCCAGGTAAGTCTTTCATCTGTAGATACAACTCCACCTGCAGAAATGCTCTTTCCATTTCCGTGAAGTTTCCATGAGAGTAACGACATAGTCTTCCTTTCCGATTACCGATCTCGGTAATGGCGCTTGGGAAAGGCCCACCGAGCGTGGGCCTTCATTGCTGGGGAAGTACTTATTGAGAGTTAACAGGGAATGTGAAAAGGGTACGACTTAAAGTGGCGCTACTAGCCAGTTAAATCAGGGCGAGTCGTAAAAAACCCCTCGTTAGCGCAGTTTTCACTGGCTAACGAGGGGAGCCCTCACGGAGAGTTGAGGGTTAAATCGTCACATCCTTAGGAGTGCGACGAATATGTAGCAGCCCTAGAATTGAGAGAAGCAGCATTACTCCAGCTCCCGCTAGTGAAACTAGCGCTGCGATTCCAGCGATTGAACCCAGAGTGCCAAATGCATATGCAGTTAGCAAAGTTCCACGCAACATAGTTCCCTTGAATACGGTTTCAACCATTCCCGCCTTAGCGGCAGCTTCTGCCTTTAAAGTTAGATCATTCGGATTGGCTGCAAACGCTGCAGCAGCTGCTCTATTTGCGCCACTTGCTGCTGCATATGCGGGCATACCAGATAAGTGAAATCCTAAGTAATGATCGGCGTACATCTGCGCTTGCTTACCGGTGGTCATAACTTTCTCGCCATTTTCTTTAAAGAAGTCGGTAACTTCTGCCGATTCCTCTTTGTTTCCAGTCTCTGCTGGAATGGTAATCTCCTGTGCTTCCAGTTGTGACCCAACTGCATCCGCAGCAAAAGTTGCTCCCCAGTTGAGCAGGCCAGCAGCGATTACTAGAAAAACTGCCAAGCCAAATCCAACAGCCGTAACTATTTTGTCAAAATATACTCTTTTCATTTTTCTCTCCAAAACTTAAGATTCGCGCACTCAGAGTTTGAGCACATGACAATTAATACTCTTAAGTGATTGCTCTTTTGATAGAAATACGAAGGGCTAGCCCTCCACCGAATTAGGTGAGTGCTAGCCCCAGCAATAAAGTGATTTAGTTAATGAATATCTTTGTTGCAAATCATCTTTCCATCAGGCCCAACTTCCATGTGAGAACAGGGAACCCCTAGTCGATCAAATGCCGCATCTCCAAAATGCGTGCGAAAAGCGAGCGCTAGAAGTACACGAATATTTGTATCTGCATCGGACTTTATGTTGAACGCTTTGGCCGCGCGACTAATTGTATTTTCGATAACTTTCTCGGTATGTGAAGTCTCTCGCGCGATCGCCGAATTAGTTTTACCTTCGCAGAGCAGACCAAGAACTAACTGCTCAAAAGGGTTGAGTTCGCGTGCGGTGATAGTTATATCTCTACTCATTTTGACCTCTCCGTCTCCTTCAGTGTCCTCTCTTTCCTCTAAGGTTACCAACCAGTAGTATGTGCAGATGTCGCAGATCACTAGCCGCCGTGAGGGATCGATCCAGATCCTCTCCTTCAACCGCCCTGAAAAGATGAATGCGCTGACCCGCGAGATGTACGCGGGGCTAGCAAATGGGCTAAATGAAGCTGCAGGGGATTTTGCGGTCAGAGCTGTCGTGCTTTCCTCCGAAGGTGATCATTTCACCGCTGGCAATGACATTGCTGATTTTCTTGCTAATCCACCAACCAATGAAGATAGCGACGTCGCTCGTTTCCTAGGATCGCTACTCGAGTTTCCCAAACCTCTAATTGCCGCAGTAAAGGGAAATGCCGTTGGAGTTGGAACAACGATGTTGCTGCATTGTGATGTTGTAGTTGCCGGACCGAGCGCGAAGTTTTCGATGCCATTTGCATCTCTTGGTTTAGTGCCAGAGGCGGGCTCAAGTTATCTATTCCCACTATTAGTTGGATATCAACGCGCAGCCAAGATCTTTATGACGGGCGAAAGTTTTGACGCCGATAGCGCGAAAGAGATGGGTCTAGTTGCATCGATTGCATCAGATCCTTTACGTGAGGCCATGGAAATAGCAACGCATATTTCAGAGCAGCCACCACAAGCGATGATCAACACCAAGGTGTTGTTGAAGGCGAGCAAGCACGATGCCGTTGCCGCGGTTATGAAAGCAGAATTTGAACTCTTCTCTCTCGCCCTTCAATCCGAAGAAGCGATGGAAGCGTTTATGAACTTTATGGCTAAGAAGGGTAAGTAATGACAATCTCTGGAGATCTTTCAGGTAAGCGAATCTTTATTACTGGAGGATCACGTGGCATCGGCCTAGCGATCGCCCTACGTGCAGCGCGCGATGGGGCATCCGTTGCAATCGCAGCCAAGACATCTGAACCCAATCCAAAGTTGCCCGGCACTATTCACTCAGCTGCGCAAGAGATTCGCGATGCTGGCGGAATAGCGCTGCCTATCCAATGCGATTTAAGAGATGAAGAGCAGATTGCTGCTGCGGTTAATCAAGCGGCGCAGGAATTTGGCGGCATCGATATTTTGATAAATAACGCAAGCGCCATCAATCTAACGCCAACTGAAGCCACACCAGCCAAGCGTTTTGATTTGATGTTTGACGTAAATGTGCGAGGTACATTCTTGACTTCTCAGGCTGCAATTCCGCATCTTCGCGAATCCGCAAAGGCCGGACGCAATCCTCACATTCTCACGCTCTCTCCGCCGCTTTCTATGAAGGCGAAGTGGTTTCAGCACCACGTGGCATACACAATGGCGAAGTACGGCATGTCGATGTGCGTGCTTGGAATGTCAGAGGAGTTCCGCAGAACTGGAATCGCCATTAATGCTCTCTGGCCACGCACGGCGATCGACACAGCTGCGCTGCAGATGATTCCTGGCGTTGATACTGCTGCTTGCAGAACGCCAGAGATACTGGCTGATGCCGCTTATGTAATTCTAAATCGCGAATCCAAGGACTGCACTGGAAATTTCTTCGTAGATGATGAAGTTCTAGCATCTGTTGGAATTACCGATCTTGAAAAGTATTCAGTAGTTCCTGGAACAACGGACTTTCTTCTTGACTTCTTCCTCGATTAAAGACCATCGTCAAGTAATTGAACTTCTGGAGGGTAGGCCTAAATTCTTTGAGACCTTTACTACGTATTCACCAGAGCACAAATTTATCGAGGCAATTGTAGATCCTGAAAATCTAAGTTTTTCCGTAAAGGATGAAGATGGTTCTATCTTCGCAATGGCGCTTGGTACAAATCCGAAAATTCTGGAATGCGATCGCGTAGCAACATCTCGCGGAGTTGAAGTGGATTTAGATAACTTTACCCATCGCGCAGATTGGGATTTCTATTCAATAGATACTCATACATTCGCGGCTTTTGAAGGTGCCGACGAAGCGACGAACAATGAAGAGGTAAAGGCGCTACTTGAAGCACATGCTCCAAACTCTTCGGTTTGGCCAGGAAATGAAGAAGTTCTCTTTTGGGGAGCGATTCGCAAAGATGATCAACTGGTAGCAACTGGCGCTCTGGTGAAATGGCGAACTGGAGAAGTGATGTTCGCATCTATTGCAACACATGCGGATTATCGTTCCAAAGGCTTGGCCCAGACACTTGTCTCACGAATGCTCTCAACTGCAAATAGCAGAGGCATTGCACATGTTGGCTTAGGAGTCTTCGCTGGAAACATTAGCGCCAAGCGCGCATATGAAAAGGTTGGATTTTCGCTAATAGGCGAATTCTCTTCTTACCAACGTAAAGAGAAGAAGGCCCTAGACTTGCACCAAATAGATTAAGGAAAAGATGCAACTAGAACTTAATGGAACAAATGTCATCGCCGAGAGTGAACGTACGGGCAAGGCATCCTCGCTCTTCTGGCCTTGGTGCGGGGCAAATGTCTCTTTGTTGGCGCTTTCCTACGGGTCATTCTTCCTAGGTTTCGGTATTTCATTCTGGCAAGCAACCTTTGCCGCAATATTCGGCACAACTCTCTCATTTCTACTTGTGGGCTTTAGCTCTCTCGCAGGTAAGAAATCAAGCGCTCCAACGATGGTTCTATCGCGCGCGGTCTTTGGCGTTAAGGGAAATATCGTTCCTGGTCTGATGTCTTATCTAGTCTTTGTTGGCTGGGAAACAGTTTTAGTTTCGCTTGCAACGTTGGCTACCGGCACGATCTTTATACGCATTGGCGATATTGACCGCAACTTGGCGATGGCGATCGGATTCGTCGTAGCAGTCTCTCTGACGATGTATGGGGGAGTCCTCGGACATAAGGTGATTATGCGCCTGCAAAAGTATTTAACTTTGGTCACAAGTTTTGCAACCGTGATCTACATCGTGCTCACCTTCAATGAAATCTCTTGGGATAAAGTTTCTGAGATTCCTTCTGGAAATATTCAAGCCTTCATTGGCGCTCTAATCTTTGGCATTACCGGCATCGGACTTGGCTGGGTTAACACCGCTGCGGATTACTCAAGATATTTGCCGAGGACAACATCTAGTAAATCTGTGGTGGGTTGGACAGTTCTGGGTGCATCGATTGTGCCAATTATTTTGGTTGTTTACGGTGCTGCGCTCTCTGGCAGCGATCCTAAGTTAAGCCAAGCAATTGCGATGGATCCGATCGGCGCACTCACTGCCCTGCTTCCAACTTGGTATTTAGCCTTCTTCGCACTCATTGCGATCCTCGGACTGGTAGGCGGAGCAATTCTTGATTTGTACTCATCGGGTTTAACGCTTCTAGCCATTGGTGTGCCAGTTAAACGCCATATTGCTGCACTAATTGATGGCGCAATTATGCTGATTGGAAGTATCTATCTAGTCTGGATTGCAGATAACTTCTTCTACCCATTCCAAGGCTTCTTGATAACACTCGGCGTTCCAATCGCAACTTGGTCAGCGATATTTGTAACCGATGTACTTCTTAGAAAACGCTCATATTCCGAAGCAGACCTCTTCAAAGTAGATGGACGTTATGGTGCGTGGAATAAACGATCTCTAGCGCTAATGGCCTTCGGATCATTTATCGGTTGGGGTTTTGTAACAAACTCCTTTGCTGGTTGGTTGTCTTGGCAGGGATACCTGCTCTTTCTAATCGGGGGCAAGGAAGGTAGCTGGGCTTATGCAAATGTTGGCGTGCTACTTGCTCTTGCTATAGGTGCGCTGGGGCATTTGCTCTTGGCGCGAAATTCAATCAAACGAGAAGAAGTCTCCTCGTGATACCTTCAATTCATGCGTGATCGAATTAGAGCGAAGACAATTCGTCCGCTTCAGGATTTTCTGCATCGCGAAACTTCAAGCGGTTTTCTCCTTCTAGCAGCTGCGGCGTTTGGCTTAGCGATCGCTAACAGCCCACTAGGGGACAGTTATTTCAACTTACTGGATAGATATCTAATTGATCTTAACTTCGATATCTGGGGGGCTGAGCTTTTCTTAAAGTTAACAGTTCTTAAATTCATCAACTACGTTCTGATGACTTTTTTCTTCTTTGTGGTTGGACTAGAGATAAAGCGAGAGTTAACAACTGGACACTTAGCCTCCTTTAAGAGCGCTATGGCTCCATTCATAGCTGCTGTTGGTGGTATGGCTGTTCCGGCATTTATTTATCTTGCGATCGCAGGCGAAGTCGAACCAAATGGTTGGGGAGTTCCAGTTGCAACCGACATTGCTCTCGCTGTGGGCGTACTCACTATGTTAGGAAGCCAGGTTGCTCCTGCGCTAAGAACTTTTCTACTAGGCCTAGCGGTAATCGATGATATCGGCGCGATTTTAATCATCGCCTTTGTATATACAACCGGCGTTAATTTCTCCTGGTTACTTGCTGGGCTACTTGCGACCTTGGCGATCGTTCTCTTTAAAACGTTTGGCGCAAACTCAACTTATATCTATATCTTCATTGGTGCGCTGCTTTGGTACACCCTTTATCGAAGCGGTGTACACCCGACTTTGGCTGGAGTGATTTTAGGTTTATTGACTCCGAATATCTTAAAGAAGAGCGATCGAATCAAAGATATTGAAGATGGTTCACTGACAATTATTGAGTGGCTAGAAGCCAAGATCCATCCTTGGAGTACTTTTGTAATTGTCCCAATCTTCGCATTTGCAAATACTGGCGTAGCGATCTCATCAGAAATGATCAGCGATGTTTGGCGCTCACCTGTCTCTTGGGGAATTTTCCTTGGTCTTGTAATCGGAAAGCCACTTGGTGTTTTTGCCGCTGTAGTTGCGGCAAGCAAGGCAAAGCTGTGTGATTTCCCTACGGGCTCCACCAATTCATCACTTGTTGCAACAGGCAGCGCTGCCGGAATCGGCTTTACTGTGGCGATATTTATCGCGCAATTAGCCTTTAAGGACTCTGCACTTCAAGACTTGGCGGTTATAGCGGTGATTATCGCTTCGATAGTAAGCGGTTGCCTGAGTTGGTTAATCTTTAAACTCTCTTCCAGACGCTAACTTTGCAATTAAAAACGCCCCGCCGATTTCTCGACGGGGCGCTCTTAAATTCGATTTAGATATCGAAGTAGAGTTCAAACTCTGCTGGATGTGGACGCAAACGAACGTAATCAACTTCGTTCTTACGCTTCCATTCGATCCATGTTGAGATCAAGTCTTCCGAGAAGACTCCACCCTTTGTAAGGAATTCGTGGTCCTTCTCGAGGCTATCTAGAACAGCATCAAGGGAGCCTGGAACCTGAGGAATAGCCGCAGCTTCTTCGCCTTCGAGTTCGTACAGATCCTTATCAACTGGGGCAGGTGGCTCGATCTTGTTGACGATTCCATCGATTCCAGCCATCAACATTGCGGCGAACGCTAGGTATGGATTTGATGATGGATCTGGGCAACGGAACTCAATGCGCTTTGCTTTTGGAGATGAACCTGTAATCGGAATACGGATACATGCAGAACGGTTACGTGCTGAGTACACAAGGTTTACTGGCGCTTCATAACCTGGAACCAAACGACGGTATGAGTTAACAGTTGGGTTGGTGAATGCAAGAAGTGATGGAGCGTGCTTCAAGAGTCCGCCGATATACCAACGTGCCATGTCGGATAGATCGCCATATGTTCCTGCTTCGTAGAAAAGTGGCTTTCCATTTTTCCATAGTGATTGGTGAACGTGCATACCCGAACCGTTATCACCGAAGAGTGGCTTTGGCATAAAGGTTGCAGTCTTGCCACCTTCCCAGGCAACGTTGCGAATGATGTATTTAAACTTCATCAATTCATCGCCTGCGCTGAGGATGTCGGTAAAGCGGTAGTTAATTTCCATCTGTCCTGCAGTACCAACTTCGTGGTGTGAGCGCTCAACTAGCAAGCCAGCGCGGCCGAGTTCCATAACCATCTCATCGCGCAAATCTGCGAATTGATCAGTTGGAGAAACGGGGAAATAGCCACCCTTGATACGTGTGCGGTATCCGCGGTTCGGTGTTCCATCTGGGTCTGCGACGATGCCGGTATTCCAAGCACCTTCATAAGAATCGATGTGGTGGAAAGACTCATTGATTCCAGTGCTAAAGCGCACTGCGTCGAAAACGTAGAACTCAGCTTCAGGCGCGAAGAAAGCCTGATCTGCAATTCCAGTTGACTTCAAATAATCAACAGCCTTTGCAACAACTCCACGAGGATCGCGTGAGTAAGGAGAGTTATCAGATGGGTTATGGACAGAGAAGAGAATGACGAGCGTCTTTTCCAAGCGGAATGGATCGATAAATGCTGAAGATGGAATTGGTAGCAACTTCATATCTGATTCGTGAATTGACTGGAATCCGCGGATTGATGAACCATCGAACATTAGGCCATCAGTGAAAACTGCTTCATCGAATGATTCAACTGGAACGTTGAAGTGATGCTGAATACCAGGTAGATCGGTAAAGCGAACATCGACGAGCTTTACATCTTCTTTCTTGATGTAAGCAAAAACTTCTGCTGAATTTTTAAACATTAATCGAACTCCTCATGTAATCGAATTTTTCGAGTCTAAGGCCGAATTTGATATCTGCCAGGTGTACTCGGGGCCTCACCTTTGAGGGCGACCGATCTGGGTAAACCCTAAGACTTAAAGGACCTTTTGACATAACCGGCGTGTTACAGCCATGTAAAACCTTCAGCCGCTGACGCTTCCTTCAGGTGTAAAACCTTCCTGAAAGCGCGCCTCGTACTAGGTAGGCTCACGCCATGAAACATCAGATCAGCCTCGGTCGCCGCTTGCTGGGCCTGACCATTGATTGGCTGATGTGTTACGCAATCGCCTTCGGGCTAATTGGTGACACAACGTGGACTCTGGCCGTCTTTTTCATCGAAACCTTTTTACTTACCGCCCTTGGGGGAGCGACCGCCGGCCATCGCGCGATTCGGGTCAAGGTAGTCAATTTTCAGAGCGGTGCCAGTCCATCACTGCGACAATCATTTATCCGCACAGTGCTGCTCTGCTTAGTAGTAACAGCAATTACCTATGATGAAAATGGTCGCGGACTGCATGAAAGATTTAGCGGTACAAAACTTCTAGATTTAAGAAAACCTACCTTTTAGGGATTCGAACGCCCTTTGGCATTGGCCCCTTTGGAATTGGTATCGACATTCCGCCGACGGCCTTAAAGCGCGCACGAACTTCACGCATCTGGTGAGCAGATAATTTCTTAGGCAACTTTGTCAAGTGCTTCTGTAATTTACGAAGTGGAACTTGGCCAGGGCCATCGCCAACATAAACTTCAGTAACAGGTACGCCTGGCGCAAATCGCTCGGATCTCTTTCGCTCATCTTGCAACATCATCCGTACCGCTTGGGTGCCTTCACCAGTGATAACAATTCCGGCACGTCCAATACTGCGATGGACCATATCTTGATTCTTAGTAACTGCAACGGCCGGAGTAGTAACCCAGCCTTTACGAATCGCCATCAACACGCTTGCTCCTGCACCGATCTGTCCCTCAATCGAAACGTATGCTGCAGAAGATGCGATGCGCGTGAAGAAGAACATTGCCGCAAGAGCTGCGACTGGTAGCGATACAAAGCCAAGATAGATCGGATGACCAACGACTAGCCCTGTTGAGATACCGATAGACCAAGTGATGGCAAAGACACCGAATATTCCAGCACCGATCCAAGGCTTAACGCTCTTGGTAACGGAGTAGGCATCACGGAAAGTTTTGAAACGGACCTTTTTAACTTTTGGCTCTTTCGCCTTCTTCTTAAACATGGTCGTTAGTTTAGGGGAGCAGGTGCCGTACCACCAAGACGTAGCGGCGCCCAACGTTGGCCGATATGGCTATCTGGGTAACTTTCCTGTACTTCATGCAGTAAAGCGATCAACTTTTCACGAAGAATCTTTTCGCCGGCTTCGACATCGCTACCTTTTTCAAAGTGAAGTGGCTCACCGAAAGTTACATAGATTGGAACGTTTTTGCGACGGAGATCTCGCTTTACGCCCTTAGTCCAAATTCGTTGCGAGCCCCAAATAACTGCAGGAATTACCGGCACATTTGAACCCATTGCCAAGCGAACGGCTCCAGATTTCAAATCCTTGATCTCAAAACTTTTAGAGATAGTTCCTTCTGGAAATATGCCGACGATCTCACCGCTACGTAGCGCTCTGAGCGCTGCAACAAAAGATGCCGAACCGTTGTTGCGATCAACATTTATATGGTGCATGCCGCGCATTAGCGGTCCGGCTAATTTGTTATCGAAGATTTCCTTCTTCGCCATGAAGCGGACTAGTCGGTTGGCAGGAAGTGCTGCGGTACCAATTAGCGCAAAATCCAAATAACCAATGTGGTTCATTGCAAGAATTGCGCCACCTTTGCGCGGGATGTGCGCTTCACCTGTAAAGGTAAATTGCAGACCGAGATACTTCCAAAAAGTTTTAAGCGCAACGATTACAGGTGGATAAACGATTTCAGCCAAGGTTTGAACCCTGAGCCACGCGAGCCTCTTGGGCCTGCTTATACAACTTGCCAGCGCGGTAGCTTGAGCGAACAAGTGGGCCACTCATAACTCCGAGGAAGCCAACTTCTTTTGCTTCAGCAGCGAGCTCAACAAACTCCTCAGGCTTTACCCAACGCTCGACTGGATGATGTTTATTGGTAGGACGTAGATATTGGGTGATGGTAATCAGGTCACAGCCTGCATCGTGTAAATCAACCAAGGCCTGAGAAATCTCTTCGCGGGTTTCACCGAGCCCCAGAATTAGATTTGATTTGGTGATCAAACCATATTCGCGAGCCATGTTGATCACGTGTAATGATTTCTCGTAGGTAAATGCGGGACGGATTCGCTTGAAGATGCGGGGGACTGTCTCCAAGTTATGTGCAAATACTTCTGGCTTCGTTTCAAATATCTGATTTAGTAGCTCTGGCTTGGCATGAAAATCTGGCGCCAACATTTCAACGCCGCAACCTGGGTTTAATTCATGCACCTTACGAATTGTCTCGGCATATAACCAAGCACCTTCATCTGGAAGATCATCGCGAGTTACTCCAGTAATAGTTGCGTATTTAAGTCCCATACTCTTTACAGATTCAGCAACCTTGCGTGGCTCTTCGCGGTCAATTGGAAGAGGCTTACCTGTATCGATATTGCAGAAATCGCAGCGACGAGTGCAACGATCGCCACCAATTAAGAATGTTGCTTCTTTATCTTCCCAACATTCAAAAATATTAGGACAGGCCGCTTCTTGGCATACCGTGTGGAGACCTTCACTTTTAACTAAGGAACGAAGTCTGGTGTATTCGGGACCCATGTTGGCACGAGTCTTAATCCACTCTGGTTTTCTTTCGATCGGGGTCTCGGTATTGCGCGCCTCAATGCGAAGTAACTTCCGTCCATCTGGAGCGATGCTCATGCGCTTACCTTACCGAGTGCAGCGGTTATCGCTTTCTCAACCATTGAAACCACCTCAGAAATGCTAATTTCACGCCCAAGTTCGCGCGCCATAGAGGTCACAGCAGCATCATCTATTCCGCAGGGCACGATCTGTCCAAAGGCGGTTAGGTCAGGGCTCACATTTAAAGCAAAACCATGCATGGTCACTCCGGTGGCGACGCGAATTCCGATCGCGGCAATTTTTCGCTCTCCCGTTTCATCGCAGACCCAAACACCCGAGCGACCATCAACTCTCTGTGATCTGATTCCAAATTGTGAACAAACTTCAATCAGTGCTGATTCGAGAGTTCTAACAAAGCCGACAAGTTCTGTTGGCTTAAGTAACTTAACAATTGGGTAACCAACGAGCTGTCCTGGTCCATGCCAAGTTATTCGTCCACCTCGATCTACGTCAATTACCGGAGTGCCATCGGTTGGTCGTTCAAATTCCTGAGTTCTTTTTCCGGCGGTAAAGACGGATGGATGCTCCAACAAAATAAGTGAGTTAGGACGCGTGCCAGCAGCAACCTCTTGATGAAACTGGCGCTGCATTGCAAGCGCTTGCTCATACTCCACTAATCCAGCGCGTGAAACGACGATCGCTGAAGTGTTAGGCGCTGTCTGTACATCCACACCTACAGCCTAAAGGTAGGCTGTACCCCTAGCGAAATTAGCTCGATCCACGCACCGAAAGGCCATCTCAACGTGTCACAAGACTTCCAAATGCAGAACGTCCAAAAGAACCGTAAGCCCTTTGCTTGGGCGATGTTGGTTGTGATCCTCTGGTTTGTCATAACTGGCATCTTTGGACCGCTATTTGGAAAGTTGACATCAGTTCAGGAGAACAACAACTCCTCATTCTTGCCTAAGGGCGCTGAAGCAACTTTGGCTGCTGATCAGATAAAGCTATTTTCCTCTCAGGATTCATTTAACTTCCCAGCACTAGTTCTCTTTGAAGGTAGCTCTACACCAGCAACATTTGCAGCGATTAATGAGCGAGTACTTCAAGTTGGAAACCTAACTTTGGCAGGAACCTCCGCAAAGATCTCTGAATTCCTTGCTCCTGGTGCCGCTATCTCAGTCTTTCCTTCGCAAGATGGAGAAGCGTTACTTGCAAACATTCCACTTGATGGAAATGCAATTTCGAAACTTCTTCCAAATGATGAGCCAGTTCTTCCAGCGGTGGTCGAGGCTTTGCGCGAGGATCTCGAGCCAATCGCTAAAGCAAATGGTTTTGAGCCTTATGTAACAGGTCCTGCTGGACTGCTCGGCGATCTCTTTGGCGCCTTTGGTGATATCGATTCTAAGTTATTGCTAACTACGCTAGGCGTAGTTGCAATAATCTTGATAGTTGTTTATCGCTCACCAATTCTTTGGATAATTCCTTTACTTTCGGCGTTGTTTGCACTCTCTACCGCGGGTGGAATTGTTTATCTTCTTGCTAAGAACGACATTATTGATGTGGACGGACAATCCCAAGGAATCCTTTCGGTACTAGTTATTGGCGCAGCCACTGATTACGCACTCTTATTAATTGCTCGTTATCGTGAAGAACTACATTTCACCGATAACAGATTTGTGGCCATGCGTGCGGCTTATAAAGGTGTTTGGGAGCCAATCTTGGCTTCTGGTTCCACCGTTGCTATCTCACTTTTAGTTCTGCTCTTTAGCCAGTTAACCAACACAGCTGGTTTAGGACCCATTGGTGCAATCGGAATCGTAGTATCGATGTTTACGATTCTTACTCTTCTTCCTGCGCTCCTTCTTATCTTTGGTCGCTGGATCTTTTGGCCACGAGTTCCGAAGAACGATGGCGATGACCATGTAATGAGTGGCTCTTGGTCAAAAATTTCTAATTCAATCGCGCGCAATCCTCGTAAGGCATGGATTATTACTGGCGTTGTATTACTGGCTTTCGCTAGCGCATCGACAACTTTGAAAGCAGATGGAATCGGAACAGTTGATACCTTTACCGGTAAACCGGAATCTGTTGTTGGTCAGCGTTTACTGGAGAAGCATTTTCCTGGGGGGCAAGGCGACCCAACTCAGATAGTTGTCGCTGCCGATAAAATTGGGGCAGTAACCGCTGCCGTTAAGAACGCACCAGGTGTGACCGAAGTTGTCCCTATGCTTGATGGAATGGCGCTAGAAGGCGGACCCACCCCAGAGGTCAAAATCGTAAATGGGCGAGCCATATTGAATCTGACCTTGGATAAGGCCCCAGATAGCGTGGAAGCCGGAAATGACATTCCGAAGATTCGCGAACTCGCACACGCTGCGGATTCAACATCACTCGTAGGCGGAACAAGTGCTGTCTACTTCGATGTACGTACAGCGAATAATCGAGATAACCGAACAATTATTCCAATTATCTTGCTTGTGATTACTCTGATTCTTGGAGTCTTACTCCGAAGCATTCTGAGTGCCGTAGTTCTTCTCGGCACGGTTGTACTCAGTTACTTCGCAACCCTGGGCGTATGTGCGCTCGTCTTTAATCACGTCTTCGGTTTCGCAGGAGGGGATAACTCATTCCCATTGTTTGCATTTATCTTCTTGGTTGCACTTGGTATTGACTACAACATCTTCCTGATGACTCGCGTGCGAGAAGAGAGCGCCAAGATTGGCACTCGCGCCGGCGTAACTAAAGGCGTGACTGTAACTGGTGCGGTAATCACATCTGCAGGAATTGTTTTAGCCGCAACTTTCGCAGTACTTGGTCTATTGCCGCTGGTACCTCTAGCCCAGTTGGGATTCGCGGTCGCATTTGGAGTGCTGCTGGATACCATCATCGTTCGATCAATCTTGGTGCCAGCGTTGGTTCATGAGATCGGTCCAAAGATCTGGTGGCCTTCAAAGTTGCAGAACAAATAGCTAGTGCACCTGATAAATCTGCGATAACCCCGATATGTATCTTGTAGTAGGTGCGGGCTTAGCTGGAATGAGTGCAGCCATTACCTTGCAGAGGAGTGGTGCTGAAGTTGTTGTAGTCGAGGCATCAGAACGCGCGGGTGGTCGGGTTGCCAGTGATCAGATCGATGGCTTTATTTTAGATCGCGGCTTCCAGTTGATAAATGCGAATTACTCCGAAATTAAGGGGGGTAATTTTCTTGAAGGCGTTGATTTTAAAGTTGCACCGCGAACTGTTGGAGTAGCCAGCGCTGATGGAATCACAAGGCTAGGAGATCCGCGTTCAGCGTTGTCCTCAATATTCTCAAGTAAAACCGGAAGTATTTTTGCGAAGGCAAGTTTTCTTCGGTATTTAACTTCTACCCCCAATGAGAATGAGAGTGTCGAGGAACATTTACTGCGTGCCGGGACGGCTGATCTCTACCAGAAAGTTCTAAAGCCTTTTCTGCAGGGCGTTTTCCTTGCCGACGCGTCGCAAGTAAGCGCAGTTATCGGCCGAGAAGTTATCGCCTCTTTTATAAATGGAAAGTCAGGCATTCCATCTAAGGGAGTGGGGGAATTTGCCTTGCGTATGGCCGATCAAATCAAAGATTTACGGTTGAACATTCAAGTAGAAGAAATAGATAGCAAAGGCGTTGTCACCACCCAAGGAAGAATCAACGCCAATGGAGTAATACTTGCAACCGATCTAACTACTGCTGGACAGCTGTTAGGGGCACAGGAAATTAGCCAGTTAGCTAGCTCTACAACTTGGTACCACGTAACTTCAGAATCACCCACAGATGACGCAGAGTTAATTGTGGATAGCCAAGCGCGCGGACCAGTCGTTAACTCAATTGTTATCTCAAACCTCTCGCGCGCCTACGCACCAAGCGGTCAACATTTGATTTCTTCCACAACGATCAGACATTCATCTGAATCTGAAGTTCGGCGCCACTTAACACAGATGTGGGGAGTATCAACAGAAGAGTGGAGGTTCCTAGCTAAGTATGAGATTAATTCGGCGCTGCCTTTATTTGAGCCAGGATATAAAAAGCGCCAAGCGGTGAAGATTGAAAAGAATATTTATTGTGCGGGAGATTATTTAGAATCGCCTTCGCAGAACGGTGCTTTGTTTTCTGGTAGAAAAGCGGCAGAGCAGTTACTGATCGATCAACGCCGTTAAGGCGTTTGTGATATGTGGGTAATCCCAAACAAATCCCGCATCGCTCAGCGCGTTTGGCATAACTTTCTTTGAACCCAGTACTTCGCTGGAAAAACCGCCGAGTGCGATCTTTAGCGCAATTGCAGGTGCTGGAAAGAGCGCTGGTCGATTCATCGCGCGAGCAAGGGCGGCGGTGAATTCTTGGTTGGTAACAGGGTTGGGCGTTGTCAGGTTTACTGGACCGGCAATTGGGTGTTCGAGTGCAAAGATGATTGCGCGGACTACATCGTGAAGGGTTATCCAAGACCACCATTGCTTACCTGAACCGAGTTTTCCGCCAAGACCAAATCTAAAGAGTGGCAACATGCGACCAAGCGCGCCACCAGTTGGATCAAGAACTAGACCGGTGCGAAGTTTTACAGTGCGAACATCGCCTGCGAGGTCGGCAGCGCCTTCCCATTCGCGGCAAACTGCAGCCAAGAAGTCGTTGCCTACTGAATCACTTTCTACAACCGCGCGGTTTCCAGAATCTCCATACCAACCGATAGCACTGGCCGAGATAAAAACTTGTGGTTTTACTTCGGCAACTGCGTTAGCAATCGCAGTTGTTCCAAGTAAACGTGAATTTAGAATCTCTGATTTATATCGCTTGGTCCAACGCTTATCGCCCACGCCCACGCCAGCTAAATGAATAACCGCATCTACGCCACGCAGCGCTTCGATATCTACATAGCCTGTCTTTGGATCCCACTGAATCTCATCTGGAGCGACAGTTGCGCGACGAACTAGGCGCTGAACCGTGTGGCCTTCAGATTTCAAATGCCCGACTAGCGCACTTCCGATAAGACCGGATGCGCCAGTGATCGCGATACGTTGTGGAACAGACATCGAAGTTTAGAGACCTAGATCTGAATCGAAAGCGCCGCCTTCTAGTCGCTCTTTAAGAGTGACTAGGAAACGAGCAGCATCTGCACCGTCGACAACGCGATGATCGTAAGAAAGTCCAAGGTAGACCATAGAACGAATTGCAATGGATTCGCCACCATCGTCGCCTTTAACAACCATTGGACGCTTAACAACTGCGCCAAGACCAAGGATTGCAACCTGTGGCTGATTGATAATTGGAGTATCAAAGAGCGCACCGCGACTTCCGGTATTTGTTAACGTAAATGTTCCGCCACCAAGTTCATCAGGTGTGACTTTGTTGTCGCGGGTGCGTGCCGCAAGATCTGAAATCTTGCGTGCGATGCCACCCATATTTAGGTCGCCTGCGTTATGGATAACTGGAACCAACAATCCACGTTCAGTATCTACGGCAACTCCGAGATGTTCTGCGCCGTGATAAATGATCTGGTCGCCCTCAACCGATGAGTTAAGTACTGGGTGCTGCTTAAGCGCTTCGCAAACTGCAACTGCAAAGAATGGAAGGAATGAAAGTTTCACGCCTTCACGCGCTTCAAATGTTGCCTTCGAGCGATCACGTAGACGAGCAATCTTTGTTACATCTACTTCGACGACAGTTGTTAACTGCGCACTTACCTGAAGAGATTCAACCATGCGGGCTGCGATTACCTTACGAAGACGTGACATGGTTACGGTAGTTCCGCGAAGTGGAGATGTTGCAACGACAGGTGCCGCCGCAGAGCGTTGTGTAGGTG
>Ga0315904_10001292_pt1 | contig 39452 bp, 52 predicted proteins | sample LakEriMetagenome_6_FD_203529 | JGI IMG/M metagenome (GOLD analysis project Ga0315904, IMG submission 203529) | Freshwater fungal communities from buoy surface, Lake Erie, Ohio, United States - Buoy 12 MA120 | ecosystem: Environmental > Aquatic > Freshwater > Lake | place: USA: Lake Erie, Ohio... | reverse complement strand
GAATAGGATATAGATCTACTTGAGTATCTCCATTAGAATCTACACCGTTAAAGTTATAGTAGCGAGGAGAACCTAACTCAGGAGTTTGATTTAAAAACTTATTATTCATATCACTGGTAGAAGCGTTATCCATGAACCAATCGCTTGTATCATTTATAACGTCAAAGACCCTGAAGCGAATACCAGCATTAGTCATTACATAGTTAAATAGATTAGCAGTAGTAGAAACGGTTAGAGTTTCAGACAGAGCATTCCAATTGTATGCGTCTTCTACCTGCCTCTTACCGTCATTAACGAACTTGCTAATTAGTTTGGAGTATGCTGTGTCGTTGACTGAAGTAACCTCGTTCTCACGAAGCCTAACCAGTACATCATTGACAAGTTCTAGATAAGTTTTGTTTGCCATTTAGCAATCCCATTTCCTAAGTGCTAATGCTTTCCTTGTTGGTCTGCCCTTCTCATCCTTCATAGGACCAGCTACTCCACTCATACGAGCACAGAATGACTTCCTACGAGCAGCCTTCTTAGGAGACTTTGCAGCCTCTTTAGAAGACACGGGAGGCTTCAGGTTAGCGCCTTCCTTGTTCTTAAAGTATGCCCTGCCTTTAGCGTTTAAGCCACCTTCTGGGTTCTGATATACTTTCTTTACCATTTATTTCTTCTTTGCTGTCTTTGCAGACTGTTTAAATGCCTTAGCAGTAGGAGCACCTTTGGAGCCTACCTTACGCATCTTCTCTCCAGATCCCTCTGCTATCCGTTTACGCTTTGCATTGATGTTGGCATAGAGGCCGGGCTTAGTAACCACGAGAAGATCCTTTCTTAGCTTTCTTCTTCTTAGACATACCAGTCATGGCTAGGCCAACAGCTACTGCTTGCTTCTGTGGCATACCTTCTTTACGAAGCTTGCTGATCTTAGCCGAAGCTGCCTCTTGTTTGCCCTTCTTAGTGTAAGGGTATTTCTTTCCGTCTACCATTGGCATACTATTCTCCTTAGAATTGGAATTGAACTGTCATCTCAGGCATGAACTCTACAGTTGCTATGTAGGTTACTGTCTGAGTACCTGAGTTTTGTACTCGAATCTCATCACCAGCTTGTAAAACTACCTCTGCCTCTCCATCTAATCTAATAAACTCACCAGCACCTAAGTTCTTACCACCAACAATGAAGTACTCAGTGTTAGTAGAAATATCGTACCAGTAGACCTTTGGAGTATCGTTACCAGTAAGACTAATGATATACATTAACTGCCAAAGACCAGTATTCTTGGTAGGAACAGTAAGAATAGTTTCCTTGGTGGTAGTAGACTTAGTTGTAACTGCTGATACTTTTCTGCTCATATTAACCTACTTTAAGAACTAAGCTTAGTAAGAGAACCACGATAAAACCAGTAGTCCCAAGCAAGATCTGTTCTAGTCTCTTTAGCCTAGCATTGATGCCTGCATAGCGTTCAGCACATACTGCTTCATGGGTATCAAGTTGGCCTTTGACTTGGTCTATTGATGACATTATTCACCCCAGTTTTGGTTACCGATTACAGCAATCAATGCTTCTACATCTGCACAGCCTGTGATGGCTGCTTCGAGCCTATCGCACTCAGCCACGATTGCTGCTCTCTTGGCAGCTACGGTAGCAGGCACATCAATGTTACGCTCTGCCTTGCGGACTACCATCCAATCGGTCTGGGCAAGCAACGATCCAGCAGTCTGCTTAACCTGAGAAGTCCATTGGCTCTTGAGTCCCTTGGTCACCAGACGCTCTGTGGAGTCAACCATCGCAGGTTGTCCGTTGACCACACCCAAGACTTTGACGTACATGGGGTTGCCGTCTTGGTCTACTTCCTCACGGTCGTTTAGAAGTTTGGGATTGCCTACGCCCCAATAGAATCTCTGGTCGTACTGCTCTGGGTCTGCTACCTCTACAATACCTAGTTGCTCACGCAGGGCAGGGTCACGCAGGTGTGGGTAGCGAATACCGTTAACGATTTGTTCAGAATCTATTGAGATTGGGTTGCCATTGAGTTGAAACATTTATTACCTCGCTAAAGAATACTTGAATGGGTTTTCGGCAAAGCAAGCGTAGATGTATGTGCCACCAGAAGTATTTACATCAATATGAGTTGACCTAAGTTTGAACCCATTTGACAAAACATCTATTGCGTAATTGCTTCCTGTTGTCTCTGCAAGAGCACCGTTTAATTCAATAATACTGTTCGTGACATTGTAAGTATTACGAGCCGTATCAAACGGATACCACCAACCAGTTGAGTCTTTTCGCTTAACCATCACATACCTTGGTCTGAATCCTGTATAGACGAAGGGGCCATCAGTCGAACCATTGCCCGTGTAACTACCAAATGCGCTATACCCTGCTACTGCGGCGAAGCAGTACATAACATAAGTGTAAGAAGCACTTTGGTTTACAGATATGTCGTTACCAATTGTCACAAGAGTTGAAGAAACTGAACGAACATACTTAGAAGGCGAACCTCCACTGGTCTCTGCTCCGGTTGTATTCAGTCCTTCAAAAGCGTAGTTGGCGGTTAGATTTTGATGCCAAACCATCCAGTTTGTTGAGTTGCTTCTGGACTTAGTAAAAATCATCGCCGGACTTACTCCAAGCCCGTGACCCACCGTAGCGCCACCAGAGCCGTTGCCAGTATAGGTTGCAATCGAGAACCCGCTAGTCGTATTCGCCCTGACTGTGCTGGTTATAGTGCCAGAAGTGTTGGTAGCGTTAGAGCCGCCAGCGTTCCATTGCCAACCGACATAACTCCTTGTAGAGACGTTTACACCGCCACCAGAAGTATCAGCGCCAAGGGTAAATCCATTAGAATTAAATGAAGTTAATGAGTCGCTTTCTGTTGCTTCTGCTGCGGTATCATTACTAGACAATGTTTTTGTTGCACCACGAACTGCATCAAATAAACGGTGTGAATTTGCAGTTGTCCGAGATTTAATCCAAACAAAATCTGGTTGCATTGAGCCGCTATTGGTAATGGTGTTAGTTGCACCTGTACCTGTCCATAGATTTATATCAAAGTAATCATTCGCCTGTGTAGTGCTAGTAGCACCGATGGTCGGCGTAGGCAGATTAGTTGTACACAATGCCTTAAAGCCAGAGGGGGCTGTGTAGGCAAAGGCACGTTGACCGAAGTTGAATTGTAGACCGTTGCTATAAGCCGCAGCAAATGGAAACAACCCTGTAGGCAAACTTGAAAATGTTGGATTAGTTCCAGCAGACGGTGACACAGACGATGTTCCAAAGTTGAAATTATAATAAGTGTTGTTAATACCAATCCATGCACTATTTGTCGTTCCGTCATAAGCGCATTGAAGTACTTGTCCCGCTGTTAAAGCAGAAGAAGTTGTCCCACCTGATCCAGCACTTTGCATTGTTGAAGAACTGGTGGAATAAATTTGATAGGCCCCTGTGTTTGATGAGCCTCCAGCATTTAATGGATTTGAAGCTGTAGCAAGACCAAAACTAACAGCAACAGAAGCGGTGCAGTTACTTACAACAGTTGCTTCAAAATAAATTTTGTCTGCTGGTAATTGAAAAGTTCCACGAATACCGTAATGCGCCGTTGTTCCTGATGACCAATCAAGATTTCCATTAACTAAAGTTCCGCTGCTATTTCTATCTAAAGCGTTCAGCGTACAGTAATTCCCACGCACCTCACCACCAACACCTGTGTCTGTACCGTATGCCGTAGGTGAATCCACTAGCGAGTCATTACCAGCACCAGCAGTCACCGAGAAGTTGTTAGGTGTCCAATTGTTGCTGTTGCCTGAACTGTCCTTGCCTAGCGTTGTGCTAGTCGTGCCAGAGTTGTCTGCAAACTTTAGGTAGAACCCGTTAGTGCCGTATGTTCCAGAGTAAGCCTTGGGCTTCCATACACCTGTGGCAGAATCAGTTTCACCGAATGAGGATGGGGTTAATTGCTGACCATCTACATGAATTATTTCGGAAAGCAAGAAACTAGCATATGAAGTAGCATCATATCCACGCCGCCCAATACTGTGGGCTACGTTATTGTTCATAGCTGTATTAAAGTTTTGTGACGGGAAAGTAGAACCTGTTGTGTCTTGTTGCACTCCGTTGATATAAATTTTTACTCTATTAGCCGCCGTTGCTTGGGTTGTATCCAATGCAAAAACAACGTGATACCAAGCAGATGGGTCACGATTAACTGCCGCAGTAACACCGACATTTCCGCTAGCCTCTTGGTCAAAACGGATACTGAGAGTGTTGGTGGTATTCCAGTAGGCATAGACGTTTGCTCCGCTAGTCGCACCTGCCGAAAAAATCATTTGGTTGATTGTGAGCGACCCAAGTTTTACCCAGCTGCTCCAAGTCCATTTCTGCCTATCAGTCGCACTCCCGGGAGTCCTATTCAGATACGCACTATCCGCAGAGTTAAACCGCAGACTGCGCTCTATCTGATAGCCGCCAGTGACTGGGCCAATGCCCGTAGGTAGAACAGCCATTAAGCTAATGCTCCAGAGTTGACTACAAATACGTTAGTACCGTCAGAGAAGTAACTAAGCAGATATGTACCAGTGGCTGACATAGCAGCTAAAGCACCAGTGGCTACCTTGGTGTTAGCATGGGCAGATACTGTGTAGTTAGATCCGTTGACTAGCAAGATAAACCCAGACTGACCAGCAGTGATGTTAGTAAAGGTCAGAGTAAAACTACCTGTGGGTGTACACTTAAAGTTATTAGTTACATTCATGTCGAATGAACCATCATTGTCCGTAGTAACTGTGCCACGCTGAGGCAAAGTAAACGTCTGAGCCGCATCTGCCGCAGCTATCGTGAAGGTAGCATCAGGGACTGTAACAGTACGGTTAGCCGATGGAGAGGCTGAGATCGTAGATGTAAAGCTGGTTGAACCGCCACTAATTGCAATAGCCATTATATTAGTCCTTTAATAAATTCTTGTGCAGCCTCAGCAGACATCACATTACCATCAGCGTCTTGTAGTTCTGCGCCTTCCGCAACTAACTTCTTAAACTGTGCGTAGTCTGTGTTGGCGGGGTCGAAGGGGATGAAGGCGTTGTCGGACAATCGTTTTACAACATCTACTGTTTTTCCTAATTGATACATTTTATAACTCCGCAGTAACAGACCAATGAACTTGACAAGTTTGTGATGCGACATCTCCTGCAACTTGATAATTTGTTATTTGAGTTCCCCACGCTCTTATATTTACTCCTGCTCCTGATGCACTATCTGCATTAGCAATAGTGTTTCGCCATTTATCATTGGCGGCAGAAGGGTTGTAATAAGTAAGAGTGGGGTTTGCTCTCATTGTTACAGGAAAAGGCATTGAAATACCAAAACCAGCAGACGTGCCTCCGACTAGAACAATGTAACTAAATGCCCCTGCGGTTCCAGCATTTTGCCCCCATGCAGTCCCTAATGGAAAAGAGGAACAAGCGTACCGCTGACACAACGCTAACTCACGCCCGTAGTCCCTGCGCTCAAACGGGGTAGCAACAGAGCCTACTTCCAGTTGTACGCCTGTGATGTACCAAGTTGCGCCGTTGGTTCCGACTACGCTAGTTGCTCCTGTGGCTGAAAAGTATGTTGTCGCAGCCCAAGAACCAGCAGTTCCGCTATAAGTAGACCCTGTTCCCAAAGAAATCCAAACTTGAATTCCAGACCCGTTAGTCGAATCCCAAGTTCCTGTCGTTGGGCCAGCAATCGTTATTGTCTCGTATTCCCAAGTATTTGCCGCAGAGATTGTGTAAGTAAACGGATAAGATGGATTTCCTGTGTTTCCGTTTCTTAAAGCACCGCCAAAGGTTCCAGTAAGACTAGACCGCACCCAAAAAGATAATGTAATTGTTTTGGCGTTGGCAGTACCCCAATTAAGGTCTGCCATATTAAAACCTTCAATGCTTTGAAGTAGAGCAAAACGCTCCCCTGCGCCAACTGTATATGCTGATGATGAAGTAACCCCAAGGTACTTTGAGTACCCAGATGGAGGTGTTACCGAACCAGCATTTTGTTGTGCAGTTAGTTTTGAGGTAGCGTCATAATAAACTGCCCATCTGTCCACAACAAAAACACTACTGCCGCTTGATGTTGCCACACTAGCACCAGCGTTCCTCTGGTCAATCCTCATGTCACCATTGATAATGCGGTTACGGAAGCCAAGGCTGTTTTCTGCGGAAATGTTGTTACTGTTTACTGTTAAAGTAGAGAAAGCACCAGCCTCGCTACCACTATTAGTTACTAATGTGCCAGTAGCATCAGGCAGAGTAATAGTCCTGTTGCTGGTTACTGCTGATGGTGCAATAATAGATACATAGTTAGTACCGTTGTCTGTATCTTCATACAAACGAAGTGAGGAAGGCCCAGTTGCATTAGCCCCAATCTCAAGTTTATTATCTGCTCCGTCTATCGTAATAGCCATTTAGAACACCACCCATCTTGCACCGTTGCTGACCGTTACAGCAAAACCATTGTTAACCGTAATCGGGCCTACTGTCCAACCATTGTGAGTTCCAGCAATAGTGATGTTCTCACCAATTGTCTGAGCATTCCAAAAGATTGCCTTAGCTGCTGCACTGCCTTCCATCTGACCACCACCAGCAACCGTATCCCAAGATGCTGTACTGCCATCAGTGGTTAGATATTTACCTGCATTACCAGTCTGACTAGGTAATGAACTAAATGTTACCCATGATGTGTCGTAATTTGTAGAAGTATTCTTCTGAAGGACTTGACCTGTAGTACCACCAGTAGGAACACCCTGTCCAGCAGGAACGCTGAAGTCAAACACTGCTGCGGAGCTAGTGCCTGAGTTAGTTACTGTTGCGCTAGAACCCGGAGCACCAGTTGTCGTAGTACCTACAGCAATCGTAGCAGCGGCTCCTGTAGAACCTGTTGCGCCTGTTGCCCCAGTGTTTCCTGTAGGTATGCTGAAGTCGAATACTGCTGCAGAGCTAGTACCAGAGTTAGTGATAGTCGCTGAAGAACCTGCTGCGCCTGTTGTGACAGTGCCTACAGCAATCGTAGCAGCAGCCCCAGCAGAACCTGTCGAGCCTGTAGCACCTGTTGCTCCAGTGTCACCACGAGGAATAGTTAGGTTTAGGGTTTGACTAGGAGAAGTACCAGTGATAGTTGCATTGGCACTTGATCCAGCAGAGCCAGTGGTGACCGTACCAATAGACAGCGTGTTCGCTGGTCCTGCAGAACCTGTGGCTCCAGTTGCGCCAGTAGCTCCTGTGGACCCTGTAGCACCTGTTGCACCCGTTGCGCCAGTAGGTACGCCTAATGTTAGTGCAAAGGTAGTGTTATTATAAGAAGCTGTAGCAGAGGAACCTGCAGATAACGTAGTGGCTGTGACAGAAAAGCCAGTAGCCATGTTGATTGAAGCATCACGAGCAGCTTCAGCAGCTTGTTGTGCTAGTTCGGCATTAGTCTCTGCAGTTTCTGCGTTAGTCTCTGCAGTTGCAGCAGCCGCCGCAGAAGCCTGAGCAGCCGCAGCAGCAGCTATTGCGCCAGTAGAATCATTCTCAGCAGCGTCAGCACTGTCAGCAGCGTCAGCGGCTCTATCAGCAGCTAGAGAAGCATACTGTAGGGCTAGTGCAGCAGCATTGGCTGCATCTGCTGTTGCATCACCGGGACCACCGGGACCACGATAGATAGCCATTTAATCTCCGTTAGTTTGCTTAAACAGACAGTATCTGCTTAAGAAAACTCCCCAGCCCTTGTGAGGCTGAGGAGAGCCGTTAGCTTATAAGCTATTAGGCAGGAACTGCGAGAGCAACAGCAGAGCCATCACGCAACTCAGCAACACCGTACAGCATATCGCTGGTAAACAGAGTACCAAGATACTCTTGTTTGTACTGGGTCTGCGAGCGAACACCCATCTGCTCAGCTAACACAAATGCATCTTTGTGTGCTAACAAGCAGATACGGTCTGTGCCAGAAGTACCAGCAGCAGTGTCAGCGTTGGTGGTAACAAATACCTTAACACCAAACACGTCACCGATTTGACCGTTACGGATTGTGTTGTTGCCGCCTTGCTCACCAACAAAGGCTTGCTCAGTAAAGCGAGAGATGCTCATCAACGTGTTACGGCTTGAAGGAGGAACAATCAGGAAACGATCCGTCATCGGAACATCTTGATCATCAAGACGCTGGATGGAACGGCGAATACCTGCCTCGCCAAGAGCAGCAGCGTTAGACGTACTGGAGTTGTACACCGTAGCGCCAGTCGAACCAATGAAAGCGTTCGTGCTTGCAGCAGCAGTTGCATAGTCATTCGTACCAATGGTAGCACCATTAACACCACGACCAAGCTGAACCAAGTCGATATCAACACGCTTAGCTAATGCATAGCCAGCATCGTCCGTGTAGAAGCGGCGCAGCGAAGAGAGAGCCTGAACTTCGACAATATCTTCGATCAAGCGGCTGTACTCATAGTGCTTGTTAATGTTAACAAGAACTTCAGTCTCAGTTGCAGCAATCAGAGTTACCTGACTGGATGCAGCTTTGAGCGCAGCGTCACCACGGGTGGGCTTAGGAATGTGAAGGACATCACCCTTCTTGCCTTTGAAAGACATTTTTGAGAACAGGTTAGCAGCAACCAAGTTCTTTTTGTAAGCAGCGATGATTTCATCAGACCAAATCTCAGGGATAAATTTATCCGCTGTCGTTTTCGTTACGTGATCGGTACCAAGAGCCATTTTAAATCTCCTAAATGATTAAGTTTATTTAACTCGACCCTGAGCGTATGCAGCCATAATTTCATCTTGTAGCTGGTAATAACGATCTGGGTCTTCCAGTTGTAAACGGATTAGATCCGCTCTTCGATAGACCTTTGCAGAGGTAGCACCAGTATTAGAACCAACATCCACTGTAGCTGACTTGACTGCTGCTTTCTGTGCCGCTTTAATCTCTGGCGCAGGAGCAGAAGCTGTAGGAGCTACGGCTTTAGGTTTAACATAATTCCAAGTACTAAGAAGTTCTGCTGCAGAATCATAGTCCATATTTGCGTCAGCCGCTGCGTATAAACGCAAACGAACTGGAGAGGCTTTAACCCACTCAGCAAATTCGGGGTCTCCTACAGTAGACTCAAAGTCAGGAAATTCTGTCTTAAGCCTATTTAATGTTTGCATCCTTTTAATCTCAGCCGTTTGTTCCTTGGCTTCTCTGACTGCAGGATGGTTCTCTACTGCTTGATTTACTGCCCTCTTCGGATCTTCAAAGAAATCGATCTCGTCTTCTTTTGTGACCTCAACTTCTTTCTTAGTGTCGAGTTGTCGCTTGATAAGTTCGTCTGCAAGCTTGCGTACTTCACCAACTTCCTGAGCCTGTCTACCAATTAGCTTCTCAGCCTCTTGGTGCATCCTGATTATTTCATCAAGACTCTTGCCCTTGTACTTGGTAGGAAGATTCTCCTCTTCAGGAACCACTTCCTGTACGGCTTCAACTTGAGGTTCTTCAGCTACTTGCTGAGTCTCTTGCTGAGTAATATCACTTGCTTCAAATAACTCTTCTTGCGTATCGGTAAAAGTTGCAGCCACATTATCCTCCTGTCCACAACGGATTCTAGGAACTTTAAAATGTCACTTGGAATCAGCTTTGCTGTTTCTTGTAAGCGACTCTAGTTGCTTCTTCGTGCTTTCTAGCCCACGCATCACACGCTGAAGGAAACGCACCTGTGATGCCCTCCAGACTGATACGGGGTGACGAGATAATACGAGAAGCTTCATTGCGACAATGTGGACACTCTATAGAGCGTACCTCATCATCGACCAATTTTTCGGTGAGGTGGTCTTTAACGCACCTGAACTCAAATATCCGTTTCATCTGTTAACTCCCTATAGGCTTCTTCCGAAGTTTGCTTAAGGTTTATTACCCAGTTTAGGATATCTAACTGTCCTTTGGCGTAGTGTAAGTCCTCAACACCCGTCAATCTTTCGATCTTGTTGTAGGCATCCAGCATTTTCTGGCTGTCTTCAATCAGATCTTTCCATCCTTTTGAGGCCATCATGTCAAACCTAGCCTCATAGTATTCTTGAATGTCTTTATCCACAGTTTCTCCTAAATAGGACTGTGTTGTATTTCTACAACAGTGTATTAATTATACCACACTTTTACTAAAAAGTCAAGTGTTTACTGTACTTTTTTGTTCATTTGTGCTTCTACGATGTTTTCCTTGGTTTTAAGCTCCCGTTCCTTCAGGATTACGTTGGCAAGCTTGATCCTGCGCTCAAAATCATCCGTAGTCTCGTTGGAAAGGTTGCTAGAAGAAGCCTGAATTACGTCAATCCGCATCTTTTCAGGCATAAGCTGGGTCTCAACACTGGTTTTCTGGGCCTTTGCAAGGCTCTCCTGAGCGTTTGCTTGGCTTTCCTGTGCTCTACCCTGCAGTTCAGCGATCTGAGCCTGTAGAAGCCCGATTTGAGCCTCCTGTTGGGCCATTACCATCTGCTGTTGGGCTGGGTCTGGCTGGTTCATCTGGTCTAGGGCTGCTGCAAGCTCTTCCTTATTGGACAGACTGGAGCCTTTGATGATGCCTTTTAAGACCAGGGGTAGTACAGGGCTGTCAGGACCAAGGGTTTGGAGTAGTCCAATGAACTGTTGCTGCTCATACTCCCTAGCTACCATGCCAAGGGTAGAGGCGGGGGTGAATCTGAAGTCCCTAGATGGGTATCGCTCTGGATCAAACTGCATATAGCGATAGGCCACCTTCTTAATCATAGGGATCAAGAAGTCATCTTGGAAGTTCATGAGTGCTTGCTTGTTCTTCTTAATGATAGAAGACATAGCAAGGGACATAGAAGCCCCACCAGCCTCTCCTTGGGCCACAGAGCGGGTCATCGCCTGACTATCTAGGGTTCCTGTAGCCTGAAGTAGCATAACCTCAAACTGCTGGGCAGTCTGGATGTTACCAGCGTCAGTAGATCCAAACTTAAATGGGAAGAGTATCTCGTTAGGATTACCGTTAGTAAGAAGAGTCTTTCCGGGCTGAACCTTATAAGACACACCACGGGGTAGCCTTGTAGCATCCGCTGCCATCATAGGGGCCGTAGTCAGTGCTAAAGAGTCCAGATGACTACGGAGCTGGGCATCAATAGCTTTTTGCATATTGTAGCCCTTTTGCACGGTTCCCATACCTACTAACCTACCTGATACCTTCTCAGGTACATAGGTCACAATAGGACGGTCTTTCATCATGTATGGGTTGGCTTCTGCCTTGAGCAGGTACTGGTTGTTAGCGATAACAACTACAGCTTCCACCATGTCTGCGTATTGGTCTGCTGCGCTGTCTTCAGGAAACAGATCAGCTACCTCACCACCTTCGTTCTCTAGATCCTCTAGGTACTCACGGGGAACTAATCCGTAGTAGCGAAGTACTCGTACCTTATCTTCTTGGTAGAGTGAGTCCAGTTGATTTGGGATGAGATCAGCATCACTAAACTCAGGACCAATATTAACCTTTCGATAGATCCCATCTTCAATCCCTTTAACTACTTTAAAGAGGCTAGTGTACTCTTCAACAGCTACGCCAAGGCTATCATCAACTGTCTCAGAGTTAGGGTCCCAAACAAAGTTACGAGGATGCACCGACTTAACTGGAACAGATACACGATCTACTTCCATGACTCCAATAGCGGCAGCTTGTCCGTTAGGCAGTGGCTGCATTGCTGGCTGTAACTCAACCGTAGATTTAATTTGAATCTCAGCTACACCAAGGCCAAAGACTTCAGCGTTACGGTTAACTTCTGCCCAGACCTTATCTACCTTGTCTTTCTTTAGGTCATCGTGAAGCTGGGTCTTTACCATCTCGATGTCCATCTCTTCTTGGTCAGCAGCATCGTCTTCTAACTCAAAGAACTCACCACGTCCTGTGGTGGCCTCAATGATCTCTGAGGTTTTGTTCTCCACTGCCTGACGGATAGCTGGGGACACAAGCCTACTGCGCTCTGAGTCACGAGTCTTGTCCTCGTCAGACCATACACCATAGTAGAGGCGCTCGTACTCATCCCACTTAGCCTGATAGTTGTTATCACGGTGTTCTTTCCACCGATCACAATGATCAATAATAAAGGCCACTAGCTCTTTATCTGATTCAGATACTGGGTCTTCTTTAAAATCAGCCATGTTTAGTCCTTAGTGGTGTCACCGAAAGGGTCTGTTTCTTCTAGTTCTTCGTATTCGACTTCTACTTCCTTAGTCATAGGCTTAAAGATTTGAGCGTCTTTGAGACCCTCTCCCTTAGCTGCAGTGATAATCTTCATCATGCAATAGGGGGACAGAGCATCTAACTCTTCCTTGATAGCCTCGAATACGCCTTCATTAGTGATCAGAGAGTCCCAGTTAAGCGGAACCATCTCTTCTTGTTCTTTCATCATTTCGTAATCCATGCTTGCTCCTAGTATCCTGATACTGTGTCTAAGGGTTCGTACTCGTCATCTTCAATCATGTCAGTAAACTCTGTGATGCCAATCTGATCGATGTAAGCCAAGGCATCAATTAGGTCATCATGTACCGCGCTGTTAGGGAAGTTAAGGAGCTGATCCACAAACTGCTTAGTCCACTCGCCTCTAACTAGCTTAATCCTTCCATGCTCGAAGCGTCCCTGTAAAGCCCATACTATGCGGTCCGTCTTCTTCTTGTTGCCATGTGTCAGTTCTGTCACTGAGATGAAAAACGACTTCTTCTTCATCAAGTCTTGTAGGTACGGGAGTACGGCGTTCCGTGCCATTCCCCGCTCTATACCTACTAGCCGCACATCGTAACTTCTTGCTGTTTCTAATATTTTGTTGGCGGTTTCTTTGATATCCCATCGTCCGAACACTATAGTATCTACAAACCATCCATCTAGAGTAACCTTAACCACAGCTATTGCAGATTCATCTAGATGCTTCTTTTTGTTACTAGCCTGTTTGCTTACATCTTCAAAACCAGCCAAGTCCACAGCAATATAGTACTGCCCATCGTCAGGAACATCATCACTGTCAACATAGTGTATCCACTCATCCTTGAAGAGTTCTGAGGAGGCGGCTTCGAAACTAGCAAGGTATTCCTGTCTAAAACTGAAGGAAGACATTGACTTCTTTGCAGCCTCAATCTCTTTAGGATCGAGTAGAGGGTTATCAAAAGAAGTAAAGTGAAACGAGGACCAATCTTCATCTTCTTCCTTTTGGGCCATCTGGTACAACTCGTAGAAGTGGTTCCTGCCCTTTGGGGTTCCAATGAACAGTGCTCCACCCTTTACATCTGACAGTGCTGGTCTAAGGATCTGCTCAAACACTTGCGGCTTCATGTCCGCATACTCGTCTACTACAACGTAAGCAAGACCAACACCACGCATAGTATCAGGGCGATCAGATCCCTTGAGGTAGATCTTCCTATCGTTTACTAAAGTTATTACCGCCGTATTCTCGTGGACAGTTTTGATAACTTCATGTCCAAGTTCCTTAAGAACCGTCCACATAATGTCTTTAGCTTGCTGAAAAGTTGGAGCAACATAGAAGACATCCTTCTCTTTAGATTTTAGTGCCTCAATGATGAGGGTCCAAGCAGCGAGACGAGACTTTCCAAATCTTCGTCCTGCAGCAACCACTTTAAAACGGTGATTATCATTAAATACTTCCGTCTGTTTAGGATGTAGTTCGACTCTAAGGTTTGCCATCGGAGTCCTCTACGTCTATCACTTCATAGTCAATCTGCTCAGTTTCTCTAGCAGCTATCTGGGGTGTACCAGTGGTAACAATCTGTACCTGTATTGCGTTAGACCTACCCTGTCCCTGCTTTTCAAAGTGACTTAGGGGCAAGAGCCTATCGATACACATCTTAAGACAGGCCACCTGATCCTTATCACCATCATCCATCGCTTTACGAAGGACAGTCTCAATTACTTTCTCGCCACTGGTGGACAGTAAACGAGCATAGAATTCTTTTATCCTAGCGGCCTCTCCGGGAGGTCTTCCTACAGCGTTACGACTCTTCTTGGCTTCAATGTCTGCCTTACGGGGTCTGCCACGCTTTCTAGGGGGCAACTTCGTTTCAGACAGAGGTTCAGTGTTTGACACTAAATTCTCCTCTATATAGTTTTACATCGTTTGTTTTAGTATGTAGTAGATATAACTACTAATCAGAGACTAAAAGTGAATATTAATAATAATTATTATTAGACATCTGTTAACTTCAATTCACTTCTTAAGCGATCAACTGCTCAGATCTATATAGTTAGTTCTTGTTGTTTTTTTACTACACTCTTATTATAGCATATTTTTAGAGATTTGTCAAGTTATTTCTACTGTTCCGTCCCTCTTTAGGGCTTAGAGAGCACTGGTCAACCTGTCCTTTTTCTTCTTAAACGACTTGGGCGGTCTGCACAAACCTAAGTCATTGATTTATAAGGGCATTTCTGTAGTGGTAATCCAGCCCTATTTCATACTATTTAACCAGGTTTTCAGCTATTTAATTCCTATTTTGCCTTCTCTTGTGTGTTGTAGGGTCCGGCACTTTACAGGCAGCGGCATAGCCCCTCCCCCCGTATGCGTTTATCCACATATTTGCATATGCAGATGCTGTGGTGCAATATGTGCAGTGCAATATGGCATGATTCTTGCTAAGGCAAGGGCTGTGCCAATAGGGTAGAGCTATTGAAACCTGGGTAGGATAAGTAAGAAGCTATCAGGAACCATATAAAGCTCTGGGATAGATGCACCAGATTAGGGCAAGAATTCTCTATTGTGGTGCGATTATGCACCGATATTGGGAACAGGGACAGATAAATAGATGAGAACGATTCTTAATTAGAAAATAATATCGTTATAAATCAATCACTTAGGGATTGTGTCTGATTCTGGAATGATTCTTGCATAGGTTTTGATGCTGTATTTCTTTAACTTTTGGGAGAATTGATAATGTTAGTATTGGAATTGTTAGTGTGTGCTTTAGCTGTCGCTGTAATTGTCTTAGTCATGAACCCTTTAACCCTTAAATAGATCGGAGAAATAATTATGTCCTTATTACATCAGAGATCACTCGTAGAGCTTTTGAGTAATGCGGTATTTATAAGACCCGAAGATCGTAGATCTGCGCTCCAGACATGGATTAGGGATCGTCTGGCTCCACGCCGTCGGATCGGTAGAAATTGGGCTCATGGCGGTAATTTTCTTGAAATGCGGCGTAGGGGTAAGGTCTTAGGCCAGAAACTAGGGAATGCGATTCGAGATAATGACATCGATGAGGCCTTAGAGCTCGTAAATGATTCAGTCTTTAGACGATTCAGGAATATGGGGGATTTTGCGGATGTTTTGAATAATGCTTTTAATGATCGTTTCTTTAGCTGTGAAGATTGCGGCGAAATTATGCACTCCGATGGGAGTGACATTAGATGGGCTTATCAAGACACGCCGATCTGTCTGTCTTGTATCGATTCCGATTATCAATGGTCTGAGAGAAACGATACTTATGTCAGAAATTCAGACTATGAGAATCATGACGATTATTGCGATGATGATGGTGACGATTCGATTATTGGCGAATATCACTCATCGAACCCCAGACATATCCCATCAGATTATGACAAGCGAAAGCCCAAAGTATTGATCGGGTTAGAGCTTGAGGTGGAGATCAATGAAAGACATGAGCGGGAAAGTAAAGCTAAAGAAGTGATCGATGCAATCCAATGCCATACCGATAAAAAAGGGTTAGACCATCGCTATTGCCAATTAGAACGGGATGGCTCTCTGGATTATGGTTTTGAGATTGTGACGGGTTTTACGGGCTTAGATGTGCATCGAAAACAATTAGAATTTTTCAAGAATCAATGGTCTGGCGTGAGATCTCATAACACAAGTACTTGCGGTCTTCATGTGCATATCTGCAAAAGTGACATGACCCTATACCACGGCGCAAAATTGATTTTATTTATTAATGATGAGAAAAATCACTCATTGATAAAAGCCCTAGCTCGCAGGACAGAATCAGGTTATGCGAAGATAAAAAACAAAAAAGACAATATCGTCTGGCTCAAAAATGCGAGAGAAACCAGAAACCCGTTAAATAACCTTAATGCGGATCGTTATGAGGCGTTGAATTTTCAGAATCCAAATACCATTGAATTCAGATTATTCAAGGGCACTCTACGCTACGAAACGATTCAGGCTTGTTTGGAATTTTCGTTTCTATCGTGGCATTTCACCAGAAACGCAAGTATTAAAGACCTTACCATCGAGAAATTTCTGGAATTTATCAATAAGCCAGAAAATCGATCAGATTCGATCCATCTCAGATCGTATTTGGAACAAAAAGGTTTTAATGTATTTGTTCCCAATAAAAAAACAGCTTAACTTTAATGGAGATCTAACCATGTGCTTATTAGTAACCCAGAATCAAAACAGCCCGGCCTTATCAGATGATCGTCTGGCCGATTTCTATTCTTACAATTCGGATGGCGTTGGCGTTATGTATTCAGAAAAAGGGATGCTAGTCATTGAAAAAGCTCTCCCGAAAAATGCCGACGAGTTTATTAGCTTTTATCGTTCCCATATCCAAGGGAAAGACTGCGCATATCACCTTAGAATGCGGACACACGGCGAGATCGATCTTGGGAATTGTCATCCCTATGAGGTTTTAAATCGGTCTGAGCATGGTCTTAATGTCTGGATGATGCATAACGGGATCTTGAGTACGGGAAATGCAAAAGACCCGAAAAAATCTGATACTTGGCACTATATTGTCGATTTCTTGCGCCCAATGTTAAAAGATAATCCCGCATTTCTATTTCACCCGTCTTTTGCGGAAATCGTTTCTAAGCATATCGGTAACGGGAATAAATTCGCTTTGATGGATGATTCGGGCAAGACTGTAACAATCAATAAATCAGAGGGAGTTTATTGGGCTGGCTTATGGTTATCCAATGAATATGCGTGGAGTGTGTCTGATACTGTTTCTAATGCTTTTATAGATGATCCAGAGCTTGCCGCCGCCCAGGCGTTAGAAAAGCCCGTTTTAAGGCCTCTAAAGCCAGTCAATAATTATTGGGCAGATGGTTATTATTCGGATTACGGGAAATCCTACTATCAAGGTTCGATTAAGACGGCGGACACCGATTATCTGGTTGAGGCGTATTTGGATGATTTTCTTGATATGGGTTATCGAGATGCAGGAAACATATCTCTACATTCGGTAGATGGTTTTGCGAAGATCTATGGCATCGGGTCTTTTCTAGATATTGCGGATTTGTTAGCTCATCACAACATTCCAGAGAGTGACTTTGTTAAGGCTGTCGAAGATCCAGAAACAGCGACAAAGTATTTCCCATTTCTTGAAATCGAATCTGAATACGAAAGGTTTTAATATGACGATTACTAATCAATCAATAGGGGTCTGTCTGGATGATCTTAATTTTCCCCCAGAGTATTTCGAGCTGATCGGACTGCAGGGAGATTGCGTTATTCTTAGATCGTTAGAGGATCCCGATTCTGAGCCTCTTATTATCGAATCCAAGGGATTCTGGCAGTTAACCTAAGCTCTCCCTAAGCACTACCAGAAAAGCCCGTTGTAGCGGGTTTTTTTGGTACTGTTTTGGTTAGTAAGTACTTACACCTAAAATGCGGCGAGCATATGCTAATTTTTAGGGCTTTTGGCGGGTTTCTATTCACTACCTAACCCCCCAGGGTATGGGGAAAGAATTACAAGCCCGTATGGATCGTTTTAAGCCCGTTTCCGGGCATTTTCAGAAAAGGGGAAGTCATGCTGTGGATCTCAGGTATTAAAAAAGCTCGATCATATAGGAAAGTGAGCGCACACTATTCAAAAATCGAAGTGAGTGCTTACAAACAAAACCGAAGTGAGTACCCACTAACGCCAGGGAAACAGGGACAGACCGGGCCCCAGGCGTGGTTTTTACGCAACAAAATTTAAGCTAAGTAAGGAGTTTCCCGATTTTTTTCCCAAGGATTTGAATTTTTCAAATTTTGATATATGCTCTCTGGAAAGGATGTGTAAAAAACATGAATATTATTCTTGACTGGTTTACTGGGTTGCTTGTTGTGGTAGTCTTTTTCGTGCTACAATGCTCGTTACAATAACTCGTGTCTGGAAACAGTTGTAGCTGCTGTGAAAAAAAGAGGGGGGGGTAAAATGTCTGCATGGTTAATCGCTGTCATAGGTGTTGTATATTTAATAGTATCTGTTGATCTCTTAATCAAGGGACAGACTGGTCTAGGAATAGCTTTTATTGGCTATGCGATAGGAAATGTAGGGCTTACACTCGCAGCCTTAAAATGACTAACTTCTTGTTATTGATGTTATTTGTTGTTATCTTCGGTTTTCTTCGGTCATATTGGGAGGACAAGAAATGAAGGTTTTAGTAGCTTGTGAATACTCAGGCACAGTTAGGGATGCTTTTATTGCAAAAGGGCACGAGGCTGTGTCCTGCGATTTACTACCTACTGATAAATTTGGGCCTCATTACCAAGGCGATGTGCAGGATATTATTAAGGACGGTTGGGATCTGATGATTGCACATCCTCCCTGTACTTACCTGTCCGTTAGCGGGATGCACTGGACTAGTAGGGGCTTACGTGACCCACAGCTAACTGAGGATGCTCTAAGTTTTGTTAGGTTATTATTAGGTGCTCCTATAAAACGAATTGCCTTAGAAAACCCAGTTAGTGTTATTTCGAGTAGAATCCGCAAACCAGATCAAATCATTAACCCGTGGCAGTTTGGTCATGACGCAAGTAAGAAAACTTGTTTGTGGTTAAAGGAGTTGCCGTTACTCAAACCAACACAGATTGTGGAACCTAGAATGGTAAACGGAAAGGCAAGGTGGGGTAATCAGACTAATAGCGGTCAGAATCGTTTAGGTCCTTCGGAAGACCGCTGGAAGATTCGTAGTGAAACGTATGTAGGTATCGCAAACGCAATGGCAGAACAATGGGGAGGATTAAATGGTTAGAGTATCAGGTGTGCCGTATGAGGTAGAATTGGTGGATCAGTACATGAACGATATCTCAGAACTCGAGCGTGAGAACTTTATGCTCCGGGCTAGGACAGAGAGACTAGAGGAGGAACTCAGGAACACTGACGAGTTACTCACCAAGTTAAACTTTGAACTGATCAACGAGAGGAAAAATAATGCCTCTAGGAAGCCCTAAAACGCCCTGTGTGGGCATCTGTCAGGTGGTCGAGGGGTGGGGTATATGCTACGGGTGTGGGAGGCGCTTAGACGAGATCCTAGACTGGTCGCTAGTACCTGACCCTGAGAAGGACAGAATCATGGTAGAATGTAGGGACAGACTAAACAAACTTTATGGAGATGACGGAAAATGAGATGCCTAAGCTGCAATGCCGCACTAACAGACTTTGAAGCCACACGCAAGTACGCCAGTACAGAAGCATTTATAGACCTGTGTAACTGGTGTTTTGGTAGTGTTGCGGATCAAATTACTGTGCTTGAAAGAAACGATTTAGCTCATGAAGAGGACACAGCAGATGAGAACGATTCTCATTGTGGACTAGATGTTGACAAAGACTTTTAAGCGTGCTATAATTCTATTTAGTATCTAAGTAGTAAGACTAAATAGTAACTTATTATTATTATCTTTAATAAAGTATTAACTATTTAAAGGACTATTTAATATGAATGACGAAGAACAAAGATTTATTGCTGAAACAGGTGAAGAAGCTCACTACTGGTTCACTGTGTCTGCTATGGCTCGCCTGTCCTTGGATCAGGGGGTTGCAAAAGTGATGGCAGATGTGATACAATTAATGCACAAAGAAAAGATGAAAGGAGTTATAAGTGGCTGAACAGTTAAAGGCACACCAACCTTGTCCTGACTGTGGGAGTAGTGACGCACTGACCTATTATTCATGGGGCAGCAGGTGCTTTAGTTGTGGTAAGGCAAGACGTAATCCTAACTCAGAGGAACCAGTGCAGAAACTAACTAAGGTGAATACTAAAGTGACTAACATTCATGATCTGTCATACGAGCAGGTGTTAGACCGTAATTTAACTAGGTCTACCTGTCAAACCTATGGCATCGGTAACAAGGATGGCTACTACTACTTTCCCTACTACAACGAGGAAGAGACGCTGGTGGCTTTCAAGCGTAGGAACATGGAAGACAAGCGATTCAGCATCGAGGGTGACTGGAACAAGGGTGGACTGTTCGGTCAGCAGTTGTTTAACAAGGGAGGCAAGTATGTTACTATCACGGAAGGGGAGTTTGACGCTGCGGCAGCGTATCAGATGCTGGGTTCTAAGTACCCTGTGGTTTCTGTTAGGAACGGTGCAGGCAACGCAGTCCAAGATATTAAAGCGAATTACGAGTGGCTCGACTCCTTCGAGAACATCGTCATTTGTTTTGACAACGATGATGCGGGTAGAGGAGCGGCTAATGCAGTGGCTGAAATCCTTGGAACTAAAGCCAAGATATTTAAAGGACGCACAGGTATTAAAGACTCCTGTGAGTACGCGCAAGAGAACAAGGAAAAAGACTTCGTAGACCTGTGGTGGAGGGCTGAGCGGTTCACACCTGATGGAATCATCGATGGTTCAGGATTGTGGGATTTGGTGAATCAACCAGTGGAAAAGTCTGACGTAAACTACCCCTTTGGTGGGTTAAATGACCTAACCTACGGCATCAGGACTGGCGAGATGGTGACTATAACTGCTGGCTCGGGATTGGGTAAGTCTCAGTTTCTGCGCGAGATTGTGTACCATATCATTAATAACACTCAGGATAACATTGGTCTGCTGTTCTTGGAAGAGTCTGTCAAGCGCACTGCCAAGAGCCTGATGAGTCTACACGCTAACAAGCCACTGCACCTACCTGATATCGAGGTTACTAATGAAGAACTACGAGATTCTTTTGACGCTACACTGGGTACTGGTCGTGTGTATCTTTTTGATCACTTTGGCTCTACTGCAGTCGACAACATTATCACACGGGTTCGTTTCATGGCTAAGGCTCTTGATTGCAAGTATATTTTTCTTGATCACGTAAGTATCGTGGTATCTGCACAAGAGAACGGTGACGAGCGAAAAGCCCTAGACGAGATTATGACCAAGCTGCGAATGGTGGTTCAGGAGACTGGCATAGCACTGTTCTGCGTCTCTCACTTGAAGCGGCCTGATGGTAAGGGACATGAGGAAGGCGCAAGTACCTCTCTGTCTGCTCTACGAGGCTCAGGATCGATTGGTCAGTTGTCGGACATGGTGCTTGGTCTGGAGCGTAACGGACAGGCTGAGGATCTTAAGGAGAGGCATACAACGCGGGTGCGGGTTCTGAAGAACAGATTCAGTGGATTGACTGGCCCTGCCTGTGGTCTCTACTATGATCGGATTACTGGACGCATGAGCGAGACTGTGATGGAAGAACTATGAGTCATCCTGATCAGGCATTCGGTGATAAGACCTACTCTCAGTTCGGGGAAGACTTAATCCTACTGAATGTATTTGCTAAGCTGGGTATTAAGAAAGGTAGGTACTTCGATGTTGGGGCGCATCATCCCTACAACATTAGCAATACTGCCCTTCTCTATGAGCGTGGCTGGAGAGGTGTCTGTATCGAGGCTAACCCTAATCATATCAAGGCTTTTGAAGAGGCTAGACCAGAGGACCATGTTCTTAATGTTGGGGTAAGTTTTATTGGCGGGATGACCCCGTTCTACATGATAGATGATCACTCAGGTAGGAACAGTTTTGATAAGGCAACAGTTGATAAATTTGTAGCTGAGTACCCTGAGTTTAAGATTCGAGAAGTAAAAGAGATTCCTGTTGTGCTGCTTGATAGCATATTTAAAAGTTTAGGGACACCTCATTTATTGTGTATTGATATAGAAGGGCTGGACTACATAGTGCTTGATGGCCTGATAGCTAGGCCAAAGGTTATCTGTGTTGAGAATGAAGGAAAAGTAGAAGAGTTTGATAACTTGCTAAAAAGTATGAAGTATGATAAAATATTTAATACAATAGGAAACGGGATCTACCTACATGAGAGTTGCAATTGACATTGAAACTAATCTTAAGCATAACACTATTTGGTGTTGTTCTACTTATAATTTGGATACTAAAGAAGTAAAGACATGGACAAGCGCACAAGACTTCAACAAGTTTATTCAGCAGGCCAAACTGATAATCGCTCACAACGGAATATCATTCGACTACCCCGTCCTAAACAGAGTATGGAAGACTTCGATCAGACTGAGCCAAGTACGGGACACACTGGTTATGTCAAGACTATCAAGCCCGTCAAGAGAGGGTGGTCACAGTCTAGCCAATCTCGCAAAGCTAGTAAACCGAACCAAGAAGGAATACGAAGATTTCGAGGGCGGCCTGACAGATGAAATGATTGAGTACTGTCAAGAAGATGTGACAATCTGTGGTGAATTGTATCTGTATCTGACGCAAGAGCTTCGTGGGTTTTCTGAGCAATCCATTGAGCTAGAGCATAAGGTGCAGGCTATCATTGCTAAGCAGGAGAAGCATGGCTTTAAACTCGATACTGTGAAAGCCCAGTGCCTGCTTGGACAATGGAAGCGTAAGCTGTCTGACATTGAAGAGGAACTGCAAACCATTTTCCCACCCATTGTCACCCAACGATTCAGTGAGAAGACAGGCAAGCAGTTGAAGGACGATGTTGAGGTGTTTAATCCGGGTTCACGTCAGCAGATAGCAAAGCGGTTGATTGAGAAGGGATGGAAACCTACTAAGCACACTGAGAAAGGAGCTGTAATTGTTGATGAATCAGTTCTTGACGGAGTTGATATTCCAGAGGCAAAGAGGATCGCAGAGTACCTACTCATTCAGAAACGGGTGGCTCAGGTTGAATCATGGCTTGAGTTTGTATCTGACGAGCGCAGGGTTCACGGTAAGGTCATCACCAATGGAGCAGTCACTGGACGCATGACACACCACAGCCCTAACATGGCTCAGGTTCCCAGCAGTAGTAGTCCTTGGGGTCACGAGTGTAGGGATTGCTGGACAGTGGATGATGGTAAGGTCTTAGTAGGTGCTGACGCGGCCTCCTTAGAGCTTCGTATGTTGGCACACTATATGAAGGATGAAAGCTATGCAAAAGAAATCGTTGAAGGCGATATCCATACAAAGAACCAGCTCGCTGCAGGTCTTGAAACGAGAGCGCAAGCCAAAACTTTTATATATGCCTTACTCTACGGTGCAGGGCCTGCCAAAATCGGGAAGATTGTCGGTGGTTCAGCAAAGGACGGGCACGAACTCATCAGTAATTTTCTTCGCAACACTCCGGCTCTCAAGAGTCTTAGAGAAAAGGTTGAACGCCTATCAGAACAAGGGACGTTACCGGGTTTGGACGGTAGGAAACTACAAGTGCGTTCCGCACACGCAGCACTTAACACACTCCTGCAGAGTGCTGGTGCAATAGTCATGAAGCAGGGTCTTGTATTACTAAGCAAGAAGATACAGGAGCAAAAGCTTAATGCCAATTTCGTAGCTAATGTGCATGACGAGTGGCAGATAGAATGCAGTCAGGATGATGCAGATGCAGTAGGTAAGTTAGCAGTAAGCAGTATCAAGGAAGCAGGAGAAGTCTTAGGTCTTCGCTGCCCACTAGACGGTGAATACAAGAAAGGAACAACATGGGCACAAACCCACTAGACTTTGAAGATGATTTTTGGAAGGACATGGAGGATGTGGTATTTATCAATGTCAGGAAGGATCGGACGATTAATATGCAGACATCGGTTAAAAAGATGGAGGAACTGAAGAGTATCTTCAGCACTGCCTTTATGATGGCCATGTTTCAGGATATGAAATCTGATCCAAAAGATGTTGACAAGCTCCACTGAGTCCTGTATAATATTATTTCAAACTTTGAAAAGGAGAAGTAAATGGAATTAAAACCGCTTAAAGTACAGGCAGAGATTATGTGGGCTTTCTTGGACACGCCTAACCAGCTATCAGGGAAGTATCAGGTAGACCTCTGTAACCTTACCAAAGGCGCTGTAGGTGCTCTATCGAGCATGGGTGTGAATGTTCTTACCAAAGAAGGCCAGCCTGAGAAGGGACAGTACATTACAGCTAAATCTGTAAACTATCCTATCAAGACTGAGGACACCAACGGTAACGCTGTCACAGCTAAGGTTGGTAACGGGTCTAAAGGGATTGCACTGCTGAAGCCTTATGAGTATTCGTACAAAGGCAAGAAGGGTGTAGGAATTGGTATCAATAAGCTAATCGTCACAGATCTAGTAGTCTACGAAGGATCTGATGCCGTTGAAACAGCCGATGACGTTCTCTAAGAAAGGAAAGAAGATGACAGCAAAGAAAACAGTATTACCCGTACCTAAGTTTAATGTTACGGTGTCACCAATAGAGTCTGTGTTTCAAGTTGAAGTCGGCGGGGCCGAATCATTCTGGGGAGGAGACTGCTTCAAGTTCTCTGTAGCTTCTGATGGTTCTGTTTCTATCAATGACAACGAGTTCTCCAGTAAGAAGCAGGCAGCACAGGCACTCGAAGCTATGGCTGCGTTTCTGAAGAAATAATGTTAGCACTCATCGATGCCGACATTGTATGCTATCGAATCGGATTCGCTTCCGAGGATGTTAGCGACAAGATTTGCTTGGCACGATGTGCTGAGTTCATGGAAGAACTGGTGATGAAACCCTATGTAGGAGACTACCAGGGGTATCTCACAGGAAAGAAGAACTACAGGACTGACATAGCAGTAACCGCACCTTACAAGGGAAACCGTACCGCAGCCAAACCCAAACACTACGGGCTGATTCGAGAGTACCTTGAGAAGGCGTGGGGTTGTATCGTAGTAGAAGGACAAGAGGCTGATGACGCTATCGGTATCAAGGCTTATGAGATTGGAGACATTGAGGAATATATCGTCATGTCTATCGATAAGGATCTTGATATGATTCGTGGTTGGCACTATAACTTTATTAAGGATAAGAAGTACCTGATCGATGACCAACAAGCTATCAGACATTTCTATACGCAGCTATTGACTGGCGATAGGGTTGATAACATTGTTGGCCTTCGGGGTGTAGGCCCAAAGAAAGCTGAGAAGATTCTTCAGGACTGTATTACCGAAGCCGATATGTACAAGGCAGTCTTGGAAGCATACGACAACGATGATAAACGAGTACTGGAGAATGGACAATTGTTATGGATACGAAGAAACGAAAACCAGATTTGGTCACCTGCCCTTTGCAGTACATCCAATGGGTTGACGCAGTAGCAGATGTGGAATGGCAAGAAGATGTTAAAGCGGAAGTTCACCTCTGTCACAGCATTGGTTGGATTATTGACGAAACGGATGACGCACTGTGCATTGCTAATACAGTCTCTATGGACAACAGCAATGCCCGTATGCATCTACCTAAGCAGTGGATTAAAGTAAGAAAGGACATAACACTTGAAACCGAGCAGCGCCAAGTCCAAAGGAAGACACCTGCAAAAGTGGGTAAGAGATCTAATACTAGCCAAGTTCAATCTGGAGGCAGACGATGTTCGCTCAGTTAGTATGGGCGTCTCCGGGGAGGATCTGCTACTCAGTCCAGCAGCCAGACGGGTCTTGCCAATTAGTCTGGAATGCAAGTCCAGAGCAGCTATCTCAGTATACGGTTATTACGAACAAGCCAGAGGAAACGCAGGAGGATACGAACCTGTTTGCATCATCAAACAAAACAGAGATAAGCCCTTGGCTGTGGTAGATGCAGATTACTTTTTTGAACTATTAAGGAGCAAACATGAGTAAAGTTTATCGATTCATTTATGATTCTGAGTTTGACACTGAAGAGCCTACAGAATATCCAGAGGCTTCGACTGTTAAGGTACGTCACTACTTTGCAGACTTCACTGCATGGCCTACGATTCTCCACGAGTTCTGTAAGTTCTTGGAGGCTACTGGATACAACGGTGTGATGGAACGTGTTGTTCTAAAAGATCCTTATGAGATGGAGAGGGACGGGTTATTCGAGACTATTGGACCTAATCAGTACATTGCTACTGTAGATACCAATGAGTCAGAAGAAGAAGAAGATGACTGTGACGTCGAAGAAGTAAGGAAAGAGTTAAAACAATACTTTGATTCTTTGAGCGAAGCAGAAAAAAAAGACTTAAAAGAACAGGGCTATAACGTATGACTGTTCATGCCATAATCCCCGACTGCCAAGTCAAGGACGGTGTTGATCTTAGTTATCTGACATGGGTAGGCAAGTATCTTGTAGAGAAGAAACCTGATGTGATTGTACAGATTGGGGACTTTGCAGATATGCCTAGCCTGTCAAGCTACGATGTTGGTAAGAAGTCCTTTGAAGGCAGACGGTACAAGACTGATATCGAAGTTACTAACAAAGCTATGGAGATGCTATTAGCACCTATTAAGGAACATAATGAGCGAGCGAAGAGAAACAAGGAACGACAGTACAAACCAAGAATGGTCCTCACTCTTGGAAATCATGAAGAAAGAATTTCCAGAGCTGTCGAAGGAGACCCTAAACTGGATGGAACTATTAGTCTCAGCGACCTTAACTACGAACATCATGGTTGGGAAGTTGTACCGTTCCTTGAACCTGTTGTTATTGATGGGGTTGTGTACGCTCATTATTTTACTTCTGGCGTTATGGGGCGTGCTGTAGCCTCTGCTGCCGCTCTTCTAGCTAAGAAGCACATGTCCTCAGTGATGGGCCATGTGCAGAACAGACAGATAGCCTACTCTAATCGCGCTGATGGTACGCAGATCACTGGTCTCTTTAGTGGCTGTTGCTACCTGCATGACGAGGACTATCTAGGTAGTCAGGGTAACAAGTACTGGCGTGGTATATGGCTGTTGCATGAAGTTACTAATGGTAGCTTCGATGAGATGCCAGTGTCTCTTAACTATTTAAGGAAGAAGTATGAGCATTGATAACGCAACACCTAATGACTGGTATGTGGCCTACCATCGTAATTCTAAATTTGATGATAAAACACTAGGCGATTATATTAAGTCTAAGCAGATTGGAGGCGATCATTACAAGTCTGACATCGAGCCTTGGGATGTCTTCCTTGACTGGGGCTTAGACCCTTGGGCCTGCAATGTAATCAAGTATGTGCAGCGTCATCGTAAGAAAGCAGGTAAGCAGGATCTTGAGAAGGCAAAGCACTACCTTGAGTTTATGATAGACAACTACGATAAGATTGGTGGTAAGTATTATGACGGGAACACTAAAGATAAACTGGTCTAGTGCTGATAAGGACTATAAGAAAGGGCAGAACTTAATCCGTGAAGGAGACTGGGCAAACGGATTTAAACTGCACGAACTTCGGTCCTTACCAGATGCCTTCTGGAATGCTAATGCTAAGTTCCCCGGAGTTAGGAATAACTTTCATAAGGCTGCTGTCTGGATGCCGGGACAGAACATTAAAGGACGTAATGTAATAGTTTGGTCAGAGGCTGGTTGGGGAGATATGCTACAGTTCTCGCGCTTCATCCCTATGATTAACCAGCTTACAAACAATGTGTTCTGTGTCTATCCTGAAGAGATCATTCCACTTCTGCGTAGGCTGGATACCAAGGCAAGGTTCAGTAAAAACTCTAGCGAGTGCCCTCCTTCGGTGTTTAGGATAAAGATGATGTCTATGCCTTATCTTCTGATGGAGCATGGTCTGTTACCTGCCGCACCCACTGATCGGTGGTTTGGTGCAGAAGGTCTGTACCGTAACCCTGAGATAGTAGCTCCTAAGCGCAGCAAGCCTTTGGTTGGTATCTTTTATAATACTGATAACAAGTCTTGGAATATGATAGCAAAACAGATTCCTAAAGAAGTAGTAGATAAGTTTGTGCTAAGACACCCTGAGTATGATTTTGTATCTCTGCAGATTGGAGAAGGATTCTTAGATAGTTTTAAGTGGGTTGATACAGCAGACAAAATCCAAACACTAGATGCCGTTATCTCTGTGGATTCTGCTATCGCCCACTGTGCTGCAAGTGTTGGCGTTAAGACTCTGAACCTAATAGGTGACGAGAGCACGGCCTGCTGGAGATGGTATCCTGTTGCTGAGAAAACCTACTGGTACGACAATATGACTACAGTATGGTGGGATAATTACTCTGACTGGGATACTGGCCTAGAGAAGGCAGTTAGTTATCTGCCACAAGTAGTTAGTAAAAAGCGTAGCAAACCTAAGAAAAGTGTGGTATAATTATGGCCTTAACATTAGAAGAGATAAAGGAGCGCATGAAAAGGTGGGATGAGTTAACGCTCATAGAGGAGTTGTCAATCCGTTCAGAGGATATAGTTGAAAGGTTTGATGATATTATTGAAGACAAAGCAGACAGATTAGAGTCGCTAGTTAATTGGGAAGAATTATAATATGGATTACTATCAACAGTTTATTGCAAAGAGTCGTTACAGCAGGTTCATGCCTGAGAAGAATCGCCGTGAACACTGGGAAGAATCAGTAGACCGATACTTTACTTTTATGTTTAACCACTTGGAAGAGAAGTACAAGTTTTCTCCTAACAATGACCTACGCCTAGAGCTTATCAATGCTGTCAAGAACCTGGATGTTATGCCATCCATGAGGGCTATCATGACCGCAGGCAAGGCACTAGACCGTGACAACACTGCTGGTTATAACTGCAGCTATCTGCCTATCGATGACCCTAAAGCATTCGATGAGGCTATGTACATTCTCCTGTGTGGTACAGGTGTAGGCTTTTCTGTGGAGCATAAGTATGTTACTCAATTACCTGAAGTGCCAGATCAGTTGTTTGATTCTGAGACTACTATTTCTGTTGCGGACTCGAAAGAAGGATGGGCCAAGGCATTACGCCAGCTCATCGCTCTACTATACTCTGGGGAAGTGGCAAGGTATGACCTATCCAAAATTAGACCTGCAGGAGCCAGACTCAGAACCTTTGGAGGACGTGCCTCTGGTCCCGGACCTTTGGATGAACTTTTTAGATTTGTTACCGACAAGTTCAAAGGAGCAGTGGGTAGGAAACTTACATCACTCGAATGTCATGATATTCTCTGCAAGATCGGGGAAGTTGTCGTTGTGGGTGGAGTACGAAGAAGTGCAATGATCAGTCTGTCTGATCTCGAAGATGACCGTATGAGGAGCGCAAAGAGTGGAAACTGGTGGGAACACAACGCACAACGAGCTTTGGCTAACAACTCAGCTTCTTACATTAGTAAACCCGATATCGGACAGTTTCTCCAAGAGTGGACTAGCCTCTATAACAGTCACTCTGGAGAGCGAGGAATCTTCTCACGAGCAGCAAGTAAAACTCAAGCTGCAAAGAATGGGAGACGTGATTCAGATTACGACTTTGGTACTAACCCCTGCTCAGAAATCATCCTTCGCCCATATCAGTTCTGTAACCTCACAGAAGTCGTTGTACGGGCCGAGGATACCGTTGCAGACTTGGCTAACAAAGTACGCATCGCCACAATCTTAGGAACATTCCAGAGCACTCTGACGCACTTCCCATATCTTCGTAAGATTTGGCAGAAGAACACTGAGGAGGAGCGTCTCTTGGGTGTATCATTAACTGGTATCTTAGATAATCCTTGGATGGGGAGGGTCTGTGAAAGCACTACGCAATCTCTTGAATACTTACGCGATGTCACCATTACTACCAACAATGAGTTTGCAGCACGTTTGGGAATTCCTGTGTCTGCTGCGATTACTTGTGTCAAACCTAGCGGCACTGTGTCTCAACTTGTTAATTCTGCCTCTGGTATTCATACTAGACATAGCGAGTATTATGTTCGCCGTGTTCGTGGAGATAAGAAAGATCCTCTCACGAAGTTCTTAACAGACTCAGGTATTCCTACAGAGGACTGTGTTATGAGACCAGACAGCACTGCGGTGTTCTCTTTCCCAGTGAAAGCACCAGAGGCTTCTCGTACTCGTGTGGACTTAACAGCTATGCAGCACCTTGATCTGTGGCTAATGTATCAGCGTCACTGGTGTGAGCATAAACCATCTGTCACCATCTCTGTGAAGGAAGATGAGTGGATGGACGTAGGAGCGTGGGTGTGGAGGAACTTCGATGAGATTAGTGGTATCTCTTTCCTGCCTTGGGATGGAGGATCTTATCGACAAGCGCCTTACGAGGAGTGTACTAAAGAGCAGTACGAGGAGCTTCTTTCAAAGATGCCTACAGAGATTGTGTGGGATAATCTTAAGGAAGAAGAGGACAACGTAGAGGGAGCGCAGACCCTAGCCTGCGTAGCGGGGCACTGTGAAATATGATGATCGAACTTAACTTTATCTGTGGTATTATGTGTGGAGCAGAGTATGTACAAGACCCAGAGGAAGGGACAAACTACCTAGTGGTAGACTTCTTATTCCTCAGAGTTCTCTTCAGTTGGGACTAAGTACATAGCTCTCTCATGCTTCCTGCGCTTAACTAGGCCGGGAAGCTCTTTACCACCTGCCTTGGTCCACGCAAGGAAAGCATCAGCAGCAGCTTCGTATTCGCCTCTGTTATGCTTCATCCTTATCGTGGATCTTTGCAGGTTTCCCAGTCCCACATTGAAGCTAAAGCTAACCAAGGCATCAAACCTACCTTGGGTAAGTCCTGTAGGGCATAGTCTAAGAACACCTCGCTCGAATGTAGCCAAGTCTTCTGAGAGGATTCTATCCACTTCAGCCATTGACAAAACTCTATCCCACCCATCAGGGATACTAAGTCCTTTGCGTTCATTGAATGGTGTCCTTATGTGATTAGGATCGATAACATGACCAACGCCAACAGTCCAAAGCAAAGCAGGACAGCGATATGGACGAACTCTAACTCCTTCATCTTTCTTAATCCCTTCTATGCAGGCACTGCTTACTTTCACTTCTTGCCCCACTGACGAGAACCAAACCAGAAGGCAATGATTCCAGACAGCAAGGCCATCTCATCCTCAGAGAAGATGACATCAGTGGCTGCGATGAACTGCTCTACAGACATACTGCCTAGCCCACCACGCAGCAGGAAGTAAGTCAGTGCTATGTTAATCATCACTAACTCTAGGACAAAGATAAAGGTTACTGTTGGGCGTACTATCCCGTTCAGGTTAACTACCCAGTTAGAGGCGCGAGCCATGATAGCCTTGTCGTGGTCTAAAGCGGCGCTCTGGCGGTCTGCATCGGTCTGGAGGGTAATCTGGTCAGTCCTGATCTCTTCGACCTTCTGCTGGGCTAAGAAGCCCCTCTCTGCAAGAGCTAGTTCACGCTCAGTCTGCATCTGTGCAAGCTTTAACTCCTGAGCCTTGTCAGCCCTGTCTTGAAAGAAGCTAAGTACCTGTGGTAAACCAGAGGCTAGGAAACCAACAGCGGAGGAAATAAGGGATAACATAATAACTCCTTAAGGATTATAGCCCATGACATAGGCAAAACTAACTAGGATGAAAGCAGCTATAAAACAGTACCACTTGAGCATTGCAAGTTTGTGTATGTCTCTACCAAACTCATCAGTTAAATCCTTGTTGTCCTTAAGGATTCTCTGCTGGATAACCTCTACCTCAGCCCAAGCAGCCTGACCATGCTTCTCTATGATGTCCTGCTTTAGTTCGTCCTGTAGCTTCTTGATTTCGTATACTCCTCGCCACTCCTCGACAGCAGAGAAGACAGAAGTATCTGATGGTCTCTTCTTTTGCTTACGGCGGTAGGCATCTCTGGCTTGAATCTCAGACTTACCAAGGTCTTGAATGTCCTTAGTAACAGCCTCTAGTTCCTTACCTACGGCTAAAGCTTCCCTAATGCCAGAGACAGCAGCCTTGGCAGCTTGTGTTACTGGTTCACTCATAGTTTATTCAGTAGGCCGATAAGCATCCCAGTTAATGGGACCAGTTTGTTCTGGGGCAGAAACAGCAGATGGAGCAGGCGCTGGTGTATTGAAGAAATTGTCTACTGCTGTAATGTACTCAGAATCAATAATACCAGACTTATTAAAACCATCAATTATTTTAGCTGTAGCAGCCCCTCCTAGTTTAGGCTGTTTAGAAGCACTTGCAAGCCCTGCTAGGGCATCCATAGCATCTTTATTGGTAGATGCTCTGGCAATCAGACGGGGAGTTAGAATAAATACACCAGCAGTAGTAGCAAGCTGTGGAATAGCAGACGACAGCCTGTCTTGTACATCTGAAGGAAGAATAAAATAACCAGCTACACCGCCCAGTCCAACACCAGCCACACCAAGTGCTTTGTTCCTAACAAAAGAAGCTTGTGCGCCTCCCTCTTCCAACCCAGTCTCAGCAGCTTGAATAATTTGTTTTAATTGTGGTGCTTCGTTTCTAAACATTTTAAAGAAAGCACTGTTCATGTCTTTATCTTGTTTTAGAGCCTGATTAAACTTAAATACCATTTCAGGAGTAGATAAGTTTTTCTCTAAAAAAGAGTACTTAACATCGTTAATTAACTGAGAGCCTTCTACTCCAGCTTTAGAAACATACTGATCAATAGCACCGACAGCCTTAAATAAGTCTGTAAACTTCTCTGATTCTGTCAAATCAGCTAGGTATGCTCCTACCTTAGAAGGCGCCTGCTGGAGAGCGCTAGTAATTGTCTCGTTATAAAGACTACCAAAACCTTCTTTATACAATCCTTTTACTCTATTATATTCATTTACAGTGTCTTTTGATAAGGTTGTTTTAGTCAGGAAAGGATTAAACTGCTCTCCTGTAACAATTGTAGATGTTTGTCCTTGCTCGAACGGAACAAAAGCAAGGTTTCTTTTTATTAACTTTTCTTTTTGCTGTGGAGTAGAAGCAGCAAACTGAATAGCGTCATCCATAGCCTTTTCAAAATCAGATCCGTATTTAGTAAAGATCTGTTGTTTGGATGTGGTTGCTTTTCCAGGCTGGGCTAAGTCATCAGCAGAGGCAAAAAAGTCACTTCTAAGTTGATGGGCAGTACCAAAGTCAACAAAGTCATTCTGAGCTACAACGCTATCTAAAACATCTATTCTATCCTTAGTAGCTCCTTTAGGATCTTTAATCTTAGACAGATTAGCTAGTTCTTTTTGTGCTTGGGTTTTAATTCCTCTGAGGTCAACATAGACACCATTCTGCTCTGTCAGACTTTGATAGAAAGGACGATAGCGGTCTTTAAATGCTTCTCGACCAGTAGCAATAAGCTCTCTAAAGTTTTCACCAGCAGCCCTAGTAAACGGCTCATCTGAAGCTAAAGCTAGTTTAAAGGACTCTGAAGTATTTAAAGTATCTTTTACTTCCTGCATTCCTGCAGTAATTGCTTTTTCCACGCCTGCTTGTTGCTTACGAAAAGCCTCATCAGCAAAGCCGCCTTTAGCAGAAGCCTCCAGTGCTCTAAAAGTAGGAGAGCCTGTTAATTGTGCACGAGTTAATGTACCTCCACGCTCTGACAGCCACTGCTGTGTGGCTACTCTTGGGTCTACCTGACCAGCAGCATCTCCAAAGGCGTTCTTAGCTACTTTAAAAGCCTTGCCTCCTAATGAGAATACTAAGTTACCACCAACATCCCAAGCAGCGTTTTCAACTACATTGCCTGCTAGTTGTTTAGCAAAGTCTGACGGAACAAACTTATTAGGAAGAACAGCTTGTTCTGCAGCGGTTCCAAATACTGTGCCGATAGTAGAGCCAGCTAAAGACGGGGCAAGAGACTGCGCCAGCGGAGATCCTCTAAGAAGCTGACTACCTGCTTTAGCAATCCTTCCTTCAGGACGCAAGAACGGGTATAGACCGCCAACTATGCCTCCGATAGCTGGAAGAGCTGTCTGGTCTCCTTGCGGTCTAATATCTGGAAAAAGAGACATTGCAGTTCCAACATCAGAAGTAAATCTCTGACCTCTTTGCTCTACTGCTTGAGCAGCCTGAGCAGCCCCCGGACCGGGACCTATCTGCTGCCCACCCGCCCGTTCTAGGTTAGTTACATACTCATCCCAATTAATTTTGCTCATTAGTCTAATCCTAACTCAGCTTGTAATTGTTTAGCTTCTTCGGCTGTATAACCTCTAGGGAAAGGTTGCTTATTTTTATATAGTTCTTGATAAGTACGATACTTTTTAATCTTATTAGTGTTAGTTACTGACAAGATATTATAATCTGTTTCAAACCTTTTTTCTCGTGGAAGTTTAGATAATTGTTCATAAGTTAGCTGATCTGCTAAACGCTCATCACGGAACTTGTCCAATAACTTAATGATTGTTGGAAGTTCTTGTTTTACGTTTGGCTGACTAGCAATCAACTGTTCAAGTTCTTTAACTGCTTGTGAACCGGGAAAGTTCTTAGCAATCTTCTGAACAAATCCGCTTTGGAAAGCTTGTAACAGTTCAGTATCGCTAGCTTTTTCAGACACAGGAACACCAATTGCACTAAAAAGTTTAGATATATTCTTTTTAGCGTCGGCACCCATCCCAGTAAATGCATTTGGAGCCTTAGTTTTAAACTCATCAATAGTATTAATAAGTTGAGCATTGTCTTTATAAAGCGTTCCAAATTTAGCCCAAGCTTCTCCTTTTTCTTTTGCTTCTGTCATTCCAAACATTTTTAACATTGCGTCACCAAGACCAAGTTCAATCTTAGTACCAGCAGCGCCTTGTAAAGGAATCCCACCAACATTAATCCTAGTGTTTGCAGGCCCTAAGACATATTGTTGATCTCCTTCCTGATACACAGCCTGCCCTTTAGAAAGTAGTTGACCATTAGACAGTGTTATAGCTTGATCTGTTAGTCCTACTTTAGTAGGTTTAACTCTTTCAGGAGCCGTATATACTACTTCTCCTGCTTCAGTTATTGCAGAAGCCCCTGGAGAAACTATAGTAAGTTTTTTGTCTTTTGTCAATTGTTTAGCTAATGTAAGAGCACGAAGACCAGCATCAGGAGCAACAGGCATCAAGTCTTTACCTATTTTTTCTAATGTTAAAGGATTACTCTGATCTTGATCAGCATATTTAGACAGAACAGATTGAACAGCAGTAGCCTCTTGTAATCGTGGGTCTACCTGTTGAGGAAATAAACCTTGCACAGCAGCTTGAGACGCTACATCACCAAACCTTAAACCTGCTTGGTATAAAGGAGCAAACACACCAAATTGACCGCCTTGCTGTGCAATTTGCTGATTACGCAGCATATTCTGTTGCTGGGCTTCTTTTTGCTGAGCCATAATAATCTCAGCGGGTGAAGGACCAAATAAAGAAGTAATAGCCATGTTTGTTCCTTAATTAATAAGAGTAGTCTTCCATTGCTGGAAAATAATTTGCACCTAAAGTTGAAGAAGAACCAGAACCAAAACCAGAACTACTAGGACGACTTCCTAACAGCCTGTCTAGTAGTTGTTGCTGTTGCCTCTGTTGTAAGTAGTTCTGCCCAAAGCCAGAAACATTCTGTGCCATCAATGACGGACCAACTAAGGAACCCTGTAACTGAGTCTGTGCAGCACCTAGACCACCTGTTAACAATGATTGACCAACATTAGCACCTGCCGTTGCAGTACGTCCACCAAGTTGAGCACCGATATCAAGAGGCTGTAGTGCGGCTTGTTCAAGCAACTGAGATACTCCAAACTGTTGCTGGAACGGAGCCAATGCCTGAGTCTGTAATCCGTACTGAGTTCCAAACAAACCAGCACCTGTGCCAAACAGGCCAGCACCAAATCCAATACGCTGTTGCGCTGCTCTCTCTGCCCCTGCACCTAACTGCAATTCTTGTGTCCGTCTTGCGCTAGCTAATGCTGCTAACTCAGGCTGTCCAGCAGCTCCTACGTTTAACCCAGCCCGTCCTCTACCGAAAACAGAGGCAGCTAGTCGTTGCTCTTCTTCTTGGCGAGGTGCTCTAAGAAGATCCGTCTGTTCTCTTATGTATTGCTGTTTAGCAGCTTCTGGAGACTGTGCTAGATACTGAGCACCTAATCCAAAGAGGCCCTGACCAGCAGTACCTAAAGGAACACCAGCAGCCTGAGCCTGTTCAGCTTGTCCTAAGCTTGTGCCGTATAGAGCAGATAACCTATCTTGTAGTGCTTGTATCTCTGGAGATGCTTGATATCCAGCACTCTCTAATCTTCCTTCAGGACCAAACCCAAATGTAGAAGTACCAAACCTAGTAGACATTCCTACTGGTCTGAACCGAGCTTCATCTGCGGCTAGTCTAGCTGTGTCTCTTTGTGCTGCTGCAGATTTTTCGGCTGCTTTTTCTGCAGACCGGCCTGCTATAAGTGAGCCACCAATAGCGGCGGCTGCTATTGCAAAAGGCATGGTATTACTCCTTAATTAAAACTTCATCAATGTTGTTAATATCTGTTTCCTCGGTAGCATGAATGCAGTACCAAACACAGTCTTCTAATGCTAAAACACCGTGATGTTTATCGGCTTTGATATTAAAACAATGAGGTGCTTCAATATCAAAAACTTCATCATCTACTACAACTTTTACCTTGCCCTTAGCAAGAATAGATAGGTGGTCATACTTATGCTTATGCTGTACAATCTGTGTGCCTTTAGGAAAGAAGCACTCTTTAGCATATAAATTATCTGAGAAATGATGTGCAATCATGTCTTCATAATGTAGCAAAGAGCATAGTACGGAGGTAGAACAGTTCCTGCAGTACCAGTAAATGTAGCTGAGTGGGTGTGTGTATCTCCGTTGCTTGTTCCTGTTGTTTGACTTCCTGAAGCAGCACTTCCACCTGTGGAATATGTACCATAAGCCTGTGTGCCATCATCTGGAGTGCCCCCACCATAATTACCTACTCCAGAACCACTACCTTGTGGGCTAGATACAGAGTTTGGCCCAAGCATTAAGTGATAGTGTTTTGGCATCTGCGCTTGAGTCAGGGCAGTACCAGTCACGCTAATCGTACCAGACGGTGTTACAGAGGAAGAGCCACCAGTACCGTTGACTGCATAGGTTGAACCAGCACCTATAACAAACTTATCCCGTAGGTCTGGAGTGCTGTTAGAGCCGTTACAGAGCGTCCACCCAGTAGGGATAGAGCCTACCGAACCTGACCAGATCATGATCATGCCTGAAGGGATCAGAGCAGCCGTAGCAGCCGCTATAGCCGTGGTCACAAAGGCCGTGGTAGCTATCTGAGTAGTGCTGGTCCCTGCAGAGGCCGTAGAAGCCGCTGGAGTACCTGTAAAGGTAGGACTGTTTAGGTCTGCCTTGGACGAGATAGCTGAGGCGATAGAATTATATTCGGTATCAATCTCTGTGCCTTTGATAATCTTGGCTGGGTTTCCAGTAGATAGGCCATCCTTGACGGCAAAGTTAGTAGCTTTTACATAGTTACTCATGCTTGTTTTCCTTGTTTAATATAGATGTCAATCCTTTGAATAGAGATAGGGTTACCATTGATCTCAGCCTCTAGTCCAATCTGCATAACAGACCCTGTACCGCCAGCCTGTATCTTAAACTTATCTAGGACAATACCGTCTGAGAACTCAGCAATATTATATTCTCCTATATTATACTCGTAAACTACCGCCGTGTCAAGCTTTTTCGTAAAAGCAAAGTAATTTTCGTTATAATCAAAGCCCCACTTGACAGCTACGTTCTGGTTAGAACCCCCGATGACCACGAATCCAATCTGCTTCATGATCTTCTCAACGGTAGGCTGCTCAAAGTCGAAGTAGTTGGTGTAGTAGCTAAACCGATAATTAGTCCCATTGTCTGTGTGACCATAGTACTTTCCTATGTATCCGGGTTTACCAAGGTATAGCTCTTTGGAGTTAGTCACAATAAAGGATTTAGGTTCTATACTGGTCCATGTGGTAGCCCTAGCAGCCCCATCCTGCAGAGGAGTCCTCATGTCAAAGCAGTAGACTGACTTAGTAATTGGGAGACTAAGAAGATAAAAAGCATCCCTGTCATAGTAGACAGACTTGATGTTAGCCGCTGTCTCAGAGGCTACGCTAGTCATCAACTCATCCCGTACATTCTTGGAGATATCCCGCATAGGCAAGGACTTCTCCTGAATAACCCGTTGAAGGCTTCTAACCCCAGAATCAGACAAGAAGATAATATCCGTACCAGTGCTCTGAACAGAGTCCCTAGCGATACAACCCACATTAGGAATATAGTCTTCTAAGGTTAGCTCAGTTACATCGATTGGGTTAGCATAGACAGCAATGTTATTACGACCAAAGATAATCAGGAATCCGTTGTGCGCTGCAATAGCAACTATCTTATCCGAGTTAGGGAAGACAGCGTTTAAGGACAGAGAGCCAGAGTCTCCACCTTGAAAGTCTGATCCATCTAGTAAGCGAGTAAAGTAGACTGTCTGAGGATCTCCAGCAATGTCTGCCACCCAGATACGTCCATAAGCCGCTAGAGAGCAGTTAGGAGCGAAGTCACCAACAGAATACCCCAAAGGTATTGTCCCTACATCAGCAAGCCTCTGGAAGCCGAATGAGCCTGTGTGAGAGTGTGGGTTAGCAGTGGTTGTTACTGTGCTGGTCAGAGTATTAGATACTGAATAACCAGCTCCACCAGTAGTAATAGTTACAGTAGCGATGCCTGTACCAGATCGTGTAGCCACAGTCACAGTAGCAGCAGTAGTTCCACCAGACAAGGTTAGGATATCTCCTACATTGTATCCTGAGCCAGCAGCAGTGATAGTCAAACCAGTGATAGCACCGCTAGAGACAGTAGAAACTGTAAACGTAGCTCCAGTTCCCGGAGTAGCCATACGATGGTACATCAGCATAGGATGACCAGACTGAACTAAGTATGCATGAGGCTCTGCAGCAGATCCATCGCCGTAAGGCAGAGCAGCTCCCTGCCAGTTGTTACCAGTGATTGTGTAGGTTAGGTCTGCACTGTTAGCTTGGTTTCGTACAGCCTTGGTAGTCATCGTTGTAGTACCAGTAAACAGCTTATTGTTACCCGCACTAAGGAACTGACTAGACCCATTATCTGTTAACTCAAACATAAACTCTACTGGGTTAGCAGCGCCTAAGTCTGTGTTGACTGCTGTGTTTACAGGTGTCCAACCTCTACGAGCACCGATACGACCATACTTATCAACCACGCAGTTGTTAGCCTCTAGCGCAAAGCCAGAAGACAGAGACACTGCAGACTCTTGGATGTTTAGTCCAAAGAATCCCGGTGCTGCGATACTAGCCGTTTGTGAGGGAGATGCCATTAGACAGCGTCCCAAGTAAATTCGTCTGGATAATGATTGCCTTCGTTTGCCACATGATCTGCTAAAGATGTTTGATATAAAGCATAAGCCTCAGAGCTGCTTAACCCACCATCTTCTCCGCGCTCTGCTAATGCCTTTGCATAGGCCAAGAATATAACAGGCTCATCAGGAACCTTTATCTGGTCTGAGTTAAGAGCTAGTTGTGCCTGTGGTTTAATGATGTTAAAGTTAATAATATATGTACCATTAGGAATAGGATATAGATCTACTTGAGTATCTCCATTAGAATCTACACCGTTAAAGTTATAGTAGCGAGGAGAACCTAACTCAGGAGTTTGATTTAAAAACTTATTATTCATATC
>Ga0315904_10001289_pt1 | contig 39491 bp, 30 predicted proteins | sample LakEriMetagenome_6_FD_203529 | JGI IMG/M metagenome (GOLD analysis project Ga0315904, IMG submission 203529) | Freshwater fungal communities from buoy surface, Lake Erie, Ohio, United States - Buoy 12 MA120 | ecosystem: Environmental > Aquatic > Freshwater > Lake | place: USA: Lake Erie, Ohio... | reverse complement strand
GTTCCCATCCAAAAGTTCGGTCTTTACTCCGCCATTGGAGTCATGATTCTGAACGTGGTGTTGTTTTTGATTCTTCCCTCGACCTTGCACTTGCTCCGGTTTGCGAAGCGATGGGTTGGTGAGGGGGCGGCACCTCAAAATCAGGTGGCGACTCTTGGCGATGATCCGGGCACCTACAGCTTGAGCGAGCGGATTTGGGGAGCGTTCTCCGGCTTCATCGTCAAGCACCACGTTGCGGTCAGTTTCGCGAGCCTCGCCTTGTGCGTCGGCATGGGAATTGGATTGATGCGGACCCGAACCAGCATCGACTTGCTCGAATTGTTCGACTCCAAGGCCCGGATTTTGACCGATTACCAGTGGCTCGAGAAGAATCTGGGGATGTTGGTCCCGCTCGAGATCGTTCTGGAGTTTGACCGCGAGAGCATCGCGAAAACCGACGTGTCCAAGTCGGAGCCTCGTTTGGAAGACCTCGGTCGCTTGACGTTCCTGGAGCGGATGGAGACGACGCTGAGGATCCAGGAAGTCATCGCTGAAAAATTTGGAGAAAAGGGACTCGGTTGGGTTGGCCGCAGCATGTCGGCCGCGACCTTTGCCCCATCGATGCCCGGCAAGGGTGCGAGCAATCTGATGTTGGTGAAGAGGGGATCCTACAACGCCACTCTGGAATCCAAGCGGTCGGAGTTTGAGAAGTCAGGTTTCTTGAGGATCGATCCGACCACCGGCAACGAATTGTGGCGCATCAGTCTTCGCGTCGCTGCGTTTCAAGGAATCGACTATGGCGCATTCGTCCATGACTTGAGTGAAGTCGTCAATCCGGTCATCGAAGCCCATGGCGATCGCGTTCAGATTTTGCGTCGAATCGCTGCATGGACGGGAGATTTTCGCTTCGCTGGCAAGAAGGTTGTGCTGTGGGACCCCGCCATCGTCGACGGAGAGTCGGGCGCGTCGATCAACACCGGCAAGATTCGCGCCGATGAGATTTCCACTTTGCTGACCAATGCGCGTTTCCAAGTCACTCGCGCCAACGTCGACTCGAAGATGATGCCTCGGACCCAAATCGAGGAGTTGAACGATTATTGCGACGCGGTCGTGCTCGTAGGATCCTTTACCGACAGCGACGTGCAGATCCTCGATGCCAATCTCAACAAGGTGATCGACCTGAAGACGCCCGATCCGCTGGTCCCCAAGCATTGGCTCTCCCCGATGTATACCGGGGTGGTACCGATCGTTTACAAAGCCCAACGCGCTCTCCTTCAAAGCTTGGTCGAAAGCACGTTTTGGTCCTTCCTGATGATCACTCCCCTAATGATCTTCGTATCGCGTTCGGTCCGAGCTGGGTTGGTGGCGATGATCCCCAACGTCTTGCCGATCGTTTTCATCTTCGGACTGATGGGCTGGCTGGGAATCGCGATCGATATCGGCTCGATGATGACTGCGAGCATCGCCCTCGGGGTCGCTGTGGACGACACCATTCACTTTTTGTCCTGGTTCCGGGGGAACGTTCTGACGATGCGCAACCGCAACGCGGCGATCATCGCTTCGTATCGTCAGTGCGGGACTCCCACCTTGCAGGCGGCATGCATCAGTGGGCTGGGCTTGTCGGTTTTCGCGTTCAGCACCTTTACGCCGACCCAGCGTTTTGGTTGGCTCATGCTGACCATTCTCATCGCTGGGGTGATCGCCGAACTGGTCATGTTGCCTGCCATTCTCGCCGGCCCGCTGGGACGAGTTTTCGAACCCCGGGCGACCCGGCATCGGATGCTGTCCCGTTTTTTTCTCGTCTTTCGCCACGAAGTTCGGCGACGGTTCGATCGGGGGCATAAAGCCTCCTCGGTCCCCGCTGGCGAGACCGAATTCCAAAGCGCGGCCTAAGCTGGCCGGTTTTTCCCCTTGGAACCTCCGGGACTTGTCGCTACACTTTTGTCCCCTCGCATTACTTCCCAAGCAGCCAGCCTCCGGCGAACTTGTTATGACCAAGCAAAAAACTCACAAATCCACCAAGAAACGATTCCGCGTGACCGCGACCGGCAAGGTCAAGCACCGCAAGTGCGGAACCAGCCACTTGGCAATCGCCAAATCGGCCAAGAAAATCCGCAAGCTTCGAGGCACCCGAGTCCTCGAGCCCAACTACACGCGAGCCATCGTCGATGCGCTCTGTGGAAACAGTTACTGACTGGCGTTACCATTCCAGGCGTTTGGGTACCAACAATCGCGATTGACTTTTTTGCCAGTCGTTTCCGCTGCCTTTGTGCAGCCCTCGCGATGACCTGAGACGCTCCATAGCAATGATCGAAGAATCATGAGAACGAGAAAAGGATCGGCCCGACGTCAAGCCAAACGGCGGATGTTTCAACGGGCCGAGGGATACGTCGGCGGCCGCCGACGTCTGTACCGAACGGCGAAGGAAAACCTCGTCCGCGCTGGACGTTTCGCCTACCGCGATCGTCGACGCCGTCGACGCGACTTCCGTCGCCTGTGGATTATCCGGGTCAACGCCGCAGCGCGCCTGCACGGCTTGCGCTACAGCGAGTTCATCGCGGGCTTGGCGCTGGCTCACATCGAACTGGACCGAAAGCAACTCTCGGAGATGGCGATCCACGATCCATCCGGCTTCGAAGTGGTTGTGACCGCGGTCAAGAGGGCGCTGGAAGCCCAGCAGGCTGCGTAGGTAGGCTACGCACCCCGCGCATGGCTCTCGACCCGTTCCTCCGCAGTCTCGATGCAATGCTCGAGGAAGCTCGAGCTCTTCTCTCCGCAGTGGCAACTGCTGAAGAGCTCGAAGCGCTGCGCGTCCGTTTCGTCGGAGCAAAAAGCGGGGCCCTGAAGACCATTCAAAAAGGGATGGCCGATTTGGGAGCCGAAGATCGGCCCGCTGCCGGCAAACGCTTCAATGAAGTGCGCGAGACGCTGCAGCAACTGCTCGACAACGCAGCCGAAAAGATCGGCGGAGGACCAATCAAGTCCTCCGGTCCGCAAATCGATCCCACGCTGCCCGGCCTTCGCCCTCGCATCGGGGTCGTCCACCCGATCACGCAAACCATCGAGCATCTCAAGGAGATCATGGGGCGACTCGGTTTCACGGTTGCCGAGGGGCCTGAGATCGAGGACGAGTGGCATAACTTCGTTGCCCTCAACATCCCGGAGGATCACCCAGCCCGCGATCCGCTCGACAATTTCTACCTCGCCGCTGCCAAGGCGACCGGACCGGTCGCAGGCGATGCGGGATCCGGATCCTCGCGATTGCTGCGAAGCCAAACCAGCACCGTGCAAATCCGAGTGATGGAAACCGAACCGCTTCCCATGCGGATCATTTCGCTCGGTCGGGTTTATCGCCCCGATGCTCCCGATGCCACTCACTTTCCCATGTTCCATCAAATGGAGGGACTGTGGGTGGACGAGCATGTAACGATGGCCCAATTGAAAAGCGTTTTGAAATTGTTCGCCACCAGCTATCTCGGTGAAGATGTCAAGGTTCGATTTCGCCCCTCTTTCTTCCCCTTCACGGAACCGAGCGTCGAAGTCGACTACCTCTGGAATGACCAATGGATCGAATTCGGCGGGGCCGGGATGGTCGATCCGAATGTATTTCAAGCGGTGAATATCGATCCCGAGCGTTGGTCCGGTTTCGCGTTCGGTCTCGGCGTGGAACGCTTGTGCATGCGGAGGTTCGGGATCACCGATATCCGCGATCTGTATCGCAGCGATGTTCGATTCCTGCGCCAGTTCGCTACTTAACCAAAGCGAGTTGTCACATGTTGGTTTCTTGGGATTGGCTCGCGGATTACGTGAAGATCGATCGGTCAATCGAAGCCATGGAGGCCCTATGGGCCATGTCCGGCCTGAATCACGAAAGCACCGAATGGGTTGAAGGGGATCCGGTCATCGATCTGGAAGTGACCAGCAATCGCGCGGACTGTCTGGGGCACATCGGTGTTGCCCGCGAAGCCGCGGTTCTGTGCGAACTGCCTTTGACGGTTCCCGATCCCAAGCTGCGTTGCGCGTCGACGGACATCGAAACCATTCTTCGCATTGAGAATCGATTCGTCGATGCATGCCCGCGCTACACCGCCCGGATCATTCGCGGTGTCAAGATCGGGCCCAGCCCCGAGTGGATGGCAAAACGGCTTCGCGCAATCGGCGTCAAACCGATCAACAATGTCGTCGATGCCACCAACTACGTCATGATGGAATGTGGCCAACCTTTGCATGCCTTTGACTTGTCCCGTATCCGAGGGGGCAAGATCATTGTTCGACCAGCGAGCGAGAAAGAAAACTTCGTTGCGATCGACCATCGCACCTACGTTCTCGATCCTCGCATGGTCGTGATCGCCGATGCCGAGCGTCCACTCGCTCTCGGCGGCGTGATGGGAGGGGTCGACAGCGAAGTCGCTGATACCACGCGCGATCTACTGATCGAGTCCGCGTCGTTCGTCCCGATCGCCATCCGCAGGGCGGCTCGCAAACTGAAACTGCACTCCCCTTCGTCCCATCGATTCGAGCGCAGGATCGACCCCCATCAAGTCGACTGGGCTTCGCGCCGCTGTTGCGAACTGATTTTAGCGACCGCAGGCGGCGAACTGCTGTCCGGTTGCATCGATACCGACCCGACCGAGAAACCGATGCCCGCATGCACGATCCGGCAGGCCCAGGTTACGCGAGTCCTTGGAATCGACGTGCCTTGGGACACGAGTTTGTCGATCCTCAACCGGCTCGGGTGCCGCGTCGAGGAGAGTCCCCGGTCAGGAAACGCCAGCGTGGTCCCTCCTTCGTTTCGTCAGGATCTGACGCGCGAGATCGATTTGATCGAAGAGATCGCGCGCGTCTTTGGGTACGACCGCATTCCTGAGAATGCGATGGTGCCCATGGTGGCCTCCATGCGGCGCCCCAAGGACATCGTTTTGGCGACGGTCCGTCAGGTCGCATGCGCCGCCGGGATGGATGAGTCCCTCACCCCCAGCCTGATCGGCAAATCTGGGGTCGACCGAATTTCGCCCTGGACCAATGAGGATCCTCTGGTAACACAGACACCCCTTTTGGAAGGTGCCAATGTCCTGCGTCGATCTCTGATTCCGAGCCTGATCGCAGCGCGACTTCACAACCAATCGCAATCCAACCGGGATGTCCGGCTGTTTGAAATCGCAAGCGTCTACCTCCCTCGCGGCAGCGCCCTACCGCACGAACAAGTTCATCTCGGTTTGATCGCAGAGAGTGATATCCGCACCGTGCGAGGTGTGCTCGAGGAGATTGTACAGCGATGCTGGGGAGGTGTCCGTTCCGACCTGCAAAGGGTGGAGTCGGAGGTCTCCTGGGATTTTCTGGAACCTGGCAGCGGGATTGCTTGGATGGTTTCGGGGCACATGCTGGGTTGGGTCGGTGCGTTATCGAGGTCGCTAGCCCAGTCGAACAAACTCGATGGAAACGCCGCCCTCGGTGAAATGAATTTGGATGTCTTGTTGCAGCACGCCCGCCTTGTTCCGCGGGTCGAGGGAGTGGTCCCCTATCCCGCAATCCACCGCGATTTGAATTTGGTGGTGGATGAGACACTCCTCTGGAAGACATTGAAAGAAACGATCGCCGCATCGGCGGGCACCCTGTGCGTCGATATCCGGTTTCAAGAGATTTACCGAGATCCACAAAAAGATGGAGCTGGGAAAAAACGGATGCTCCTGAGCCTGGTGTTGCAGAGCGATCGGGAAACCCTCAAGAGCCAACAGGCCGATGAAGTCGTCGCCAGCGTGCTCGCCGCTTGCGAAAGCAAGTTAGGCGCGCGACTTCTCGCATCGTGACACAATGGCGCGCTCGCGCTGCGCGCCGGAACGGATAGAAGCCGCCATGATTCGCACCGATATCGATTTGGATCGTCCCGGCAAGCAGCAAGGATTTCTGCGGGTTCCTTATTCGCACAACCTGGCGGGGTGGGCAAACGTGATGATCCCAATCACGGTCATCGCTCACGGCGCAGGCCCTACCGTCCTGGTGCTCGGCGGGAACCACGGGGACGAATACCAAGGTCAGATCGCGGGGCTGAAACTTGCTCGAACCGTTGCTGCGGACATGGTCTCAGGAAGGTTGATCGTGATCCCATCTCTGAATTTTCCAGCCGCGCAGGCCTCGACACGCTTGTCGCCCATCGATGGAATGAATCTGAACCGCGCATTTCCCGGCGAGGCGGAGGGCTCTGTCACTAGCCAGATTGCCCATTACCTGACCCATCATCTGTTTCCGATCTCGGACGCGGTTATCGACATTCACTCTGGAGGGCGAAGCATGGAGTTCGTCCCTTGCTCGCACATGCATGTGGTCCCCGATCGCGAGCAGCGGCGCGCCATGCTCGAAGCCATGCTGGCATGGAATACCGACTTTTGTTTTTTGTACACCGATATCGCAGGGACCGGCTTGCTACCCGTGGAGGCCGAGAATCAAGGCAAGACGGTGGTGACGACCGAGTTGGGAGGTGGCGAAGGCGTATCCGCTGCCGTCCATCGGATCGCGCACGAGGGCTTGCAAAATGTCTTGCGGCATCTCGGAGTCCTCAGCGGACCGGTGCAGGCGCGAACCGCCATGGGGCTGCCTCCCTCGGTGATCACGCAAGCCCTGGATTCGCGAAATTATCTGCTCGCGCCCGAGTCGGGAATTCTCGAAGTATGCGTCGATCTGGGGGCGCCCGTTCGTGCCGATCAAGTCGTAGCGCGCGTCCACTTCTTGGAACGACCGGACCGCGAGCCCATCGCGATTCGCTCTCCCAAACAAGGATACTTGATCGCGACACGCACTCCCTGCAGAACGCATCAAGGGGATTGTGTTGCCGTGATTGCCGAACCGGTCGATGCCGATTCCGTCATGAAGATGTAAGCCAGCTTGCGCTGCCCGTGTATTTTGCGACGGCGTCCAGATCGAGCGTGATCCCCAGGCCGGGTCGATCGGGGATTTGTAGGCATCCCTCGTCGTCCAGTCGCCATGGTTCTTCGACCAACTCATCGATGAACGGGGATCCGGTCAGGTATTCCACGAATCGGGTGTTGGGGATCGCTGACGCCAAATGCAGATCGGCCGCCAATCCCACCGCGGTGTTCCAACCGTGCGGAACGAATTCCACTCCGTAATCCTGAGCCATCCACGCGATTCGCCGTTCTTCGCTCAGGCCTCCCACCTTGGTGACATCGGGTTGAACGATATCGAATGCTCGCCGGGAAAGCCAAGGGAGAAAACTTTGTCGTCGCGTCAGAACCTCGCCGCCCGAGATCGGAACGGGAGAGTGTTCTCTCAGTCGGATGAAATCCTCGAGCGCGTCGGGGGATAGCGCTTCTTCGAACCAAGTAACGCGGTAATGCTCCAGCATCTTCGCTGTTTGAATCGCCCACTTGTAATTGCGAGACCAAAAGGCATCGGAGCCTCCGGCGTCGACCATGAGGTGACATTCCTCGCCGATCGCTTCGCGGGCCGCAGCAACGATCGCTTCATCGGTCTTTGCGCACTTGCGTCCAAAAGGTCCCCATCCGATTTTGAATGCGCGAAAGCCTTGTTGCTTGACTGCAACCAAGCTGTCCTTCATGCGGGCCGGTTCGTCCATCAGCAACGATGCGTAAGGTTGTACACGATCGACATACCTGCCTCCCAGCAGACGACCGACCGGATGGCCCGAATCCTGCCCCAGCAGATCCCAAAGCGCGATGTCGATTCCGCTGATCGCATGAGTGATGGAACCGCCGCGTCCCAGCCAAAACATGTGCTGGTGCAGTTTCTCGCTGACACGTTCCGGTTCGAGCGCGCTCTCGCCGACGAACAGAGGATGTAAAACATCCAACGCGGCTTGCACCAAGCGATCGTTGGTGAAGACGCTTCCCAGGCCGACGCGGCCGGAATCGGTATGGACTGCGATCAAGGTGTGGACGCAGTCCTCGGGTCGGAGTTCGTTGCTCCAACCTCCTTCGGGAGTCGCGCCTCGCAACCCGGCGCAGGTGATTTGGGTGATCTTCATGGTTATCTATTTGCTTTCAAGGGGAGCGATGGGAATCCCGGCGATAGATCTCGACGATCGGTTGATAATCGCGGATCTCGTCCAACGGAAAGATTGGGCGTTGGCATCGCCGATGGCCGAGGGTTCTCAAGTTCGCGCTGGAGGAACCGGGTGCATCGATCAAGAGCATACGGCTGCACCAGGCGGCGTACATGTGATGTTGGCAGTGAGGGGACTTGACCACCACGGCATCGAACCGTTTGGGGTCCTGGCCGTTGGCGTAGAAGAACGATCGATCGTACAGATTGACGGCTCGGCTGCCAACCACGATGGTGAAGGATCCGAACTCCAGGACAGCGGTGGGGCCGGAATTCCACAATTCCCCGAAGGATTCGCTTCGAAAGAGGCCATCGCTGAGCGATCGGACTCTCGCCCGGACCTGGAGCGGTTGGAACCGGGACGGGTCGAGTGTGCCACCGAGGGAGACGTTTACCTCTGCGCCGACCCCCGCTTGCATGGCAACATCGGCTGCGGGTTGATCCACCAGGGGAACCAGGGTGCGACCCGTATAGCCGCATTCGCACAACGCCTTCAGGACCGCGTTGCTGTCTCCCGAGGCACCGGAGCTGGTGGCATCGGCGGCGTCGACCAGAGCGGTGGTTCCATCCCTGGGAGTTTTCATCAACGTCCCCTGCATCTCCCCTAGCGAGATCAGCGGGACCTGCATGCGGTCATGGTAGCTCCAAAACTGGTTCGCGATATCGACGGCAGCGCAGCGTGCCAATTCCTCATCGTTGTCAGTGACCACAAAACTGAAGGTTGCCAGCTCAGGCACATCGGTGAACGGATTGCCGATGAACATTCCCGCCGACAACCCGCGCGGTCCATTTTCGATTTTCTTTGCCTGCTGTATGCAATTGCCGAAGAGCCCTGTTTCTGTAATCAATTCATCTCCACGCACCAAGGCCGGGACCACCACGCGCGCGGTCACTGGTTGTGCGCGACCGTTCATGACAGCCTGCAACAGGCGAGCTGCTCGCATACCGGTTTCGAAGAAATCAACGTGCGGATAGGTATGGTAGGCGACGATCGCATCCGAGTGTCGAAACATTTTGCGTGTCGCAATGCCGTGAAGATCCAGAGAGACGACGATCGGTACGCGCTCGCCGAGGATCGCTCGCGTTTGCTCGAGCAAGTATCCCTCGGGGTCGAATTCGTTCTCTGCGCACATGGCGCCATGCATGCAGAAATAAACCCCGTCGATCGGTCCGGTTGCGATCGCTTGCCGCAGGCCGTCCAGGAAATCACGGGCGATGATTTCCCAGTCCGCTTGCGCGAGAGTGCCTCCCGAGGTGATGAAAAATGCGCTGTAGGCGGGGACCAACTCGATCGAGGGATCGGATTCCAGAATCGACAGCGCACCCCCAACTTCGTTGCGGACCGTCCGATGGTAATCGAGAAAAGCATGGCCGGTTCGGATTCCGAAATCATCGGTCCGACTCAAGTGCGGATTGAAGGTTGATACTTCCTGCTTGCATTCAGCCAGCAGCACGCGTCGCGTCATAACGCTCCCAATCCTTCTGGAAAAAAATGAAAAGTGTCAATGCCAATAGCGCTGCAGCGACCGCGTAGGCGAGTGCCGCTACGCTGAGCATCCCGGAGAAACCGACCGACTCCTTCCAAGCTCCCACAGCCAACGGGGCAAAGCCTGACAAGGCTGCTCCGAACAAGTTCAATATCCCTACGGCGGCTCCCCGCGACGACACGGCGACGACGTCGAAGGCTGCTGGGAAAATATTGCCGATCATCCAACCGCTGAAGAACCCGTATCCGATCAACAGTAGCTTCAGTTGATTCAGATCCTCGCTCTGTCCGATGCCACGCAGCAGCGGTGCGCATGCAGCGAGGCTGACCAGCAGTACCAACATGCGACCGGATCGATAGCGAGTGCGCCATCGATCCGCCATGTAGCCGCCGAAAAACAATCCGATCAACGTTGCCACCTGCAGATAAAGAGTCGATGTCCATGCGGCTTCCGACAAGGTAAGGGAGAATTTTTCCTGCAGATAGCTGGCGAGCCAACTGTAGATCATCCATAGGCCAAAGACGAATAGCGGGAAAATAATGCACAGCATGCAAAAGGTAGGCGTCCGAAACAAACCGCTGGCCGTTTGCAGTCCTGTGGCTGAATCGCTGCGGCTGAGGGGCCGCTGGGAACCGAAATCCTGCGATGCTTGTCGGGAGTGTCTGGCGAGATACCAAGCGTAGGGAATCGCATAGATCAAGCCCGCGATGCCTAGCACCACAAATGCCATTCGCCATTGGCCTCTTTGAGCCATCCAACCGCCGAACGATGCGCCTCCGACGACCCCCGCGATCTGCGCCGTGGTTAGACTTGCGATCGCGCGCGACCGCCATCGTTCCGGAGTCGCTCCCGAAGTCCATGCGATGGCCGCAGGCATGAAGAGGGCCTCGGAGATCCCCATCGCGGCTCGCATGGCCAGGAGCATCGCAGCCGATATCGACAATCCCGTCGCAATAGTCACCAGGCTCCAAACAATAAGGCTGGCAATGATCAGCGATCTCTTCGAAATCTTGTCCGCGAGAAGACCTGCGATCGGACATCCGATCCCGTAGACCCATAGGAATAAAGCGCCGGTGAGTCCTAGCTGTGCATCTGTCATGGCCAGCTCGCTCTTCAAGACCGGGAACATGGCAAACACGGCCTGGCGATCGCAGTAGTTCAAGAAGTAAGCAACCCACATCCAAGCGACCAAGATCATCACGGCCGAGGCCGTCGGTTCCCGGGGGATAGGTGGGGCGTGTTTTGAATCGTCGATCGTTGGCATGCGGTACCCTTTGATTGATTCATTGTAAACCGGGAGGGCGGACTGCGTGTGAGTGTAAGAAGGGGACTGGGCCGCAGGATGGAGACCTTTTGGTCGGTTCGAACCGGACGCTAGCGCGTTCCGGCTGATGAAACCGGACCGGTGACTTAAACAAATCGATGCGCCGAAGTGAGCGATGGATTTGGGTGCTGTCGCGAGCAAGTCATCGTGACCCGTCATGGCCGCAGAGGGGGATCGAGGATCATTTCGCGAAATGCTTCGATGGTGCGGCGGGCCGAGTCCTCGGATGAAGGGGCAGGAAACACCTCGGCGCTCAGATAGCCCGTGTAACCGATACGCTGGAGCGTTTCTACGAGAGGCCATGGATCGAGGTGCCCAAAACCAATCGCTCGTCGATTGGTGTCTGCGAAATGGACGTGACCGATCGCCGGTCCCGCGTCTTGCAGTGCCTGTTCCATGTTCGACTCTTCGATGTTCATGTGAAACCAATCGGCGAGCAGTTGCGTGCAGCCAAGGCCTTGGATCAGTTCCCGTCCCTGGGCCAGCGTGTTGCATTGGTCTGTCTCGTAGCGATTGAGCGGTTCGTAGAGGAGTCGACCTTGGGAGCTAGATGCGTGGCGGTCGAGAGTTTCAAGGGACTCCCGAAGCAGCCCGCGGCTTCGATCGGGGGGTGCGTCGCTGGAGGATCGGCCTTGCATGGAGCCGATGATGGCAGCCGCCCCCAGTTCGATTGCCACATCGATCATGCGGCGGACGAAGTCGATCGCTCGGGTACGTATGTCCGGGTTGGGATCTGCCAAGGTCAGTCGCTCGACGAGCCAGCCGGCTCCGGTTCCGAGGGCGGAGACTTTCAAGCTGGATTCCGCGAGCATCGACCGGAGTTCCGCGATCGGAATGGAATCTGGAGATCTGGGAAATATCTCGACGGCTTGGAATCCCAAGCGGCAAGCGCTTTGGATTGCCCCCCGCAGATCCCCGTGAAAAACGAAGGGGCCCTGCCGAGCTTCGGGGACGAGCGATATCGTGATGGAGGATTGCATGGGCCCTGACTTTCTTAGGAAATACCGTATAATCCAAGTCTTAACTCGGTCTTAATAAACATTGACTAGTCGCTGAAAGATGGATGCGACATACTCCCGCTCGAGCGTTGCCAAAATGTACTTTGCCAAGGGGCTTCGCGACAGCGTGTTTCGGCCTGTCCAAGTCCTCTCCAACCCAGGAGTTCGTCTGTGATTTGCAACTTTCGATTCACCAGTCGGTTCACGATGCGTTCGCTCTGTCTGGTCTTTCTTTCGTTGTTTTCGGGGATTTCCGTCGCCCAAGTGGCGGTCGATCCGCTATTGCCCAGCTACAAGCCGGTTGCGGGGGTATCGGGACAACTCAAGAGCGTCGGATCCGACACGATGAATCCGCTGATGCTTCTGTGGACCGAGAAGTTCAAAGAGTTCTACAAAGGAGTTCGCTCGGAGGTTGAGGGGCAGGGGTCTTCCAAGGCGATGCCCGCCTTGATCGAAGGTTCGGCAAGTTTCGGGCCGATGAGTCGGGATGCCAAAGCCAATGAGATTGGCGACTTTGAGAAGAAGTACGGCTACAAGCCGACCTTGGTCCCGACCGCTATCGATTTGTTGGCCGTTTACGTGCACCGCGATAATCCGTTGGACGAGTTGTCGATGCCCCAGTTGGATGCGATTTTCTCGAGCACTCGCAAATCGGGTGGGGAGGCGATCGACCGATGGGGGCAACTCGGGCTGACTGGCGATTTCGAGTCGTCGCCGATTACCATCTTCGGTCGGAATGCTGCTTCGGGCACGTATGGATTCTTCAAGGAGAAGGTCCTCGGCAATGGGGACTTTCGCAATACGGTCAATGAGCAACCCGGTAGCACCGCCGTCATTCAGTCGGTTGGCGAGAATCGATTTGCGATTGGGTTCAGTGGTGTAGGCTTCAAGAGTTCTTCGGTCAAGATCCTCGCGTTGGCACCCAAGACTGGGGAGAAAGGGATCGAGGCGAACAGCGAGAACGCGTACAGCGGCAAATATCCATTGGCTCGCTATCTCTACATCGCCGTCAACCACAAGCCGGGCACGACGATGGATCCGCTGCGTCGCGAGTTCCTTCGTTTTGTGTTCAGCAAGGAAGGGCAGGAATTGGTCGTCAAGGAAGGCTCTTTGCCGGTCGATGCCAAGACGGCCGCCAAGGCTTTGAAGATGGTCGGGATCAATCCCTAGGATCCTTCGGGGCGTTGCACCGAACAAGGCAACTGCGGAATTGCACACGTGACCACACCGGATCCTACCAACCCCGCATCGACGGCACGGGTGCATCGTCGCAATCGCAATTCCTCGGCGATGGTTCGGCTATCCGACCGGATCGCCAAGCATGTCATTACGATCGGCGGCATCGGAACGATCTTGGTGGTACTGATGGTCATCGTCGTTCTTTTGGGGAACGTCGCCCCTCTTTTTCAGCAGGCCCAGGTGAAACCGCTAGCGGAGTCGGCGGTGCCAACGGGCATCATGGCGTTCGGCCTGGATGAGTACAACGACATCGCATGGTTTCTACATCAGGACCAGCGAATTACGATCGACTCCGTCCAAGTCGCGAGCGAGACTGGAACTTCGCTGGCCGAGTTTCCATTAGGGGGCGCTAACTCGGGAACTCCAAGCCCCAAGATCACCGCGGTGGCGGTGGATAGCAAGAATTCGCATCTGTTGCTCGGGTTCGAGGACGGCACTCTTCGTCCGGTCACGATCTCGATCGAAGTCGGGTTCCGCAAGTTATCGGACTTGTCTCCGGAGACAGCCGCATCCCTGAAGACGGGAGCGGTGATCGAAAACGACTCGATCTCTCGGCTGACGGCCGAGAACCTAGTGCGGCAAACGCGCGTATCTGCAGTCGATATCCAAGCTCCCATCGCGGTGTTTCCCACCCCAATCGAAGCCTTGCATTGCGTCGTTCGAAGCGACAACTCGGGGTTCGACCAGTCCGTGCAATGGGTATGGGGTGCGAGTTCAGGTTCTCGCGTTGCGATGGGAATCGTCGAGCAGAAGCCGACGATGTTTGGGGGCGGCACCCAGAGCGAGAGCCGAATCTGGCGCGACAATGTTGCGGCCCAGTCGAAAGAAGTCTCCAAGATCATGGGGGTCATGGTCGCGAGTCGCGGGGATGCCCTGCAATCGATCGATAAGAATGGAGAAGTCACTTGGTGGACGCCGGGTGAGGATGAGCGGTTGGGGGTCAAGCGGAACTACCTCACCATCACGGGGAGCGAGAGCCAGCCGACCAGTTTTGCTCCCTTGCTCGGGGGTGGGGCATGGCTTCTCGGCGGATCATCGGGGCATGTTGAGTCGATCGCCTTTGCAGCGACGGAAAGCGGGCAGGAACTTCTTTCCATTCATCGCGTACCCGCAAGCCGCGCACCGATTGCATCTCTCGTCAGCGCTCCGACCAGCCGTATGTTCGCAGCGATCGATGCGACGGGGTCGGTTTCCATTCGTTATACAACTTCCGAAAGCGAATTGGCTCGCTGGCAACTGCCTACGACGAGCGGCACTGCAGGCCAGTCTGCAGTGGCGGGTGACTTGCCGACGCCTCGCATGGCGCGGTTCAATGCCAGTGGAAATGCATTGGCGATTTTGGACCAGGAGCGATTGAGGGTCTGGAGTATCGATGCTCCGTTCCCCGAAGCTGCCTGGAATACATTCTTTTCCCGGATCTGGTACGAAGGCTACCCGGAACCGCGTCATATCTGGCAAAGCAGCACGGGGAATGCGGAAGGGGAGACGAAGTTTGGCATGTGGCCCTTGATCTTCGGAACCTTGAAGGGGACTTTTTATTCCTTGCTGATCGCAGCTCCTATCGCTCTTTTGGCGGCCATCTTTGGAAGCGAATTCATGAGTCGTTCGTGGCGACTGCGATTCAAGCCGTTGATCGAGTTGATGGCGAGCGTCCCGAGCGTGGTGCTTGGGTTTATCGGCGCGATGGTTTTGGCTCCTTTTCTGCGTGAGCATCTGGCCTGGGTTCTGACCTCAGGGGTCCTGACGTTGGTGCTGTTCATCTTTGCCGCCCATCTTTGGATGTTGATTCCGACCTCGCGATCGATTCCCTTGCAGCGTTATCGGTTACCGCTCATGTTTTTGGTTCCTCCGATTGCCCTTTGGATCTCCTGGTACGTCGCACCGATGATGGAGCGATGGCTGTTTGAGGCAAAAATGACCGAATGGCTCGGCAATCAAGCCCTCGGTGCGTGGCCGGGGTGGTTTCTACTGACCTTGCTGCCAATGGCTCTGTTTGTTGTATGGCTCACTGTCGGCCCGCTGAGACCGTGGACGGAATCTGCGTGGGGGCGACTCCCATTGCAGCGCCAGTCCTTGGGCAGTTTAGCAACGTTTGTCTTAGGTTGCATCGCGACGGTGCTCTTGGCGATGCTCTCCGCGACCGTTTTGACAGCGATAGGATGGGATGCTCGAGGCCATGTGCTAGGCTCTTACCAAGAGCGCAACGCGCTGTTGGTAGGAGGAATTTTGGGGTTCGCCATTATCCCGTTGATTTATACCCTTGCCGATGACGCCCTTCAGTCAGTTCCTCAGCATTTGCGCAGCGCATCTCTCGGATGCGGCGCGACGGTTTGGCAAACCACGGTTCGCGTGGTTGTGCCGACCGCCATGAGCGGATTATTCAGTGCGCTGATGATCGGGTTTGGTCGAGCGATTGGCGAGACGATGGTCGTACTAATGGCCGCTGGCAATACGCCTTTGATGGAAATCAATCCGTTCAATGGGTATCGAACATTGTCGGCGACCTTGGCAACGGAGTTGCCGGAAGCGGCTCGCGGTTCGACGCATTACCACACCCTATTCCTCGCAGCGTTTCTGCTGTTTTGCTTTACGCTGGCGATCAATACCTGCGCCGAGTGGGTTCGAATACGATTTCGAAAACGGGCCTATCAGCTATGACCCAGTCGACGCGCCGCCAACGAAACAAAAACCACCTATCCGCCCAGGGCGAGCCCTTGATTTGGCTGACGGGCGGGATGTTCGCGATTGCTTGCTTCATGATTGTTGGGTTGCTGGCGTTCGTGCTGTATCAGGGATTGGCGACTTTGTGGCCGAGGAACTACTTGTTGCTCGGGACCCTCGATAGCGATTTGGTGGCTGGAGAGTATCGGGCTCGCAATTCCTATGTGTTGAGTCGCCAGAACCTGGAGGATTTTTCTCCGAAGAGCCGGTCGGCTGCAGAGTCTCTTCTCGGAGGAAACTCCGAAATCACGAGCCACCAGTGGTATTTGAGAACTGGGAATTTTGAAGTGATCAATCGTCACTTCCAGTACGTTTCCGAAGTTTCGATCGCATCCAAGACCCCCTACTTCCCACCGGATGCATGGCTTCTCGAGCGTCGTCAGTGGGGCAACCTCTATGGTTTTCCGAAACGGTTCTCTTGGGATCTCGAACCAGGTAAGACGGTCTCCGAGTCTGTGCGGTCCGCGATGAACGAGGCGTTGAAAACCAATCGGAAATTCGAAGGCGCCAAGAGGGAACTGGAACATTTGGATCGGAGGCTGTCCGACGCCCGACTACGAGTTCGCGAAGTAGAACTGGCCGAGGGATCCGATCTTCAGCGCTTGACGGACGAGGTGCTGGCGATCGCCGTGAATTTGTCCGCTGGCGACGACGCTCTTGCCAGCCAGCTTGATCCCATCCTTGGTTCAGCAAGCCTACGGAGTCGACGCTCTCTGGAGCACTTGGCTCGTGAGACGATCGCAGTCCAAGGAGAACAATTCAAGATCAACGAGGAACTCGCTCGGCTCGAGGAGCAAATGCGAGCCCGCTCGCTGGTGATGCAATTGCCCGTGCTCGATTCGGTGGGGGACATCCCTGCAACATCCGAAACTTTTGGTTCGACGAGCACGGTTTGTCCTATGGAACTCCACGCCCTGCTCGGGCTTGAAGACCGGCCGAGCGACTACACGATGAAGGCGATGGCGTTGGCTGAGCAGCAGTTCCTCGTAGCTTTGCATCGGGATCCCGCCTTGCCGGTCTATGCGTGGGTGGATTTCGATGCATCGAAAGACTCGGCCAGGGTACGAGCCTTTCGAGAACATCAGGTTCTCGTGTCCGACATCGTTCGACTGATCGAACCCAATCGACTGACAACTTTTGGCAAGCTTCAGGTCTACGGTGCCCGATGGTGGGAGTTTCTCTTGGGAGAGCCTCGTGAAGCGGGGGTGGAGGGGGGCGTATTTCCAGCCATCTGGGGAACGATCGTCATGACCTTGATCATGTCGTTGGTGGTCATGCCTTTCGGAGTCTTGGCCGCCCTCTACATGCGGGAATATGCCAAGGGGGGATGGTTGCTCAGCGCAATTCGGATCAGCATCAATAATCTCGCAGGCGTGCCGAGTATCGTGTACGGTGTCTTTGGACTATCTTTCTTTTGCTACACGATCGGGGGATATATCGACGGCGGGCCCGCAAAAGCGGGGTTCACGCCATGGCCGGAGGCAGCCTGGTTTTCTGCTTTGGCGATCTTAGCGATTCTCGGGCTGACTGCGTTTGCGGTTTCGTTTCTGTCGGGTCGTTCCTCGCAAACGGGATCCCGCTGGAGGTCCATTTTGACGGCGGGATCTGGGCTGCTGTGGCTGGCGACCTTGGTCGGCATTGTCGTTCTGATGGCGAAGACGCCGATCTTTCACGGCTTCTATGAAGCACGCTTGCCCAATCCGACGTTCGGCAAAGGATGCTTGCTGTGGGCGGCATGCACGTTGGCCCTGCTGACTTTGCCGGTGGTGATCGTTGCCACGGAAGAAGCTTTGGCGGCGGTTCCCAATTCGTTGCGAGAGGGTTCGTACGCCTGCGGAGCTGGCAAATGGCAGACGATCGAGCGCATTGTGCTGCCGTATGCGAGACCAGGGATCATTACCGGCTTCATATTGGCCATGGCCCGCGGGGCGGGGGAGGTTGCTCCGATGATGCTCGTCGGGGCCATTCCGCTGACCTCCGATCTTCCTCTCGATTTGGAGTTTCCGTTCCTCCACGGGTCCAGGTCGTTCATGCACCTTGGTTTTCAGATTTACGCCTTGGGCTTTCAAAGCCAAAATAGCGAAGCAGCAAAGCCGATGGTTTTTACCGCCACGTTGCTCCTGCTGACGATTGTCACCCTTTTGAATTTGACCGCGATTTGGCTTCGAGCCAGTTTGCGAAAACGTTTCCAATCCAGCCAATTCTGATTTGCCATGAACCGACTCAAAGCGATCGCCGATGGGCAAGACATCGAGTCCGTCGTTCATGACGAAGTCTTGAACAGTGCACCGGTTTTGTCGATCCAAAATTTCAGTCTGTACTATGGACGGAAGCAGGCACTGCACAACATCACCATGCCGATCGCCAAGGGGCTTGTCACCGCCCTGGTCGGTCCGAGCGGATGCGGAAAATCCACCCTTCTTCGTTCGGTGAATCGGATGAATGATCTGATTGACTCGGTATCGATCGAGGGAGATATGATCCTGGGCAACGACTCGATCTTTTCACCCGGGGTGGACGTCATTCAGCTTCGCAAGCGAATGGGGATGGTCTTCCAAAAGCCGAATCCGTTCCCCATGAGCATTTTTGAAAATGTGGTTTATCCATTGCGAATCGATGGCGAACGGAACAAAAGCACGCTGATGCAGGTCTGCGAGCAATCGCTTCGCGGTGCTGCTTTGTGGGATGAAGTCAAGGATCGCCTCAGCGAGTCTGGCCTGGGCTTGTCCGGCGGTCAGCAGCAGCGGTTGTGCATCGCCCGGGCGATCGCAAGCGACCCGGAGGTTCTCCTCCTCGATGAACCCTGCTCTGCGCTCGACCCCATTGCCACGAGCAAAATCGAGGACTTGATCGAGAGGCTCAAAGGGGACTACTCGATCTTGATCGTCACGCATAACATGCAGCAAGCATCCCGGATCAGCGACCACACCGCATTTATGTATCTCGGCAGATTGGTCGAGATGGGACCGACCTCAACCATCTTCACACGACCCAAGCTGCAGGAAACCGAAGACTACATCACAGGTCGATTTGGCTGATCGGGTTATACCTCCATTCCTCCAGAAGGACGCGACGCGGATGTCTGAATCCCCCCAAGCAACATCGGCAACGCGCAAGATCTGCGGCATCCAAACGCATGTGGCATTTGCGGATACCGCGGCCAATCTTGCAAGCATGCTGCGATGGCTCGAGCACCCCGACACCCAGGGGATGGATCTCGTCGTATTTCCCGAATGCATGCTCAGCGGATACTGTTTTTCAAGCCTCGCAGAGGCATTGCCACACGCGGAGTCGATCCCAGGACCGGCGACGCAAGCCATCCAGCGTGTGTGCGAGTCGCGATCGTTGCATGTTGCATTCGGCATGCTGGAACGGGACGCGAACGATCGCATTTTCAATAGCTGCCCCCTGGTCGGCCCGTCGGGCGTGGTCGCAAACTATCGCAAAGTGCATATGCCGTATCTGGGAATCGACCGTTTTGCGACCCCCGGAGACCTTGGGTTTCAAGCCTTCGACGCCGATGGAATGCGTGTTGGGATTCATATTTGTTACGACGGTTCGTTTCCGGAGTCGTCCCGATGCCTAGCTCTCGATGGCGCGGATCTTCTGATTCTCCCCACCAATTGGCCTCCAGGTGCGGAAACGTTTGCCCGCTATCTCCCCAACGCCCGGGCGCTCGAGAACAACGTTTATTTCATGAGTGTCAATCGCGTTGGCACCGAGCGGGGATTTCGGTTCATCGGAAATAGCAAGATCTGTGACCCGAATGGAATTCCGATGGCCGAAGCCGCGCATGAGGACCAAGCGATTATTCAAGCTGAAATCGACCTCGGGCGGGCCCGCAATAAACGCCTGGTGCGTGTCCCCAAGGAACATATCATCGACCGATGGGCCGATCGCCGTCCCGAAACCTACGGCCGGATCGTTTTACCCCATCATCTCCGCAGGGATGTTCTATAATCTCGCCGGACACTCGCTCATGCAGAAGCGAAGATTATTCCTCGCCGTTCGCAATCACGAAACGCGGTGGGATGTCCATCTTTGGCAAGCCGTTTCGGATCGCCCAAATCGCAGCGGCTGTTCGGTCCTTCAGTTTCAATTTGCGCAGGACGTTTTGTACATGCTCTTTGACCGTCTCTAGGCTGATTCCCATCGAGCTCGATATCTCGCGGTTGCTCAGACCGAACGCCAAGTGTGCGAGGGTTTGCCGTTCCCGGGGAGTCAAACTTTCCGACTCAGCCCCATCGTAGTCCGGGACGCAACGAAAATACTCTTTGGCGACCAGGATGAACGAATCCGCCAAGGGTGTTGACTGGCTTGCGGAACGACATGCCTGAATCAATCGCTCGATCGATTGTCGTTTGGTGACGTAATCCCACGCATTGCAGGAAGCCGCCCTTGCAATATGCGTCGGATTCCCATTGTGCGTGTATACAATCAGTTTGGTTGCTGGACAGAGATGCGACTGATCCTGCCAATAGTCAAGCATATCGTGTTTGCCGATCCGAACCTCGGAGATCAAGACGTCTACCGTGTCAGCCTCCAGCATCGGCTTGACTTCGTCTAGGGAATGACACCCCCCGTTCCAATGGAACGAAGCATCTTTGCAAGCTTGTTGAATTCCAAGCAAGCCTACAGCGTTGTTGTCTACACAACTTACTCGCAGAACCATCGATGCGACCTTCAATGCACCACCGCACGGGCGAGATGAGGTGAGGGACGTTGCACGGGAGCCCCTTGCCAATGGTCGGGCCAAGGGTGCTTTTTAAGGTTCATTCAGTGTAACAGAGATTCAGCCGGAAAAGTGCGACGAAACTGACTTTTCGGTCATGTAGCAGCCGCATCTTAATCAACTCTTACGCGAAGACTTTTTCCAGCCAAAATTACCTTCAATCCCGAGGCATTGCTGATTCGAACAAGGATTTCATCAAACGTAGCTTGTTCGAAAACCAAGTCCAATTCCTGCCTCAGGACGGGCTGAGGCAAGTCGGGCAGGTCGAGTTCGAGTTCCTTCTGGTTCGCGAGGCTTCTCAAGATCGCCTGCAACTCACCTCGATATCGCCCAGAGTAGCGGACGTTGGAGGGATCCGATGCGGTATTTTTTTTGGGTGGAGGCGCCAGCGGTTGCACCAGCTCGCGGTGGCCAGCAACCGGGGCCAGGATCGACCAGCCAGCTTTCGCCCCTTCGCCGGTTCGTTTTACTTCTGCATCGCCCCAGCGACTTCGCCATTGTTGCCAGCGTTCCTTCCCGAGCCTCGTGATTTCGTCTCGGTATTCCCAGAGGACACGCTCCGGGTTGGCGTCTCGCTGAATCGGTTCTACCGAAACGCGATTTCCGTCGAAGACCGGTTTGGAATCGAAATTCCCGAGAAGGTTGATGGCGACTACGGTGGGAGTTGTCTTGCTTCGATGCGTTCCGCCCCATACATCGTATTCGAACTGTTCGGCCTGAAAGTCCGCCAGAGGAAATCGCGAGTTGAAGGCTCTCAAGACGTCGGTGGATACTGCGCCGTCCTCCCACGAGAAGACCTTGTCTTCGACGCGAAGCCAATTCCTAGGGATCGCACTGACAGCTAGCGACCAATAAGCTGTCTCCAAATGCTGGGCCAAGCCCTCAGGGACGATCATCACAACTCCATCGATCGTAGCGACATCCGCTTCCAGTTGCTCGGAAGCTTTCGCAATCGAATCCCCAACCGTCGACCATGTTTCACTCATGGAAACGCTCGCATCGCTGGGGATGCGTCGATCCAACCAAACTTGAACCGAGTACGCGACACTCCAATGCTGTATGAGGTCTGGCAAGGGAAGGTTTTCGTTGCCGGATTGAAATCTCGCTTGCAGTGAACTCGCCAGAGCAATCGACTGCGGAGTTTGATACGGATGCCGATCCTGCGCGTTGCTGGTTCCATCGAAGACGATCCACAGCATGCAAGCAGTCTTGGTCAAAAACGATAATGATGGACTTACCCACGAGTAGATTGTCAATCGCATACCTGCAAGAATATCATGATTTCAACGAATCGATTGCGGTCGGCAAATCACGTGACTACAGTAGAGATTCCGAATTGCCAAGACTGAATTGTAGACACAGCCGACAAAAATGAGCCTGAGGCGCTAGCCGAGTTCGTTCGACTTGCAAAAATCGGCTAGCGCCTCTGGCTCACGGAAACGAAAATCGACTTTTGTCGGCTGTGTCATTGTAGCATCCTTTACCCTCGTTGAGAGAACCATGAGCCGTTTGCCGAAGCTAGTGGAATTCTTCGACGCTTGTATGAACGAGCGTGGGGCATCGATCGCCTTTGCTGCGGTTCAAGTTGCGGCCTGGTATACTCCAGCAACGCTCTCGCGATTGATGGGAGCATCGCAGGGACAGGTGCGCATGGTCGCCGCATGGGGACTGGGAATGATCGGAGACGAATCGTACTTGCGGCCGCTCGGTCATCTGCTGCGGGACGAAGTGCGCAGTGTGCGAACTGCCGCGGATGAAGCGAGACGGAGTATCTTGTTTCGAACCCAAAGTCCCTGGCATCGGCGAACCGCAGAGGAAGTCGAGGATTTTCTGGCGGCATCGGAACTCGACAAGGCGAGCGAACTCGCGGACCAATTGATCGAGGAAACCGAGCTGAGGTCCGACGCTTATCTCCTCCGCGCTTGGATCCGCTTCTGCAGCACGAAATGGGAGGCTGCGATTGCTGATTGCAAGAAGACTCTGTTCATCGACCCGTTCTGCTACCGGGCCTGCGTGGCGCTCGGGCAATGCTTCTGGCACCAAAATCGCAATGCTGCTGCTCGTGAGTGCTTTTATGAGTCGACGCGTTTGTATCCCGATTTCGAACCTGCCCACTTGGCCTTGAGAATGCTGCAAGGACCTCGCTCGCTGGCGTAAGCTAGCGAAATGGTGCGCCTGTTCCGGGTTGATTTGCGACCGCTGGCGACCCGTAAGCAGGTTGCTCGAACAAACGAAACTCTCCCCATACCGGCATGTGGTCGGAGATCGTCAACGCTTCCTCCATCGAGATCCCAAACCAGCCTGCGAAATCGAGCACGCCACCCCGTCCCGTATACTCCGAGGTTAGCCCAGAATCGAAGATGATGTTGTCGTACAACTTCGTCTTGCGAGTGTTGGTCGGCTCGTTCTGAATGATCCAGTAAATGCCTGGCACCTGGGCGAGCGGTCCGAAACGAGATGGCTCGCAGTTCAAGTCTCCCATCATGAGCACGTCGTCCTCGCCCGCGGTTGCCCATTCATATTCCCGGACGCCGCGCAGCACCGTGTGCATGATCGGCATTTCGAGTTTGACTTCGTCGGGATCGGTATGGATGTTCATCAAGGAGAAAGTAAACGGAGGGTAACCCTGGGGAACGCGCGTGACAAAGCGAGCGACCAGAGGCTCGCGATGGAGTAGGTCAGCGTTGTCCTCAACCGTGTAGGAAGCCTGAGGGCTCGACAGGAGTCGGTTGGTGTCGTAGATGTAGCAATACTGTTCCTTGGAATCGGATCTGCCAAGCCGCGGTCCCAAAATGTAATCGTATCTGGCTCCTTGAGCATTGACGTATTGCAAGAGCCTTGGGATGACGGTTTGATCCTTGGCGCGGACTTCCTGGATCGCCACTACATCGAACAGGCGGATGATGGCTGCAATTTGTTCCGCCATCGTTCGATTCCCAACCTTCTTCTCGCCGAACGTCTGAATGTTGAAGCTGGCAATCAAAATACTCTGCTGGGTGCGCTGTGGAATTCCCGGGGTCAATTTTGGGTTGATGCCGGTAGAGACCAGTTGCCCCGGTACGCTCGAAGAGGATGGCGAAGGGGTGCCGCTCGGCAAGACAGGGGCGGATGACGGGGTGGTCGATTGGTTGGCTGGCTGGTTCACCGTCTGAGCAATCGCGTCGCGGATCGCATTGGGATCGGCATCGCAACCTGTAAGCAGCGACAGCATCAGTGAAACGGCCACTAGCCCGAGCGCGGCTTGCAGCAATCGCTTCATTCGCTCTGGAGCCGAGGGAACCTGTCCCTGCAAGGCCTCCCGAAGCGCAGGGGGCAACGGACCGATCTCGCTGAGACACCAGACTGCTCGTTCCCGGGCATGCAGGTCGATGGCCGCATCGCAGGCAATCGCCACCAAGTGATCCTGGAACGCTTTGGAACGTTCCCCTCCTCGTCCCAACAGGGTGCAGATCCAATAAATTCTCTGCGATCCGAGATCCGCTGGTCGGTTGTGCAATCGCTGGCCCAATGCCTGAATCGCTGCATCCCCGACAGGCCCGCAGTTTTCGAGCGCTTCGGTCGCCGACTCGAGTTCCGTCTCGTCCTGGCTGGCCACTTTCTCCAGCAGGAAAGCCCATTGCTCAGCAGCAAACGCGGGATCGGTGACGCATCGGTCCAGCGTGGTCGCGTCTTGATTTGGCATCCTGCCAATCCTTTCTGATTTGCTCGGCTTCCCTGCCGAGGCTCTCAGAAGTCTTTACAAGTTTTGTAAGATGGGCACAACATGGATTCGTCGCCTACGTTCCCCATAGCCGGAAACCTTCATGAAGATCGATCTCCTGATCACCGAATTGGAACCGGGTGGTGCGGAGCGATGTTGCGCTGCCTTGGCCCGATACGCACAGCAACAGAACCACGCCGTCCGCGTGATTTCCTTGGGCCCACGTCCCCGCCAGGATCGGGATCTCCTGGTTCGGCAACTCGAACAGCAACGAATCCCCGTCCACTTTCTCGACGCGACTCCTCGAACTCCTCCTTGGATTGTGCAGCGTCGATTGCTAGCTCTGCTGGTAGCGCAACAGCCGGATGTTGCCCAAGGGTTTCTCTGGCATGCCAATTGGATGGGAGCTTCGGTCTATGCCGCCAAGTCGATTCCCTTTTTCGCCGGTGTGCGAGTTACCGAACCACGACGTTGGCGCGCATGGCTGTCCCGCGTCTGGATCCGCAAGAGTCGCAAGATCATCTGCGTCAGTCGGGACGTCGCCCATTGGTGCCAAAGCCGGGAGGGGGCACCGGCTGAAAAACTGGTGGTAATCCCTAACGGAATCGAACCGGTGGATTTCGCGCAGCCCGTTATTGATCCGCGGTTTTCGCCTCGCGATCGCGTCTTGCTGTATGTAGGTCGATTGGCTTCTCAGAAGGGGGTCGACGGCTTGATGCAGTGCGCTACTCGCCTGTTGCAGGCGCTGCCGGAACATCGCCTAGTCCTATTGGGAGATGGTCCTCTCTTGGAATCGGTCCAACGGGAACGCGACGCTTCGCCGTTTGCGGATCGCATTTCGATCCTGGGACGGATCGATACGGTTTCCGATTGGATGCGTCATTCCGAGATCTTGCTCCACCCGGCTCGCTACGAAGGCATGCCCAACGCCGTGTTGGAAGCGATGGCCCATGGGCTGGCCGTGGTGGCTTTTCGTGTGGAAGGGATCGAGGAGTTGCTCGGAGACTCTCTCGCAGAGCAAACTGTAACTCGAGAGGATTGGGACCGTTGGCTCGAGTTGGCGATCCGTCTAGGGCGCGATGAATCGCTGCGGAGTCGCCTGGGTTCCGCCAACCGTTTGCGAGCCGAGTCGAGCTTTTGCCTGGAAGATCAGCTCGCAAAGTATCTCGCGGTATGGTCAGCGAGTGTTCCAGCAAAAGACTGATGCGAGGCCTTGGCAATCGCGTTACTTGGGTTGCCCGACGATCGCGATGCGTAGTTCTCGGAGCTGTTTCTCGGAGACGTTCGACGGAGCGCCCATCATCAGGTCTTCGGCTTTTTGATTCATCGGGAAGAGAATCACTTCGCGAATATTCGGTTCGTCGGCCAGCAGCATGACGATTCGATCTACTCCAGGTGCGGAGCCACCGTGCGGGGGCGCGCCGAACTTGAAGGCGTTGATCATGCCGCGGAATTGTTCGTCGACGACGCTTTGATCGTATCCGGCGATTTCAAAGGCCTTGTACATGATCTCGGGCTTGTGGTTCCGGATCGCACCCGAAGAGAGTTCGATCCCATTGCAGACGATATCGTACTGGTACGCGAGAATTTCGAGCGGATCCTTGTAGAGCAACGCATCCATTTCGCCTTGCGGCATGGAGAATGGGTTATGGCTAAAGACCACGCGTTGTTCGAGTTCATCCCATTCGTACATGGGGAAGTCTACGATCCAGCAGAATCGAAACGTGTTCTTCTCGATCAGATCTAGTTCTTGGGCGACTCGGGTACGCGCCATCCCGGCGAGCTTGGCGGCGCTGGAGGGTTTATCGCAAGCGAAGAACACACCATCGTTCGGGCCCAATCCCATTTTGGCTACGAGTTGGGCGACCCGTTCGGGCCCAAGATTCTTGGCGATGCCACCCCCTTCGCCTCCTTTGAAATTGATGTAGGCCAAACCCGCAAACCCTTCGTCGCGAGCCCACTGGTTGGTGGAATCAAAGAAGCTGCGGGCCATGGTTCCGGCTTGAGGAGCCGGTACGGCGCGAACGACCGATCCAGCGTCGATCGCTTTGGCGAATACCGCGAAAGGTCCCCCTTGAAACACTTCGGTAACATCGACGATCTCGATAGGATTGCGCAAATCCGGCTTGTCCGATCCGTATCGGAGCATGGCATCCTTGTAAGCGATGCGAGGAAACGGAGGCGGGGTAACCATTCGACCTTTGGAGAACTCATCGAAGACGCCATAGAGGACCGGTTCGATGGCCGCAAAGACGTCCTCTTGGGTCACGAAACTCATCTCGAAGTCGAGCTGATAGAACTCGCCGGGGGAGCGATCGGCACGGGCATCTTCATCGCGGAAACAGGGAGCGATTTGGAAGTATCGGTCAAACCCTGCGACCATCAACAGTTGCTTGAACATTTGCGGTGCTTGCGGCAAGGCGTAGAACTTGCCGTGATGCAGTCGCGACGGGACGAGGAAGTCGCGAGCTCCTTCGGGGCTGGACGCGGTCAAGATCGGGGTTTGAAATTCGGTGAATCCCACGTCGATCATGCGCCTGCGAAGGCTGGCGATGACTTGGCTTCGGAGAACCATGTTCGCGTGCAATTTCTCACGGCGAAGATCGAGGAATCGGTACCTGAGTCGTACATCCTCGGGGTAATCCGCGTTCCCTGCGACCGGCATCGGAAGCTCAGACGCCTCGGAGAGGACCTCGACCGAAGTGGCTCGCACTTCGATTTCTCCGGTGGGCAGGTGAGGGTTTACTTCCTTGGCACCGCGCGACGAGACCTTGCCGTCGATCCGAATCACCGATTCGAGTTTCAGCGACTCGGTGACTGCGAATGCATTGCTATCCCGATCGACGACCACTTGTGTGACGCCGTAGTGGTCGCGCAGGTCGACGAACACCAGATTGCCGTGGTCTCGCTTGCGATAGACCCAGCCTGATAATCGAACGACTTGCCCAACATTTTCCGATCGCAGTTGGGCGCAAGAATGGGTGCGGTACGCGTGCATGCTTAAGAAACTTTCGCTGCCAATCGTGCTGCCTGTTCTCGTCGCTCCAGCCACAGCAGAACCGGGCTCGCCACAAAGATCGAGCTGAACGTCCCCACGACGATCCCTACCAGGAGGCAGAAGGCGAATCCGTGGATCCCCTCGCCACCCCAGATATACATCAGCAGGATTGCGATGATGGTGGTGGACGAGGTCAGCAACGTACGGCTCAGCGTTTGCGTGACACTCTTATTAACCATGTCTTCGGTCAGGTTCGGGGACTTGCCCTTCACTTCGCGAATGCGGTCAAACACCACGATCGTGTCGTTCAACGAGTAACCGATAATCGTCAGGATCGCCGCGACGATCGTCAAAGAAATCTTGAAATCCTCGATCATCAGGAATCCGAGGGGCCTGAACAGCCAGTGGCTGACCGCCAGGAACGCGATCGTGATCAAGACGTCGTGCACGAGGGCGATGACCGCGGCGATTCCGTACGAGACCTTATTGAATCGGAACCAGATGTAGATGGTGATGAAGACGAGGCTCAGCAGGAGTCCGGCGATCGCTCGTTGTTGCATCTCGCCGGCAACGCGCCCTTCGATTTTGCTGAAGGATTGAAAAACCGGCCTGCCACGGACCTGTTCTTGCATCTTGTTCAGTACCGACGTCGTCGTTTCGGCATCGAACGGGAGCTTGATTTTCCAAGTTTCGTAGCCGACGCGGGAATCGCGTTTCCAGTCGGACGCGCCGACAGGCTGCAATTCGACCTGTGCATCGACCAGGGTCCGCCCGATCGACTGAGCCGACGCGATCAAGGCTTCGATCACCTGAGCAGCATTGAGCTTGGCGCCCCCGGAGCCCTTGGTGGCATTGAAGTTCAACTCGGCCGATGTGAATACGGTCGGCGCGAGGGTCGTGGCCTCTGCCGAGGGTGCAGCATCTGTAGGCGGAGCATCTGTAGGCGGAGTATCTGCTAGCGGAGCAGGCTCAACCGCAGCGGGATCTTGGAGCGATACATACTTCGGCTGCATTTGCAGCGTACGTCGCGATTGGTCCCCCTTGGTGACCTGATAGTTCATGTCGTAGGTCACGAGAGCCGCGCCGTCGGCCGCGGTGAAACCCTTGAGCAAACGCTCGCGTACTTGTTTCTCATCTTTGAGAGATACGTCGAGTTTGTAGACGGAATTTTTGGGGAACTCATTCATCTCCACGTTGGTCAGCGTGGATTGGATCGGAAGTCCCTGTTCATCGAGTTCGAAGGCCTTCTCAGCCATCGATCGCACTTTGTCGGGTTCCACCCCGCGATCGAGAACGAAAACCACCGAGGTGCCGCCGTTGAAATCGATGTCGAGGAACTCGCGACCACGCAGGAACGTCGCCACCAGTCCGATCAGGATCAGGAGGGCGGAGATTGCATAACAGACTTTTCGATAATCGAAAAACCGAATGACACCTTCGCCGAAGAATTGTTGCTTCAGGGAGTTCACCCAGTCGGACATTCCCAGCGAGAGAACGTTCCATCGTTCCGCGACCTCGAAGAGTTTGTGCGCGAAGAACACCGCCGTGAACATGCTGATCGCCAATCCGATGATCAAGGTAATCGCAAAGCCTTTGATCTGCTCCGTGCCGACATAGTACAGCACCGCGGCGCTGATGAGGGTTGTCAGGTTGGAGTCGAAAATCGTGGTCCACGCGCGATCGAATCCATTGCGGATGGCCATTCGAGGCGTCGCGTTCTTTTGCCGCTCCTCCCGCATGCGTTCGAAGACGAGCACGTTGGCATCGACGCTCATCCCGACCGACAGAACCAGACCGGCCAAACCGGGGAGGGTGAGAGGCTGTTGGAACAGCATCATGCACGCGACGATCATCGCCAGGTTCAACGCCAGAGCTAAGGTGGCGACCAAACCGCTGAAGCGATAATACGCGAGGACGCACAGGACCGTGGTTACTAAACCAAGCGCACTGGCGTACTTGCCTTTGGTGATCGCATCGACACCCATGCTGGCCCCGATCACATGCTGGCTGACCGGTTCCTTGCTGATCGCTCCGGGGAGCGAACCCGCATTCAAGATCCCCACCAAGAACTCAACTTGTTTGAGAGTGAATGACCCTTGGATCACCCCTTCGCCTCGAATCGGGCTGTTCAAGTTCGGGGAGGAAAGAACCTCGTTATCCAGCAGAATGGCCATGCGGCGTTTGAAGCCGGTGTTGGGATCGGGCTGGTTGGTGCCGGTCAGCTTGAGCATCTTCTCGGCGCCGCCAGTGGTCATGGTGAATTCGACTTCGTAGTTGCCTGATTTGCCAAACGCTGCTTTCGCGCGAGCAAGATCCGCACCCTTCACATCGACGTAAGGAGTACCATTGCGCTGCAAGGCGAGCAGAATGTCAACGCTCTGAATCTTTTCTCGCTCCAGCCAACGTTCGAAACCACCATCCTGATCCGAGAATACCGGAGTTAAGATCTGGCCCGTGAAGCCGTTTCGAATCGTATCGCCGAGCTGATAGCCTTCGACTTGATTGTCAGCGCCGCGACCAAGCTTGCGCCAAATACCTGCCAATTCCTTATCGCCGGTAGCTTTGTTGGTGAGAAAGACGTCGCTTCGAAGTCGCACGTCGGCGCTGGGGTCTTCGGATTGGGCTCGCGCAGCCTTGATCAAGTCCTCGTGGTCGTTTTGATTCGCCACGATTCGAAATTGAAGGATCCCCGCGCTGGTGATTTTATTCTTGATGTCATCGATTTCCGCGGCGTCCACCGCAGCGATGATGATTTCGATCTGGTCCAGGCCGCGCGGGCGGATTACCGATTCGTTCATGCCGCTACGGTTGATGCGTTTGCTCAACGGGGCGATAAATTCTTTCGCAGAGACTCGCGTGCCGGTATTGCCAAGTGAATTGGGGTCGATCTGGTAAATCAGGTTGGTCCCCCCCTTGATGTCCGGACCCAGTCGCAGTGTCCCGGTCGCGAGCACGATCCCTGTGGCGATCATTGCGAGCAAGATCCAACTGAATGCCATCGCATGGCTTGGCATCTTGAGGCCGTTGGAGACGAGTTTCCCGAGCACGAAGGGGATGATCACCGCGAGCAGGAACAACCCGAAGTCCATCAGACTTTGCCAGTTGGTGGCGGTCGCGTCGCCCGAACCCAACGCGGGACCTTGAGCAGCCTGGGCCAGTACGAAATTCAAAAAACATTCGAACATGAGTTGATCAGTCCTTGTTTACAACGTGAATCGCTTCTCGATTCACCGTCATCTTGGCATTGGTGTTTTCATCGATTCGAAGGGTGACGGTATTCGATTCGCTATGGATCCCGGCGACTACGCCGTGGACGCCAAACGATGTCACCACGCGATCGTTCTTCTTCAGGTTTGCGAGCTTTTCCTCGAGTTCCTTGCGAGTTTTCCTGCTGGCTCGAGAACTGGGAACGATGAGCAGCAGATAAACGACCAAGGCTGACAGGAGCAGGAGGTTCATTGGATTGAAAAACAATTCGATCCAATTCCCGGGCGAATCCAAGGTTGTCCCCTGCATTTTTCCATCCTGGGCGACCCCTTGCGGAGCGAGCCAACCAAGCCACAGTCCGAGGCACCCAAGACTCGATTTGCTCAGGGTCATCGGCATCGTCATAGAAGGGGGGAGAAAGGCTGGAAAACCGAAGCATTTACACGGATCGAGCAGTGTACGGCGATTGAAAAAAGGTCACAAGTCCAACGGGGCGGGATCCTGGGCCTGGGAACGCCTCGAAAAAGCCCCAAACCCCCCATTTTTACCAATCGGCATAGGCTAAAGAGTCGGTATAGATTTTGCCGACAAGGATCGATAGAGTCCGTTGTCTCCGTATTTCCCAGGGATCGGGAATCCTCGGCTGAAAGGAATTGATCGATGCCAGCCACGCGAACCGTGCAACGTCCGAATCCGGTCGGACATGGCTCCGCCTCTGTACCGGTTTTATTTTCACTTCCAAACGTTCAGCCCGCGATAGCCGCAGCCAGCACGGGTGCCGCTACGCAACGGCCCCCGGAAGGGAGGCTGCGAACCGAGGGAGTCCGGATGGATTCTGAGCGGGTGGAAGTCGCCCCTCCCCCGACCCCGGCGTCGTTCGAACCCTCCTCGATTCTAGTCTCCCCCGCTGCGGGACTGCAGAATCGGAATGAGTCGTGGCTGAACAAGCTGACTTCTCAATTGACGAACATTACGATCATTTTCCTTCTGATCGCCGTGCTGGGATTGACGTATCGCAACCTGCAGAATTCCGAGGGAGAAAAATCGTCGCAAGGGAGCGGGGCGCTCGTGGAGACAGAATCCATTTCTCCAACGGCGATTCCTGCCGAAACGCCTCAGGAACTAACTGACTTGACCGCTGCAACCGAAATGGAGAAGTCCCCTGAGATCGAGGAGCCGAAGACTGCCCAGGTGGCGATCGAAGCTCCCGAAGTTGAGACGAAAGAGTTAGAAAAAGGGGCCATTCCACTCCTTCTACCTCCTGCTCCCCTACCGGCCCCGACCGAAACAGCTGACGCAACTGTTGGCAAACCAAATCTCGACTCGACCAAGCCGTCAGGTCCTTATGGAACGGCTACGCCTCCCTTTAGTTTAACGTCCTCCAAGAACTTGGTGGCATCGGGATCTTCGGCGGCTTCTCCCGCTCCTGTTCCCACGACCGAGGGGCGAAATCGCGTCGACACCCTAGAGACCGATACGCCATCTCTCAACACGCGCGACATCATCCGTATTCGCAATGGTCAACGCCGCTTCGAAAACGGGCCTTCGGATCCATCGCTACCCCGAGTGGAATCGTTCTCGCGGCCATCCGGAACTCGTTCGCCGACCTCGGCGGTTGGAGGGACGCCCGTGATGACTGGTCAATCCTATCCCGCGATCGCACCCCAGTATGAGCCGATCAGTCTGCCAACGGTGTTGGCACCCTCGTCTCGGATCGTACAACCCTCTTCGGAAGCGACGCAGAAGTTTCCGCAAAAACAGTACGTGCCACTCAGCCCTGTCCTGCCTAACCCGAACGAAGCCAGCGAATTCGACGACGGAAATCCGTAGTCAAGGAACGTGCCATGAGCGAAGTCAATCAAGCGTTTTTAAGAGCTTATGTGAAAAGTAGAGCTGCCGCGGCGTCGCAGCCGCTGTCAGCTCCACAAGGAGACGTTCAGCGGCGGGTCGATCCGCCGATAAGCCAAGCCGTTGCTGCGAAAGGCGTGGCTTCTGCCGCGCCGCAAACTGCCGTTCCGCCTCCGTCGGTGCCGGCCCAACCCGTTCCGGTGCGGACAGGAGTTTGGTCCGCGTTGGGTGTGGAGCGAGGGATCAAGGGAGTTGCTTTATCGCAACCGTCTCCGGCCATCACTCGCAACGGAACCAACATGCCGCTGGTCGACGCCCCACACGCTGTTCCGAATCCGCCCGCAGGGCAGAGTCCAGCCGCTCAGCAGAAAAGCCCAAGCCTGGAGGCTTTGAACCAAGCATGGACGAAAAAGCGGGCTCCCGCACTTCCGAATTTGGATCTCTGGCCACCCCAGCCCCAATGGACGGATGAAGAATCGTCTCCCATTTCGGATGCCGGCAACGAGACCCAAGGGGCTCCGCCGTCGATCCAGACACGGACAGATCCGCCGATGTCGAGAGGGATGGTCGGTCCGCACTCACCCCCGACACCCGAGCGAGGGATCGAACGGGAAAGCAAACAAAAGCGAACAACTCCAACCCCTTTCGTGCCAAGCTGGGAGGTCGACGCTCTTCTTTGGCCCGAAGTTGTTTTGCGGCTCGAGCAAGCGTCTCCAGGGTCTTTCCGGCAAGTCGGTCGGCACATCGCGAATGCCAATCAGTCGGGACTCCGCGTCATGGCAGTGACTAGCGGAGAAAGGGGAGTCGGTCGCAGCACCGTCGCCATGCACTTGGCGCGGGCAGCCGCGAACGCCGGGCTGAAGGTTGCCATCATGGATGCCGATGCCGCCAACCCCAGTTTGATCGATCAACTCCGATTGGATGTGCAACACGGCTGGCAAGATTGCTTGTTCGCCGCGGTACCGCTCGAGGAGGTCGCCGTCCATGGACTCGGCGATTCCATCACATTGTTTCCATTGACCGATGCGATCGAACCTCAGCAGGTGCATGCGAATTTGCCCCGCATGTCGAAGCTGATTCGCCGCATTTCGAACGCATTTGACCTGGTGATCCTGGACAGCGGCAGGCTCCATCTGGATCAAAGGGAATTGATCGGGGTATCCCATGAACCGGTGGTCGATGCAGCCGTCGTCGTCGTCGACACGGAGTTGAGTATCAAGGAAAAAATTGATTCGGCGATTTCGATCCTGCAATCCCTCGGATTGAGCTCCATCGGTTTGGTGGAAAATTTTCGAGCCTGACGTATTGGATGAACTCATGTACGAAGAGCATTGGAATCTCGCAGCGGAGCCATTCGATCAACGGATCGAACCGCAATTTTATTATCCCTCGGAATGCCACCAAGCGGCTTTGCTAAAGCTTTCCTACGGGATCGAGATGCGAGGCTCGGCAGTCGTGCTGTGCGGCGAGTCGGGGACGGGAAAATCGTTGCTGGTAGAGAACTGCATCTCCCAGTTACCTCCCTCCATCGCGCCTGTGGTTCGCGTCCCGTACCCAGCCATGCCACCCGACCAGTTGGTTCGCTATCTGGCAAGGCAAGTCGAGCCGAGCATGCAACCGGAGCCAAACGCACTTTTCAGCCATTCGATCGAGATTATCGACGGTTTCCTTCGCCGAAATTTGTCCCAAGGCCGGCATGCTTTGGTCGTAGTCGACGAGGCCCATTTGCTCGACCCCCTCGGTTCGCTGCATCCTTTGCGGATGCTGCTGAATCTCGCGGCGGAACAATCCCAGGCGGAATCGGCATGGACGATTTGTCTGGTCGGCGGCATCTCGTTGGCCGGTCATATCGCACGCTACCGAGACCTCGAGGATCGGGTTGCCGTCCGTTGCTACCTCGAACGATTCCCGTTCAGCGAAACCGAAGCGTACATCCAGCATCGCTTGCAAGCTGCTGGGCATTCCGGTCCGCCAATTTTCACGCGAGGGGCCATCGAGGCTATCCAGGAGGCGTCGGCAGGTGTCCTGCGGCGCATCAACCGAATCTGTGACATGTCCTTGATGATCGGTTACGCGCAAGACCTGAAACAAATCGATGCGCAAGAGATCGAACTCGCCCAACAAGAACTGTCGTCGCGCAGCATGGCCGCTTGATCCTAACTTTGGTCAAACCAGCCCAGCGTCCTGGAATCGGAGATAGCACCAGTAGCAAACTCCGATAGCAATTCCGATGAGGATGAGGGTGTAGATGGTGTTGAGCACCGACCACAGCACCTTTTCTCCCACGGTGAATGCCTGGCTAAGCCACAGCAGCGGGAGCCCCAGGAATCCGGTCATCCCAAACAGGATCAGCAGAATCGTTCTGCGGCTGGACAGCACCTTTTCCCATTGGGATCGCCCTCGAGAGGGTTGAGGAAGCGGAGTTGCCGTCGGGCCACTCATTGTGGAAGTCTCCCCTCGGCGATCTCCTGCTCCCATTGCTTGATCAACGGCCAATCGATGGCGCACGTGCCGAAGTCGGACAGATGCAAGTACCCTTGGAGACGATCGATGACCCGATCAATCATCGTCCGATCCTTGCGGAAGTAGGGGCCGTGACTGGGCAGCAACCACTCGATGTCGCAATCGCGGATTCTCTCTAGCGAACGGATGAAAGACGGGATGTCGCTGCCGTGGTGCGCGTCGATCGCCCCCACCCCGCCGTCGCGATAAATGTTGTCGCCACTGAGCAGCAGGTTGCCGAGCCGAAATGCCAACTGGCTATCGGCATGGCCAGGCGTCGACCACACCTCGATCTTCAATCGGCCAACCTCGATGATGCTGGCTTCGTTGACCTTGTGCTCGACCATCACGGGGGGCATGGCTTCATGGATTCCCTGGGCATTGATCTCCGCAAAGGTTTGAAGCCTATCGCCAGACTCCAAAAGGTCTGCCGCCCGCGGATGGGCTGTCACGGTCGTCTTGAGAATCTGCTTGGCCTTGGCAAATCCCTGGCTGTGATCGACATCGGCATGGGTCGCGATCAGCGACTTGCATTTCGAAAGCGGGAAATCTAAATCGCGGATCAAGTCGATCACTTCGTCGACCGTATCCTCGTACCCGATATCGATCAGAACCCATTCGTCGGCATCGTAGACGAGATAAACGTTGCAGCCGATCAAGTGTCCTGCTTGGACGTTGAGTTCGATGACGTTCGGAAAGATCGGTTTTCGTGTGATCATAAATGTTTGTCGAACAAGGACTGAGGGAACGTCGATAGCCTAACAGAGACGTTTTCCGCTCTCAAGGATGTAGGGCCTGGCGAGCGACTTCGAAAAGGAGAATCGCGGCGCAAACGGAGGCGTTGAGCGAGTCGGCGGTTCCTCGCATCGGGATCGAGATGTCCGTGATTTTTCCCGCGCTCCACCGCTCTCCCAGTCCATGCGCTTCGTTCCCGACGACGATCGCCACGCGATCAGGATACGCGATCGAAGCGTAGTCGATACCCGACTCAGTGCGGGCAGCGAAAATCTCGACCTGGCGAGCCCGTAGCCACGGCGAGAGTTCTGCCGCGGTTCCGACTACGAGAGGTACAGTAAACAAGGTTCCGACGCTGGACCGGATGGCATTCGGGTTCCAAATCTCGCAAATCGGATCGCTGACCAAAACCCCCGCAACTCCCGCGGCATCCGCCGATCGCAAGATCGCGCCGAGATTGCCGGGCTTTTCCAAACGATCTAAGACGAGGAACAATTCCCTGGAACGAGCGGGAATACGAAGCGATGCGGTCGACAATTGCGTATCCGGGGGAATCGCGATCGCAATCGCATCCTCATCCCGCTGGCCGTACTGCAGTTTCGCCAACGCGGTTGGACTGACTGCGTACACGCGGGCTTCCGGAGAGTGCTGCAGCCAAGTCTGGAGGCGATCCAGACCCTCCGCCTGCAATCCCTCCAGCCAACTCTGCCGCACAAAAAACTCTTCGCAGACGATTTCAGCCCGCGAGGCGCGGTCGATCAAGCCCGCGCCGTCGATCAGCGCGCGCCCTTCGCTCCTGCGATACTTGGCTTCCCGAAGCAACATCGCCCGCTTCAGACGAGGATTGCTCGGGCTTGTGATCACTTCGTACCGCAACCCGCCTCCAATTCCAACGACTAGTGGCCGCTCGGGGAGTCGAACCCCGACGCCTTGCGGCACAAGATCCTAAGTCTTGCGTGTCTGCCAATTTCACCAAGCGGCCCTTCGACACTTCTCCTCCAAGTCTAATGGAGAGATCGGACTTGGTGTAGTCCTAGCGATCAGCGAGGCGTCGGCTTGCGCCACTGGGCGTTGGGATCCGCAGCGGTTTCGGTGTCCCGATCGCTCACCGAACCACTCATCCCCGCAGCGTTGGGGCTCGCAAAACCCGGGGAGCCCGGAGGAACGGGCGGCAGCGTACCAAGGGCCGCATCATTGAGGATTTGCGAGGCCTGGACAACCCCCGCACCAATCCTGTCCGCACGGGCACCAGCTTGCTCAACCTGATTTTGAATGCTCTGCGTGGATTGCATCACGGCAGCCCGCGCGCTGTCGGTCGCTTGTTTCAATTGGTTTTGTGCGGAAGCGACCGGGTCAACCATCGGCCCACCGGTCGGCATGGCGCCCACCGTCGGAGCCGACTGACCTGCCGGTCGCGGAGCGCTGGGGCCGGCTGGCCCGGTGGCTCCCGAGTAAGTGCCGGGAACTTGGTACGATCCGGTCGCCGGTGGCGGGACACGCCCAGGTTGGCTCAACCCGTTAATCCCCGGCAACGCTCCTTGGCATCCGCTCAAGGCAATCAGCAGCAACGAACACGCGATGTTTTTTTTCATATGCCTATCCATGGCTCACAAGCCCAACGATTTCCTGGCCGCCTCCCCTCGATGCGGTGCGACCTGCCCAGAATAGGACTTTCCGATCAACGCTCGCAAGACAGATTTAGCGAAGTGTCTCGCTCCCGAGTGCTAGCTATGCTGGGTCCAATCGCGGCGTTGACGGCTGCTGGGGATTCCCATTTTCTTGCGGTACTTGGTGATGGTGCGGCGAGCGACACCCAAGCCATGTTTTTTTAATTCGTCGACCAAGTCATCGTCGCTGAGGGGGTTGCTCTTGTTTTCCTTGTCGATGATTTCCTGGAGCTTGAGCCGGATGGTCTCGTAGGCGACGTCCTCGCCATCGGCGCTCTGGGTGCCAAAGACAAAGAATCGGCGGAGAGGAAAAATGCCGCGCGGGGTTTGGATCCATTTGTCGTCGACAGCTCGGGAAACGGTAGTCACGTGCACTCCGACTTGATCCGCGATCTTTTGCATTTTGAGCGGTTCGATGGCTTCGGGGCCTTCGTCGAGAAAGCGTTTTTGGTAGTCGACGATGGCTTGCGCGACGCGTGTCAGTGTGCGGCGCCGTTGTTGGATCGATTCGATCAGCCACTGCGCGCTGCCGATCTTGCGCTTGATGAATTCCTTTTCTTCTTCGGTCGCTTTGGGATCCATCAATCGTTTTCGGTAGTAATCGCTAATCCTCAAATTCGGGAGATAGTCATCCACGAGCCGAACAACGTATTGCTCATTCTCGTTTTGCTCAACGATGATGTCCGGGGTGACCAAAGGCACATAGGTCTCCATGAACGACCCGCCGGGCTTTGGGTTGAGTTTGTGGAGTTCTTCCCGGATCCGTTGGATCATTTCGATCGAATAGCCTGTTCGCTTCTGAATCGCGAGCATCCGATTTTCGGCCAGATCATCCAAGTGATTGGAGATCAGGATGCGCATCTCGTCGACCATGTCCATGTCGTTGCGGAGTTGGTTGAACAAACACTCCTGGAGACTGCGGGCTGCGATGCCGGGCGGGTCGAGCGATTGAACGACCCGCAACGCTTCCTCAGCAAGTTTCAGATCGGACGGTTGGTGGTCCGGAGGGAGCATGTCCGCCAGAGAGGATTTGAAGTACCCGCCGTCGCGAGCGTCCAGGCACGAGATGATTCGTTCGGCAATCCGTTCGACCGCGTCGTCGATATCCATCTCTGCCAATTGGTGCATCAGGTAATCGTTGAGCGACTCGGGCCTCTCCATCGCATTGGCCATCACGTCATGCTGACGGTCCATATCCTCCTGCATCCGATTGCTCGACCGACGAAAATCGTCGAAATTGTCGGGCATATCGTTATCCATGTTCGCCAGACGCTCGAAATCTTCCGCGTTGGACGAATCGTCCTTGACCACCAATTCCTTTTCATCTTCGGTGCGCGATGTCGGCTCGGCCTGGTCTCCATCGCTCTCTTCGTCCGGCAGCGTCTCGTCCCGTTCCGCCACCTCGAGCATCGGGTTCTCTTCCATTTCCTGCTCGATCCGTTCCTGCAACGCCTGGATCGGCAACTGCAAAATCTCCATCGACTGGATCATCCGTGGAGCCAGTTTCTGGGTTTGGATCTGACGCGCTTCGAGCCCGAAGGAAAGACGCATACAATAGTTCCGCGTGAGTCGGCCGCCAGTTCCATCCCAAGAACTGGCCCTCTGTTCATTACTGTATCACTCGGTGGTGGCAACGTGCAGTCTCGAGCAAAAAGTTTTTGAAAAAATGGAACAGAGTTTGCTCAAATGGATTTTTTGAAGGAATCTTCGAATTTTTTGAAGGGGCAACGCCCACGTGCTCGGCTGGCTCCCTCCCCCACCGGGGCTCAGCACGTCGGCAATGCGAGAACTTTTTTGGTGGCCTGGCTGGACGCCCGGTGCCGAGGTTCGGAGTTGTTGCTTCGCATCGAGGACCTCGACACGCCTCGGACCAAGCCCTGGGCGAGCGAGCAGATTTTTGAAGACTTGCTTTGGCTCGGCCTCGCATGGGACGCACGCGTACCCGACTCGTCTCGAAGAACCGATCGCTACGAGGAGATCCTGGCCCAACTGCGCCGACACGAGCGGGTTTACCCGTGCACCTGCACTCGCAGTGAGATCGAACAAGCGTCCAGCGCGCCTCACGAGAGCATTCTGGATGGGATGGTGTACCCAGGAACATGCCGGGACCGAACCGTCGCCGACGCGCGAGACCTAGAGTCGCAAGGGATTCGTTACGCATGGCGTTTTCGGATGCCCGCCGGGATGCAGACCTGGCGCGACGAACTTCATGGTCCACAGTCGCTCGATCCATCGCAGCAACTCGGAGACTTCATCGTCGCGCGGAGTTATGGACCAG
>Ga0315904_10001287_pt1 | contig 39548 bp, 55 predicted proteins | sample LakEriMetagenome_6_FD_203529 | JGI IMG/M metagenome (GOLD analysis project Ga0315904, IMG submission 203529) | Freshwater fungal communities from buoy surface, Lake Erie, Ohio, United States - Buoy 12 MA120 | ecosystem: Environmental > Aquatic > Freshwater > Lake | place: USA: Lake Erie, Ohio... | reverse complement strand
CGCGTGTCGACTTCGGCGGGCTCCCAATCGGGAATCGTGGGGATCGAAACAAGGAAGCGCGCCATGATCAGCCCCCGCAAATGATCAGGATGGGACCAAGGAGAAGAGCCAGCGCGATCAGGTCGCGCGCGGCTTCGTAGAGTTCGCGGCCTAGCGTGGTCATTCGGCGGCCTCGCGAAGTTCGGAGGCGAGCGCGGCGTTGATCGCATCGGCAATCGCGCGAAGCTGATCGGCGCTGGCGTACAGATTGAATTCAACCTCGCCGGACTCGATGATCAGCGCGCCGCCCGGCTGCGAGAACCGCACCGAGACATTATCGCGGGAGGTATGAAGGCCGATCTCGGGGACACCGCGATATGTGCGCATGCGGATCGAAGTCGCGCCGTGCGTGTATTCGTAGGTAAAGCTCGCTTCGCTCATCTCGTCCCCTCTCGCCGGGTGAACCGGGATATGGGGAGATATTATCCTCTAAAGCGGATATGTCAAGCGGATCGTCCGCTAAAGAGGATAATTATTTGCGCGCAACAAAAAACCCGCCGGGCGGGCGGGTTCTGTCGGCGCCTTGATCTGGGCCGGGATTTACACCGGCAAGCCGTACTCTCCACAAACCTTGCGAACCGCAAAGCGCTCGCTATCGGTCCCGCCAAACATGGCGACTAGAAAGAGCGCGGGCGCCTCGCTGAGCGTCCCCAGGAATGGCTGATCGCCCGTGTAGCCGCCGAAAGAGTTCTTCGCGTTCACATAGCCGCACACGATGACGTCGCCCTTGGCGTCTTTGACGGCGCGCATGGTTCCAAACCGTGCAGAATCCGGGTCTTTCAGGCTCGATCGAAGCCCGGCCTGAATTGTCTTCATGTGCGCCGCCGTCAACGTGAAAGGCGCGGCCTGCGGGGTCTGTGCGCTCGGGGCCGGGCCGCCAGCATTGCAGCCGGCCAGAACAACGCATGACGCAAGTGCAAAAGCTATTTTCATTAGGTTGCCTCTATATGTGCATGAAAGCTAAAGCTTATTCGCGGGATCGTGCATTGAAGAAAGCGGACGGCGCTGTAGCTTAATTAAAGTAAGCCGTCACGAGCGAGGTTACCATAGCACATCAAGTCCTATACAAAAGATTTCATTCCTAAGTCGGGGGGCAGTATGAACGTGTCGGAGTTGCTGCATATCCTGTCTGGCATGTCTGTTGACGGCAAGCGGGCCGTCATCGCGGCCTTTAAGAGCCGCGACGGCTACGGAGCAAGCGGAGAAGCCCTTCGCGCTCATCCTCCGGCGCCGCCTGATAAAGGCGCAGCAACTCTTCATCTTCGGCGGTCAGGTCGGCGCCATACAAGATCGCCCAAAGCGAAACATTGAGCTGATCGCAGACCTTCATCAGGTTCTGGACGGTCGGGTCTTTGCCTTCCGTTAGGATCGAATGCAGGTAGCCGGGACCGAGCCCAGCGCCAAGCGATACCTGGCGCATGGACGTTTTCTTGTCGGTGATCGCCTTGGCGAGCCGGTCGCGCCATCCCTCTTGCATGGGCGGACTATCCGCAATTTGGGATAAATTTACACGTCCTCCATAGGGGACGCTTGACTTGTCCTCTAAAGAGGATATGTTTCGCGCTATGGACCGAGACAGCCTCCTTTCAGAAGTTCGCGCCTTCCTTGAAGAGACCGGCATGGGCCGGTCCTATTTCGGCAAGGCTTCATGCGGCAATTCCGAGCTGGTCGAACGGCTCGAAGACGGCCGGCGCGTGTGGCCTGAGACCGCCGACAAGGTTCGCGCATTCATGGCCGAACGGCGCAAGCGGGCGGAAACGCCAGCGACGGAGGCCGCCGAATGAGCGCGCAACTGATCAGCCTCGCGATTGTCTCCTTCTTCGCTGGCGCTTCGCTCGTCGCGATCTTGGGGGCGCGCAAGTGACCGGCGCGGCGCGCTTAGGGGACATTGGCGCCACGCCGGTCTTCGTCGCGGGGGCTGCGACGGTTCACAATTTCTCAGCTTCGCGCCGGTTCTTCAACGGCGGCGCGGAGGGCTTCCCCTTCCGGAAGTCCGACTGCCGGGCCTCTTGCTCGGTTTCCTCCCTGACTGACTTCCCCGGCGCTTCGGCGTCGGGGCCTTTCATGCGGAGTTGAGTCCTTAGTTTCTGCACGAGCCTTCGCGTCGCCAAACCGATGCTCGTGAATGTGTGCGGTGTGTCTGTGTCTGACTCTGCGTCGTCACTCTCCATGTCTCGAATATGGAGCAAGGGACCATGCAGAATTACACGAAGACAGGGGAGCGTAAGCCTATGAGTTCGGTGGTGGAAGCCAGCTATTTGCTTGATGAGATCGCCGGTGTCGGCGCTCCGGGCGAATACAAGAAAGAGGCTCAAGAGAGGGCTTTTCGCAAGCTGCGCACATCGCCAATCGAATGGACGCGCAACCGCATAGCCGACATCGCCAAACGCAGTGATCGCGTTCGCGTTTCGGCTGCTGAATTGGACGAACTACGCCGCGTGGCGGCCAAGGAAAGAAAAGATGCTGAGGTCATGGGTTTGGAAGCCATTGCGCGCCGTCTTGATCGCACGGACCCCGATTTTTATCGGCAGGAAGTTGCTGCGTTGCGGAACATCATTGGCCGACTTCGGCAGCAGGATCATCACTCGGGATAAAAGCTAAGGGGACACACATGTCAGGCTGGACCGACGATAAAGTCGAAACTCTAAAGCGGATGCACTTAAATGATCATTCGTTTTCTGAGATCGCCAACGCCATCGGCATGACGCGCAACGCCTGCATCGGCAAGGCGCATCGGCTTGGAATGAGCAAGCCGGTAGCGCCCGTGTTCCGAAAGAATATGGAAGCAACCGCGCGGGCAAAGCGAGTTGTGAAGGCTCTCGCGCAACACGCCGACGACGCGAAGGCGCGCAGGCTTGAGGTGCGGGCGCAACGTCTTCTCAAGATAGACGAAGCTTTCGGACCCTTGCCGGAATCGCGCCCTGTAGCGTTGACTGAAGCGCGCGAGTTTCATTGCCGCTGGCCGATTGACGGCGATGAGTTTCACTTTTGCGGCGCCATTCGCGAAAAGCATTCTTCCTATTGTTCAAATCATGTCCGCCTGTCGCTGGGCGTATCCTACAAGAGAGTGGAGCAAGCGGCATGAAGGACGGCTTCTGCATCCTTGGCGTTGATCCTGGCGCTTCCGGCGCAATCGCCTTTTACTTCCCGGCATATCCGGACCGCATCATGGTCGAAGACGTGCCGATTGCAGACGGCCACCTCGACGCGACGACGCTCTCGCGGCGCATCGCTCAACTAAAGCCCGACCTCGCAATCATCGAGCTTGTTGGCGCGATGCCAAAGCAGGGGCTTTCGTCCACATTCAAATTCGGCGTGTCGTTTGGCAAGCTGCAAGGCATCGTCGCCGCGCAACAGATCCCGTCGCACTTCGTCACGCCTCAGAAGTGGAAGAAACACTTTGGCCTGTCTGCCGACAAAGAGCAGGCGCGCGCACGGGCGTTGATCTTGTGGCCTTCGTGCGACGGCTTCGCGCTCAAGAAATCACACGGACGCGCAGAGGCGGCGTTGCTTGCGAAGTATGGCGCAGAAGTTGTGGTGCGGCGCAATGCGGAGGCGGCGGAATGACAAGCCCATTCGAGCGCTACGGCATCGAACACCTCTCGCCGTCCAGCATCAACGTCTTTCTTGCGTGTCCTGCGCTGTTTGTTCTTGAGAAAGTCCTGAAGCACAAGACGCCGGTCGGCTGCGCTGCGCATCGCGGCACGGCGGTCGAAGACGGCATCATGCACGGGCTGTTGAACGGCGCGGATGATGACGAGTGTGTAGAGGTCGCGCGCAAGACGTTCGCGAAGCGCGCGGCGTTCTCGACCGACCCAAGCCGCGAGAAGGAAGAAGCCAGCCTTGCAGGCATGGTGAAGACCGGCCTTGCTGAATTGCGGCCATACGGCAAGCCGTCAGCAACGCAGGGTCTTGTCTCGCACAACGTCGAAGGGCTGGCGGTTCCTATTATCGGTTACTTTGACGCCGAGTGGGAAGACCACGGCATCCTGCTCGACCTCAAGACGACGCACGCCGTCCCGTCGAAGATCAAGACAGGCCACGCGCGCCAGGTGGCGCTTTATGCGGCGTGCCGTGGCAACAATACAGATCTTCGTCTGTCCTACTGCTCGACCAAAAAGATCGCGACTTACCAACTCGAAAACGCGCGCGATCACGTCGCGGCGCTTGAGCGTGTCGCCCTCACAATTCAGCGGTTTCTTGCCGTGTCCGACGACCCGCAAGAGCTTGTCGGCATCACGGCGCCAGACACGGACTCTTTCTATTTCAACGATGCAACCGCGCGAGCGGCGGCGTTTGAAGTTTGGGGAATTTAGAGCTTCGCCCGCAGGGCAAGAGCAAGCGGCCGGCTAGATGGCCGCAAATGGAGAAAAGCAAATGGCTCTCGGTTTGAACTACAGCAGCGGCGGCGGCGACTTCCTGCCCATTCTCAAGTATGACGCGCGGGCGGGGCGGTTCTTCCGCGTCGATCGCGCCGATGGCGTCAGCACGCCGGTCGACGTGACGCGCAACCTTAAAATGGTTGTCGATTTCGAGAACCTTGAGATCGGCTGGATTCACTTCGCCGCAGGCGCAGCCCCGTCGTTCACAATGGCGCCCTTCGGCGCTCCGCTTCCCGCAAAGCCGTCGCCCGATCACAAGCAAGGGCTGCGCGTGTGCGTGAAGCTGTCGGCGGAATGCGGCGGCGACGTGCGCGAACTGGCGTCTGCCGCCGGCGCGTTCCTGCGCGGCATGGACGATCTGCACACGGCCTATGAGGCTGGCAAGACGGCCAATCCCGGCAAGCTGCCCGTTGTCGTGCTGTCCGACACGCTTCCGCTCGAAAGCGGCGCGGGCGCGAAGAAAAGCACGAACTACCAACCGGTGTTCGCAATCGCCGCATGGGTCGCGCGTCCGAAAGACCTAGGGCCGAACCCGCGCAGCAACGGCGAGGCGCCGCCGGCCGCTCCTGCGCCAGCCGCCCGCCCGCCCGCTACAGGCTCGACGCAAGTCGCACCGCCCGCAGCGCGCGCGCCGGCAATGGCGGCGGCTGAAGAAGACTTCGGTTGAATGACGCAACGGGGGCGGGGGCATGATGCTTGATAGCGAAACGACATTCGACCCTGCATTCGCCGCCCCCGTCGAGTGGGCCGAAATGTACAGGCGCGCGGGGGTGCAAGTTGTCCCCGCGCCCTCGCCTATGCGGACGCGCGGCGACAAGCGGCCGGCGCTGGCGGACTGGCGGCAGTTTCAGACCGACCTCGCCAGCGACGCCGTCTTCGAGCGCTGGTTCCCGGCGTCCGCCAGGCCGAACATGGGCATGATCACGGGCGCCGCGTCCGGCAACATCGTTTGCATCGACCTCGATGATTACAACGGTCCGGAGGCGGGCGCGTGGTGGGCAGATGTCACGCTCGGCATTGAGCCTGAGACGTGGAAGCAGCGCACCGGAGGCGGCGGCCGTCAGATATTCTTTCGCCTGCCGGAAGGCGTCACAATAGGGAATTGCCGCACCGCAATAGGCGTCGACATACGCGGCCAGGGCGGCTTTGCAATGCTTCCACCTTCCCTTCACATGAGCGGCGACACGTACCGCTGGGCGGAGGGCTGCGGGCCTTGGGAAATCGAAATAGACACCGCAACGCCGCGTCTGGTCGAGGCGATCAAGGCGCTGATTGAAGAACACGGCGGCGGCCAATCGTCGCCAGCCGCGCAGCGCACGGCGTCCCCAGGCAATGAACGCGATCCTTTCGGCGCCACGATAGATGGCCGCGAAGAGAAGATGCGCAATCTGATCTGGGCGCGGCTGATCACGCTCTGGCGAGAATGCCCGATCCTTGACCCGCGCGGGATGGAAACCGAAATGGCGCGGGCTTGGGCCGATTATGAGCGCACGACCAAGACGCGGCTGCAGGGCGTGGCGAACGCCGATGGGCTTGAGCGGGAAGGGCGCGGGCTTACCGCCTTCCGAGATCACTGGACGCGGGCGCTGCGCAAGTGGGACCATGAGATCGCAGAGGAAGGGCGGAAAGAGCCGGTGGCGCCCAAGCCTGCCGCCAGCGAGCCTTTCCTGACCGCAACGCCGCCCCGCGCGTCGACGGCGGCCAACGGAATCAAAGCAACCCCTTTTGAATACATTGACCCGTCGAGCATCCCGCCGCGCGCGTGGATTTATGACCGGCACTATATCCGCAAGTTCGTGTCGACAACGGTGGCGCCGGGCGGCGTCGGCAAGACAGCCCTGAAGGTTGTTGAGGCGCTCTGCATCGCGTCAGGCGACCCGCTTCTCGGCGTCGCGCCCACCGAGCGGGCGAACGTCTGGTTCTGGAATGGCGAGGATCCGCGCGAGGAAATGGACCGGCGCATAATGGCCGCCGTGCTTCACTATGGCCTGGCGCCCGAAAAGATTGTCGGTCGGCTGTTCGTAGACACCGGGCGCGAGACGCCGATCATCATCGCAGAGAAGACGCGGGACGGAGCAATCATCAATGCGCCCGTGATCGAGCAAGTCGTCGCCACCATCAAGGCCAACGGCATCGGCGTCGTCATCATCGACCCGTTTGTGTCCTGCCATCGCGTGACGGAAAACGACAACGGCGAGATTGAACGGGTCGCGAAGGCATGGGCCCACATAGCCGACGCCACGAATTGCGCCGTCGAGCTTGTGCATCATGTCCGCAAGACGAACGGAAACGAGGTCACGGTCGAAGACGGGCGCGGCGCTGTCGCCTTGCTGGCGGCTGCCCGTGCGGCGCGGGCCATCAACCGCATGAGCGCCGACGAGGCGGCGCGGGCCGGGGTGACAGAACCGGGCCTGTACTTCCGGGCCGACAACGGCAAGGCCAACCTGGCGCCGCCTTCATCTAACGCTGCATGGTTCCACCTCGCCTCCGTGGATCTGGGGAACGATACGCCGGCGAACGCCAACGCGCCGGCGCGCCCCAGCGACAAGGTGGGCGTCGTCACCCGCTGGCAATGGCCTGACCCGACCGCCGACATCACCGCGTCCGACCTTATGGAGACACGCCGGATTGTGGCCGCCGGGAACTGGCGGGCGGACCCGCGTTCCGAGCAATGGGTCGGCTACGCCATCCTGCAGGCGCTTGGCTTTGACGACGCCTTGAACGCCAGCGAGGCGGCTAAAGGGAAGGCCAAGGCCCTTCAAAAAATGTGGACCGAAAGCCGGGCCTTGGAAGAATTCGACGCGCCCGACGAGCGCCGGAAGATGCGCAAATTCGTTCGGCCTGGACCCTTCAATGATGGCTAAGTTGAAGCTGCTCCAGTCGCAAAAAGCAACTGGAGCAAACTGGAGCAGACTGGAGCAAATTGCACCGCGCGGCCATGCTTCACCCACCCCCCCCCCCTTTAGGGGGGGGGTGGAGTGGAGCACTGGAGCAAGCCGAAAAGCAACTGGAGCGCGGGACTGGAGCAGACGATGAACACGGCGAAATCAAAATCGAAGGCGCTGCCGGAATTCCAGACCGCCCCATGGCACTCGACCAATGGCCTCTACATCGCCGGCCGCGCGGAGGTTGACGACCTCGATGCGGTAGCGGTCGAGATGGAGGCCAAGTGGGGCTGCGACCGGCTGCGGTTGCTTGTGCCCGTCGAGCTTCGCGTCAAGTTCGACCGACAACGCTATCTGACCAACCACGCCATCTGGCACGGCGAGCTAGACGACGTGCGGCGCGAATGCCGGCGGATGATCACGGCCTGGCGCGCGCTTGACCGCGTGGCGACTGAGGCCGGCGCCCATACCCGCCCGCCCGAAGTCTGGGAGGTCGCGCTGTCTGACGGCGCGGTCGCGGCCATCGTGCGGGATAACCACGCCGCCCGGTCCGTGCTGGCGGATGGCCGCCACGTTCACGTCTACACCCTGGACGAGATTGGGCGGCTCATATCCGGCTTCCCGGCGCTGGCGAAGATCAAGGAAACCTTCAGGGGCGCGGCCGTGACGGGCGTTCGCACGCAAGTCGACGACCCCTTGCACGCCATCCACGACAGCAAGGAGGCGCTTGACGATGCGATCCCGTTCTGACCGGCGGACAATTGCCGTTCGCGGACGCCGGAAGGTTGTCGTGGTCGAGCGAAGGCCGATTGCCGGGCCACAGATGGCCGTAGGCGGGCTTGAGGCGCGTTCTGGCTATGTCGATATCCACAGACGTCAAAAGCCAGCCAGCGGTCTTCCTATCGCGAATGAGGTGGCGGCGGCTTTGGCGCGCAACCCGATCAGATTTCCCGCAGCATGGTTTCATGGGGGTGAGCGATGATGAGCACCAGCAGGCGAGAGAACGCGGGCCGCTACGCTCGCGTCATGGACGCGCAACATCCGGGGCCTGATCTGCCGACCGACCGGGACCGGCTCAACGTCAAGATCAGGATTGGCGCCGTTCTGGACCCCATGCCAGACCCGGACGGCAAGCGCCCGCGCCGGCAGCGTGTCGCCATCAACGTCAAGACAGACGCGCTTGAGAATGAATACAGTTATGGGCGCCTCACGGATTCCGCCTACCGGGCCGGGCGGACGTATCAGTATATCCTCGAAGTCTCACGCGGGGCGACCTCAGGCGGCATGTCCTATGAGCCGAAGGACCGGGGCAACCCGGCCACTGCGCACGAATGGGCGATTATTTCCGGCCTTGAACGGGCGCAAGACGCCGTCGATCTGGTCTATCAGGTTCGCGAAGCCGTAGGGCAGAGCGCCGAGGCGCTTCTATCGGACGTCCTTGTCGCGCTGATCACTCTGCAACAGGCCGCCCAAGCGCGCGGCTATTCCTCCAAACACGGCACGCGAAAGGTGGCAGGCGAATTCCGCGAAGCTCTTCACGACCTCGCCGGGCATTGGGATAAGGTCGGATGGCCGCTTGATGGGGCTTGACAATCGAACCCAAATCACTCTCACTTATGCTAAGTCAAAGAAATGCGCCCGGCCTTACCGCTGGGCGCTTTGCGTTTGGCAGCGGTAAAATTCACCTCACGTTCGCGCGGGGCTGCGTTTTCAAAAGAGGCCGCCGCCAGAACGACAGGCTCTTGGGGAGCCTCGCCAGCAGGGCGGTGATCGGCCGTCAACCAGTCGCCGCCCTGTACACTTCCCCGATAGCGAGGTCTCCCATGACCCTCGAAGAACGCCAGCTTGCGGCATCCCGCGACACGCGCCGTTCATCCTTCTCCGTTGTCGTAAGCAACCCGGAACCAAAGGCGCCCCGCCCGCCCCAGGCGGACGAATGCCGCTGCCCGGCGTGTCTTGGCATTCCTCCACAAAGATGGGCGCGCAGGACGCATGCAGACGGCAAGAACGAGCCGGCCATGACGCCCGCCCCCGGATAATCAAATGCCCGTTTTGAAGAACCCAAAACATGAGCGTTTCGCTCAAGAATTGGCAAAAGGTGAAACGGCTGATGAGGCCTATCAGCTTGCAGGATATTCAGAAAATCGGGGCAACGCTGTCCGTCTGAAAGCAAATGAAAGCGTGATGAAGCGGGTCAAGGAACTCCAATCGCGCGCCGCAGACAAGGCCGTCGTCACCATCCAAACACTGACCCAAGAACTCGAGGAGGCCCGCGCCCTCGCTCTCAAAGAAGGTCAGCCTTCCGCTGCTGTTTCCGCCACACTCGGCAAGGCCAAACTGCATGGCATCGGCTCCGAGACAACCCGCTTGACGGGCGCAAATGGTGGGCCTGTCGAAATGAAGGACGTTTCCGCGCGTGATCTGCTCGCTGGCAAGCTCCATAGCCTCTCTGCCGGAAAGCGAGAGGAAGGCGATACTGGCAAGCCTCACTGAGGCGCAGGCTCAAGAACTTCTCGAGGATTGGCGTTTTTGGGCGCGGCCTAATCAGATAGCCCCAGAAGGTCAGTGGCAGACGTGGCTTGCTCTTGCGGGTCGCGGGTTCGGCAAGACTGAGGCCGGGGCGCAATGGGTGCGAGAGCGCGTCAAGGCGGGCGCCCGATCAATCGCCCTTGTCGCGGAAACGCAGAAGGATCTTGAAGAGGTCATGGTCGCCCGTTTGGTGGCGATCCATCCCAGAAGTGAAGCGCCAACTGTTCGCTATCGGCCTGTCCGCCTGACGTGGCCGAACGGCGCGACGGCTTTGGGCTACAACGGCACGGAGCCGGATCAGTTGCGCGGCCCAGAGTTTGATACTGCTTGGGTCGATGAGCTTGCGAAATATCGCTACGCTCGCGAAACGTGGGACATGTTACAGTTCACGATGCGCCGAGGCGATCCCCGGGTCTTCGTGACGACAACGCCACGGCCTATTCCGGTTATCAAGGAAATTCTTGCTGACCCGTCAACAGTTGTGACGCGCGGCTCCACTTTCGACAATGCCGAAAACCTGCCCGCCAAATTCCTCGCTCAACTGCGCGACAAGTACGAAGGAACCCGCCTCGGCCGGCAGGAGCTGAACGCCGAAATTCTAGACGATGTGCCCGGCGCGCTCTGGACTCGGGCGATGCTCGACGCCGCCAAGGTGCGTTCTGCCCCCGACATGGTGCGGGTTGTGGTCGCGGTCGACCCTTCCGGCACAAAGGGCAAGGACGACGCGGGCGATGAGGTCGGAATCGTGGTCGCTGGCAAGGGCGTGGATGGCCTCGCCTATCTGTTGGCGGACATGACGTGCAAACTCTCCCCGGACGGCTGGGGGCGGCGCGCGGTCGAGGCATATCGGCAATACAATGCTGATCGGATCGTCGCGGAGCGCAATTTCGGCGGGGCAATGGTCGAGACTGTGATCAGGGCCGCAGACCCTTCGGTCGCCTACAAAGAAGTCACTGCCTCGCGCGGCAAGATCGCACGGGCCGAACCTGTCGCGGCGCTATACGAGCAAGGCCGCGTGAAGCATGTCGGCATGATGCCGGAACTTGAGGACCAGATGTGCGCCATGGCGCCGAGTGGATACTTGGGCGATGGCTCGCCTGATCGCATCGACGCAGCGGTCTGGGCGATTACTGAATTGATGCTTTCGGCGCAGCCTGCGGCGCCCGTCTTCTCCACATACGGGGCCGCCCGCTAATGGCTGATAACCAGACAAAGCCTGACACGCCTTCGTCCGATCACAGGGCGATGCTGCCCTATTGGGATATGGTCGAGACGATCCTTGGCGGGTCTGCGGCCATGCGTATGGCGGGCAAGAAGTATTTGCCGAAGTTCCCGAACGAAACCGAGGCCGATTACAAGTTTCGCGTCGAAACGGCGAAGTTCACAAACATCTACCGCGACATCGTGGAGAACCTGGCCGCGAAGCCCTTTTCCAAGGAAGTCGCTATCGTGGATGGAACCGCGTCGACGACCGTTCAGGAAACCGCCGAAGACATCGACGGGCAGGGCAACAACCTCAACGTCTTCGCGGGGCGCGTCTTTTTCACCGGCATCAATGATGCGGTGACGTGGATCTTCATCGACAAGCCCCCGGTCCCTGAAGGCGCCAGCCGTGCGCTCGAGCGTGAAATCGGGGCAAGGCCCTATTGGGTCCATGTCCCGGCCAAGCGCATGCTGGCGGTCTATTCGGACGTCATCAACGGCAAGGAAGAATTCGTCCACGCCCGCATCTATGAGCCGGAAACCGTGCGCTCCGGGTTTGGCGAGCGGACCATCAAGCGCGTGCGCGTGCTGAATCGCGAACCTCTTAAGGAGGGCGGCTACGGCCCGGCGACGTGGGAGGTCTTCGAAGAGCGCGACAACGCGAACCGTTCGGATCGTGAATGGGTCCCCATCGCGCGAGGCGTCATCGCGATTGGCGTCATTGCGATTGTCCCCTTCGTCACCGGACGGCGAAAGGAAGGCTCATGGCAGTTCTTCCCGCCGATGCAGGACGCGGCCTATCTGCAGGTGGAACACTACCAGCAGGAAACCAACCTCAAGGCGCTGAAGGAGCAAGCCTGCTTCCCGATGCTGGCGGGCAACGGCGTCACGCCTCCCATGGATGGCGACAAGCCGGGAATTGTTCCGGTCGGGCCGAAAACCGTTCTATTCGCCCCGCCCAACAGCGACGGCGCCCATGGCGCTTGGCAGTTCATCGAACCAAGCGCGCAATCGCTTCGCTTCCTCTCTGACGACATCAAGGCGACGGAGCAACAGCTTCGCGAACTAGGCCGCCAGCCGCTGACCGCGCAGACCGGAAACCTGACCGTGGTGACGACTGCCTTTGCAGCCCAGAAGGGCAACAGCGCGATTCAGGCGTGGGCGTTGAACCTCAAGGATGCGCTTGAACAGGCGCTCATTCTCACGTGTCGCTGGCTGGGCGATACGTCCGAGCCCGAAGTCACGGTTCACACGGATTTCGCGATTGAAATGGAAAGCGAGCGGGCGCCCGAATTCCTCCTGGCGATGCGCAAAGAGCGTGAGATCAGCCGCAAGGCTCTCATCATCGAAGCCAAGCGCCGCGACTTCCTCTCGCCTGAATACGACGAAGAGGCCGATCTGGAAGCCATTCTGGCGGAATCGCCGGGTGAGGACACCGACGCCGACCTGAGCGCTTCAATGACGCCGGGTTCGCGCAATGAGCCGGGCGACACGCGCGCGCCGGTCAACTGATCTGGCAACGCAGAACGGAATTGCCTGCCAAGCGGATGCGCGGCGGGTGCAACGGCGCTGATGCGCCAAAGGCAAGGGCGGATGCCCGGAAAGTACGGCAATGAAACTCAAGCTAGTAACAGTGGAAGGCAAGACTTACGCAGAAGTGCAGGACGGCAAGCCGGTATTCACGGCGGATGATGGGCGCGAAATCGCTTTCGACGCCGCCGGAACAATCGCGACGATCTCGCGTCTGAATGGTGAGGCCAAGGGCCACCGAGAGGCCAAGGAAGCCGCTGAAGCAAAGCTCAAAGCGTTTGATGGCATCACGGACCCGTCAGCCGCAAAAGATGCGCTTGACAAGATCAGAAACATCGACGCGAAAAAGCTCATTGACGCGGGCGAGGTTGAGAAGGTCAAGGCCGAGGCGATCAAGGCGGTCGAAGAGAAGTATTCAAGGATTGCGCAAGAGCGCGATGCCTTGAGGTCCGACCTCTACAAAGAGCGCGTCGGCGGTCAGTTCGCCCGCTCCAAGTTCATCAATGAAAAGGCTGCGGTTCCCGCCGACATCATGCAGGCGCGGTTCGGCTCCCACTTCAAGGATGAAGACGGCAAGGCCGTCGCCTACGACGCATCCGGCAACAAGATTTATTCTCGCGCAAAGCCCGGCGAACCCGCCGACTTTGACGAGGCGCTCGAAATCCTTGTCGACCAGTACCCCTATAAGGACATGCTCCTGAAGGGGACCGGCGGCGGGTCCGGCGCACGCCCCGGCAACGGCGGCGGCGCTGGCGGAAAGTCGATCAGCCGGTCGGAATTCGACAAGCTTCCGCCCGCTGATCAAATGACGAAAATCAAGGAAGGCGTTTCTGTTCTCGACGCCTGATCTTAAAGGCAATGCACGGCTGATGTTCTGGATGGAACGCAGCGCACCGGGCTGGATGGCCCTCGATCAATCAACCTTCATGAACTTCTGAAAGGGCCATCCAATGGCAAACACGCTCACGGGTCTTTACCCTATCATCTACAACGCAATGAACGTCGTCTCGCGCGAGCGCGTCGGCATGATCAACGCCGTCTCTTTGGACGCCCAGGCCGCACAGGCTGCAGTCGGCCAGACCGTGCGCTCTCCCGTTGTCGGCGCTATGTCGGCGGGCAACATCACGGCGGCTGCAACGGCTCCGGCGGGAACGGACCAAACGATCAACTACGTTGATATTTCGATTACGAAGGCCCGCAAGGTTTCGTTCAACCTGACCGGCGAAGAAGAGCGCGGCCTTGGCCCGAACAACGCGCCGATTGCGCAGCAGCGCTTCGCGCAGGCCATGCGTACACTCAGCAACGAAATGGAAGCGGATCTGACTGCCCTCTATGTCCACGCCTCGCGCGCGGATCGTGTGGGCACCGCCGGCACCACGCCGTTCGGCACCGCCGACGACTTCACGCAGCTCACCGACGCCCTCGCCATCCTTGACGAGAACGGCGCCCCGATGAGCGACCGTCATGTCGTTCTCGGCTCTGCGGCCGTGGCCCGACTTCTCGGTAAGCAGCCCGGCATGTTCAAGGTGAACGAGGCCGGTGACGCCATGGCCCGCCGCAATGGCGAGCTGCAGCCCCTGTTCGGCGCGGAGTTCCATCACTCCGGGCAGGTCAAGGCGCACACCAAGGGCGCGGGCACGGGCTACGACGTCGACCTGACGGCGGGCTATGTCGTGGGCGACACCACGATCCACCTCGACGGCGGCACGGTGAATTCGACCGGCATCAAGGCGGGCGACGTGATCACCTTCGCCGGCGACACGAGCCGCTACATCGTGGGCACCGGTACGACGGAAATTGAGGCTGACATCATCCTCAACGATCCGGGCCTTCGCGCCGCGCTCGCGGATACGGTCGAAGCCACGATCGGCAACAGCTACACGGCGAACATGGTCTTTACCCGTGACGCCTTCCAGCTTGCTACGCGCGTTCCGGCCATCCCGACCGGCGGCGACGCGGCCGACGATCGCATGATCGTGACGGACCCGATCTCGGGCCTCTCGTTCGAAGTCGCGGTCTATCGTCAGTATCGCCAGGTGTCCTACGAAGTGGGCATCTGCTGGGGCGTCAAGGCGGTCTCCGGCCGTCACGCTGCGATCCTGCTCGGCTAATAGGGGCCGCGCTTCATATCGCCGGGGGCGTCCGCGCCCTCGGCTTTTCAACAGGAGACGCCAGTGTCGAGCCTTCCGACGGTGCGAGTTAAGCGCGATGGGCCGAAGGGCTCGCGCATCATCAATCTTTCCAGTTTCAACCCGGAAATCCACGAGCCGGCCGACGATGAGGCGCGCGCGCTTGTCGCCCACCTCATGACGGCCAAGGGCGAGACTTCAAGCGGCGCTCCGCTCATCGACATTCCCGGCGATTGGAAGTCGCTGCACTGGAAGACCCGCGTTTCGCTCGCTGAAAAGCTGAATGGCGACGCCGTTCTGACGCCTGCCGAAGGCCAGACGCAGGCCGACGCGGCCGACGCCGTGATCGAAGCGGAACTCGCGCGCCGCGCCGCTTAAGAGGATTTCAGCCATGGCGTTGACCGTCGAAGATGGAACCGGCCTTACGGACGCCGACAGCTTCGTTTCGGTGGCCGAATGCGACGCCTACCACCTGGCGCGCGGCAACACGACATGGACCGGCTCAGACAGCCTTAAGGAGGCTGCGCTGCGCCGCGCCAGCCTGTTTCTGTCCAACGCCTACCCGTGGCAGGGCTGGCAATTCCGGCCCCGCCTGCAGGCCCTTGCATGGCCGCGCGGCGGCGTGGTCGATCAGGACGGCTTTGATGTTCGCTCGGACGAGGTTCCGGTCGAGATCAGGCATGCGACTTGTGAAGTTGCTTTGCGCGAACTCGTATCGCCTGGCGCCATGAACCCGGACGTAACGACAGCCGAAACGGTGAAGAGCGTCACGGCGGGATCTGTCTCGGTGCAATTCGCCAATGCAGGCCCGGGCGCTGGCGCAAACCGGCCGACCTTGCTTGTGGTGCGCGATCTGATTGCGGGGCTTCTGCGCACGGGCAGCGGCGGGCTATTCGGCAGGGCGGCGCGGGTCTGATGGCCGTCAACTGGACCAAACTCGCAGGCGTGGTCGACAGGACGATCGGCAAGACGCTGGCCGATACCGCAACGCCGAACGGCTATCCGGTGACCATTCGCCGGGACGGTGCGGTCACAGGCGACGCATGGAATCCAACAGTCGGAAACCCGACGTATTTCGCCGTGAAGGCTATCGTGACCGACGTTGAGCAGCGCGACATAAACGGCACGCTGATCGCATCGACCAAGCGCATGGCGATCATTTCCGGCGCGGCGGGCGTGGTTCCGACCGACAACGACAAGATCATTCTGGGGCAATCTCTGGCATTTGTGGACACCGCGACCGACGCCTCGCACGCATGGCAGGAGATTGAAACCGTCCGCACCATTGCGCCGGCTGGCGTGGCGGTGGCCTATGAACTGATGCTGGCGATCTGATGGCACGCACGCCCAACAGCGCGGCCCGGCTGCGCGAACTGATCGCATCCTTTGAACCGTCCCTGCAAAGGGCCTTCCTTGAGGCGATAGAAGATATCAAATCTCAAGCCGAAATCGGGCGCATTGCGGCGCTGCTTGAACGCGGAGACGTCGAAGGCGCCATTCGCGCCATGCACATCGACCCTGTAGCCTTCCGGGGCTTGGATGAGGCGATCAGGCAGGCTTACATTTCGGGCGGATCCGCGACGACCTCGGGCTTGCCGACGCTACGCGATCCGACCGGCGCGCGGCTTGTGATCCGGTTCGATGCAAGGAATCCGCGGGCGGAAAGCTGGCTCACAAACCATTCGAGCCAGGCGATCACGCGGATTGTGGACGATCAGCGCATTGCTGTCAGGGCAGCGCTCACCGAAGGCATGGCGGCGGGGCGCAATCCCCGGAGCGTCGGCCTTGACGTGATCGGGCGTGTTTCACGTGTAACCGGACGCAGAGAAGGCGGCATCCTTGGCCTCACATCGGCGCAGGAGCGGTTCGTCGCCAATGCGCGGGCCGAACTGGCCTCGGGCGAAGCAAGCCAGCTACGGGCGTTCCTGGGGCGCACGCGACGCGACAAGCGCTTCGACCGGACCATTCTGAAGGCGATCAGGGACGGCAAGCCCCTGGACGCTGAGACGATCAACCGGATCGTGGGGCGGTACGCGGACTCGCTGCTGCAGCTGCGCGGCGAAACAATCGCCCGAACCGAGGCGATGGTGTCGCTTCATGCCTCGCAATTCGAGAGCATGCGGCAGGCGATCGACTCCGGCGCGGTCAGCCGGCAGGACGTGCGCAAGGTCTGGGTCGCGACGAAGGACAAGCGGACCCGCGACACGCACGCCGCGCTTGATGGCGAGAGTATGGGCATTGATCAGCCCTTCTCGAATGGCCTGCAATACCCCGGCGATCCGAACGGGCCGCCCGAGGAAGTGATTAACTGCCGTTGCACGCAACTGCTGAGAATCGACTTCCTTGCAAATCTGAGGTGAGCCGATGCCGCAGCAATCGTTCTCGGCCTCGGTCGATTCATGGGTTCGCGAAACGCAACAGCGCATGGACGCGGTGGTCAAGACGGCCGCGCAAGCCGTGGTCGAAGATGTGATCCAGCGAACTCCGGTCCGAACTGGCTACTTGCGAGCCTCGTTCACGGTGACGACCAACGCGCCGCTGCCGATGCGCGGCAAGCAAGGCGACGGCTACACGGCCCAGCCCTATTCGCTGGCGATCTCGGGCATGAAGCCGGGGCAGTCGATCTTTGGAACCTTCGTCGCGAACTACGCGGCGCACGTCGAATATGGGGCGCGGGGCAGGCCGGGCGCCGGAATGGTCAGGCTGGCGGCCCAGGCATGGCCGGCGCATGTCACTCGGGCGGTGGCGGCGGCGAAGTCTCGGGTTGCTGCGCGCGGATAAGCGCGGCGAGAAACATCAGGACCGCAGCGCGGGACGCCTTGATCGCGGTGTCTCCCCGCGTCGTGGCCCCGGTCACGTCCTGCAAATCGAACACGAGGCGGTGAAGCAAGTCCGCGACTTCATCGTCGGATAACGGTTCGGGCATTCCGAAAGGCTACCACATTGGCCCTTTATGTCGAAACGAAGATCCTCGAAGGCTTCGCGGCCCGGCTCGCGGCGCTGACGTTTACGCCGGCGCTGCCGGTCTCGTACCCGAACATTTCGTTTTCGCCTCCGGCCTCGGGCAAGTATCTCCGGGCACGGCATCTGCCGAACACCACGCAGCAGATCAGCCTTGGCTCGACGGGCTTCAACCGGCATCAGGGCCTGTTTCAGATTGATGTGATGTGGCCGCTTGGCGTGGGCGAAACAGCGCCCAAGGAAATCGCGGGCAAGATCATCGACCACTTCAAGCGCGGGACGGAATTCACGCGGGAATCCCTTCTAATCCGCATTCCCGAACCGCCGTCCGTGGCCCCGGCCTTGGTGGATGGCGTCTCGTACATGGTCCCGGTCAGCATCCGCTATCAGGCCGACGCGGCCAATTCATAGGATCCCCGAACATGGCGAAGACCGAACTGCGGGCGCTCCGGCGCTTCCCGCGCATGGAGGGCGATTCCGTCCGCCCCATGCAGCCGGGGGAGACGTTCACCGTCGATCAGAAGGAAGCCGCGGCGCTCATCGCCGCCGGCAAGGCCGAACGAGTTGAAACCAAGCCGGCCGCGCCGGTCAAGAAAGGAACCTGACCCATGCCCACAGGCAGCGACTTCGCAAGGGACATCGCCTTTGTTCCCGAGGTGACGTTTGGCACGACGCCCGACACGCCGACCATGAAGCTCTTGCGCTTCACCGGCGGCTTCCCGAACGTCGAAAAGCCCGGCTTTGTTTCGGAGGAAATCCGCTCCGATGGACAGATTACCGACATGCGCCACGGCATGCGCCGGGTCAATGCCGATCTGGGCTTCGAGCTTTCGTATGGCGCCTTCGACGCATGGCTCGAGGCGGCCCTTGGCGGGACGTGGACAACCAACGTCCTGAAAGCCGGGCGCACGGCGCGGTTCTTCACGCTGGAAGAGCGCCACACGGACATTTCGCAGTATGCGGTGACCACGGGCGCCGTGATCAATTCTATGAGCCTCAACATTCAGCCCGAGGCGATGGTGACGGGCTCTTTCGGGATCATCGGCCGCAATCAGGCATGGTCTGGAACCTCTCTCGGCTCGCCTACGGCCGTAGCCTCTCACCCGCCGTTCTCCGGCTTTACCGGCACGATCAATGAGGGCGGCAGCGCCATCGCCAACCTCACCGCGCTTGAATTGAACATCGCGCGCAATGTGGAGCCGATCTTTGTCGTCGGCCCGTCCGATCTCGCAAAGGAAATGACGCTCGGTCAGAACGTCATCACCGGGACGGCGACCTTCCTGCTCGAAAGCGCAACGCTTCTGAGCAAGTTCCTGAACGAGACGGAAAGCTCTCTTGAGGTGACGCTGGACGGTCCCGCCGGCGGCGATCTCACGATTCTCATTCCAAGGCTGAAGTATACTTCAGGGGCCCGCCAGCGCGGCGTTGGCACCTCGCTTGTGGTGTCTATGAGCTTTCAGGCGTTGTACTCGTCTGGCAGCGCTTCCAACATCGTCGTGACACGCGTCCCCGCGTAAGAGGATCACATGGACCTGAGCCAATTTGACGGCCTCGCGAAGTCGTTTGACGAAGGCGTCGAGATCGAAATCAAGCACCCGAAGACCGGGGCGGGAACCGGCCTAAAGGTCCGGGTCGCCTCATACGAGGGGGAACGGGTCAAGCGCGTTCAACGCAAGATGGCGAATGCGGCGATCCGCGAAAGCAAGCGCAACCCGAAGAAGATCGGCACCGTCGAAGAGATTGAAGAGAAGGCGCTGGAAATCACCGCCGCTGCGGTTGTGTCGTGGTCGGGATTCACGCTCAACGGCAAGCCGCTCGAATGCACGCCTGAGAACGTCTTGACCGTTCTGGGCAATCCCGATCTGTTTTTCATCCGTGAGCAGATCGACAAGGCGGCGGAAGATCAGGCGTCTTTCATCAAAGCCTGACGGTCGAACTTTGCGAAATCGTCAGGCATCACGTCCGACTCGGAACGCCGGATGAAAAGGGCGTCACGGCCCGCCAGCATCTAACGCAGGCCGGGCAGCACATTGAAGACCCGGACCCGCCGCCGGGCTTTGAATATCTGCTGGAATGGGCGCGGGCGCTCATAGGGCGCTGCGGGTCCAACGGCTTCTCACGCAATCCCGTCTCCTACTCTGAAATCGAAGCTTGGTCCCGGTTGACCGGCGCCATGCCCGAGCCGTGGGAGATCGAAATCATCACGGCGATGGATTCCGCGGCTCTTGATGAGCAGGCGAAGGCCAGCCGGAAATAACGCTAAGGACAGGTGAAGCACATGGATCTGGCCGTCCTTGGTCTTGAAGTCCGTTCAACGGACGTCGAGCGCGCCAATCGCGAACTGGACAAGATGCCGGGCGCTGCAAAGCGTGCGGAGGCGGCTGCGCGGGGCATGGGGACAACGGCGAGCAATGCGGCGAGGCAGGTGGTCGCGGCGAATGACAATATGGTCCAGTCCTATTCGCGCGTGGGGGCGGCCGTCGGGCGGCTGACGAGCCTTGTCGCGGGGCTGGCTTCGCTGGGCTTTCTCGCGCTTGTCGGCGCGTCAATCTCGGTCGGCAAAGAACTCTTGGAGATCGAGCGCACGGCCAAGAAGGCCGCGATCAGCTTGCGCGATCTGCAGACCATTCAGCTTGCCGGCGCACAGGTTGGCGTGTCGGCTGCGGACGTCAACAAGGGCGCGATAGGAATCGCGAAGGCGTTGAACGAAGCCCGCCGCGAAGAGAACGACCTGACCAAGCTTCTCGACGCGAACAACATCAAGTGGAAAGATCGAAACGGCGCTGTGATCGGCGTCAATGAGGCGCTTGTCATCGCGGCGGACCTCATCAGCCGGGCCGGAACGGAACTCGACAAGATCGACATCGCCAAAAAGCTCGGCATCCCCGAAAGCATGATTCCGCTCTTGGAGAATGGGGCCGGGCAATTCCTGACGATGCGCAACAATGCTGCGGCTGCGGGTCAGGTCATAGACGACGAGATCATTCGCAAGGCTGCGGAATTCGATGAAGCCTGGACGCGCGTAACCGCGAACATCGTCGCTTCATGGAAGGCTGGCGTGGCGCAAATGGCGTCGGATTGGTCCGAGACTATCGGGCGGATGATCTCGGGCGCCATGGAATTGGGGCGGAACATTCGCGCGGCGGTGGCCCCGAACGCAACGGCGCGCGCGGCCGGCGCTCAAGTCGGCGCCATGATCGGCAACGCCGCGATGAATCCGTTCGGCACGCTCCCGACGCAATTCAGCGTTGCGCAAGACCCTGTGCTGCAGCGCCAGCTGCTTGCCAGGTACAAGCAAACCGCGATCATCCCGACGAAGAAGGACGAAAGCGGCGGCGGCGGTGGCGCCAGCAATGCGCTGAGCGAAGAAGAGCAGCGCTACAATCAGGTTGTCCGCTACATCGAACGGCTCGAAATGGCCGGGCGCATCCTGCAGGCGGAAGTCGATACCGTCGGCAAGTCGAACGCGGAACGCCAGAAGGCCATCGAACTTGCCCGCATCGGAACTGTTACGGATGCGGAACAACTGGCGATCATCGACAAGCAGGTCCAGAAAAACGAAGAGCTGCGCATCAAGCTCGAAGGCATCAAGCGCGCGCGTGAAGGCGCCTTTGACGCGGCGAACTTCGCCGGAAATCAGCTTATCGACGCGCTCGACAGCGCCATCATGCAGGGCAAGTCGCTTGAAGACGTGTTCCGCAACGTGGCGAACGCCATCGCCAAGGCGGCCCTGCAGGCGCTTATCTTGGGGCAGGGACCGCTTGCCGGCATCCTCGGCATGTCGTCGGGCACCAGCGCGCCGGGCGGGCTGATCGGCGGCGCTCTCAAGTTGGGCGGCTTCGCCTCGGGCGGCTATACCGGCAACGGCCCACGCCATGCGGCGGCGGGCGTCGTGCATGGTCAGGAATTCGTGTTCAGCGCGGCCGCCACGCGCCGGATCGGCGTTGGCAACCTCGACGCGCTGCACAAGCGCGCCAAGGGCTACGCGGACGGCGGCTTCGTGTCGCCTACTCCAATGCAGGACAACCGGCCGCGCGGTGGAGGCGGGGAGACTGTGGTCTCGCTGAATTCAACGATCAATGCGCAAGGCTCGACCATGGGCGAAGCGCAGTTCCGTTCGATCCTTGACGAGCGCGACCGGGTTCTAATCCGCCGCATGCCTGAATTGCTGGTCGCAACCTCAAAGCGGTTTGCCTGATGGGCTACTTCGATGAAACCAAGGCCGCAGCGCTGGCGGGGTCAGTGGTGCGCGCCTCCTATCTCGTGCATCTGGATTTCGCGACCAACGCGCGCCGCCTTTGGCTGGGTCATGGATTGCTCAACGCCGGCGGCTATGAATGGTCCGGCATCGGTGAACTCGCTTCAATCTCGGGCATCGAATCCGCGATCGGCGGCAGCGCGCCGCAGGTGACGTTCGGCCTGTCTGGCGTCGATCCGAACCTGATCGGCGCAGCGCTCGCGACATCGGACGAAGTGAAGGGCCGCGACGCCGCGATCTACCTGCAGTTTTTCGATGAAGCCGCGCAGACGTTGGATAACCCCTATGCGGTGTGGCTGGGCGTCATGGACGTCATGCGCGTGCAAGCGGACGGACCGACGACGCGCCGGATCGAACTCACCGCCGAAACCCTGTTCACGCGCCGTGCTTCGCCGCCGTGGGGCTATCTCTCAGACCGCGATCAGAACCGGCTCTTTCCCGGCGACCGCGGCCTCGAAGAAATGGCCGCGATGGCGAACAAAACCGTCGAATGGCCGGTGTTTAAATCATGAAACTATCGGATCACCTCACCACGGTTGGGATTGTCCCGTTCGAGTATGGCGTCGCGGATTGCTGCACGTTCGCCTGCGATTGGGTTCTCGCCATTCGTGGCGTCGATCCTATGGCGGACTGGCGTGGGCGCTACGCCTCGCGCGTGGGCGTCACGCGAAAGATCATGGAGCGCGGCGGGATGATCGAATGCGTCTCCGCTGAAATGAAAGCGGCGGGCTTGGAAGAAACGATCTTCCCGCAACCCGGCGACGTGGGCCTCGTTCGGCAGGTCTATGACGGGGATGAGCGGATCATGTTGGCGATCAAGACGGCGCGCGGCTGGGCCTGCAAAGGCGAACGCGGGCTTGTCGTGGCGCCTCTCGAAACCGTGAGGGCGTGGCGCGTATGATCGTCCTTCTCGCGCTGCTGTACCTGCTGGCATGGACGGGCGTTGCGCACGCTGCCCCGGCCATCGCAGCGGCGCTCGCTGTTGCGTTGCCAGCCTTGGGAAGCACGGCGTTTACAGTAGGCGCGCAGGCCGTCACCTATGCCTCGATCCTCTCAACCGCGATCGTCACGGCGGCGTCCATTGGTCTTTCGCTGATCCTGGCGCCGAAAGCAGAAGGCGGCGGCAAGCAGCAGCAGACCGTGAAGCAAGCGCGACCGCCCCGCGTGCGCGGCTACGGCAAGGAAAAGATCGGCGGCTCGATCTTCTTTTTCGAGAAGCAGGCGAACTTCCTGCACCGCGGCATCGTCCATTGCGAGGGGCCGATTGATGCGGTCGAAGAGACATGGCTGAACGACAAGGTTGTCGCCTTCACCGGCTCCGGCGCCGTGCGAGAGGTCAACACCGCCCCGTGGATTGACTTCACGGTGAACATTGAAACGAAGACGGGATCGAAGACGCAAACCGTGTCGACCATGCTCTCGGGCGACTTCGATCAGTACACCGATTTTTCCGACCGCTGGACGGCTGATCATCGTCTTAAGGGGCTTTGCTACTCCGTCATCCGGGCGCGCGGCCCCAGCAACCCGGAGGCGTTCGGCAAGCGGTTTCCGAATGGCTTCCCCGACCTGCGCGTCATTCTGCGCCTGTCGAAGATTTACGATCCGCGCGAAGAGGCGCACGATCTTGATGACGAGGCTACATGGGAATGGTCCGACAATTCGGCGCTGTGCATCCTCGATTTCCTGATGAACGCGCGCGGCTATGCGATCTCGCCATCGCGCATCGACATGGCGTCCTTTGAAGCCTTTGCGGACATCTGCGATCAGTCCGTCCCTCTAAAGGGCGGCGGCAACGAAAAGAGGTATCGCCTCTGGGGCGTTTACGAGCTGACCGAAGAGCCGCGCGAAGTCCTGCGCCGGATGCTGCAGACATGCGACGCTGAGCTCTACATGACGCCCGAGGGCAAGGTCGCCATTCGCGGCGGGGTCTGGGAAGAGCCAACCATCACGATCACGGACGCGCATATCAAGGCCTACAACTACGAGCAGGGCAATGATCGGATGGCCGCGTTCAACCGCGTCACGCTGTCCTTCAAATCGCCCGATCACGATTACCAGATCACCGAAACCGAGGAATGGAACGACGACGAAGCGCAATCCCTTTCCGGCGAGGTGAAGGCGCAAGACCTGTCGCTGGCGATGGTCCCAGCGCATGGTCAGGCGCGCCGCTTGGCTAAAATCTTCATGGCGAAGGGCAACCCGCGCCACAAGCTGACGCTCCAAACCGACATGGCGGGGCTTGATTGCCTTGGCGAGCGCATCGTCCGCGTCACGCTGTCGGAACTGGACCTAGACGAGACTTTCCACATCACGAAGTTTGAAATTCTTGGCGACCTGCAGACATGTTCGATGGAACTCGTGTCGCTGGACTCATCCGCCTACGCATGGACCGCCGCGACCGAGGAAGGCGACCCGCCGCCGATTCCGAAGTCTCTCAGCGATCCGGTTGAAGATGAGCCGGCGCCCGATGTTGTGGGCCTCGCCTTGTCCCTGCAGCGCACGGAAGTCAGCGCCGGTGTGTTCGTGCTTCGCATCGTCGCGGAAGTGGACCCGACCGATAACCCGGATTGGCTGACGCAGTTTGAATATCGCATCGACGGTTCGTCCGACGATTGGCAGATCATGGCGGAAGGCTCGACCAACTTCGACGGGCTGTCAGACATTCTGACCGATGGCGAGACCTACGAAGTTCGCGCGGCGCATATCGGTAATGGATTGATCGGGGATTATGCGACCCCTGAAACCATTGAAGCGGTGAGCGACGAGACGCCGCCCGCAACGCCGACTGATTTGGGCGTGGCGCCAGGCACAGGGACCGCGACCGTCGACTGGCTCAATCCGAATTCCGCGAACTATTACGCAACGCGCGTCTATCGCGGAACGACCTCGACATTCTCGGCGGCGACGCTGATTGCGACACGCTACGGCGCGGCGAATGCGGTTGACGTGTACGTCGATACGGTCGCGGCGGGAACCTATTACTGGTGGGCCGTTGCGATCAATGGGTCGGGCGTTGAGTCCGCGCCGCCGACGCCTGTTTCGGGGACTGTGACATGATCGTTTGGCCCGCGCTTCTCACGCCGAGAAGCATCGAATTCATGTTCGATTCCCGCTCGCGTTCCGGCGGCCCGACGCTGACCGGCGTCGAGCAGATCGTCGGTTCAAGCGGCGGTCTATGGCGTGCAAGGCTTGTGAGCATCCCGGTTGTGACGGACGTCAAGCGCAAGGTGTGGCGCGCTCTGGAAGCGCAGATCCAAGGCCGCACGAATGAGGTTCTTGTCCCGGTGTTCAACATCGACAATCCGGGGCTGGTAATCGGCGGCATTACGCATAGCGACGGCTCGACGTTTTCGGATGACAGCGGCTATTCGCAATCGGAAGTGACGGCGGAATTCGCCTCGGCCGCTGCGTTGCGTGCGACTGAGGTCACATTGACCGTGACGGGCGGGACGATCGAGCCGGGGCATTATTTCACCGTCGGCACGGGCCGCCTGCATGTGATCGGTTCGCTGATCGAGCAGGACGGAAACGACTTCACGGTGAACATCTGGCCTCCGTTGCGTGAGGCCGTTGCGGAAAGCGCGCCGGCTGAATTCTGCAATCCCACTTGCCGCATGCGTCTGGCGTCTGACGACGGCATGAAAGCCGAATTTGAATTCGGGCGCTTCGCGTTCCCGAGCGTCGATTTTATCGAAGCCCTCTAGGGGAAAAACCACATGACAACCACGACTGAAATGCTGGCCGCGCTGCGGTCGGCCTTCCGCAACTATGCGACCGATGGCGTCCCAGGCTCCGGCGAGCATGAGCCGAACAAGTCAGAAATTTACGCCGCGCATGCGACGATCAAGAGCGCCATTGATCTCGTCGCGGCGGCTGTCGGCATTGGCTATGTGCCTTTCGCCACGAAGGCGAATCTTGACGCTGATCTCGCGCATGTGGCGAACACTGGCGCTATTGTATGGGCTGACGGCACGGCGACGAATAACGCTGTTTACAAGAAGACCGGCGCTTCGGGTTCCGGTTCTTGGACCAAGATTATCGAGATTGAAGACGTCTTGGTTTCTTTTGCGGGCGCGGCTGAAACCGCCGCTGATCTCGCTGAGCAATGGGCGGAAGAAGCGGAGGACGTCGAAGTCACGACGGGCAAGTATTCCGCAAAGCATCACGCGCTGAAAGCGGAAACCTTCGCTGATAACGCGGCTGCATCGGCCGCGTCTGTCGATCTTCCCCTACAGCGCGCGAGCCGCCTCAAGTCTCGCCTCATTGCCGCTGCGGGAAGCAAGGACCGCATTTCCCTGCTTCTCACGAAGGACGGGACAAAGACCTACCGCTCTGGCTCCACAACCGACATCGAGACGATTGCGCCGCTGATCCCTGAAACCGGGATGATCTTCCGACAGGGCGCAAATAGCTGGAACGGCTTGGGCTCGCCCGCTACGCCGACCTTGCCGCTGCGGCCTGTAGAGACGGCTACGGGCTTGTCGTTCCATCGTCAAACGGGCTTCCGCTGCCGCGACTTGTCGAACAATCCTATAACGGCCATGCCGTCGCTGAGTGATCGTTGGTATGTAGCCGCTGTGTTGCGCTTCCCCGCTGTGGTTGCGACATACCCTGACGTGGCGACGATGAACGCGGACCTAGCAAACCGAAAGGTAGGCGAAGTCGTGTATTCAGGTGGCGCGGAGTCGGTCTTTGTGGGGACCAACCCGGAGACGGGTGTTGCTTATGCGCCTGTGCCTGAGGACTGTGCAAATATACTGGACGTTAGCTCACTTAACACAGGGATGACGCGCGGCTATTACATTCGGGGCAACGCCACCTTCGACCGCATGTTCAACCAGCGGCTAATTACATGGTGGGACTCGGCGGGATCACTCAGCAGCCGCCTCTCCTACATCAATGTGGACCCGCTTGGCAGGCTGACTTATTACGCTTTCGACGGTACGGTACAGGAAGCCAACCTAAACAACTGGGGCGCAGGATCAGACTCGATTGCCTATGGCCTAAATAATCCTGTTCTGTTTGAAATTGAGCGTGATAACGACGAAATTCTTATCTACGTCAACGGCGTTGAGGTGGCCTCGTTCCACACATTCGCAACGCACACCACCAATCGGTTCCAGATTAACGGGGTGAATGACGGCAGCAACGCGACCGTTCCCTATAATGGGCAGGCTTTCATTCTCGATGCTCTCTGCATTACAAACCAACTCGACTACCGTCAGAACCTTGCGGTTAGCAATGTGCTTGCTGATGAGTTTGGTACGCCTGTGCGCGAGCGCTGCGATACGGCTTACCTTGCGGTGTTTACAGATCAGTCGCGTTTTTCAGGTACGGCAGATGCTACGACCACGCCAGCCAATCCAGACCCCGTGTCTAATTGGAACTTTCATATTTACGGGCGTGATGGTGCGCGCTTCCAGTCAACTGACGCATCGCTGGCGCAACCTAGCCGCGAAGTCGTGCCCAACGTGTTCGGCATCGAGAGCCTCGCGAACTCTGGACGCATAGGCCCGCTTCGTCGCATGGCGTCCAACGTATCGCCAGTTGCGACATCAGCACGCAGCTTGTCAGGCGGGGTGATGGAGACGATAGAGTGGGGCTTCGCGCGTGAAGTGATGCGGGCGCAGGCTATGCGCAACGCACACCTGTACCTTGTCGGCGCGACCTATGGCGGGTTTGCTGATGAAAGTTTGAAGGCTGAGGATGAGGGGCAGGACATTTACACGCTGACAGACAGCAGCGCGACCGTCACGCAGCCACGGACTCTGCTCAATCGGGCCATCTTGCGTATCGTGCAGCGCGCCCGAAAGCGGGGCCAAACTATCCGACCCTTGTGCGTATTCAACTTCCAAGGCGAGACCGGAGCCAACACGGTGGCTAACCGCCCGATTGAGCACGTCCTGCGCGAGGCAGATCTGCGCAACTGGTTCGGCAACCAGATCAGCAGGCTGCTCGACTGGACCGGCCCCGCCCCGATCATGGGCGCGAAGGCGATGATGTACGATGGCACGAACGGCGCAGGCAACGCCTACAACCTGATCGAGCCTGCGATCAATCGCTTCCCCAAGGATAACTTGTTCCTGCAACTGGAAAACAACCGCGACACGTTGTTCCGCTACATCATGTTCGGCGGGACGGGCAACTGGATGGGGCGCGGTATCCACTACCCAACAATCCTCGTGCGTCATTACGGCATGATTATTGGCGACCGCGTGCGTCGTGGTTTCTTCAATGGTGAGCGTGTCGGCGCGACAAGGATCACATCTGCGGTGATCGGCACGGCAGGCAACGCGGGCAAGTTTGTGCTGACGGTCAATCGCCGTTTGGCGGTAGACGCTGGCGGGCGTCCGCAAATGCCCGGCCAATACAAAGTCGGCGGCTTGAATGGTTCAGGCTTCACCACCAACGGCCTGATTTTTGCGAGCCATGCGACGGGAACGATCACGCTCTCGGGCGTGCCTGCTGATAACGACACGGTGACGGTCGCCGGAACGGTCTATACGTTCAAGAACACGATGACGACCGCCAACCATGTTCAGATTGGCGCGACGGCGGCGATCAGCGCTGCGAACTTGCTGGCGGCCATCAACGGCACCGGCACTGCGGGCGTAAACTATTTCGCTGGCACGGTCGCCAACCTGCATGTGTTTGCAGTCGCCACCACGACGACAATCATTCGGCTGTTCGCCATTCTTGAAGGCGTGCCGGGCAACTCGGTGACGCTTGCCAAGGTGGGAAGCAACATCGCAGTTTCAGGCGCGACCCTTGCGGGCGCTGACGATACGCGAGCGAATGGCACGGTGACACTTGCGGGAGTTCCCTCAGACGGCGACACGGTTACAGTCGGCTCTGTCACCTATACGTTTAAGACCGCGCTGTCGGCGGCCAACCAAGTGCTGATTGTGGCGGGCAACGCCTCTGCCACGCTCAACAACCTCGTCCTGGCGATCAACGGCTTCGGCACGATTGCTAACTACGGGGCGGGCACAGTCGCCAACCCAAAGGCCTTCGCGAAGGTCACGCAGAACACGCTTGTTGCGGTCATTCACGACAGCACGCCGGGCGGCGGTGACGGCACCACGGCGCTCTCCAAGGTTGGGACCAACATATCGGTGAGCGGCGCAACGCTGGCCCGCGTGGCTGGCTACCGGGAAATCAGCGGCGATGTGACGTTCACGAACGGCACAAACACCGCGACGATCCTCATCCCTATCAGCGGAAGCGGCCCCAAGATCGGGGATATTATCTCGAACACGGGGCTTGGCGTTCTTTACTCCAACTTCCGCGAGGAAACCACGCGCATCGGCTACTACAAAACGCAGGCATGGGGCTCGCTGCCGCTGGCTTCGTCCGCGCCGACAATCGACGCCACGGCGGATGCGATCTTGTCGGATTACCTCGCGCCGAGCCGTCATCCGATAGCTGTCTAAATCAACCCCGGAGCAATCATGTTCACCAGCCGAGCGCTTTGGCGCACGGCGGGCGCGATGCTGCTCGCGCTCGCCATATTCTTCCTTTTCCTCGCGATCATCCTTTCGCCCATGGCGTTCGCGCAGGATTCGCATGCGGAGTTCTGGCGGCAGGAAGCCGAACGTCAGGCGTCGAGCGCGGCTAAACCGCAGCGCCGCACACCGCCGCCCAAGAGGCATTACACGCCGCCGCGCGGCCATGCGTCAGCGCCCTTGCTGGCCGTCGCCTCCCGCTATGTCGGCGCCCGCAATCCAACGGGCACGCGCGGGCCATGGTGCCGTGACTTCGTGAACCATGTCGTGCGCAAGGCTGGCCTTCCACTGGCCGATTCCAGCCGCAAGGCGCGTGACGCCGTGCGCCTTGGCCGGCGCGTCTCTCAGCCGCGCCCGGGCGATCTGGCCGTGATGCGTTCGCATGTGACGATCGTCGCGGGCTTCGAGGCGGGCCGTGTCGTCGGTCTGGGCGGCAATCAATGCGGCGGGCGGGTGTGCGTGAGCCGCTACGCCCAGAGCCGTGTCATCGCCTACGTCAGAATTGGAGCGTAACCCATGAGCAAATTCAACGATTGGGCGCCGCGCATGATGCGCGAGCTGATCGCGGAGCCTGACTTCGGCTTCGGGGTCTATGACGCTGCAGCCATCCTCGGCAATGGCGGGCATGAGTCCGCTGGCTTCGAGAAGATGCAGGAGATCAGCCCGACGGTGAAGGGGTCGCGCGGGGGTTATGGCGGCTGGCAATGGACCGGCCCGCGCCGGCGCGCCTTTGAGGCCTGGTGCAAGAAACAGCGCCTTTCGCCTGACAGCTACGAGGCGAATTACGGCTTCCTGGTGCATGAGCTGCGCGGACCTGAGAAGGCCGCCGTCGCGAAGACAAAGGCCGCGAAGACGCTCGACGCGAAGGTGAAGGCGTTCGAACTCGCCTATGAGCGGGCAGGGGTGAAGCACTATCCCAGCCGCAACCGGTGGGCCCGTCGCGCGCTCGAACTCTACGAGGCTGACGAGGGACCGATCGAAACCGAACGCGCCGGGCCGTCGCCGCTGATCATCGAGGCCGCCCAGAAGCGGCTTAAGGAACTCGGCTATCCCGTGGGCTACGTCGACGGCAAATTCGGACCTCTGACCGCCGGCGCGCTCGCGGCTTTCCAGACCGTCGCAGGCTTGCCCGTGACCGGCGCGCTGGACGATGCGACGTTGGCCCGCCTCTCGGCTATCGACGCGCCCAGCAAGCCCGTCAGCGAAGAACGTCAGTCCGCCACGGTGCAGGATCTGCGCGCGGCCGGGTCGAAGACCGTGAAGGAAGCCGACAAGGTTTCGGGAACGTCGCTCTGGACCGTGATCAGCTCCGGCTTCGCGCTGATCATCGGCGCCATTGGCGAATTCTTCTCCGGCGCGTGGGACATGATCGAACCCCTGCGCCTGGCGCTGGCTTCCGTGCCGTGGTGGGTGTGGGTCGCGCTCGCGCTGATCATCGCCCTGCAGCAATGGCACGCCGCTCAGAAGGTGAAGGAAGCCCGTCTTGATGACGAGCGCTCGGGCCGCAACGTCGGGCTTGTCACGACGCCCAAGGTGGAGTGAGCGCCATGCTCTTCATCACGCGCGCGATCGGCTGGGTGACGGGCCTCAACTTCGGCGCCGTGCTCGCCTTCCTCGCATCGCCTGCCGGCATGATCACCGCCGTCGCGCTGCTGGTCTTCGGATCCTACGGCTACGGCAAGCACGTCGAGGGGAAGGAAGCGCGCGCCGAAATCAAACGGTCGGTTGATCGCTCCAAGGGCGTCGACAAGGACATCGGCAAGGATGCTGCGATTCAGGGCGCCAACGACCGCGCGGCCAACGCGGCGGCCGACGCCGAACGCGACAGGAGGATCGATGAATACGAGCGGATCATCAAGGGCCTCAAGGATCGGGCTTGCCATCTGTCTGCTGACGATGTGCGCGCTCTTGACCGGGTGCGGAGATCGGGAACTCAGCCCGGCGGTTCCGTCCCGCTCCCTCCCCTCAGACCGTGACGTCGTGCCGGCCGCGCCAGTGCGCCCCGTGGTGAGGGCAGGCGATGACGCCAGGGTCGCGGCGGCCAAGGCCTTCGCCTACGGTGACGCGGCCGTCGACCGGCTCGAACAGGCTCGCGCGAATTATCGAAACATCAGCCTTCGCTATCGGGCGGGGCGCTGATCACAAGCGGACGCCCGGGCCGGTTGCAGCCTTCCCGGGCATCCTACCAACGGCGCGGCGTTACCCGCGACGCTGGCCTCGGAATGCTCGCAGATCGGCGGTTAACGAGGCGCTAATGGAATGGGGCAACTGGAATGGGCGAAGAAGGCGTGAAGCGGGTTCTTGAATCCGCATGGAAAAACCCGTTAGCGGCCTTCGGGATTGTTGCCGCAGTCATCAGTGGAGCCGTTGCGGCAACCACGATTTACAACAAGATTGATCAGGTAGGCGAAGACATTCTGAAAATGAACGCCGCATTCTCGAAGCGTCTCGACGCCCTTGAATCTGATAAAAACGGGATGCTTTTGCAGCTCGGCAAGATCGAACGCGACCAGACTTGGATGGCGAAGACGATTGAACGGGCCACGGCGCAGCAGCAGCAATCTACACCGCGCGGCCCTCAATAGTTTGCCGGGCGCTCCCCTTCCGCCTGGCCTCTGGCCCCGTCAGCTCTCACCGGCTGGCGGGGCCTTTTCTGCTGTGTGGTTAGACTGGTGAAAACTCTTTCCACAGAACTCTTGCGGCGCCTTTATAAGCTGCCGCCGCTTCCTCGGCGGTGGCGAAGCTACCTAAGTGAATCGTCTGCCCGTCTTTCTGAATGCAGGCTTTGAATTTACCTTTTGCGCGATGCACACCGCGAATTCCAAGCTTATTGCGTCGGTCATGAACACGGTTGGCCATGTTCTGGCTCGACGTTGCAACGCGGATGTTTGAACGGCGATTATTCAAACCATCGCCATCTGCATGGTCCACAAAGGTTCCCGGAAGCGAGTCGAGCAGCAAGCGGTGCATGAGGACTGTCTTTCCCTTCACCCAACAAGCTGCGTAAGCATGCCCGTGTTTGAGTGAAAGCAGATACCAACGCCGGCCCTCAACTAGTGGCACGTCGGCCGCATCAATAACTGCCTCAAATCCGGCCTTAAGCAAGACAAAAGCAGCATCCCCTTGAACACGAATTTCGGAAGGCGATTTTTGGGCTGGCGAGCGCAGAGTTGTTTTTGTCATCAATTGCTTGCCTCTATACCTGATATCTTCTATTTAGGTGATATCTATTATTCCGTCAATAGATGATATCTAATATGGAGGCTGGATTGACTGAATTGTTGATATCAGATAGCCCGCCGCGTGTGGGTCGCAAGCAGATCAATCACGAGCAAATGCCGGCGCGCTTCCCGGACGGGACGATGGCGCGAATTGACGCCGTGTTGCGGCCGAAAGAGAAGCGATCTGATCTTGTGCGTGAGGCAGTCGAGCGGGAAATTTCGCGCCGCGAAAAGAAGAAATCCACATGCCCCGCGACGGCGCCATAACCCTCTCAGGTTTGCGCCGTGTTCTCTCCTAGCGCGCGGATGGCGGCGGCAGCATCAAAGCAGCCTTCGCGGAGGTCATAGTCTCTCTGCGTTGGGTATTTGTATTCATCGCCACGTTTTTCCGCCACCCCCGCGCATTCTTCTATTGTAGCAGCGCGGACCTTCGCGGCTTCGTCTTTCGGCACGATGGCGAAGCCTGCGGCGGCGAGGGCGGCGATGGCGGCGCGGGCTAGTGTCTCGTAAGCAGGACCGTCAACGCCGTCCGCGTCGGCCATCGCCTGCGCCATGATTTTCGCTTCGCTCATCTTCATTCTCCGGTTGGACACTCGCTGAAGATTACCTTTTCCCCTCAGAAGCGGCCCTTCGTGTCCAACTTCGAAATTTCGCGCTGATTTTCTTCGAAATTGGGACAATTCTTGGCCGCAGCATTTTCGGGGCACTCGGAGTCATCTTCTGCGCCGAAATATAGGTGCGCTCGCTTCGTCCAAAACATGAGACGCATGGATCGCCCATCCGGCATCTCGATGCGCGCCCATACTTGCGTATCGCTTAGTCGCTCGATGTGCACAGAGGCCCAGCTGGCAACCACCTCGTCAACCGGCGGAACGCTGCCCTTCGGGTGCGAAGATGGCGGAACCGTATCCCACACGACCCTAAGCTCGCTCATGCTCTCTCCTATTCTTGGCGGGATGAATTGCGGGCGGAAAAGGTGCGACAGGGCGCTTGTAAGTCTTTGAGATTGTGTGGGCGCGGTTTGTCGCACTTTTGGCGAAATGGCCCGTAAACCGGCGCTTTTGCCAGTCCCTCCACTCCTGCCAGCTACCCTAAAAACACCAATAAAATAGCGGGTTTCTGAAAGGTGCGACAGTCGTGTGCGACAGTTGGCGTTCATTCTTCGCCCCCATCGCCCGGCACAATCAAGCCCATCGCGCCCGCTGCCAACCGCTTCCGGTCGGCTGTTCTGACGTAGGTTTCCGCCTGTTGCGGAGAGGTCCAGCCATAAATCGCCATAAGCTGCTTTGTCGTCGCGCCGCGCTCGGCGGCTATCGTCGCGCCAGCTTTGCGCAACCCGTGCGCCGTGCAATGGCCTAGCCCGATCTTTTCGCACTCTTGGGCGAACCATTGGCCGAATCCGCGTTCGCTGAACGGTTGGCCGTACTCGGTCACGATGATAACGGCGTGCTTTTTCGGCGTGGCGTACAGAACGCGCCTAAGCGCGGGCAGGATCGGCAATTCCAGATCGGCGGCGTTCTTGTGCTTCGCGGTTTTCTTGGCTCTCAGGCGCAGCGTAGGGCCGCCTACGAGCGTCCACGGCAAGGTGCGAACGTCGCCGCCGCGCAGCCCCAAGAATAGCAAGATGGACAGGGCGGCGCGCTGCTTGGTCCCGATAGGCCACGCGGCCTCTGCCCGGCGCACCTCGTCTGCCGTCCATGTGTGGTAGCCCTTACGCTCATAGCTAGCCTGCCTCACATCGCGCGCCGGGTTTGCCTTAACCAGACCGTTCTCGACGCCCCACGCCAGCATGGCGGACACGTATTTTAGCCGATTGTTGGCCGCACCGGGCTTGCCTTCCTTGATCTTGCGGTCTCTCAGAACCCGGATATGGGCAGGCCCAAGCATCGCGAGCGGCGTATCGCCTATGCGCGCGGTCCCGCCCGGCGTCGTCGGCTCGTCAAAGCAGGCGTCCAGAACGCCTTGGCGGTTCGCCCTATCCCGCTTTGCGAAGCCCTGAAACTCGACAGAGGCCATGTATTTCCGGCCAAGCCATTCCAGCGTCTTGGCATCGCGCACAGGCTCCCCGCCTTGCATACGCGCCAGAGCGGCGTCGTAGGCTCTCAGGAACGCGGCAGAGCCGGGCGGTTCTCTCAGCCTCACCATCGGCTTTCCGGCAATCCTGACGTAAATGCGCGGCTTCCCGTGCCGGTCCTTGTCCTGCAAGATGTGGGGGAGGTCGATCTTCATGGCCTCGGTCATGCTGACAGCCGTTCCTCGGACCATGCGGCGTCCGGGTTCTCGTCGTCAACGGCTCCGCGCGCGACCGGCAGGCGCAAGAAAGCCCGCTCTACCTCGCCAGCGTGCCAAACCAGCCGCCCCATGACGGAACGCGGCCCCGGCATTTGCCCGCTATCCACAAGCTTGTCAAACGTCCCGGCGCTCACGCCAATGAACCGCGCGACCTCATCGCGGGACAGCCCGATAGGCTCCCTCGGGCAATGAATGTCAGCGCGGCGGCGGCTCATCCTCGCTCCCCGTCAGCTTGGGTAAAGGCTGCGCGGCGGGTCATGGGCGGGGGCGCTCCTTGCCCGTCGCAATGCCGTAGATCACCCAACGGTCATAGGCATTGACGCTGCCAAGGCCGACGCCGCATGATCCCCACGCGCTCGCCCATTTCTCAGCTTGATAGGTGTGATACGCCGCGCGGATATTGCGGATGATCGGGAGCCGCTTCCACCATACGGCTGTCGGCATGATCCAGCCATTTTCATCGGCTACTTCGCGCCAAATTCGTTCGCTGTTTTCATCGGTCATTGTGCATCGTCCTTTAGTGGCGTGGTAGCCATGGTGCGATTGTAAGCCAGCGTGAACGGTAGCGGGTCCATCGTCCAAAGGTGATACATGTCCGCTTCGTCTACGACCTCCGCTTGTGGCGGATACACTTCAACGGCGGTCCATTCCTCTCCGCAAAGTTCGTTCTTGATCCGCTGCATTTCCCACCATGTCGGGCGATTTTGCGACAGGCTGGATATAGCCAGATGAAAGCCGCCAGTTGGCAGCGGGCGAATGAGAACGCAGAACACACCGTTCTTGCACACAGTCCGAACGTCGCGGCACCATCCATTGCCGCCGGGCAATCCTTGGGGCGCTTCAAATTTTTGCCAATCGCCCCACTCGCCAGACTTACGGCGGCGGGTTTCGGCGTCGATCAATCGGCGTCGTTCATGGCGCGGGACACCGATCAAGACTTCGTTCCCGAAAGGCGCGGCGCGGGTCATGAGGCCTCCGCTTTGAGGGCGGCGAAATCCCAATGTCCATTGACAAGCGCGCCGTGGGGCTTGCCGGTTTCTCTGAAAAAGTGGAACGCCAATTCTTCGCTCAGGCATGGGGCGGTTTTTGCCTCGCCTCCCCAACACAAGGCAGATATTTGCGGGAATCCGTTGCGGCAATGCGCTCGTTCGGGGTCGTAAGCGCTACAAGCTTTGCGCTTTTCCATCATCCCTCTCCCTTATTGAAAGCGGCGCGGGCGGCTCGAAACATGCCGACCGTTAGCGTCGGAGCTAGATTGCGTGCGCGCATTGGCAGAAAACGGTCGGTGTCGGCCTCGTCATCGCCAATGTCGTTTTCCGCTACCTCGGCAAACGGTTTCAGCGCCTTCTCCAACGCCTCGATGCGGGCGCGCGCTTCGTCGCGTTGTTTCGTGATTATCTCGGCGCATAGCGCTGTCGTGTTCAGTAGGCCATCAATCGTATCAATTGTCGCGCGCGCCTCATCCCGTTCCCGCTCGCACTCCGCCAGCCTTGCGGATAGTGTTTCAATCTGCGCAGCGTGTCTTTCAATAAGCGCATTTGTTTTGCGGTTGTACTCAAAGCCTTGCTCACTGAGCATAGACGTAGCTTCCGCCAGCCTTGCGGATAGCGAGGTGATGGCGTCGGCGGAATATAGCGGGCGGTATTCAAAGCCCGGTGTGCTGTCTGGATTCCAGCCGGGGCGCGCTTCTTCGGCAGAACACATCTCCCACGGGCCGGGGTCTGGATGGTGGTCGCGAAACTTCAGACGGCGCTGCCAAGCAACCGGCTCTACTCCCCCCACGGGTGCGAGAGGGGCGGCGGTGAGGTAGGCCGTGATTATGCGCCTAGTCGCGCCACAATGATCGCCATCCAGCGATGAATTATATTCACGCATTGCGGCGCGCACGCCATCCTCATCAAGTTTCATATCTCGCTCCTGTACATCGCGCGCGGTGGTAGGCTGGGCTTTGCAAGCGGCCTTGTGGCGCGGCGTTCTTATTTGAACGCTTCGCGATTGGCCTTGCGCCATTCGCTCAACGCCTGCGGGCTGATCGGATCTCCCGTTTCTTCGCCTGGCGACCGGCGGCGCGCTTCTGCGCGGTCGAGCGCATACGCTGCGGCGATCACGAGAAGCGGCGCCACAAAGAACACGGCAAACGCGATAATTGGCGCGATCTCAGTCATGTCGCCCTCGCAAAATGCAGGCGCCGCTCAAAGTCGCGCTCCATAGCTTCTTCCAGATCGCGCGCGATCGCCTCTTGCGAGAAGCCGGCGGCTTGCGCTTTCTCGATTGCTTCGTCTGGCGTGTTCGCGCCCCGGATAGCCTTGGCGAGCGCGATGATCTCGCATTCTGCGGTGAGCTGGTGCGATGTCATCGGCTCAAATCCCCTGATCAAAGTGGTTCAAGGTCGAATGTTCGGCGCCGTACATCGGGCGTGAGTTCGCCCGATCTTCGGACCATGAAGGAAGGCCGAACCGTTCAAGAAATTCCAACAGATCGCCGGAAGGCTCCCAGCATTCATCGAAAGTGCTGGCGCTCATCTTTTGCGCCGCTTCAAAGGTGAAGCACACTTGCGCGCCGGGTTCTGGATTTATCGCCGTTACTTCCGTGCAGGCGTGTTCAAACTCCGCGATCATCGAAGCGGCTTCGTCGAGCGTGTCGACTTCGGCGGGCTCCCAATCGGGAATCGTGGGGATCGAAACAAGGAAGCGCGCCATGATCAGCCCCCGCAAACTGCGAAGATGAAACCAAGGAAAAGCGCCAGCGCGATCATGTCGCGCGCGGCTTCGTAGAGTTCGCGGCCAAGGGTTGTCATTCGGCGGCCTCGCGAAGTTCGGAGGCGAGCGCGGCGTTGATCGCATCGGCAATCGCGCGAAGCTGATCGGCGCTGGCGTACAGATTGAATTCAACCTCGCCGGACTCAATGATCAGCGCGCCGCCCGGCTGCGAAAACCGCACCGAGACATTATCGCGGGAAGTATGAAGGCCGATCTCCGGGACACCGCGATATGTGCGCATGCGGATCGAAGTCGCGCCGTGCGTGTATTCGTAGGTGAAGCTCGCTTCGCTCATCTTCGTCCCCTATCGCTGGATGAACCGGGATATGGGAACACTATGCGCTACAAATCGTATCGTGTCAATACAGATCGTAGCGCATCAAGGCGAAAGAAAAACCCGCCGGGCGGGCGGGCTCTGTCGGCGCTTTGATCGGACCGGGATCTACACCGGCAAGCCGTACTCGCCGCAAACCTTGCGAACCGCGAAGCGCTCGCTATCGGTCCCGCCGAACATGGCGACCAGAAAGAGCGCGGGCGCCTCGCTAAGCGTCCCCAGGAATGGTTGGTCTCCCGTGTAGCCGCCGAATGAATTGCGGGCGTTCACGTAGCCGCAGACGATGACGTCGCCCTTGGCGTCCTTGACGGCTCGCATGGTTCCAAACCGTGCGGAATCCGGGTCTTTAAGGCTCGATCTGAGCCCGGCCTGAATTGTCTTCATGTGCGCCGCCGTCAACGTGAAAGGCGCGGCCTGCGGGGTCTGGGCGCTCGGGGCCGGGCCGCCAGCAGTGCAGCCGGCCAAAGCGACGAATGACGCAAATGCGAAAACCATTCTCATCTTGCCGCTCCGTAAGTGAATGAAACCTAATACAAAATCCCGTGTACGCGGATTGACGGAAGCGGCGAGCGCAATAGCTACCTAAACTAGGCGGCCACAAGCGGGGTTGCAATGCGGGGGAACGTCATGAGTGGTTTTGAGGCCCGGTTCTCGCATTTGCTTGACGAACGAATTGCAGTGCTTTGTCATGAAGAGAAGACCGCAAGTGTACAAGAGGCGGCACGCCTGCAGGCGGTTCGATTGGCCCTTGAAGAGACCCAACGATCACTTGGACAAACTCCGCCAAACCGCTGTCTGACTTGCAGGCGATGCCCAATAGCACCTCTCCCAGGACCTGAACTCGTTCCGGGGCTATTCCATTAGCCGTTTCGCCCTTGTTGCGGCCATAGAGCAGCCATTCCGGGGTGACGCCGAACGCCTTGGCGTAATCCTTGGCGGCTCGCGTGATCCCGCGCCCGCTGTTTTCGTGGGCGCGGTATGTGACCTCCTTCCATCCGAAACGCCGGGCGGCGTCTGCGGCTGTTTCAAAACCCGCTGCGGTGCGGGCCTGCTGTAGCCGCTCGTTTGGCTCGTCCATAATACCCGCCGATCTGATAAATCCAGGCTCCGGCTTGATAGCGGATGGCGCGATACAATGCGTCTTGACTGATGGCGCTACGTAACGTATCGTGCGCGGCATGAGATCAATCGAAACCATCTTTGGCGAGTTCGGCGGCCCTGCGAATTTGGGCCGCGCGCTTGGCATTTCGACTGAGCACGCCGGCCAGATGAGGCGGCGCAAGTCGATCCCTATTCGGTGGTGGCCCAAGCTCATCGAAGCATCCAATGCAGCCGGTCGCACGCTGACCGAAAGCGATCTCGTCGCCGCGCACATCGACGCGGAGAATTCACGCGCGACGGAGGCCGCCGAATGAGCGCGCAACTGATCAGCCTCGCGATTGTCTCCTTCTTCGCTGGCGCTTCGCTCGTCGCGATCTTGGGGGCGCGCAAGTGACCGGCGCGGCGCGCTTAGGGGACATT
>Ga0315904_10001286_pt1 | contig 39552 bp, 39 predicted proteins | sample LakEriMetagenome_6_FD_203529 | JGI IMG/M metagenome (GOLD analysis project Ga0315904, IMG submission 203529) | Freshwater fungal communities from buoy surface, Lake Erie, Ohio, United States - Buoy 12 MA120 | ecosystem: Environmental > Aquatic > Freshwater > Lake | place: USA: Lake Erie, Ohio... | reverse complement strand
TAGTTCTTCCTATAGAGCCGTCGTAGACTACGACGTTGATAGGACGGGTGTGGAAGCGTGGTAACACGTTAAGCTTACCGTTACTAATAGCTCAATTGGCTTGATTTATGCACTGAAAAAATTTTTTGATACAAATAACAATGTTAAGTATTTTATTATGCAAAAACAATGTTTGTTTTTAGGTTATAAAAAAAATCAAACTTCTTTAATTAATTTTCTTAAAAAGAAAAATTTTAGAATAAAAAATTATCAAAAAATTCCTCCTCTAGAAATTTTTAAACAGAGCGATTTTATTTTATCTTTTGGTTTTAGAAAAATAATAAGTGAAAATATTATAAAAAAAATAAAAAAACCTATTTTTAATATACACTTGTCTTATTTACCTTTTAATCGCGGAGCTCATCCAAATTTTTGGTCATTTATTGAAAATACTCCAGCAGGAGTTTCCATTCATAAAATTGATAAAGGAATTGATACTGGAAATGTTATTTTGAGAAAAAAAATATATTTTAATATAAGTTTAAATAAATTTTCTACGTTTAAAAAAACTTATAATTTTCTTTTTCTGGAGGCTGAGAAATTATTTAAAAAAAATTTTAATAAAATTTATAATGAAAAATATAAAAAAATATTAAGTAATAACAAAGGAACTTTCCATTATAAAAAAGATCTTCCTAAATGGGTGAAGAGTTGGGATATCAATATATCTTTTGCTAAAAAAAAATATAAGGAAAAAAAATTAAGTTAATTTTTTAACTAACACGCCTATTCTTTTGTCATCAGAATATATTTTAGACATAACTTTAGCTGTTGATTTGGGATTGTTTTCGAAGGCTATGCGGAGAATATTCATCCAATTAACATTATTTTTTTTTCTTATATTTTCGATTTGAGAAATGATTTTTAAGTAATTTTTACTTTTATTTTTTTTTTTCATATACTTTTTGATATTAATATTTTATTTTAGACTGAGAATAGAAAGTATAACTTGATATCTAAAAATCCATTAAAAAAAACACCTCTTTTTGTTGCAGAAATATCTGCAAATCATAATGGATCATTACTGCATGCCAAGAAACTGATTAGATTAGCAAAAATATATGGAGCTAATGCTGTAAAATTACAAACCTATACTCCTGACACATTAACAATAAAGTCTAATAAACTAGATTTTAAAATTAGAGGTGGATTGTGGAATGGAAAAACATTGTGGGATTTATATCAAAAAGCGCAAACTCCATTCGAATGGCACAAGGAATTATTTAATTATGCAAAAAAATTAAAAATAATTTGTTTTAGCACTCCTTTTGACGAAACTGCGGTTGACCTTTTAGAAAGTCTTGACTGTCCATTTTATAAAGTTGCTTCTTTTGAAATGAACCATATTCCATTGATTAAAAAAATAGCTCAGACCAAAAAACCAATTATCATTTCAACTGGCATGGCTAATCTTAAAGAAATAGACTTGGCTTATAAAACAGCTAAAAAAAATGGCTCAAAAGAAATAACTCTTTTATATTGTGTTAGCAATTATCCTTCAAAGATTTCTGATTTTAATTTTAATAATATTAGAATTTTAAAAGAAAGGTATAATTGTAGAGTTGGTTTTTCCGATCACTCAACAGATAATAAAATTGTTGCAGCAGCAATTGCCGGCGGAGCAGAAGTTATTGAAAAACATATAGCTTTAGAGGGTCAAAAAAAGGGTTTTGATCTTTCGTTTTCTTTAAAGGGAAGAGAAATCAAGGAATATGCGCGAGTTATTAAAGATACATCTTTAATGATGGGTAAAAAATATTTTTTTAGAAATAAAAGTGAAAATCAGAGTTTGCAATTTAAGAGATCTATTTATGCGGTTTCTGATATTAAAAAAGGGGAAAAGTTTACTAAAAAAAATATAAGGGTTATTAGACCAGGATTTGGAATACAGCCATTTTATTTTGAAAAATTGATAAATAAAAGATCTCCTATTAATATAAAACGTGAAACGCCCCTAAAAAAATTATTGCTAAAAAAATTAAGAATTTTTATATGAAAACTATTCCTTATGGACGTCAATATATAGATAACCAGGATATTAGACTTGTCTCTAAAGCTTTAAAAGAAGATTTAATTACAACAGGACGTTATGTAAAAAAATTTGAGAATAAAATTTCAAAATTTTTAAAAGTAAAATACACCGCATCTTGCAATAGCGGAACAGCCGCTCTTCATTTGGCTTTAATGGCGATAGGTCTTGAAAAAGATGATGTGATAATTATGCCTGCTATCAATTTTATAGCAGTTTACAATATGGCAAGATTAATGAATGCTAAAATATTCTTAGCAGATGTTGATCCTTTGACGGGTCAGATGACCCCAGAAACACTAATAAAATGTATTAAGAATAATAGATTAAAAAAAATTAAGGCAATAGTTACAATGTATCTAGGGGGCTATCCTGAGAATATCATTGAATTTTATAATATTAAAAAAAAATTTAATTGTTATTTAATAGAAGATGCCTGTCATGCTTTAGGATCAAAGTATTTGTTTAATAGAAAATTTTTATCTGTTGGATCTTGCAATCATTCTGATATTTCGACATTTTCTTTGCACCCAGTTAAGACAATTACATCAGGAGAGGGTGGATTGGTAACAACTAACAACAAAACTTTTTATAATGAAATTCTTTCTCTAAGATCCCACGGCATCAATAAAGATAAGAACTTTCATTGGAAATATAACTTAAGTAAATCGGGTTTTAATTACAGACTCAGCGATATCAATTGTGCTCTTAGCTTAGGACAGTTAAAGAAAATAAATAAATTTATAAATTATAGAAAAAAAATATTTAAAATTTATAAAACCGAATTAAAAAAAAACATCAGTTCAATTAATATTCCTTCTTATGGTATAATTAAGCCATCATATCATCTTTTTTTGATATCAATAAATTTTAAAAAAATAAGATCTACGAAAGATAAACTTTTAAAATTTTTAAAAAAAAATAATATATTTTGTCAGTATCATTATATTCCGATTTATAAATTTAAATTATTTAGTAAAAAAATTAATTTAAATTTTTATAAGGGGGCTGAGTTTTATTACAGAAATTCTTTGAGCCTGCCAATATTTTATAACCTAGGTTTAAATTATCAAAAAAAAATATTGAATCGTATTAAAATTTTTTTAAACAGACGCTAAATATAATTCAATTAATGTTTTAATAGATAGCAATTATTTTGCTTTTTGGAGACGGGTTGTTTTTTTAAGTCTGCGATAAATAAGAAAACTGACTTTTAAATCTATATTTATTGATATATTTTATGTTTGAATACAATCGGCTACTATATTAAACCATGCACACTCTTAATGTTAATGAAAATATATAAAAATAAATCAATTTTAATCACTGGTGGAACAGGTTCTTTTGGCAAAAATTTTATTAATTATTTGTTAAAGAATAAGTTTCCATTTTCTAGAATAGTTATATTTAGCAGAGATGAATTTAAACAAGATCAGTTGCAAAAAGAATTAAATATAAAAAAACATGAAAATTTAAGATTTTTTTTAGGAGATGTAAGAGACAAAGATAGACTGTTATATGCTTTTAAAGATTTAGATTTTGTGATTCATGCAGCAGCATTAAAACAGGTCCCTGCTGCAGAATATAATCCGATAGAATTTATTAAAACTAATGTTTTAGGTGCTCAAAATATTATAGAAGCGTCATTGGAAAGAAATATTTCTAAAGTATTGGCCTTATCAACAGATAAAGCAGTTGCGCCAATAAATTTATATGGAGCGACCAAATTATGCTCTGATAAACTTTTTATTTCAGCTAATAATATTACTGGAAAAAGTAAAACTTTATTTTCAGTTGTTAGGTATGGAAATGTTCTAGGAAGCAGAGGATCCGTTTTGCCAGAGTTTTTGAAGATAAAATCTAAAGATAAAATTTTTAATATTACAGATGTAAATATGACAAGATTTAATATTTTGATGGAAGATGCCATTAATTTAGTAGTTCTTGCTTTAAATAAAGCTTTAGGTGGGGAAATTTTTGTTCCGAAATTAAAATCATTCAAAATAACTGACTTAGCAAAAGCCATTGATGGTAAATGCAAATTTAATATTACGGGGATCAGACCAGGCGAAAAACTACATGAAGAATTAATAACTATAGCCGATAGCTATAACTGTTTTGATTTTAAAGATTATTTTTTACTTATTCAAGAAAGTTTTCAAAAAAGATATGGTAAAAGAATTGTTAACAAAAGAATTAAGTTTCCTCACTCTTATAATTCTGAGAGTAATATTTTTTTAACAATTAAAGAAATAAGAGAAAATATATTTAAAGATTTTTCAAATCTATAATTTTAAATGATTTTTGCAATTATTCCTGCTAGAGGTGGAAGTCAAAGAATAAAAAAAAAAAATATAAAAATATTTTATTCAAAACCTATTTTATACTGGACTATAAAAGCCTTAAAGCAAAGTAAGTTATTTTCAAAAATAGTTTTGACTACCGACGATAATCAAATTAAGAAAATTGGAGAGCAATTGGGTGTTGATTATGTAATTTCAAGACCAGCTAACTTGGCTGATAATTACACTTCAACGAAAGTAGTTATAGAGCACGCTATTAAAGTTTTAAAGGCAAAGTTCAAAATTAAATATGTCTGCTGTGCTTATCCGTGTAATCCATTTTTGAATTTTTTAGATTTAAAAAAAAGTTTTGCAATTTTAAAAAAAAACAAAAGAAAGTTTGTATTTCCGGTTACGGAATACCCACATCCAATTCAGCGCGCATTTAAACTAGCTACAAAAAATAAGTTGATTTTTTTTAAAAAAAAACATTATCTAACAAGAACTCAAGACCTCGTCAAATCATATCATGATGCTGGTCAATTTTATTTGGGTACTGTTACAAATTGGTTAAGTAAGAAAAAATTGCACTTAAACTGTATCGGCTTACCCATACCTAAGTGGAGAGTAGTCGATATAGATAATTTACAGGACTGGAAAAGAGCTGAGTTATTATTTAAAGTTTTAAAAGTTAATGATAAAAATTAGTTATTCTATAGTAGGCTCCGGAAATATTATTGGTGATTATAAAAAACTGTAAATAAAAAGTTTATGATCGCTAATTTTTTTTCGAATATACATATAAGATATAAAATAAAAAAATATTTTAATTTATATTTTAATAGTAAAAATAATGAAGTTAAAAATGATATAATATTAGTAGAATTTAACAAATGGTCTTCTGTCGTTGTTGCAATAGCTTATGTGATAAAAATATTAAGAGAAAAGATAGATGCCAAAGTTTACGCTTATCCAGAAAATGAATTTACCAGTCTAATATATTCTAGAAATTTTTTTAATAATTTATTGTGGCATACAGGTAAATTATTTAGAATGAAGTCATTTGGAATCTACTTTGCATTTGGAACTAACAAATTTATAAATATAAATACAAGTACTATCGATCCTCAATTATTACTTAAATCTAAAAAGCAATTTTCGAAAATTTTAAAAAGCAAAATTGATAATTTTAAAATTCTTAATTTGCATTTAGAAAATGTCCATATCGGGGATTTAGTTTATGATTCATATTTAAAGATACATAGAAAAGCTACTATTGATGTTAATGATAAACATTTTTTAATTTTTCTTGAAAAATCAATTCTCTATTTTTATTACTGGTATAATTTTTTTAAAAAAAAAAGAGTTAAAGCTGTTGTTGTTTCTCAATCCGTCTACAATTCATCTATTCCAATAAGAATTGGCATGAAATTTAATTGCAAATGTATTGTAGGAGGTCCTTTTTGGGTCTTTTCATTATCTAAAAAAATGAAATTTTACCATAATCATTATTTATATTATAAAAAGTATTTCTCAAAACTCACTTACAAAGAAAAAATTAACGGGTTGCATATAGTAAAAAAAAAATTAAAAAAATATTTTAAAGGTGAAGTTTCACTGCCACATAAAGCAACTTATTTAGTCAAATCAACTTATAATAATAATAAAAATAACAAATTAATATTTAAGGAAAAAAATGATAATAAGATTAAAGTATTAATATGTTCGCATGCGTTTTCAGACGCGCCACATTCGAGAGGTTTTCATTTTTATTCAGATTATTACAAATGGCTGATGGCCGTTCTAGAGATTTCCAATGATACAAATTATGATTGGTATTTAAAACTTCATCCTCAAAATTCAGACTTTATAGATAATACACATAGCATTATTAAAAATTTAGTAAGCACAAAGTATAAAAAAATAAAATTAATAGATTCACAAGTATCTCACCATGATATTATTAGGCTTGGTATAAATTTTGTTTTAACTTGTAATGGATCCGTATCTGCAGAATATCCTTACTTTAATATAGCCTCCATAAATGCATCTTTATCAAATCCTCACTTAAATTTTTCATTTTCGATCTCACCTAAGAATAAGAAATATTATGAACACACTCTTAATAATTTAGATAAATTTAAATCAAAAGTTAAAATCAAAAAAAATGAAATATTGGTATATTACCTAATGAATGATTTTTATTATTCTCCAAGTTGGCTGATGGATGATTGGTCAAAAGTTATAAATTATTTTACTAATAGAAATGATATTTATAAGGAGGCATTTTATAATTATTGGCTTAGAAATTTTTCAGAAATTAATCATAATAAAATAACTCAAACATTAAGAAATTTTATCAAAAGTGGAGATTATATAATAAACTTTAAACACTCAAATATTTCTTTTTTAGAACACATAAAAAAATTTAATTAATTTTTACTGATACTTAAAAAATTATCAATAATTCTTCTTAATTTAGGTGTGATTTTTTTAAATATTTTATTATAAAGGTCAGCTGCTTCAAATATAAAACCCCAACCAATCAAAACTGCTAATTTTTTTTTTGTGTCATTAGTTTTTAAAATATATATACAATCCATTTGTCTTAGAGGAGATCTACTAATAGGGCAATTATAGTTCCCAGATAAAAAAGCGTTAAATGAATTTCCGGAATTATCGTAAGCTGGGTAAGCTGCTTTTAACTGATAATTAGCTTTTGATAGAATTTTATGAATAGTTGTAAATGTATCTCCATATAGAGATGAATTTATATTTGTTTCCAATTCTATTAGTAAGGGTTTGCAGCATTTTAGAATAGATTCAATAACTTGTATTTCCAATCCCTCAACATCTATTTTAACAATATCAGGTTTTGGCAATGAGAATTTTTTCAAAAAATCATTGAAAGTATAAACTTTAATACTTAATTTATTTGTTGAAAAATAATTCATATCAATCATTATTTTTTTATTTTTGGCAATTTTATGAACATTAACAAGTGTTGAGCCAGTAGGTCTTTTTGATAAATATAATTCTTTAGTTTGCGTCTTTCTTCCTATAGCAACTCTATAAGAAAATACTTCTTTTTTATTTTTAAGTTTATTTTTTAAATTATTTACTGACCATTCCAAACTTTTATGGGGATCAATCATTACAATTTTTGCAGCGCCATCAAAATTTAGAATAGTTTTTAGGTATCTATTACCGGCCCCAATGTCTACGATTGCTAATTTATGACTGCCCAAAAGCTCTTTTATTAGATTTGCAATTTTTTTTGCATTTAATATAAATTTAAAATCTAAAATTTTATTACTAATTTTATTTGTATAATTTTTAAGTTTCATTCTATTAATATTGTTATACTTATAGTATATTAATTATGTTATCAGTAAAAAATGAACCTTATCTATAAATTTAAAAAGCTTATTAATAATAGAATTTTAAGAACCCCAGGCGTTACTTTTCTAAAAAAAACTTCTAGTTTAAAAAAAAAAAAACAACATATCAATTTTTGGATTAATAGAGCTAAAAGCAATGAAAATTTTAATAATTTTTTTTTTCAATCTGCTGAATTAGACAAGGCAAGCACTATTAGATTTTCATCTAATAAGAATTTTTTAGTAGGAGAAGAAATTTTTTCTAGCTTGGCCAATAATGGATTAATAATAATAGAAAATGCACTACCTTCATGTGAAGTAGAAAAAATTATTTCTTATTTAAATGATTTAAAAAATATAAAAAAAAAATTCAATTGGTTAGCAAATATCTCATCTTCAACTAGAAATAATGAGACTCTATTGAATTTGGGGATCCCAGATATAAAAAATTTTCCGATTTTAAAAAATTATAGCGATCAATTTACAAAAAAAATTTATGGTAAAATTGTATTACCAAGTGTTCAGTTTCATCACTTAAAATTATTAAATTATATTGAGAAGGATAAAATTAGAGGAGAAACATATTTGCATTCAGATAGATTTTTACCACATTTTAAAATTTTTTATACCCCATTTAATATAGGGGTAGGGGATGCTCCCTTAAAGTTTTGCTTAGGAAGTCATAAGATTAATGAAAAATATTTAGCTTTTTTTGAGAATGCAGTACATTTTGATGAAACAGATATTGACTGTAAAAAAATTATGGAAAATAAAAAAATTGAAATAGTTACAACGCTTCCAAATACTTTATATTTGTGTTTTACTAATGGTATCCATAGTAGAAGTTCATTTTTAAATCCAAATTCTGAGAGATATATGGTTTTTCTTCAGTATGTAGAAGGTTTTAATAAATTAGACTATTTATTAAATTGATAATTTAGGGATATTTATATTTAATTTAAAATTAATGTCTTATTACAGCTTAACTTCTTTTTTAAAAATATTATCATCAAACCAAAAAAAAATTTTTATTATAATTTTTTTTATGTCGTTTACGTCTTCTGTAATGGACGTTATAGGCATTGGATTGATAGTTCCATTAGTAACATTAATTTTGGATATAGACCTTTTTTTAAATGTACTAAAAAAGTATAGCCTTATCATAAATGTTAATATTTTTAATTTAAAAACAGATCTTATTGTAAGCTATTTTCTAATACTTATTGGATTTTTTTTTTTTTTTAGATTTTGCTTACACTTATTAATTGGATATTATAGGACTAAATTATTTTGGTTTTTTGGAGCATCTATTTCTTCATCTTTAGTTTCAAACTATTTAAGCCAAAAAAAAAGTTTTTTTAATCAGATTAATTCTAATACAGTCATTAGAAATACAATTGAACTTCCAGCTGTAAGTGTCCAAATTTATTTATCAAATTTTTATAATTTAATTTTTGAGTCAATAGTTATATTTTTAATTTTTTCTTCATTCTTGTTTATAAATATGAAGTTAACACTCTTATTATTACTGGTTGTATCTTTATTCATTTTTTTATTTAATATTTATTATAAAAAAAGAATAAGAATCTTAGGACTAAGAATAGTAGAATATTCTGCTGAAAGAGTAAAAAATTTTAGAGAAGCTCTACTTGGTTATCGGGAAATAAAACTTGCGAACAAAGTTGATTTTTTTAAAAGAAGCATTAATCAATATAATTATCGTATGGCAGATATTGCAACTGAATTAACTTTTAAAGAGGTGCTAAGTAGATATTTTTTTGAATTATTGTTAGTTTTTTTATTTCTAACCTCAATGTATATTTTTTATTTAAGGGGGCTAAATGCTAATGAGCTACTTCCTATTATATCTTTTTTTTCTTTAGCAATTTTAAGAATGTTACCTGCTATAAATAAAATACTAAGTGCAATACAAAGATTACAACAAACATCGCCAGCAATTGAAATTTTAAAAAAAGAGTATGATAGATTCGAATATTCAAAAATAAAATCTGACAAAATTTTACCTTTTAAAAAAAAAATTAATATTAAAAATTTATCTTTTAAATATAGCAATGAATCAAACTTTATTTTTAAAAACTTAAATATTGAAATAAAAAAAAATTCAATTTTTGCCATCCTTGGTAAAAGTGGCGTTGGAAAAACAACATTTCTAAATATTTTGTGTGGATTTGAACGGCAAACTGGAGGAAAAATCTTAATTGATAATATCAGCATTTACGAAAATTTAGAATATTGGCAATCATTATTAGGCTACGTGCCCCAGGATATATTTATTAAAGACAGTGATATAATATCCAATATATGTTTAGGCTTAAATAAAAATGAAATAAATTATAAAAATCTTGATGATGCAATTAAAATATCTCGTTTAAAGAATTTAGTCGCTTTAAATAAAAAAGAAAAAATTAGACTTACTGGAGAGGCAGGAAAAATGTTGTCTGGTGGTCAGGCTCAAAGAATAGCAATTGCTCGCGCACTATATTTAAAGCCTAAAATTTTAATTTTAGACGAACCAACAAAGTCATTAGATCTATATACAGAGGATCAGATATTTAAAGATTTGATAAAAATGAAAAAGTTTCTAACTATAATTATTGTTTCTCATAATTTGCGAGTTAAAAATATCGCTGATAAATTCGTACAATTTTAATCAATTGAATAAAAAAGTATTAATTATAGGAACTGAACAGCAAGAAGAAGTATGTTGTCTTGTTCAATATTTATTGAGTAAAAAATATACTGTTTGTATCTTGGACGATGGTATAACTAAAATTTTATTAAAAAAGAATAATTTAAAAAAAATTTGCAGTAGAGAAGTTAATAATACTAAATTTACTTATATATTTGATTTTATTAAAAAAAAAAAATTTCAACAAATATATTATTTTCCAAAAAAATTTAATAATAAAAAAGAAAATAAACATCAAGAAAATATATTAACAAATAATTTAATAACTTTAGCAAATGTACTTGAAACTATAAGAATTTTAAATAAACAAATAAAATTTGTGAATATTTTTTATTCAATTAGAAAAGATTATAAATCTTCAAACAAAAAAATATCAGTTTTAGAAAGTTACATGTCCTATGAGTTAATTGAAAATTATAAAGAAGTATTTAAATTAAATATAGTTAATTTAAAAATTTCTCATATCATAAAAATATAAAATTCTTTATGACAACAACTAAGAAAAAAATTTTAATTACAGGTGCAGCTGGCTTTATTGGTTTTAGTTTGGCAAATTATTTTTTAAAAAAAAATTACAATGTTTATGGAATAGATAATTTTGATCAATATTATTCCGTGAAATTAAAAAAAATAAGGTTACAAAGACTAAAAAAATTTTCTAAATTTAAATTTATTAAATTGGACCTGAATGATAATAAAAATTTAAAATTATTTTTAAAAAAAAAAAAATTTAATTACGTTTATCATATGGCAGCACAAGCTGGAGTAAGACACTCACTTGAAAATCCATTAAAATATATAAACACAAACGTTCTAGCTTTTTTTAATTTATTAAATCTTCTAAAAAAAAAAGTTATTGATCATATTTATTATGCCTCCTCTAGTTCAGTTTATGGTGATAGTAATAATTTTCCAATCAAAGAAAATGAATTTTTAAACCCTAAAAATATTTATGGTTTATCAAAAAAATTAAATGAAAAAATTGCCGAATTCTTTAATAGAGTTTACGATTATAATATTACAGGACTAAGATTTTTCACAGTATATGGTGAGTGGGGAAGACCAGATATGTTTATAATGAAGTTATTAAAAGCTAATGAAAATAAATTATTTTTTAATTTAAATAATAAGGGAAATCATTTTAGAGACTTTACCTACATAAATGATGTTTTAAAAATTATAGATAAGTTAACTAAAATTAATCAAAAAGGTCACAACATATATAATATTTGCTCTAACAGCCCCATAAATTTAAAATATTTAATAGCATTTAAGAATTTATTTAAAAATTTAAAGCTTGTTTATAGACCGAAAATTAATATCGAAGTTTTAAAAACACACGGTGATAATGCTCTTATTAAAAAGACAACTAATTATAAAAAATTTACACCTATAAATATTGGGTTTTTAAATACGTTTAATTGGTATAAAAAAAATAATATTAATAAGATCAGTTAATTAATTCATCATTTTTAATAAAAAATTCCCCAATTTTTTTTTATTTAAATTACCTTTTTTAATTAAATAAATTTTATTTTTAATAGTATAAAATTTTTTAAGATTATTTAACATTACATTTGCCAAATCATATTCATTATTTGATTGAAAGAAATAAATATTTTTATTTTTAATTTCTTTATTTACTTCTATATTTGATAGAATTAAAGGGACACCGTAAGCTATCGATTCGTATGAAGAAAATCCACCCGGACCACCTTCATACAAGGTTGGTTGTATTAATGCAGTGCATTTTCTCAATAAGCTTAATTGAGATATTTTGGAAATTTCACCAAGAATTACAATTTTATTTTCTTTAATTAGTTGAAAATATTTTTTTTTAAGATCATTAAAATAGTTAGGAAATCTTCTATCGTAAGTACTTCCAGTGCAAATCAATGAAAAATTATCATTATATTTTAAAAAAATTTCAAACGCTTTAAAAGCAAGTTCATGATTCTTATGTTTCCAAAATTGATTTGAGATTAAAAAAAAACTATTTTTTATTTTATATTTTTTTATTACATTTATATTTTCAAAAAGAAATTTTTTTTCTGGATAAGGACAAAATGGTAAAGCATAAATTTTGGCATTAAAATTCTTATATCGCATATAAATCATTTTTTTTGTATGATTTGAATTCACTATAATTTTTTCAAATGAGTTTAAGATATCTAGAAAAATTTTATTTCTAAATTTTTTATCACCCTTTGTAAAATTTTTAGGATAAGATATATGTTGTAAATCGTATATATAGCCAATACCTTTACTACCAAATTCATTTTTCTTTTGTAACGGAAGAATTTTATCAAAATTTAATTTATTAATTTTTTTTTCTTCATTATAAAAAATTATATTATTATTTTTTTCGAAAAAAAATTCTTTTAAATTTTTTTTTGATTCATTAAATTTAGAAAAGTTTTTTTTTAATGAAATTAATTTGATTGCATTATAAATAAATTTTTTAATTTTATATAAAAAATTTTCATGATAAATTAATAATTTTATTGTATTTTTATTATTTGAATTATTAGCATATATTAACGCCCCAAATAGATATTTAGTTAGCGTTAACATCCCTTGCGACGGAATTCTCTCAGAATAAATAATTATTTTTTTTTTCAATTATTTAATTAAATTTCTTTGTCTAATAAACTTTACTGGCTGGCCAGCATAAAGACCATTTTTTTTTAAATCTTTATTGACAAAAGATAAAGCGCCAACAGCACATCCATCATTAAGTATACATTTACCAACTATTACTGAATTTGACCCTATTATGACGTCGTTACATATAGTGACCGTTCCCTTAATTCTTTTAGATTTATTAATTTTGTAAATTTTCAAATAATCATCAGATAAAGAATATATTTTACAACCCTGGGCAATATTTACATTATTTTTAATTAAAATTGTGCCTGTACAACCGAAATATGTTTGTCCTCCAATGTGGACATTTGAACCTATAATAATTTTCCCATTTTTCGCAGAAATAATAGAATAATCATCAATTCTAACATTATTACCTAAATAAATGTTATTCGCACCAATAATTGTTACATTAGTTGATATAAGAACTTTTTTTCCTATTCTACCAAAATTAATTTTAGATAATTCTTTTTTGTTCAGTATTTCATCATTCATTTTTTTTAAAAAAATTAATAATTTGAGTAGATATATATTTAATTTCATTACTTTTTAGTGATGGAAAACTAGGTAATGAAATACCCGAATTAGAAATTAAATCTGAATTATTAAGTTTTTTTTTAATATTATACATTTTCAATTTATGCATAGGTATAAAAACTGGTCTTGTTTCAATTGATTTACTTTTTAAAAAATTAATTAATTTATTCCTTTCAATAAAATTTTTACATAAAATATTTATTAACCAAAAAGTGTGAAAAGTATTGTTATTTTGTTCATGAAATTTTATTGGATACTTACTTAAAAATTTTTTATACTTTTTAAAAATATTAATTTTTTTTTTTATTATAGAATTTAATTTACTTAATTGAGCAAGACCTATAGAAGCGCATATATTAGTCATTCTATAGTTATATCCAATTATATCATGATCATAATATTTTTTACTATTTAGATTTAACCCTTGAGATTTTAATTTAAGTATTTTTTTATAAATTCTTTTGCTTTTACAAACTACCATTCCACCTTCTCCTGTAGTTATAGTTTTATTTCCATAAAAGCTAAAAGAAGCTGTATCACCAAACGAACCAACAAATTTATTATGGTATTTTGATCCTAATGCTTCAGCGCAATCCTCCACGACTTTAATTCTTTTTTTTCTGGCTAATCTAATAATAGGATTTATATCGCAAGGTTGGCCATACAAATGCACTAAAACTATCGCTTTTGTTTTTTTTGTAATATTTTTTTTTATAGATTCTATAGATATTTGCCAGTCATTTAAATTTACATCAACTAAAACCACTTTAGCTCCAGTATAGGAAATAGCATTAGCTGTTGCAACATAGGTTAATGAGGGAACAATTACCTCATCCCCTTTTTTGATACCAAGAGCCATAACAGCCAAATGCAAAGCAGCAGTTCCATTATTAACAGTCAGTGAGTACTTATAATTAAATAATTTTTTAAATTTATTTTCAAATTTTTCTACAAACTCGCCTTTAGAAGAGATCCATTTAGTTTTTAAACATTTATATACATTTTTCTTTTCTAAAAAATTAAGATAAGGTTTATAAAGAGGAATTTGATATTTAAACATATTATAGCTAAAGTATTTGTACATATTTTTACAATTAATTTAACTTTTTAATTATTTAAATTATTAATTTATGCTTCATTATCAATGTAAATCGCCAATTTTATTTCATCTTTTTAATAGATTAGATGTTTCTAAAAGAGTTTTACAGATGATTAAGAAAGTAAGACCGAATAAATTATATTTATCTATAGATGGACCAAGAAATAAAGAAGATTTTGTAAAAATTTTTTTAATAAAAAAATTCTTAAAAAAACAAATTAATTGGAATTGTAAAGTAATTAGACTTTATAATAAAATAAATTTAGGTCCAAAATTTGCATTATTAAAATCTATAAATTATTTTTTTTCAAAAGAAGAGGGCGGGATAATACTCGAACATGATTGTTTGCCATCAATTTCTTTTTTTAGATATTGTGATGAGCTTTTGGAATATTATAAAAATGATTTTAGAATTAAACTAATTTCTGGTAATTTTTTTTATAACAAAAAAAGTAATTATAGTTATTATTTTTCTAGATCGCCTAGCGGACATGGTTTTGCAACATGGAAAAGAACATGGAAAGAATATGATGTAAAAATGAGATCATTTAAAAAATTTTTTTCTTTTTTTTGGTTATTATTATTCTTCAAATTTAATATAGTCAAAGCACATCATTTTTATAAAAATTTTAACTTAACTAAAAAAAATAAAATTAACACTTGGGATTATCAGTTAGTTTACTCAATTTGGAAAAATAATGGTTATATAATTAAGCCATACATTAATTTAAGCAAACATATTGGCTGGGGTAAAGAATCTTATAACGGAGAAGAAACTGATTTTTTGCCTGAGATTAAAACGTATGAGATGAAGTTTCCAATTAAACATCCAGCTAGTTTTTTTGTTGATAAAGATGCTGATAATTATGATTATAAAAGATTAAGAAAGCTTTTTTTTTTTAGTTACATAATAAATAAAATAAATAGTAGATTTTTTAAAAGATAATAATAAATATAAATTATCGTATTATTTTTTTTATTAAAGTTAAACATGTATAAAACGTTTTAAAATTAAGTCTTTTTAAACTTTAAAATTTTTTTAGTATTTTTATTTAAAAAAAAATTATTTTATTAGCTCATATCCCTTACGGCTTAGTTTTGTAATTGGTGGAAAAATTTTTTTAAGAGCCATAAACTAAAGTAATACATTTAGGAGATTCTCATAAATTGATTTATAAATAAAATAATTAGTTTTAAATATACTTAATAAGAACTATTTTTATAATTAATAATTTTGATTTTTTTATAGTATAACTTTATAGAACTCACTTTTATAATTTTTTTTGTCAATCCTTGTATATATATTTTTTAGAATTTTATTTTATTTAGTGATTTAGCAAAAATTTTAAATATATATTATATATATCTGTTATAAATGATAATTAGCATTAATTTTTATAAGTATTGTTAACTATTGTTAAATTTTTATTAAACTTTATTATTTTAATTAAATTTTTTTTTATGAAACAAATAATTTTTTTTTTAAAAATAAGCTTAGATGCATTTCGTGATACCATAAAAATTATTAAATATTTTAAGTTAATAAAACTAAACGGTTATAGTGTAGTTTTTAAGATTTTTTACATACGTTTTTTTCTTTCTTTTAGTTCTTTGAGAAATCTCAGAAAAGTGAAATTCTATAAAGAAGATAAAGATTGTAATTTTCTGAAAGAAAAAAGTTTTGATATATACCGATCGGTTGAAGATTTGGATAAATTTGGATTTACAAAAATATTTGAGATTAAAGATAGCATTGTAACTGAAATAAAAAAATATGTATTTGAATGTAAAAACATTGATGTGAAAAATAAAATTATTCAAAAAGAAATTTTAGTAAAAAACAGCAATGAGGAGTTAAATGAATATTTTGAAAGACTAAAAAAAATTAATGTCAGCAGATTCACAGGAACTTTAAATTTAAATCAAGAGTCAGTTTTAAAAAATATTTTAATTTCAAACTCTATTATTGATTTTGCAAAATCATATTTAAATTCTAATAATTTTTCAATTAATGCTACATTTTTTGTCTCGAATCCTTTGAAAATTTCTGAAGAAGAAAAATATAAAAATGCCCAATATTTTCATTGGGATAATGATTTTAGAAAATTTTTTAAACTTTATATTTATTTGACTGATGTTGATAAAGACTCAGGGCCTCATATTTATATACCGGCATCTCATAAGAAAAAATTACCAGAATTTAAATTATGTAGATTATATTCAGATGAAAAGATTTATAAAAGTTATCCAGATCCAAAAATCTTTACCGGTAAATCAGGATCATTGTTTTTCGTGGACAGTTATGGTCTTCATAAAGGAGAAACGCCTAAATCTAAATCAAGACTGATGTTAAATGTACATTATGGGATTGGAAAAATTTTATATAGTCCAGATGATCTTTATATTGAGACTTAGTTTTTTTATTTGAATCCGCCAAAACTGGAAGGTAAATTTTTTTTTAAGTACCATAAAAACTGAGCGACCAATATATTAGAAGAATTATTGCCGTTATCAATTTGTATAAGCTTAAATTTTTTATCGTTATTTATAAATTTACATGCGTCTGATAGATGAGAATTTGTACAAATTACGCTACTAGTTTTTGCGAGTAAAAGCATATCCACAACATGTTCCACCCCAAGGTTAAATCTATGATTTTTTCTATATTCTTGTTCAAAAATATTATGTTTTGAAGTTCTAAATGAATTTGTGAAACATATTTTATCTCTGAATATTCTATTAAGTTTAAACAAATATTCATTTTCTTCTGTCACAAGAAATATTTTATTATAATTATATTTCTTGACTTGATATTTTACTGCCGTAATAATTTGTTCTAATGTTGCTGGAAATGGATGTCTTTCTTGAGTTTTCATGTCAGTCCCTCTGAAATGGACTCCAAGTACTTTATTTCCATAGAAATTTTTTTCTTCAAATTTTTTTACTAAATTTAATATAAATTTTTTAATCTTTATATGATTTTTATAAATATCATAATGCGCTTTACTTAAATTTTTAAAGCTATCAAATTCCTTTTTTTTTTTAGTCTTGCCATCAGCTATAATGACAAATTTACTTTTGTAAATGTCTTCTAGCTTCCATCTATTTATAGGGTAAAAAAAATACTCCCACGAATTAAATGTATTTTTAATTTTGTTAATTTCATTATATTTTGTTGGAAAATTTTTCATATCTATTATAGGTATGCATCCCAAATCATTAGCTATCTTTAAATGATGTATTACATAATTTAGATTAGAAAAAATTCCTCCACCTTTATATCTTTGTATTACATAGAAAATTTTTTTTTTATTTAATTTTCCAAAGCTTTTAAGATAATAAGTTAAATCATTTCTATCAATTAAAGATTTAAAAGAAATTCCTGTCTTGATATTAGATCTGCTATTATAAATAAAATTTCTAATTTTATTTTTTAAAAAATTAATCATCATAAATATTTATTTATGACATTTAAATATTTGTCACAGTTTATTTTATAATTAAATCTACTTAAGTTTTTAAATCCAATTTGAATTTTTTCTAGAGTTTTACTTTTATTAAAATTATTAACTAATTTAGCAAGTTTCTTAAAATTACCAACAGGAAAAAGGTCTCCTGCCTTTCCATTTAAAAGAATTTCTTTGGGTCCTGTAGGACAATTTGAGGAAATGATGTATTTTTTTAGAAATTGAGATTCAATTAAAACATTAGGAAGTCCCTCGAATTTAGATGTTAAAACAAATATGTTTGCAAGTTTTATGTAAGGGTAGGGGTTTGGACAATACCCAAATAATTTTACACTGTCATTTATTTTGTTATTTTCAATAAAAATTTTTAACTTATTATATTCTATTCCTTTACCAATTATAACTAATTTAGGATTTAATCTTTTATTAATAAACTTAAAAGCTCTTAATAAAGTAATATGATCTTTTTGATCAGTTAATCTACCTACAGAAATTATATTTAGACTTTTTTTAGTAAAAAAATTAAATGATACTTTTTTTTTTGCTTTTTTTTTTATGAAAAAATCATTAAATGGATTATAGATAAAAATTGTATTTATCCCAAACTTTTTTTTAAATTCATTTTTAAAACTTTTTGAATTAACAATTATTGTATCTGCTTTTTTTAGTAAAAATTTAAAGATTTTTTGTTTAATAATATTTTGTGACCAACCCGACGGTGATGAATTTGATCTAGAAATTATTTTTATAAAAAAAATTTTAGAAATTAGAACTGCAAAAATATTAGCCTGAAATGAAAATATTACTACTTGACGTTTATTTATAATAATTTGTTTTATTAAATATATTAGGCAAATAATATACTTTATATACCTCCCTTTTTTAAGCAAAAAATTAAATTTTGGACCAATAAAATTTATATTTTTATTAAAAAAATTTGTTTTGTCGTAACTTGTGCTAATGATTTGTAAAGTATTTAGCTTTTGATATAAAAAATTTGCTAGTATATACAAGTTTTTTTCTACACCACCGTCTTCAATCGATGGTATAAATATTAACAATTTTTTTTTCATAGATAATTTGCTGGCAGTCATGCGCATTTATATATTTTAATGTGTAAATTAATTAAATAAATAATTTTTATGAGTATAACAGTTTATTATTGGGCACCATTAATTAGCAAAATTGCAACTGCTAAAGCAGTTATTAATTCTGCAATTAGTTTAAGTTTATACTCTAAAGTTTATAAATGTATAATAATAAACTCAATTGGAGAATTTAGTTTTTATAAAAATTATTTAAAAAAATATAAAATTAAATCAAAAACTTTTTTTAAAATTAATTTCTATTCTATTTTTCCAAAATATGGTTATTTTTCTAGTAGAATTTCTTTTATAATAATTTTTATTCTTTCTTTTATTAAGTTAAGAAATTTATTATTAAAAAAAAAACCTGACTATTTAATTGTTCATCTAATAACATCACTTCCTTTGTTTTTAAATTTAATTTATAATTTTAATACAAAATTTATTCTCAGAATTTCCGGTTTACCAAAATTAAACTTTTTTCGAAAATTTTTTTGGAAGATAGCAGTTAAAAAAGTTTATCATGTAACTTGTCCCACGGAACAAACAAAAATATTTTTAATTAAGAATAAAATAGTCAATGCAAATCAAGTCTCAGTCTTAAAAGATCCAATTATTAATGAAAACAACAAAAATAGAAATGAGAAAAATATAAATTATTACAAAAAAAAATATAAAAATTTTATTTTTTGTGCCGGAAGATTAACTAAGCAAAAAAATTTTTCATTAATTATTAAATCATTTTACTATGTTTCATTAAAAATAAAAAATTTGAATCTTGTGATTGCTGGAGATGGTGAGGAAAGGAAAAATCTTATCAAATTAATACGGTCATTAAATTTAGAAAAAAGAGTTTTTCTAATTGGATATCAAAAAAATATTAATGACTTTTTTTATAGTTGCAAAATATTCTGTCTTCCCTCCTTGTGGGAAGATCCTGGTTTCGTGCTAATAGAAGCTGCTTTTTGTAATGCAAATATAGTCTCCTCAGATTGCCCAAATGGGCCAAGAGATTTTTTTAAAAATTTAAACTATAAATATAAATTTCATTCTCAAAACTTTCGACAATTGAAGAAAATATTATTAAAAATTATTTATAATAATTATAAAATATCTAAAAAAGATAAAAAAATATTATTTACAAGATCTAAAGAATATAATTTGTATCAACATTATAAACAATTGGAGAGTTTAATCAAATAATGTTTAATTTATTAGTAGATTAAGATAATTTATTAAAACTCCAGTAAATATGATTTCAATAAAAAAAATATTAAAAATAGAAAAACTAAATTATATTTTCAGAAATATTAAAAATATTAAAAATATAAATGTTTTAGAGTTTGGGGTAAAAGAAGGTTATTCAACTTTGATGTTTTTGAAAGTAGTTGATAAAAATAAGGGTAGCTTACTGTCAGTTGATATTAATAAAAGTTTAAATACATTTAATTCTAAAAGATGGAAATTTATACAAACAAGAGATGATAATTTCTTTATTATAAAAAAATATATTAAAAAAAGTTTAGATGTAATTTATATAGATAGTTATCACGAGCCAAATCATATAAAGAAAATATTTTATTATTACTATAAATATCTAAAGCCAGGAGGTTTCATTTTTCTTGATGATATTTCTTGGTTGCCATATGTTAAAACGAGTTATTTAAAAAATAACTTTAGCGAAATCATCAACAGAGATACTTTTGATAAACTTTTAGAAATATATAACGAAAATCAATCTAATTTAAGGCTAGAGTTTAATTTTGATTCTACAGGTACTGCTAAATTTACAAAATTAAACAATAAAGAACTAAATGAACCTAAAATGATTTATAATAGTTATTTTGGAATTAAAAACACTATAAGAAAAATCTTCAAAATTAAGCCAAAAAAATAATTTTATATTTCAATTTCAGGCTAAAAAAATAAATTTGATATTTATAAAAAAAATTAAATTATTAAAGGTTTTAAGAAACAAAAGAATTATAAATTATAAGTTAGCAACTAAAGGTAAACATTATATATAAATATTTTGGGAGTAAACGAAAGTATTTGCTTGTTTTTCTTTATTTTCAAAAATTAACAGTATATAACAAAAAAACTTCGCGGGGTGGAGCAGTCTGGTAGCTCGTCAGGCTCATAACCTGAAGGTCCTTGGTTCAAATCCAAGCCCCGCAACCAATTAATAAGTTAATTTTTAATAAACTAAATGATTTGTGTATTTAAAAAAGATTATGATTTTTTAAAAAAATCAATTTGATAATAAATTTTAAGGATAATAAATAAAAGATAATGAGTTTAGTAAGTATTATCATTCCAGTTTATAATATTACTTATTTTAGAGAAGCCTTTAATTCCGCCTACAATCAAAGTTATAGTGAAAAAGAGATTATTATTATCTATGATAATAATAAAAAAAAGGATTTTGAGAAAATTTGTAGAGCTACATATAAAAAAAAAAATGTTAAATTAATAAATAATAACAAAAACTTAGGAGCTGGAGTCGCTAGAAATATTGGTATTAAATATTCTAAAGGTACATTTTTAGCTTTTTTGGATAGCGACGATAGATGGGTTAAAAATAAATTAAAAATACAAATAAAATTTATGAAAGAACGTAAATTAAATTTCACCCATACCTCATATAATATTATTGATAAAAAAAATATAATAATAGGAAATCATATAGTAAAGAAAATATTAACATATAATAATTTATTAAATTCCTGCGATATTGGGTTGTCTACAGTTGTTGTAAAAAAAAAAATTATTCCTAGTAATAGCTTTCCAAACCTAAGAACTAAAGAGGATTATGTGGTTTGGTTAAAGTTAGCCAAAAAAAATAAAATTTGTGGCATTCAAAAAATCCTATCTTCCTGGAGAAGAAGCCAAAATTCTCTGTCTAGTTCTTTTTTCCAAAAATTATTAGATGGTTTTAGAGTTTATTACAAATATGAAAATTTAAATCTTGTTATATCAATTTTTAGAGTAATTATTTTATCTAATTTTTATTTACTTAAAAGAATAAAACAAAAAAGCATCTAAGATAATATGCAAAATATTGAAATTTTAACGATTGTTCTTCTTTTAATTTTTTTTTTTATTTTTAACAAATTATGTATAAATTACAAAATTTTTTTAAATGATATATCAATCTCAAAACATAAAAGTTTTGTATCTAAAAATAATAAAGTTTTAATTACAGGTGGCTTCTTTCTAATATTTGGGAATATTATTTTTCAAAAACAATTTTTTTTAAGTATAGATAATTTATTTTATATTTTTATGTTTTGTATTGGTCTATTTGCTGACACATACAAAAAATTCCTTCCATCATTTCGTATCTTTCTTCAAATTTTAGTAGTTTTTTTTTTTATAAAAATATTTGATTTATTGATTAAAGATGTGAGAATTTATTTTATTAATTCTATTTTATCAAAAGATTTTATTTCTACAATTTTTACAATTTTTTGTATAGTTGTTTTAATTAATGGATCAAATTTTATTGATGGTGTTAATTTATCAACGATTAGTTATTATTTATTAGTTTTAATAATAATATTTACATTATCAAAAAGTAATTATTTTGTTGCTGACCTGTATTTTATAAAAATTCAGATTTTTTTATTATTTATTCTTCTTTTTTTTAATTTTAGAAATTATGTTTATCTTGGCGATGGAGGGGTATATCTTCTCTCTTTTGTTGTATCGGTAGTAGTAATTAATTTTATAAATAATAACGTCGTTATATCCCCTTATTTTGGAGTTTTACTGTTATGGTATCCGTGCTTTGAAAATCTTTTTTCTATAATCAGAAGATTAATGCTTAATAAAAATACTTATAGTGCAGATAATCATCATTTGCATCATCTAATATATTTATTTTTTTTAAAAAAAAAAATTTCATATTCAAACAATCTTACTGGGATTATTATAGTCTTTTTTAATTTTATTATATTAACATTAGGTTATAATTTTTTTAATCAGACTAAGTATTTAGTAATTTTAATTTTTTTTTCAACTTCTATTTATTGTTTCTCCTATCTTTATTTGAAAAGATTATTATTAAATAAATAGTTTAAATTAACTTATTTAATCTTTCACAGATCATTTTGATTTGCTTTTTTTTTATATTTATTCCTGAAGGAAGATAAAACCCATACTTACTTAAGTATTCAGAATTTGGATATTTTTTATTGAATTTTAATTTTAGTTTTTTAGTTATAATTTGTTTATTCATTGGCCAAAAAAATGATCTCGTTTCTATACCAAATTTTTTTAGTTTTTTTTGAATTTTTTGTGCTAAAATTTTTTTATTCTTTATTAATATTCCAACAACCCAATAAACATTTTGGATATTGTCTAATCTAGGTTTTTGTATGTAAATATTTTTATTATTTTTTAAGTATCTATAATATGTTTTGCCGACAGAAATTTTTTTTCTAATTATAGATTTTATTCTCTTTATCTGGTTTAGTCCCAGGGCTGCTTGGATGTTTGTGAATCTATAGTTCCAGCCTATTTCGCTATGATTATATCGATTGATTTTACCAAAACATAAGTTTCTTAGACTTTTTATTTTATTATCTAATTGCAAAGAGTTAGTTAGTATTGCTCCTCCTTCTCCAGTTGTAATGTGCTTGTTAGCATAAAAACTAAAAGTGCTAACATGGCCATAAAAACCACATGGTTTATTTTTAATTTGGTGCCCAATCATCTCAGCAGCATCCTCAATCAGAAAGATTTTATTTTTTTTACAAATTTTTAATAATCTTTTGGTGTTCAGCGGATAACCATAAATATGAACAGCCATAATTGCCTTAGTATTCTTAGTTATAGATTTTTCAACTTCATCGATTTTCATATTCCAAGAATTTATGTCACAGTCTATTAGTACAGGCTTAAGATTTTGTTTTATTACGGCTAATAAATTTGAAATAATTGTAAAGTTTGGCATAATTATTTCGTCGTTTTTTTTTAAGTCTAAAGCTTTAATGGCTATTTCTAATGCGGCCGTACCACTAGAAACAAGTGAGCAATATTTTTTTTTAATTAGTTTTTTTAAACTATTTTCAAATAAATTAATTTGATGACCTGAGGAAGATACCCATCCACTTTTAACCGCTTTATAAACGGCAATTGCATCTGATTTTGATATAAAGGGCTGATTTACTGGTATCACTTTAATTTTATAGATTTTTCTTTTATAGGTAAGAAAAGTTTTTTATCAATTTTTTTAAAATATGGTCCTTGTTTTAATTCAATCATTTCTAAAGGAGCTAAAACCTTAAATCCATGACCCTGGTCTAATAATATAAGAATTTGATTTTTTGATATAATTTTACTAAAAATATATTTTTTATTAGACAAATAAAAATCAACTCTTAGCCTTCCTTTTGTGATCAATAAAACTTCTGAAGTAATATTAATATTTTTTCTAATTCTTTTAAAATGTATATGAGGATTTATTATATGATTCCTTTTATATTTCATAAAAGCAACCTGATGAGCAAGAGAGGGAGGAGTATAAAATTTTAAACCATTATTTTTTGTATTAATAGAAATTAAATAGGCAAGAATTTTTTTTTTATATTTTATAGTTTCGATCATTAATAATATTTATTTTAGAAACAAGTTAACTAGTTTAGTAACAGCAAAATCTAAATTTACATAAATTTTAAAACTATTAAATTTTATAATTTTATTTACAAAATTGAAAGCTTCATTTCTTTTTTTCCACCAATTACTAGAAAATTTTTTGGTGATACTAAAAATACCATCATTTACCTTTGTGTAAACTGTCCCGCAATAACTGATTTTTCTATAACAATTTGTATAATATGAATAAATAGATAACTGGGCGTCTATTTCTAGATAAAAATATTCATTAATTTTAATAAAATTAAAAAATTCTTTTAATAAATTTTTTTTGATACAGACTGTGCTTGTATTATAAAATTTTGGCCATAAACGAAAATAATTTTTAGTATTCGATAGATATTTATTTTCTCTAATTTTTTTTAATTCTGTATCAGGAGTATCTTGAATAAATTTGATGTTATTATTTTTAAAATATTTCATGACTTTGCTAATTTTTTTTTTTTGAAAAAAATCATCACCATCCAGTAAAAAAATTACATCCCCTTTTGAAATTAAAAAACTTCTATATATTCCATAGATCTGATTTTGAGAAAATGTAGTGAATTTTTTTTTTTTATTTTCAATAATTTTTATTTTCGTCTTAAATTTATTATAAATTTTATTTGAACTATCATTTGAGCAGTCATCAAATAAGATAATCTCAATATTTTTATATGTTTGGCCTAAACAGGAATTAATGCATTTTTCTAGATATGAAGATTTGTTGTAATTTGTAATTATTATTGATGCTTTCATTTTTTTAAAGATATTTTAGCTTTTAATAATATTTATAAAATAAAATTTTTAATATCAGATTTTAAAATATTTAAAGTCAAAAATAAGATTAAATATATAAATAACATTGCAATGTTTTTATATTTTATTTTAAACTCATTTTCTTTTATGAATTCGAAAAAAATTAATAAATAAATTAATGGTTCAAAATATTGATGATATATTGATAGTTGTGGAGTTGATAAAACAATTAATAATATAATTAAATAATTTATTTTATACGTAATAACTTTTTGAATCATTAAAATAGATACGGATGACATGATTATAATAAAATTTAAGTTAATTATATTGTAATGGTATAAGTTATATAAAATCCCTCCTCCTCCGATAAATTTATATACATCTGCATAATTAAAATTTTGTTCAAAGAATATTTTTATTAAAATATAGTAAAATATTAAATATAATAAATCTGTTAATAAAAAATTACTAAATTTTTTTTTAAAAAATATAATTGGTAATAGATGAAAAGCAATTATTGAGGGTAAAAGAATGATTTTGTTAGATAGATTTCTTAAACTTATAAAATTTTCGTCATAGCCATAAATTTTTTCACCCAGATGAAAAAAATCAATTTTGAGGATAAACAAATAATATATTGCAGGAAATGCAAGTAGCCAATTTAGAATAAAAAAAAAAATTATTTCTCTTTTTTTTTTGTTCAAAAATAAAAAATTAAGAAAAAAAAATATAGAAAATACTAAGAAATTGGGACTAAAATATGATGCTATCGAATAAAATGTTGTGCAATAAAAAAAATACCTAATTTTAAGATTATTTTTATATTTGTAGTAGTTATAAAAAGATATTATCAAAAATAAGAGTCCAGCATTGTAACTGTCTGGCCAAACTGAAGATGATCTAAATGCTGGACTAAAAATTAGCAATCCAGACAATAATATTAATATTTTTTTATCAGCGTTATTAAATTTAATTCTTAGGGTTTTATAAAAATAATAAATTGTGATTATATTTAGGTGAAAAAGTAAGAATCTTAAATTAAATTCATATTTAATTACCTTTAATAAAAAACTATTAATGATTAAGAATACTGGCGAATGTCTTGCGTTTGTTTTGTCATAATTTAAAAAAGTATAAAAAAAATCTTCCTTAAATTCTAACGTATGTCCAAAAAGATAACCAAAATCTTTCCTTGCCCCACCTAAGCTATCTTCACTCAATATAAAAGCAGATAAAAATATTAAGTATAGAAAAAAAATTAAATATTTATCTTTGGTGATTAAAACTTTATTCACTATTTAAATTCTTTTTTACAAAAATTATAAAAAAAGCTAAAATATAAAAGTATAATTTTACAGCATAAGCTAAATAACCAGCTGTTGTTTTTGACTTTCCAGTTTTTCTTATTTGTTCAGTAAATGGAAGTTCTAATGTTCTAACTTTATTTTTTTTTAATTCATACATTAAGTACATAAAATAATCTCCATAGTGACCAATTAATTTTTTTTTTAATAATTTTTTATTAATACATATAAAACCACTTGTGTAATCGGTTATATCTTTATATAAAAAGATACTTCCAACTTTATTTAAAAAATTACTTAATCTTATATTAGTATCTTTTTTTTTAGTATTAGAATAAAATCTTTTGCTATTACTTAAAAAACGCGAAAAAATTATAGCATCATTTTTTTTAGATAATTTAATAAATTTTTCTATATAAATAGGAGGGTGCTGAAAATCAGCATCCATCCAAATTATATAACTATTTGAAGATCTTAATATTCCTTCATTTATAGAATTGACTAAATTTCTTTTTTTTTTTCTAACAAAAAGTTTTACATGATTACTGTTTATTTCTTTCTTTATATTTTTTTGTGTATTATCAGTTGAATTGTCATCAATTATAATAATTTCATATTTGCATTTAAATTTTACGAATATTTTTTGTATTTTTTTTATTAAATTGACAATATGCCCCTCTTCATTAAAAGTTGGCAAGATAAGTGAATAGCTCATTTAGTCTTCGATTTATGAAAAAATATAATAACGTATTATTAATTATAATTTTATTATTGTTTTTAGGTCAATATACGAATTTTTTTAAGAACTTAAGAAGCATTTTTATATATGATTATCAAAAAAGAATATCATTTATATATGGATTTTGCGATAAAAATTCATTAGGGTTTTTACTGCATGTAAAAAACAAATATGATTTAAAAGAATATCCAGAAATAGTTAACTACAAAATTTTACCAAACTCAAAGTGGGTTTTTGATATCAATGGTAAAAATAGATCAAAAAAAAATTCCTCTTATTTAATTTTATTAAATTATGAGAAAAATTTAACCAAAAATACTTTGACCAAAAATAAAAGTTATCATCAAATTCCAAATTCAATAAATAATATTGGTATAAAAAGTATAAAAATTGAGACAAATAAAAATAAAGATTTAAGTTTTGATGATATTAGTATTAAGTTAGTTCAATCTAATTTTAAAAACAGTAAAATTATTTATAATAAAAATTTCAATAAAGTTTCTTTTATCGATGGTGGTTTAGAAATTTTTTTAAATTTTCGTACAAATCTTTTACAGGATGTAGGTTTAAAAACTTTTATATTAATAGAGTCAAAATCTATTCCTATTGATATTGAGAATATTAAAATATTTTTTTATAATAAATATATAATTGATGAAAAAAAAATTATTGAAAAATTTGATAATTGTTACTTTTTAAAAAATGATTGAGTTTTTAAACATTACATTAAGTTTTATAATTTTTTTTATTTTTTCAAGTTTTTTTAAAAAAAACAATGAAAATGTTTTTAATAGTAAAATAAACTCTATAGTATATTTAATAAGCTTCTTTTTATTAATTTCATTTTTAAAATTAAATCATTTATTTGTTTTTCTATTTTTGATTTTTTTAAGATTTTTTTTTTTAATTTTTATCAATAAAAAAAATGATATTTTTTTTTCAGTAAAAAATAATTTATTATTTTTTTGCACTTTTTTTTTAGTTTTTTTTATTTTATCTACAGACGTAGCTTCAAATAGTAAATTGAGTTGGGATGCACAGAACTATTTTTTTGAAAAAGTAATTATTTTTAAAGAACAATTTAGTTTTGATGAACTTAAAAACAATGGGGCAGCCCACTATCCTCATTTATCAGAGTATTTATGGTCATTTTTTTGGACGGTAAGTAGTTTGAATAACGGACAAGAATATTTAGGTAGAATTTTTTTTATTTATGTCTACTTGTTGTCAATAATTTATTTAGTAAATCACTCTTCAATTAAAGAAAATTTTAAAATATTTTTTTTTTTATTTGTTGTAATCATTTCATATAAATCCAATTATTTTAGTGGTAATCTTGAAACTTTAGCATTTTCTTTATTAATTATTTTGTCAGTTGATGTGAATAAAATTTTAATTCGAAAAGATTTCGAAAACAAAATTCCTAAAATTTTGCTAACTATATTTTGTCTCGTCTGGACTAAAAATGAATTAGTTTTAATAGTTTTTATAAATTTATTTTTATTCTGGATTTTTAGCCGTTATAAAAAAAATAAAATCGTAATTTACCTTTTTATACCATTTTTATTTTTCATCTTGACTAGATTTTTATTTAATTTTTATTATGGGTTTGAAGGGGTAGATTATCAATTTAATGAAACTTTAAATTTTAGCATAGACTATTTAATAAGAGGAATATTATTAATTACAGAAGAAATGGTTAAAGGTATATTTAAAAATTTAATTTTACTATTTTCTTTAATATTTATTATTTCTAATTTCATAGCAGAAAAAAAAAATATCTTTTATAAATTTCAATTAGTTCAAGGATTGCTTTATTTAATATTTATATATATTGCTTTTTTATTCAATATGCCGAACGTTGAATTTCAAGTTAAATCATCAATAGATAGAGTTATGTTTATATTTAGCGGAAGTTTATTAGTGAGCATTAATTATTTTTTGATAACAAGATTTAAATTTTTACGAAATAATTAATAAATTAAATTAATTTTTAATGTATATTTTTAAAAAATATTTTACAAATCATAATTATTTTATTTTTTTTTTAAGTATTTACCCTTTGGCATTGTCTTTAGGAACTTTTGTTTCGGAAGTTTTAAATATTTTTATTATTTTCTTATTTTTATTAAACGTTAAAAAAAATGAAATAATTAAAATTTTAAAAAACAGAATATCTATTTTTTGTTTAGTAATATGGCTATATTTAATTGTTAATTTGCTTTTTTCCAATTATTTTTATCAATCTGTACCTAGGTCAATTTTTTTTTTTAGATTTATTTTGCTCTTTATTTCGATAGTTTATCTTTTAAATAAGATTAGAGATAAATTATTTTATGTTATTTTTTCTTGGTTTTTTTTTTTTTCGTTAATTTATATTGACTTAATTATTCAATATATTTTTGGTAAGAATTTATTTGGTCAAATAAGTGTTTGGCCAGGTCGATTATCAGGCATCATGGGAGAAGAACTTAAGATTAGTCACCTTATACTAGGTTTTATTCCTTTGATTATTGGTTATTTTTTTCAAAAAAAAAAATTTATTTTTTCACTAAGTGTAATTTTTTTAACTGCTTTCATATTAACAATAACTAATGAGAGAGCTAATACTATTAAATTTTTAATATTTATTTTTTTATTTTTTTTAATAATCCCAAATTATAATTGGAAAGCTAAGATAACTTTTTGCTTTTTCATTCTACTAACTTTTTTTTCAATCACTCTTTTTAGCAAAGCTGAATATTCACTTAAACAAAGATACATAACCGAGCCGTTATCAGCCTGGAGTAATAAATCAATCTTGGACGGCCTTAAACAAACTACTTATGGCGCTCATTACTTTACCGCCATTAAAATTTTTAAAAATTATCCTGTTTTCGGCTCCGGAATTAAAACCTTTAGAGTAGAATGTTCAAAGGTTATCTATGATGATAAAAGTCTTATTGCAAATTGGCAAAGATGTAGCACCCATCCTCATCAAATATATTTTGAGATTTTATCTGAGCTTGGTATAATTGGTTTTTTATTACTTTTCGGAATTTTTTTTATAATTATTTTAAAAAAAATTAAAGATTTTTTAAAAAAAAAAAATTATCAGTCATTATCGGCAACATTATTTGTCTTAACATGTTTTTTACCATTAATTCCTTCTGGCAGTTTCTTTACAAGTTTCGTAGCAACTATATTTTGGATTAATTTTTCATTTATGGTAAGTAATTTTGATGAATAATAATGACATAACACTAATTATTCCAGCAAAACAAGAATCAATTTCCCTGCCAATAGTTTTAAAAAATCTAGAAAGATATAATTTTGTAATATTAGTAATTGTAGATCGTACTGATATTGAAACAATAGAGTCAATTAAATATTTGAAACATAAATTAATTTTCCAGCAGAAAAAAGGCTATGGCGATGCAATTATTACTGGAATAAGTAGTTCTCAAACTAAATATAGCTGCATATTTAACGCTGATGGTTCTTTTCAAGAAGAAGATATAATTAAAATGAAAAATCGAGTCATTAAGTCAAATTTAGATTTTATTTTTGCCTCTAGATACTCAGATGGTGGAGGGGGTTCAGATGACACTATTTTAACATATATTGGAAATAAAATTTTTTCATTAATTGGAAAAGTATTCTTTAATTTAAAAGTAGATGATATTTTGTATACCCATGTCTTTGGGTTGACGGATAAATTTAAGAGCCTTAAGTTGAAAAGTTTAGATTTTAGATTGTGTGTTGAGCTTCCTTTAAAAGTTCACAATTTGAAGATGAATTATTCTAATATAGGCAGCTATGAAAGATCGAGAATAGCAGGCATTAAAAAGGTTAATGAATTTAAAGATGGTTCTTTAATTTTATTATATTTAGTTAAAAATTTTTTTAAAAAATATTAATGAATGTTTTTTTATATTTCTTTTTTTATTTTTTGTTATTATTTAGTATCATCGGATATGGTTATTTATTTAAATTATTTTTTTTTAAACAAGAAAAATTAAATCTAGGTTACTGTGGAATTTATGGAATATTCATTTTAACAATTTGCTCATATTTAGCTAATTTTTTTATAAGCATTAATCAATATTTCAATTCTTTAATATTATTTATTGGAATAAGTTTTTTTATATTTTTCATATTAAAAGAATTTGCCCGAAATAAAATAAATTTTTTTATACTTTTTTTTATTTTTTTTATTTTTTTTATTTTTATTTTGACACCAAAAAATCATGATGATTTTCCTTATTACCATTTTCCATATATTCATTTACTCACTATTTCTCCAGCTAATTTAGGAATTGGGGTTTTTAATCATGGATTTAGAACGCATTCGTCAATTTTTTATTTTTCTTCATTATTTTTTTTACCTATTGCACATTATCAATTAATTCACATAGCTTCAGTATTTTTTATTGGATTTGTAAATTTTATTTTTTTAAAAAAAATCTTTAATTTAAGTAAAAAAAAAAACGAAAATAATTACATTTTATATCTAAGTCTTTTAAATTTAGCCTTCATTAATATTTTTTTTAGTAGAATTTCAGAACATGGCACAGATCTTTCTGCTCAGATTTTAATATTACTAATTGTTACAGAAATATTAATATTAATTAATTTTAATAATAAAATTCATAATTATAAATTTGATAGAGTTTATATTTTAATAGCTTTAGCTGTTTCTTTGAAAGCGTTTTATCTAATGTATTTGTTATTTTTATTAGTAATTTTCTATTACAATAAATCCAAATCAGAATTTATTTTAAATCTTTTTAAAAATAAAATTATTTATTTTTGCTTATCCTTAGTGGCACTGGTTTTGATAATTAATTTTATTAATTCGGGCTGTATCATCTATCCAATTTCTTTTACTTGTAACTATAATTTAATTTGGACTATTCATTTTGAAGAAGTTAAACTCATGAATCAATGGTATGAGTTGTGGTCCAAAGCTGGTGCAGCACCTAATTTTAAGGTGCAAAATCCCTCTGAATATATTCATAATTTTAATTGGATAAAAAACTGGATAAATACTTATTTTTTTAATCACGTTTTAGATTTTCTATTAGGATTATCTTTTTTACTTTTATTTAGTTATTTTATTTTAAAGAAAAATAATAAGATTTATAAAAAAGAAGTAATCAAAATTAAATATTTTGGAATTTATCTATTGATATTTTTTTTATTTTTTGAATGGTTTTTAAAACATCCGGCCCTAAGATATGGGGGATACCATTTAATTGCTTTATTATTTTTTCTACCATTTTCATATTTTTTATCTCAAAATATAAAACTAAATAGAAAAATCATTTTAAGAATTACGTTTTTTATACTGCTTATTTTTATAGTTTTTATTTACAGAAATATTAATAGAATTTACAATCAAAGTTTAAAATATAATTATAAGCCATTTTTATATTCTTCATTTAATAAAAATTTCGAGAGCTACTATGTTTATGATCAAATTAATAAAATTAAACTATGTTATTCAAAAAACGTCGATTGTAGCGTCGAATCAGTAAAAATTAAAAAAATTTCGGATCGTTATATATTTTATAAATAAAAAAAAGTTAATTAGTTTAAAATTTACTTTATTAATAGCTTAAAGACGATTATGTTGATTTTACAATATTCATAATGAAAAAAAAAATAGCCTTAATTTTTGGTATTACAGGTCAAGATGGTGCGTACTTAGCAAAGTTTCTTTTGAAAAAAAATTATATCGTTCATGGTATAAAAAGAAGAAGCTCCTCTTTAAACACAGGAAGAATTGATGACATATATAAAGACCCCCATAGTAAGACAAATTTTTTTTTGCATTATGGTGACACCACAGATTCGTTATCTGTATTAAAAAATATAGCAGCAATAAAACCTAATGAAATTTATAATTTGTCAGCACAATCTCATGTGGGGGTTTCTTTTGAAGTACCTGAATATACAGCTAATGTTGATGGAATTGGTGCTCTTCGTATTTTAGATTCAATTAAAACATTAAGATTAGAGAAAAAAATTAAATATTATCAAGCTGGTACTTCAGAAATGTTTGGTGCAGCAAAACCACCCCAAAATGAAAAAACAAATTTCTATCCAAGAAGCCCTTATGCAGCAGCTAAAATTTATGCTCATTGGATTACTGTAAATTATAGAGAGGCCTATGGAATTTTTGCTTGTAATGGTATCTTATTTAATCATGAAAGCCCAATTAGAGGAGAAACTTTTGTTACAAAGAAAATTGTAAGTGGATTATGCAAAATTGTTAAAAAAAAACAAAAAAAATTATATTTAGGTAATTTGTATGCGAAGAGGGACTGGGGTCATGCAAATGATTATGTAGTTGCAATGTGGAAGATGTTGCAACAAAAGACTCCAGAGGACTACGTTATTGCAACTGGTGAGCAATACTCTGTTAAAGACTTTGTGAATTTAACCGCGAAAGAGTTGAATATGAAAATTTTTTGGAAAGGAATAGGTAAAAATGAAAAAGGTTATTGGAATCATAAACCAATAATAGAAATAGACTCGGATTATTTTAGACCTACAGAAGTAGATTCCTTAAGAGGAGATTATAGTAAAGCTAGAATAAAGCTTGGATGGAGACCAAAAATAAGTGTTGAGCAATTAATTAAGGAAATGATAGATTTTGAAAATCTAGATTAAATGCTAAATAAATATTCTAAAATTTATGTTGCGGGTCATACAGGTCTTGTGGGGTCTGCGGTCTTAAGATTATTAAAAAAGAAAGGTTTCAAAAAAATTTTTTTTGAAAAAAGAAAAAAACTGGATCTTAAAATACAAAAAGATGTTTTTTTATATCTTTTAAAAATCAAACCAGATGCAGTTATTATTTGCGCAGGAAAGGTAGGTGGTATTAAATCAAATAATATATTTAGAGGAGAATATATATACGATAATCTTTCTATACAAAACAATTTGATTCATGGAGCACTTCTAGCAAAAGTTAAGAATTTAATTTTTTTAGGATCAAGTTGTATTTATCCTAAATTTGTCAAACAACCAATAAAAGAGGACACGCTTTTATCTGGAAAACTTGAAAAAACAAATGAACCTTATGCAATAGCAAAGATTGCTGGAATTAAATTATGCGAAAGTTACAATAGACAATATAAAACAAATTATAAGTGTCTTATGCCTTCCAATCTTTTTGGTCCTAATGATAATTATAATTTACAAAATTCGCATTTTTTTTCTGCAATTCTAAGGAAATTATATAGTGCGAAACTTAAAAAGAAAAAAATAATATTTTGGGGAACCGGTCTTCCAAGAAGAGAGTTGACTTTTGTTGATGATGTAGCTGAAGCGTGTATTTTTTTTTTAGGAAGAAAAACGAAGCACAGTTTGATTAATATTGGAAGTGGATATGAAGATACTATTAGGGGATTTGTTAATTTTATTGCAAAAAAAATTAAAATTAATTTAAAGGTTATGTTTAATAATGATAAGACAATGGATGGTACCCCACGAAAATTATTAGATTGCAATATTGCTAAAAAATATGGGTGGAAACCTAAATTTAATTTTTCTAAAGCATTTGATGCTACTTATAAAGACTTTATAAAAAACCAAAAAAAATATTTAAATATGTAACTGCAAAACTAAATGTTTCATAAAGCATTAGAGCTTAATAATTTTTAAATCCTTAGAATTTCATATTTTAAACATTTACATCAATAACATTATTAGTTATACAAACTTGCCTGGTGATTATTGCAAAGGAGTAACACCCGATCCCATTCCGAACTCGGCAGTTAAGCCCTTTAGCGCCAATGGTACTTTGTCTTAAGGCACGGAAGAGTAGGTCGTTGCCAGGCTTTACATAGATCATTCTTAAATTTTAATGAGAAATATATTAGTTGTTACTGGGGGCGCTGGGTTTATAGGCTCCAATTTAATATCTGAGCTTTTAAAATTTAAAAAATTTCGCATTTTAAGTATTGATAATTACTCCTCAGGTTTTGTTCAAAATCATATTAAAAATAAACGAGTTAAGTATTTAAAGGGCAGCATTAAAAATATTGAAAATTTATTGAGAAGTTATGATGGTAAAATTCATAGCATTTTTCACTTTGGTGAATTTGCAAGAATTTATCAAAGCTTTAAAAAGATTAACGAATGCTTTAGTTCAAATATTGAAGGAAGCTCATGTGTATTTAATTTTGCATTAAAAAATAAAATTAGATTAATTTATTCCGCAACTTCTGCAAGTTTGGGAAATAAAGGACAAGATATGAATTTATCTCCTTATGCCTTTTCAAAAGCGAAGAATTTAGAATTATTAGAGAATTTAAAAAAGTGGTTTAATTTTAGGTATGAGGTTATTTACTTTTATAATGTTTACGGAGAGAGACAAATTTGCAAAGGAGATATGGCAACAGTTGTTGGTATATTTGAAGATCATTTCAAAATGGGTAAAAAATTACCAGTGGTAAGACCTGGAACTCAAGAAAGAAGATTTACTCATGTATTTGATACAGTTAAAGCATGTATTTTTGCCTGGACAAAAAATAAAAGTAAACATTATTCAATTTCAAGTAAAAAATCCTACAGCATTATTGAGCTTGCAAAAATGTTCAAAAGCCAGATTAGGTATTTGCCAAAAAGAGAAGGAGAACGGTTTGCATCAGCTTTAACGAAGATGAACCTTAATAATAAGATTATAAAATTAAGTGCTAAAATTAAGTTAAGGGATTATATTAAGTATTTTTTAATGAATAATCGTTAACTTTTCTTTACAAAGTGTTGTTAAATATATATTTAAGGTCGTTATGAAAGTTGTGAGTTCACTAAAATCTCTAAAAAAAAGAGATATCAATTGTAAAGTAGTGCGAAGACGAGGCAAACTTTATGTTATTAATAAAAAAAATCCAAAATTTAAAGCGCGACAAGGTTAGCTTATGGACATTGATCCACAAAAAAAAACTTGGTCTAGCTTTATGAAACTAACTACTTATACTTCTATAGCAATAGTAGTGGTGTTAGCGTTAATGGCAATTTTTTTGCTTTAAGATTCTATTTTAGTAACGAGCTTTTAATTTTTTAAATTTCTTAACTCTTCTTGTGTTTTCGTCTTTCTCTCGTTTTTTTCGCTCAGATGGTTTTTCAAAGTGACTTTTGATTTTAAGTAAACGAAATACTCCTTCTCTTTGTAATTTTTTTTTGAGAGCTCGAAGAGCTTGCTCTAGATTGTCATTTTTAACTTCAATTTTAATATTTGCTTACCTCCAAAAAGTGTGCTGAATTAACATTTTGGTGTTATATTGTCTATATTTTTATGAAGCTTTTCAAACATAGACCAAAAGAGGGTTATCAAACAAAACCTAGTATAATTAATAGAAGAAAAGCAATTTTAACAACCGTTAAATATACTTTTTTTGGTTTAATTGGTCTTAGACTTTTATGGTTACAAGTATTTCAAAAAAATAAATATTCAGTTTTATCTGATCGTAATCGTTTTAAAGAATGGAAGATTGCGGCGGAGAGAGGATTAATTTTAGATCGGTTTAATAATAAGATTGCTGAAAACCGTCAGCTTTACAGAATTGCACTTATTAAAGGGGACGTTACTGATATAGATTTTGTACTAACCACACTTAATAAATTTTTAAGATTAGATAGTGACATAATTGAAAAAACTAGAAATGATTTTACCAAACTTAGAAAATTTCAACCTTATGTTATTGGAAAAAATTTAACATGGTCAGAGTTTTCTAAAATAAATAGTAATTTATTTATTCTTAATGGGGTACAGCCTTTTATTTCAATGGAACGCCATTATAATTACCCTTATGAATTTGCGCACGTTTTAGGTTATGTCGGAGCTCCAAATGAAAATGATTTACAAAATCAAAAAGATGATTTGTTTAGAACACCAGGAATTAAAATTGGCAAACTTGGAATTGAAAAAATATTAAATAGAGAATTAATTGGTACACCCGGTTTTACTCGATTTGAAGTAAATGCTGCAGGGCGAGCTGTTAGAACAGTAGAGTTTGTAGACGGGGTAAGCGGAAATCCTTTGAAAACTTCCCTTGATTTAGAACTGCAAAGATTAACTTATCAAAAACTTAGAGGGATTGCAGGATCCGCAGTTGCAATGGATATAAAAACAGGGCAAGTTTTAGCCTGCGTTTCTACTCCATCCTTTGATACTAATAAATTTGCATTTGGGATCACTCAGCCAGAATTTAATGAGTTATTAAAAAATGAAAGAAAACCATTAGTGAATAAATTTTTATCCGGCCAGTACTCACCAGGTTCTGTAATAAAGCCTATTATAGCATTATCAGCTTTGGAGAATAAAATTGTTGATCAAGATTATACTCATTTTTGTGGAGGAAAAGTCGAGTTATATGGACAAGAATTTTATTGTTGGAAAGATGGAGGGCATGGGAAAGTCAATTTAAGAGATGCAATAAAAAAATCTTGCGATATTTATATTTATGAGATTGCAAGGTTGCTTGGAGTTGATCGTATAGCAGAGACAATTAGAAAATTTAATTTTGGTCAGTTAACTTTTAAAGAGTTTGATGAAGAGAAAAAAGGAATAGTGCCTGATACAAAATGGAAAAAAAATGTAGTTGGCAAACCTTGGCTACTAGGTGAAACATTAATTACAGGAATTGGACAAGGTTATATTTTAGCAACTCCTATGCAAATTTGTAAATCAATGGCACAATTTGCAAATGGAGGTTATGAGGTGAGTCCAACTTTTTATTTAGATGAAAAATCAAAATTAACTCGAATGGATTTTGAAGATGAAAATATAAAAATAATTAATGATTCTTTAGTTGCTGCAACTAATGAACCTGGCGGAACTGCCTATGGCTCAAGATTGACTGGAAAACTAAAGTTTGCTGGCAAAACTGGCACCTCCCAAGTTACAAAATTAAATATTAAAGATAGAGAAGATAATGCGAATCCTAATGTTAGAGAATATAAATATAGAGATCATTCTTTGTTTGCTGGTTACGGTCCGGTAGAAGAACCTAAATATGCAGTCGCTGTTGTAGCAGAACACTCAGGTCCCGGTTCAAGAGTTGCAGCACCTATTGCAAGCAGTATGTTTGATTTTTTATTTAAAAAGAGAATATCTAATGCCTGAAGTTGTAAAAGTTTCAAAAATTTTTTTACTTATTGAAAAATTTCAAAAATTAGATCGCGGTCTAATTTATATGATTTTATTATTAGGATTTATTAGTATTTTATCCCTTTATTCAATTGATAAAGGGCAAGGAAGTATTTATCTAAAACATTCAATAAGATTTACATTTGCGTTTTTAATTTTAATAATAGTTGCTTTTAAGCATATAAATTTTTGGTATCGTTACGCGTATCATTTATATTTTTTTATATTATTTCTATTAATTATATTAAAATTTGTAGGGGTAACTGCTAAAGGAGCACAGCGTTGGTTAGATTTTGGTTTTTTTCATGTGCAACCCTCAGAAATTGCTAAACTTGCAATTATTTTAGTGCTTGCTAAATTTTATAATGCTGTAAAGGTTGAAAATACCAACAAGTTATTTTCTTTGCTTGTAGCAGCAATTTTAATTTTAATTCCATTTTTACTAGTATTAAGACAACCTGATTTAGGAACAGCAGTGCTTATACTTGGCGCTGCATTAGGAACTTTATGGATTGTGGGTTTGGATAGAAAAATTTTTATCTCTGGATTTATAGTTGTACTTTTTTGTCTTCCCTTTATTTTTGCAAATTTAAAACCATATCAAAAACAGCGAGTAGTTAATTTTTTTAACACTGAAAGAGATCCGTTAGGAGCAAATTACCAGGTTATTCAATCTAAAATTGGAATAGGATC
>Ga0315904_10001285_pt1 | contig 39556 bp, 54 predicted proteins | sample LakEriMetagenome_6_FD_203529 | JGI IMG/M metagenome (GOLD analysis project Ga0315904, IMG submission 203529) | Freshwater fungal communities from buoy surface, Lake Erie, Ohio, United States - Buoy 12 MA120 | ecosystem: Environmental > Aquatic > Freshwater > Lake | place: USA: Lake Erie, Ohio... | reverse complement strand
GCTGATGCATTGGAGCCATGTACTTAGGGCCCGGAGATCCATCGACTCTTCGGAACTTGAATCCTGCCACCCCATTGACAACTCTGTATGGGATGGATAACCAACCGATAAATTGCACATGGCTCGGGTCACAATCGACTGGTACGGTGCCTAGCAGATGAGTCTCCGCCAGTTCTTTTCCGAACCCTCGACCCTGTAAGTAAGCCACCGTCTCTTCGCTTATCTTTTTGTGATAAGTCGATGCCAGATCGTTTAGCAATGTCAGCCGCTCTATCGATAGCAACACGAAAATCTATCCCTTCTCTCCACATCAACAACGAATATGCATCTCCACCTATGCCACAGGTGTGGCAGAAGTAAAGCCCAGCCTTCTCTCCATCGGTCGACATAACTGCCGACCTTCGAGTGTCGTCATGGAAACAACACTTGACTGCCCTTGAATAACCATCACGGACTTCACCACCGTAATGGCGTATAACAGCTTTCAGTAGTTCGGGATCACTTGCCATATGAGTCTACGATTCTGTCGCCAATCCACTTGGCTACATTTACTGTGACCGCATTGCCCATCTGTTTGTATCTCTGACTATCTGATTGTTCATCAGTCCACCCATCAGGGAATCCTTGCAACCTCTCACATTCCAGAGGGGTTAGTCTCCTGATAGTTTGACTGAAGATTGTCTGATCATTGACACCTTTGAGGGTGAATGATTTCTCAGAGAACATTGCACCCTTGCCACCACCGGGTTTACCTTCTCGTTCTCTGATAACGATGGCGTGTGGTGAGGTGGTATCGATGGTGAACATAGGTTCTCCTTCATCAGTATGACCCCGACCATTAGGCCCAGCAGTATCTGATCTACCAATGACTGTGTTCTGTATAGCATGAACCATTGGTGTGTTCAGTCCTCCTGTTCCCATGTAACTGGTCAATGTATTTACTGTGTCTCCTTGGAGTCTGACTCCATCAGATCGATGGGGATGAAAGACGATAACGCTTTCTGATCCACCGCCAAGGTCTCCTCCATCTGCTCTCAAAGTTCCAACTCCTTCTCTGTAATTACCGAATGATGATGGTGTGTAGACAAGGACTGTGGCTCTAACATCTCCATTGTTTTCAAATGCATTCAATGTAGGTGTCACCCCTCCTTCAACCCAAGTCTCGTAATCATCTTTAGTCTTGGCTCTGCTGGCTTTGGTGAACCAATGCATCTTCTAACGCTTTCGGTAGTACCTTGCCCCTACGATTGGCTCTACGAAGGATCCCTTCGCAAGCCTTACTGCTCAAGAAGTATCGGGGATTTGATGTCTTCTCGAGAACTTCCAACAATGAAGATTCTACGGCGGCGTTGGGGAACTCCGAAGAACTGCGAATCCAAAACTCTCCACTCGATGTGGCGATACCCTGAGTCGGCCATTTCAGAGATAACGACTCCGAAGTCGCGGCCTTGGTTGCTTGAAAGTAATCCCGGCACATTCTCCAAGATGAGCGTGTGTGCTTTGACTTCCCTAGCAAATCGAATGGCATCCCAGAAGAGTCCACTTCTTGCCCCAGCGATACCAGCTCTTCTGCCAGCGACTGAGACATCTTGACATGGGAATCCTCCGCATACGATGTCGACATTTCCTACCAATCCTTTCTCGTTTGCCCAATCGGTTGCTGTTGTTACATCATCGTGAAGAGGAACATCGGGCCAATGTTTCTGCAACACCTTCTGACAATGCTTATCAATCTCAACCTGACCAACGCATTTCATTCCTGCTTGTTCAAAGCCAAGATCAAACCCACCTACTCCAGCGAAGAGAGAAACAAATGTAAGTTGCTTCATCACTTCTTCTTTGTTGTCTTCTTTGCTGGTGCCTTGGTGATGGTCTCAATACTCTTGATGTACTCCTCGAACTTTGCAATCTCTTCCTGATGCTTCCATTCGTAGAACTTGTCTTCGATCTTGTAGTAACCCCACTCAAGGAAGTGATAAAGGGATACACCTGCTGTCACGATAAGTACACTTGCTAGGACTTCATTCATTTATTAACTCCATAAATTCATCTAGTTGGATTATGACAAACGCTTTACTGACATTGCTTTGCCTACGCTTGGCAATGACCAGAGGAACAACCTTCCCACTATTCTTTCTTCGCTTCTTCCAGTTATCCCTTTCAAGCACCGCTTCTTGCATCCAAGGCCCGGGCTTGAAACCTTTTTCATTCTTTGCTTCTACTACGAAGTAGATCTGATTGGCATAGAACCAAAGATCCCCTTCATCATAATTACCAGAGAGTCGTAACCTCTCCGATATCAATTCCAATGATCGGAAATACTCAACAAGGTCGGTCTCCCATTGAGACCCCTTGCGTTTGTTTGCCCTAGATTGCTTCGTGTCCACGCCAGTAAATCAATCCCGGTCTTACATCAGCTCGACCTTGTGCATCTCCGTCTGCAATCTGTACCCTCGATGGATCGATGAGTAGGGTTGCATACTTAGTGCCATCTGCTGAGTGTTCACCGAATCGGTTCTTGACTGCGGCAACTTTGAGTTGCCCATATTCAGGGTTCATTGCAATGGACAAAATCATCGAAGGCAACTGAGATGCCTTACCTAAGATTGCTCTTCGTGGTGCTGGCTTATCTGCTTCGTAGTCTCTTTGCTCAGACATATGTGTAAGAGCAAGGACACAGGCACCTGTCTTTCTAGCAACATGATGAAGTTCGGACATGATTGCCCTTATGCCTGACCATTCTTCCCCTGTAACGGACACGCAATTCATCAGGTTATCTATCACGACAAGTGCCGGTGCCATGCCGTAGACCTCACCATAGGCAAGGATCTCTAGTTCAATCGTATCGATGTCGGGTGACGGATCAAAGACCCACCTAATATGTGAGCCTTTCTCATGCAACATCAGATCGAAGAAGTGTGAGTCTTGATCTAGGTTCGTTTCTACTTGTTGTTGTGGTATCCCACTCAAAGCTGCAACGGTACGAAACATCTGTGTGATTGGATCCGTATCGGCAGAGAAATAAAGCGTTGGCACTCCACTTTTGAGAGCGTAGACCAATGCCATAAGACTCTTACCGGAGTTTGGTTGCCCAGCGATTAGGCATAATTGTGATTGACGGAACCTCATCCCATAGCTCTTCAATGATTCCCACACATCGGGCAATGGTTTCGCTGATGAGTTTGTACTGTGTACTGCTTGAAGTAGGTTCAACATTATGCGGCTATGCTTCGCTTTCTTTCGATATTGTAAATCCTACGAATATGTTTTCGATCATGTGCAGAAGATCCTCCCCAATAGTGGAAGTCTTCATTATGTAATGCCCAGTTGAAGCAAGCCTTCAGGAGTGGACATTGACTACAGACACCTCGAAGAACTTCATAGTGACTGAAGTCTTTCTCATCGGTACAGAACATCTCTGATCCGATGGAGGCACAGGGTTCTTTGCCGGTGAATGCCGGGTACTTTGGTGTACCCGGCTCCACCAACTGGGCTAAGAAGCGTTCGCTCTGTAGTCGCATTGCTGACCCTGTGGTCGTTGGCAAGCATAGAAAGCACGATAAGGCTTTCCACTTGATTTAGATACACCAGCAGGAACTAACTTTGCTGGTTCTCCATGCTTACAAACAGGGCCAGAAGCAGGGGCTGAAGCTACCTGATTGGCAGCACCACCCCATTTATCTGTTGAGATCACAGTTCCACCCAATGCTTGGGCAATCTGTGCAGTATTCATTGGCTGTCCAGCAAAGGCGGTTTGCATCGCTGATAGAACCGCATCTGCACCAGCAGGATCCAAGGCTTCTGCTAACTTCTGTGCAAAGCCTGTGTATGTTGCATCAGCAATGACAAAGATGGTTCCATCTGCTGTCTTTGTTGATACTTGAAAGCCGAGTTCGGCCATTACTTTACCTCCGTGTGTTTGATCGACAACCGTACTGATTCTTTTCCGGCTGTCTTCTTTGGAACGAAACCCAATTTAGCAAGCACTTCACTTTCATCAATCGTTTGGCGTGGAGCCACAGTTGTCCAGTTGATTTCTACACCAGACAATGTACGACCGAAGACACCCTCAAGAGAAGATTTGAGTTCATCGGATTTCGCTTCGAGTTTCTTCAACTCGTTGTTGATTTGTAGGTACTCCAAGGCGTTGGAGTCAATGTTGGGATCATCAATCAGAACTTCTGACGGAGTGATTCCAGTTTTTTTTAGACCAGAACAACCAAGCTCACCGCTTGCATCAAAGTACTTGCAGTAGAACTGGCAGTAACTAGCATCCTTTCCGGGTGCTGGTGCTTCAGTAGAGTTCTTGATGGCTTGCAACCATTCAAGTGCTTCCTCTGCTACTGATCTATCGTATGGTTCTGAGTGAACCTTGATGTCTCGTTCATCCCCATCTCGTGGGATTGCTACGAGGTTTACGGTCTTGACTGTGTATCCAGCTTCGTTGAGAAGCAGACCATAAACTTGAACCTGCCAACGCTGTTGCTTCGATGGGAAGAAGTTAAGGTTCTTTGACTTAACACTCTTCCAGTCCACAACTGCACCAGTAGATCGGACATAGAGATCGACATGGGCTTTAATCCCAAATGCTTCGACCTCTTGCTCAACGAGATACTCTTTGTGTTCTGGATCTGCAAGTTCGATTGCCTCTTCTATGGCTCCGTGGATTGCAGTACCCATAATTGCAGCGAGTTTCAACTCGTTGTTATTGGTTTCAGGTTGTTGATTCAACCTGTACCAAACCTTTCTTGCACAACCACCAAGTTCTGATGGCCCGACTTGAGTCTGTAATGATCGACCTCGAGAAGCATCCTTTGCTTTGAGGAGATCAACTACGATCTCTTTAATTTCCTTCATTTGATCCTTCCACTTCTTCTGCTTCAGCTTCTGCCTTCGCTTGCATCTGCCGTTCGTACTCTTTCCAATACAAACCATAGTACGCCACATCGAAACTAAATCGCTTCATATGTTGAGCCAATGCACCGGTGTGTGCAAAGACTTTGATACCGGCTTGCTTTAGTTTACGGAAGAAGATGATGTCTTCACCCACAAACTTTTCATTGCCAAGATCTTTCTCAGCAAAGAATGATTGATCCGGGAACTTCTTGCGAAGTACTGGAACTATTGACTTGTGCATTAGAACTAAACCCATACCTGCTGAATCAACAGGAATGACTTCATTATACGGCAATGGATGGATGAAGTTCATCAAGTACTCATCCTCTGGATGATCGAGGAACAACGCTGGCATCGGTGTCATCAATGTTCCTTCCATTGCCTTGGATACAAAGTACACCCCAGTTACGACAGGTCGTGTCATTTTGTCGGCAGTATCCCAAAGTTTCTTCAAGATATCTGCTGTGAGAACTACATCAGAATCAACCCACAATAACCAATCAGTACCCACATGATCAGCCCACAGCTCGAGAAGATCCATACGCTGTCTTGCAATCTGATTACCCTGCACTCGAATAGCATTGTTGATAAAGATCCCATGCTTTGCAGATGTCAAAGATGTGTAAAGTAATCCTTCGGTAAACTTTCCATCAGTCATACCATTATCACACCAACCGATTGAGAGAGTTTCTTTGCTGCTATGCGGCATTTACTTTCCACTCCTTCCAATGCGGAACATCTTTATCTTCAGGTTGTGTAGCCTTCCACGCTTTCCAAGCTTCTCGCTTTGCGTGATTTGCAGGAGACCTGCCATTAACTGTATCGCTGTTGGTCTTTGGTTGTCTTGGGTTTTTCTTCCAAGCTTTTCCATTTGGCCTGTTCGAATTTCGATCACCGCTACCTTTTCTACCTTTCTTCGGTTTGCCCATCGCTTCTCTCTTTCTTGAGTACACCTATCGCATATTCCAAGCCATCTACTAAACCTTGTTTGTACTCAGTATCTGGTAGCGGTTCTGCTTCTTTGATCTTCTTGCAAAACTTATCGATGTAGAAATCCTTAAGTAACATTCTGATATCCCTTGATGTAGTTTTCTACGAGTTTAGAAATCTTGGCTTCACCATCAATAGGTTTCCAAACAATCATAGTTCCCGGCAGTATTAAGTTTTTCTCTTCGGGTAATGGAACAAGACTAACCATCTTGTCTGCAATAAGGAACCCCTCATGGAACCAATCAACAAGATCGAGCTTGCCCAATAGGTACTGGCTTGATTCATAGGCATGATCCCACCAGATAGATATACCACCATCCCTGCCATAAGAAAAGCCCATAACCCAAGGATGAGGTCGTAGCGAGGTCTCAGACAATTCAGACATCTGTGCATAAATGTTGTCGACCTCTATAAGTTTTTCACTCATGCCATAAGTGTGACACAGGGGTCTGACAAAGTGTGGGATTTCGGCGTGTCGTGATATTGTTGGGTCACCTCGTAAGAGGTGGGGCAGAAACTTCAGGCGACACTATACGGTGTAGCACCTAACCAACCATAAGTTTTTTATGGGGGGTAGGGGGGCATTTCTTAGGCTCTCCTGCCGGTGTAGTTTTAAGCAACAAAAAAAGGGGCCACCCGAAGGTGGCCCCAATGTTTTGCCGATATTAAGTTGTTAGTCGAGATCCTCTGGATCAGTCCAAAGGGCTGCTTCCGTCTTTTCATTCTCGACTCTCTGAGCATACTCACCTAGACCCAAAGATGACAAGACAAAGATAATTGCTTGCTCTACTGGAATCTCTGGTGAGATGTAAGAGACTACTAATGCAACAGCCGAGGAGATGAATGCAGCTACTCGAGCAGGGTTGCGGTGGATCAATGATTTGATCTTTTCCATTTAGCCCTCCTTAGGACTTGGTACTTCACATTTCTGTGGGTTTCGATTCTTCAGACTTTGAATGACAGCATCTGGAGAACTGAACACTTTCTTCTTTGTCCAAGGGAACCAAGAGCTTGTGTCTTTGTCGTGCTTTGGATCGATGGATATATGCATATGTTTTGAGTGTGGGTTCGATCCGGTGTACCGGCGGTCACCCTCACTTGCTCTGGCACGAGACCAGATCTTGCTATCAAAAATCAAGTAGACAACTCTCTTGTCCTGCTTGAATTTCTGAAACAGTTCGTGACAGTCTACCCCTGACTTCGGATCATGGGTGAGATCTACTGCGTGTCCTGTGTTGTGGTCTGAGTTAGGACTGGCCGCAAGATGTGCAGCCGAAGGGAGTAATCCATCGCTGGCTTTCGCCCTCTTTGGCCACAGCTTGGTGGCTTGTCTCAAGACTGATTTGGCAGCAGGTGTCGCCGTCTTTGCAACAGGTTTCATTCATTCTTCCTAATCCATATCTGGGAGCCAGAGTCCAGTAACTCCATCTCTTCCTTTAGTAAGGTCACAAACAGGTCTATAGCCGGCTGTGGCCGCTTCTCGAGGGGTAATTCAGCCCCCCAAAGGTAATCATCAAAGGCCATAATTCCACCCGGTTTAAGGGCTTTCCAGCCGTTTATGGCATCGTAGAAGACAGCCTGAGCCGTATGATCCCCATCGATGTAGATGAAGTCGTATATGGCAACCTCATCAAGATCGGTGAAGAACCTAAGGCTAGGCATCTTGGCTTTAATAATCCTGTGGTAATCCTTAGTCTTCCAGTCATAGGTCTTCTCGACATCGGTGAAGTCCATCTTGTGATGAACCTCTTCGTCAGATCCCTGCCAAGTGTCTACATCGGTCAGGACTGATCCCTTACCAGTCAGTACATTCTGCATTAGCCACAAACTGGCATCGCCTGTGAATGCCCCTATCTGTAGATAGTTCAGGTTCTCTTGATCCTTGAACCTAGATAGGTGCTTATCAAAGTATGCAACTGCATAGCTTGCGAACCAGTTAGGGTAAGTCATTTCTGAATCAGAAACTCGTATAGTTTGTCAACCTTTGCCTCTAATCTGTCGACCTTATCACGGATCGAAGATCCACCATTGGGTTTAAGTTCAGCAAGATAATGCTTTACTAACCATCGGATTGCACCAGCGAATGCGGTGACGATTGTTGTAACGGCGACCGCAAGGCCAGCCCAGTCCAAGTAGTTCATTAGACAACCGTTCTCATTGTGATAGTGATGATTCCCCCAAAGTTCTCATTATTCTGAGATGGAGGAGTCATGCGAGTGAATGCGATTTCTTCGATGACAGTATCGAAGTTTTCACCAGAGGTGAAATCCTGTACGAGAACGGTGGCACCCGATGACTCGAGTTGCTCAAGTGCTGCCAAACGGATCTTAGCTCCGTCTTCAGTTCCGAATCTGACACCTCTTCGATCGGTCTCAAAGTCGTAACACATAATAGGCATTTGGATAAGTCGTGAACGAGTAGGCGATGGAATTGCCTTGATTGCATAACCCCTAAGTTCTGCACCTTTGGTTGCATCTGTGGAGTTACGATAAAGAGTAAATGTGAGTTGACCATTAACCTGTGGTTGAACGAATGCAGCAGAGATATCAAAGTCTGTGTTGTATTCGTTGCCTTCGGTCAAGGTAACAATCTGTGATCTTCCTTCAATGGAGTCACCATAGACTTCAATCTTTCCTTGGAGAGTCTCAGTCTCAATACGAACACGCTTCCACGCTTTCTTCTCAAGAGTTCCCCAGTTAACGATTGCTGTCTGGATTGTTCCTTCTGCTACCAGTTGTGTTGCGTGTTCAATCCACACACCACTTGCTGTGATCGAGAAGAACAACTGACCAGTTGTTGGGAAGAAGCCAAGGTTATCCACAGCTCCGGTAGCACCAGAAGCATAGATATCGCTGGCATATGGGTAGCCACCATCATCGAGTAACTGACCTAGATAGATTCGGTAGGTGCCAGATGCACCACCGATTCCTTGTCTTACTCCTGCCCAGATGTATGAGTCACGAGCTGCAAAGGAGACTACCGGGTATGTAGTTTCAAAGATTATTGGGCCATAAACAATGGTTGCATCATCGGCAATGGCTGCAATACGAACACCACGAGATGTACCGATTGCAAGATATGTGCCAAGATAACCAAAGATAGTACGGACAGTTTCACCTAATGGGATATCTGCCACAGAGATGGCAGGGCCAAGGTTACCTGTCGTTGCATCTGGTTGAATCTTAAAGATTGCAGATTTATCTCCAGCATAACCAGAAACATAGATAGCTCCACGACCATCAGCAATACCAGTCCATTTCCAATCATTCGGTACTGTCTTGGTATTAGCAACAGCAGTTACTGATGAAAGATTTGAAAGGCTGCTATGGTTTGAGAAAGTAAGTTCATATACTCCAGCAATGGTTGTTCCTGAAGCAAAGGTAATACCTGCAAGCAATCTGTTCTTTACGAATTTAAGAGTCACATTAGATGCAGAAGCAATAGATGCAATGTGATAATGCTGATGAAGTGTTGGACTTCCAGAAGTAAGATTGATGTCATAGATATAATCTGCGGTAGCGATATAAAGAGAAGATCCATCTGTTTCGGCAGCAAGGATTTCAGCAGATAGATCTGCACCAGTTAGAACTGTGGTAGCGGATCCAGCAGAGGTTATCTTAGATACACGAACAGCAGATGAAGAAGTAGAAGTAGATGTGCAGTTAATGGCAAGAACATAATCTATGTCATTAAGAGTTGCTGGGATAGCAATAGTTCTAGCAGTAGATGAAGTGCTGGTTACATTGTAAAGCTTTGAGGTGTCCTTAAGGAGAGAAAGTTCACCAGTAGTCCATGGGTTGATACCTGTGGATGTGAAGTAACGGAAGCGAAGAAGATCGGGATTACCTTCAAGAGCTTCTTGAAACTGAATACCTGCACCAAGATGCCATGATGTCTGAGATCGAACCCAAAGACCTGAGTCAAGGGTCTGTTCACCCGGTTCTCTGGCTTGGTCAACACGCTCATACTTCCATCGGGCAGTTGATCTACGATAAGGAACTGTGTCTGTGATGTTGTAGAGGAATGGCAAACCACCAATAGCAACATCAAAGGCATAGGTATCTGGATCGTAGTACTGAGATGTACGACCAGTAAGATCGACAATGACGGATTCTGTAATATCCGGTGACTTAGATACCTTTAATACCACGCCAGACTCCTTGGGTTAGAAAGATTGATAAGGGTTCTTACTTACGACATTAGGCGAGGACACCCTTGAAACTGCCTCTGTTTCGAACTAATTAGGCAGGTGTTATGTCAACCCAAGACTGATTTGATTCATCCCATGAATACATTTTTCCGTCTACTGGTTGTGCAATAGGTGCTTCCCATCGGCAAGTAATTTCATTTAGATTCCAAGAGGGAAATGGTTTTTCTGAAATAAATGCATCTCTGGATGCATCATAAGTAAAACCAGTTCCGGGATAATTTTTTCTGATTGATCCATTATATGAACATTGTTTCCAATAGGTATGTCCATAAAGTCCTATTAAGAAATCAATACCAGCTTGTTCAGACTCAACACCGTCTACAGTAATGACTTCGTTGTTGACTACATGAACAGCAAGCACGATGTTGTTCTCGTCAAGCTTTGCGAAATGTGCCATTTGTTTTCTCCTTAGAAGGTAATTGATCCATCGCCTGTAAATTTATACACACGATAGCCTGTTGGATTTGTAACTGTTGGTGATCCTGTTGTTGAAGCTGCTGCTGGATATGTATCTGGATAACGAATAATAACTATCCCAGATCCTCCAGCTTTGCCATCTCCTGATGTACGGCCACCACCACCGCCGCCTGTGTTTGCAGTTCCAGCAGTTGATGCAGGAGATCCTGAATAATTGTTATCTGCTCCAGTTCCCCCACCACCTTGGCCACCTGCACAGGTTCCAAATGATCGAGAGTATGGGCCGCCTCCGCCACCTCCAGCATAGTAAGTAGCAGTTCCGGTTATAGAACTTTGTATTCCATCTCCACCTAAACCACCATTGGTTGATGTGCCTTCTTTACCGGGGGCTCCTGCTCCACCACCACCACCGCCAGCATAGTAACCAGAATTGGTGCCAGCATTTCCGCCATTATGTCCTTCGCTTGGCGAATAAGTTCCATTATTTCCTTGACCACCAGAACCAATATTGCCAGAGTTTTCTCCTCCTCCGCCACCAGATCCACCATTTCCACCATCGTATGGAGTTGAACCGCCAGATTTTCCGCCGCCCCCTCCGCCAGATGAAGTGATAGTAGAAAAAACAGAGTTACCACCTGTGCCTCCAGCACCACCACCAGTACCAGCAGTACCACCGTTTCCAACAGTAACAGTTAATGCAGACCCAGCAGTTACGGCGAGTTTGCCATCACGATAACCACCTGCACCACCACCGCCACCAAGTCCACCACCAGCGGCTCCACCTCCACCACCTGCTACAACTAAGTATTCAACATATGGTGTTTTGCTCAAAGAGGATGCACTAATAGTAGGAAATTTAACACCAGTAGATATAGATGATTTAGAAAATAGTCTATTAGCCATTAGAAAGTAATGCTCCCATCACCAGTAAATTTGTAAACTCTAAAGCCATCAAAAGTAGTAACAGTTGGAGATCCTGTAGTTGAAGCAGCAGGATCATAGTAAGAAGGATATTTAATAACTACAATTCCTGAACCACCATTAGGGCCAGCATTTGCATCACCTGCTCCACCTCCACCGTTACCGGTATTTGGTGCAGCATTTGTTCCTCTTCCATTCTCTCTTCCGTCTGATCCTGTAGTTCCTCCAGATGGGCCAGCAGCACAAAGGGAACCCCAACTTCCGCCACCACCGCCACCAATGGCGTATTCAACAGCAAAACCGGTTATTGAATTAGTAATACCCGGGCCTCCAGTTCCAGATGGCCCAATGCCACCGCTTGAACCGCTTGTGCCAGCACCACCTGCACCACCACCCCCACCACCGGGATATGGTGCTGCATTGATTCCATTAGCACCAGCATAACCTTCTACAGGAGTATACCCACCAGAGTTTCCACTTCCGCCAGTTCCTGTATGAACGCTTGCTCTACCAGCACCACCGCCAGAACCGCCTGATTGTGCATTCTGAGTGTTTACTTGTCCACCCCCACCACCTCCCGAAGAGGTGATCGTAGAAAAGACAGAGTTACTTCCATTAGATCCACGATTTGTTGTTGGCCCATTTGTTCCAGCTCCACCTCCACCAACGGTTACAGTTAGTGCTGTACCTACGGTTATGGCAAATGATGTGTTTGTTCTATACCCACCTGCTCCACCACCTCCTGAACCGCCACCGCCACCACCGGCAACAACTAAACATTCAACAGTTGGTGTTTTACCACCCTTAACAGATGGGTATTTAGATAAACCATTGTTAATTGATGATGTTGTAAATTTAGAAATAGCCATGAATGATATTACCTTTCAGTAATTAAGCAGAAAGTTCAGAACCAAAAGCTGTAAATGTAAGCGATGAAGCAGCAGATGCATAGCATCTTACTGAATTTCCAGCAGCAAGGGTAATTCCCAAAGTTAATGCTACTGAATCATTAGCTGCAATAGCTACATCATATGCAATGTAGTGTTCATCAGCAATAGTTGTACCAGAAGTTGGCTTTACAGACAAACGATAGGTACGAGCAGATGCTGATCTATTAGCAATCACAATAGAAGAAACCACCGCTGCTGAAGAAGATGGAACAGTATAAAGTTCCTCTTCTGTCGTTGCGGCCGCAGCCTTGCGACCAAGTACTTTATATGCCATATTTATGCTCCCATGAGTAAGAACGGATCTAAAGCCCCACCGGCTTCAGAAGCTTTGGCTAATGGTATTCCACCAGCCGTAGACCCATCGTGAACCACGATAGTCTTTTTGTCTGTATCGACTGTTACCTCTCCAGACAAACCTGTAAATGTAGAGTGCTGACTTGTTGTGCCTCTACGCAGTTGTATTGCAAATGAACTAGGCATCTTATGCTCCCATCATCATAAATACATCTGGCAATGGATCAGTAGTGATCGATGCCCAAGATGCACTTGAACCATTTGTTGTTAAATACTTACCAGAGTTGCCAGTCTGTGATGGTAATACATCAACGGCTGCCCAAGATGTAGCAGATCCATTTGTTGTTAAGAATTTGCCAGAATTACCAGTTTGAGATGGAACTACATATCCTGCCGCCTCAGTAGCACTTGCAGCAGCACTTGTTGCACTTGTAGCAGCAGATGATGCTGAAGTAGATGCTGAGTTAGCAGATGTCAAAGCAGACGATGCAGATGTACTTGCACTAGTTGCCGATGTAGCAGCCGAAGTTGCACTTGTGGCTGCACTAGAAGCAGATGTAGCTGCACTATTAGCAGAAGTCTGAGCATTAGATGCAATAGTTGAGATATTGATATAGGTCGATGTAGTTGTGTCTGCATCTGTAATAGATCCCATATCACGGACAATGCCAGCACCTGTTAGACCAGTAATTGAGGTATAACTATTGGCTGCTGAGGTAGCCGATGTCGCTGCTGAAGAAGCAGAGGTTGCTGCTGAAGTTGCCGATGTAGCAGCCGAAGTGGCTGAGGTGGCGGCAGAACTTGCTGAGGTTGCTGCACTTGATGCAGAGTTTGCGGCAGAAGTAGCAGAGGTAGCAGCAGAAGAAGTCGATCCAAAGACTGTATCGATATAAGACTTAGGTACAGCATCGGTAGATGCAGTAGGTGTAGCAAGATCAGTAATCTTGTTATTACCCATGGACAAGGCACCAGTCATGCTGTCGCCAGCCTTGGCTACCTTGGTTGCAATCGAGTTAGTTACTGTGGTTGAGAAGCTTGCATCATCATTGATTGCAGCAGCCAACTCATTGAGGGTATCTAAGGCACCCGGAGCTGCATCAACCAAGTTAGAGATCTGAGTATCTACATAGGACTTAGTGGCAGCATCTGTGTTAGCAGATGGAGTACCAAGACCAGTTACTTTGTAACCACCAGCAGCAAGGTCTGTACCTAAAGTTGCACTAGATAGTGTCTTGCTTGAAAGGGTAGAAGCAACCCCATCAAGGGTTACTGTACCTGTGGCATTAGGAAGAGTGATTGTTCGATCTGCCGTTGGGTCAACCACAGTAAGGGTTGTCTCAAAACCATCGGCAGTTGCACCTTCAAATACGACTCCTGCTCCAAGAATTTCTGGAGCTGTAAGTTTCTTATTTGTAAGTGTCTGTGAATCAGTATCACCAACAACATTACCTGTGATGCCGTGGATTCCAGATGTTGTTGGGCTTGCTGTTGATCCAAGGTGAGCGGAAAATTCATTGAAGTCACGACCCGAAATAATGTGACGAACTGTTGCACCAGCAGAGTGGGCAACATTTGAGGTACCGTCTTCTCCACGAGTGACATTGAGTGTCGTTCCACCACCAGAAGAAGTGACCGTAATGATTTCTTCTTTGTTGGTATCTGGATCGATAACCAGAGAATATGGATAGTTGGTTGGGAAGCCAGTCGTTAGATCCAAAGTAATCGAGGTAACAACACCATCGATTGAGGATGATAGCGAGGCTTGCTTTGCCGTTGAGGCATAGTATCTAGTTTGTGCCATTCGTTACCTCTTATAGTGGAGTCGGGGAGGATAAAGATCTCGTAGTCCAGCAGCTTCTTGCTGAAGTCGCTGAGTGTAAAGACCAAGGTAGAACCGAGCCGTTGAGGATCCTGCCCCAATAGGCTTGGTTTGATCGAGCATATCTGACTCGACAGATTGTGCAGGTACTCGAGCTGCATCGATATTCATAAGCAGACGAGCCATGGCACCGTATGTAATACAGTCAACTGAACTTGATGGGAAACCTGTAACGGTTTCATACACATCACTATCAGAAGTCAGTACTGATGGAGCTTTAGCATAGACAACCTGAACTGTACGACCCGGATCGATAGAGTCAAAGATATTGATTGTCTTGCCATTGGCAAACTCTGTTGTGTTGGCTACCTTATCGGTATTGTAACGCCGAACATTGAGCCATTCTTTAGTAGATCCAATGGTCTGCCACTTAACATCAAGAACATATTCTGTAGTCGCTGGAAGCGAGTAAGTAGTTACTGCTGAGTTGAAGGAGAAGGTGTGGGTTCCTACTGCAAAGAGTTCTGGGTAGGAAGCCTGAATAGTATCGTTGATTGCATCCTTGATGAGTTTACGAGGATAGACAGGAGCAATAAGAACCTTGGCATTATTGGCAGCAGTTGCTGCTGTAGTACCACGGAATCCTCGACCCCAAGGTGCAACGGTGACAGTCTTGGTTAGGTTGTCGACCTTATCTACATAGATGAGTTCATCACCAATCTCGATAAGACCACGACCCATTTGGTTGGTTTCATTGACTATGAACGAAGTAGCAGATGAAGTGATACCAGCCGCTTGATTGATCCAAGTAGCAGTCTCTTGTTGAGCTGCACCGCTTTGGATATTGAATGCAACCTTATCTACGAGTTGACCAAAAGTAATTGACATTATGACTCTCTTGCTCTTAGGGCAGCAGCAGGAGCCTTATCGGTTGTGCCACCAAGTTGATTACATACACCACGAAGGTCTTTGTAATTAGGTCTGGTATTACCAGCCTTGACATTCAAGGCACCAACGACATCCAGACCAGTTGTGCCAGCCCAAGTGTTTGCAGCCAATGCATCATCAACATAACTCTGTAACGCTGGATAAGTGCCACCATTAGCAAGACGATTAAGTTCTGCTGTAAATGTGCTTCCGTTAGTACCTGTTGCCATTACTTACCCTTCCTCATAACTGCCGCATTGTCGACAAGGTTTGGATACTTGCGACCTGCTGCTTTGGCACGAGCCTTAGCCTTTGCCTTCTGAGTAGGTGTTAGTTTGGTTGATTTCTTCTTTGGGTTCTTCTGATCCCAGAATGCTTTCTTCTTCACCATTTCACCTTATCTGCCCAATAGGCTGCTGACATCTTTCCTTTTGCAATGTTCTTTGCATGACGAGCCTTGAAAGACTTCTGTCGTTTAGTTGGTTGCCGATCACCGGTAACACCTTGCTGACCAAACCTGATGGTCTTGACTTGAGAACCTTCTTTAGCTACAACCACATGAGATTTAGTTGGATGAGAAGGTGTTCTTTTCGGCTTGTTAAAGCCAGATACCCCGGCTCTCTTCAACCGGGGATCTGCCTTACTTCTTTTTGCGGCCACTCTTCTTTGCCTTCTTGATGACCATCTTCTTGCCTGATTTCTTTGCTTCTGCTTTAGCCATAGCCATACCTTTTGCAGTATATGGATATTCTTTCTTTCCGACCTTTGGCATTATTTCTTCTTTCCGGGCTTCTTCTTGCCCTTTTTTCCGTATTCCATCATGCGTTCTTTTTTGCCCTCAGACTTTTCGTGCTTCATCTTTGCCTTTTTGGACTTGTACTTTTCGCCTTTTGCTGACATCTGCCTTCTCCCTTTGAGTGATTACCTTGACTTTTCCACCTGTGTTTATGTCAAACGAAGCGGAAATCTCTATTGCTTTTCTGGCCTCATTGGCCGCTACTTTTGTATTCGTTATTGAAATCGTAGCTCTTGATAGAGAACCTGCTGCATAGGATCCACCAGATCCAACTGCATATATTCCTCGATCATCTCTGCACCAAGAGAAGTCATTGTCTATCTGATAGATCCTGCCACGGATACATATAAGGGCATCAAAGCCAGCATCCTCATTAGGCATTCCATCTTCCTTCTTTGGAGAAGGATCGTATCCATAATCTGCATACGCTTGACGAAGTGACGGAAGAAGATCCGTCATCATAAACTTATCTAAGTTGACCACCTTAGGTATCTTCGGTGGAGTCCAACTAAAGTTTGCTATATCCCCGGCGATTGCATCGCCAGCAAAGGCAAAAACATACTCGCCTTTTTCTATGACCTTATCCATACCAGTTGCTATGAACTTCTGGCCACCTGCCACCATCAATGAATCCGCTGCTATAAGGCCCCAGCCTTTGCCTTGGATTCCAACGATGGTTGTCATGTCTATTCCTTAAAACTATTGGTGTTGGCATCGAAGGCTTTACCAGCCATGTTCGATAACTCAACAGCTCCTCGAATGTCTTTCATATTCGTTGTTGCTGGTTCAATGCCTTGGTCAATCGCTGACTTGTAAGCATTGAGTTCTGCATCCCAAGACTTCTGAGACATCGTTCTCCTGCTATTGGCATCACCTGTATTAACTTGTAGACCTGAAGCTCTTAGGCACTCTCCCCAGTTTTCGTGATCTTGTGTGGGGCAACCTGTTCTACACGGCATTATGACCTCAATACTAGAAATCCACTATGTGCTTCATCCGATGCTGCATCGGCTTCTGCTTGAGTCTTTATTGTATATCCAAGACCTACCAAAACATCTTTAACCGCTTCGCTTACGACATGGCTTCTTCCACCGAGGAAGACATAATCGTAGTCTTTCAATTCATCTTCAGTTACTGCTCGAGATGTAGTCACAGTTGATCCATCAATCAAGACTGCCACTCCTCGTGGAGATACAACTCTCCTCCACCACTTGTCTCGTAGTGGGAAACCTTCCATCACTTGCGGTGGGTAAAAGGTATAAGTTGCCATTTCTCTCCTTTAGTAGAGAGGGGGCAGGTTGCCCCACCCCCTCAACTAATTAGCTCCGATTAAAGAGCAGATGCACCAGTTTCCAAACGGCAAACTGCTGCATCACGGAAGATGCCCCAGCCACCGAAGTACTTCCAGCCGAGTGCTGACTTACGGCGAAGGATGTCGATCTGAGGTGCAATGACGGTTTGTACATCATAAACATTAGCCTCAAGAAGAGCTTCCTTACCAACTGCAACAGCCTTGTAAACAGTTGCAGATGCTGCACCTTCTGCACCTGAAGGTACACGAGTTGTCTGAACAACTTGGAATCCTTCAAGAACACCGATGGTGCCAGTCAATAGGTTGCCAACATTCTCGGTTGTGTACTTGTGAATGTCAACGAATCCGCCTGATCCGGTTTCGGCACGAAGGTCGAAAGCCTGACGAGGGTGGATGAACAAGGTGTAAAGATCACCGATACGAGGCTGTGCTGATGCCTCAAGAAGGGTGGTCTGAGCCTTACGAAGCATTGTTGTTGAAAGAACATCAGATGCTGTAAGAGTTGCTGTTGATGTACGAGTTCCGCCGTACTTAACAACAGTTCCGCCTGTAAGGGCAGTAGCAACAAGCTTGTCGAGAGTATCGGCAGCGTTGTATGCAATAGCATCACCGATCATTGTGTCAATGTCAGAGAATGCTGCAAGGTTTACCTTCTCAGTTTGCTCAACTGCATTACCGTATTCGGTAACAGTTACAGTAACTTGAGATGGGTTACCCAATGCAACTGGAGTTACATCGGATGTTTCGGTTAGAGCTGTGGTAGCAGCAGTCAAGTTGTCGTAAACGGCAAACTTGAGAGTTGTACCCGGGTTGGTCATAGAGACAGGGCGTAGATCTGCAACAGAACGCATAACAGGAAGTGAGCGGAGTGCAGCACGAACATATGTGTCATATGCATTGACTACGAGGTTGCCTAGACCAGAGATTTGTGTAGTTGCCATTTGGCACTACCACCTTTCTATGGGTTAGTAACCCTGCTTACCTAGATCAGCAAAGAGTTGCTTGAGGGCTTCTGGCCCCTTTGCAGCGGCTTCCTCCATCTGGGCTTGAATCAATCGTTCTCTGTCGGCTGTGAGACCGGCATCGACTGTTGACTGAGCCTTGATGTAGTTTTCTTTGAAACCTTCTGGCAAGTTTGGGTTTGGTTGATTTGAACTTTGACTTGAGACACCGAAGACTTCTCCGTTTTCTTCAAGCCATTTCGACAACGATTCCTCCGTGAGGTCGATGTCCTGCGGAATGAATGAAGCAATCTTCGGATTCACTCCTCGAGCCGACAAGGTTTCTTTGATAGTTCGATCTCGTTTTTCCTTACGCAGTTCGGCAAGCTCTGCCTGAATTTCCTTCAGTTGCTTGTCTTTTTGCTTATTTGCTTTGCGTAGGTTGGTGAAGCTATCTTCTTGACCTTCGTTTTCGAAGTCATCCTCATCGTATTCGTAATTGGACATTTGTCCTACTCCCTTTTTGTTTGTTTGTCGCTGGCCTCAAATAGATCGGGGAATCTACTTGGCTCCAACTTCCGGGCTAATACTCACCTCAAGTTCCGGCATTTCAAGAGATGGAGTGGGTGTCTGGGTCTCGAACCCAGATGATTGCCAATCACCCTGTCATTCAATTATTGGGCCCTTTGCCTCAATGCTCTTTGACCTACTCCTGAGGTGCCAGAGAACTGTGCAAGGTTAGTTGCTTTTAGTCTTTCCATAATTTGCTGTGATGCAGTATCTGCACCGAACTCAGCAGCAATGGCTTCCTTGGCTCCGAAGTTCTCACCATAGATCTCAGCAAGGTTTCCGTATTGCTGGATGTTCTGTGAAACTTGTGAATACTTCTGGCGTTGAGTTCCATAGGCAAGAGATCCTGCACCGTATTGCTGTGCAATATCTGCTTGTTCCTTAGTCAAACCTTCTAGCAATGCAGCGGCAGTATTGAGATTCTTACCGGTGATTGACTCAAGGATTGGCTGACCTCTCTCTGGGTCAGCAAAGTATGCTGTCAACATATCATCGTTGATTCCATAAAGGTCACGAAGTTGTCCACGAATTGTTGGATTAGTTGACTGCACAAAGTCTCTATATGCTTGGAATACATTTGATACATCGACTGCTGTGTAGTTGTTCTTTAGGAACATCTGGAAGTCTTTGGTCTGATCGTAAAATCCCTTTGGTGCATTGTATGAAGTAAGCACCTTCTGGTATTCATCTTCCATTCCAACGATTGTCTTCTCATCTAATGATCGATAACCAGCAGCCAAACGAGCTTCGTTTACTTGACCAAATCTTTCATAGTATGGCTGGGTCTGGATTAACTGTAGATAGAAACCTTCTGAGGTTGTAGGGATTTCGTCAAACTTATTGCCCCTGCGGTCTACACCTTCACCACGGAAGATCTTGGCAATAACATCTCCAAACTCTGGAACACCCATTTGAGTGAATCGTTCTGTAATGATGTCATAAGCAGACTTGCGTTCTTTGGCTAACTGATCGAGACGAGCCTTATCTGCTGCTGCTTGCTGTGCTTTAAGTTGTGCTTCGAATCCTGCTGTTGCTTTAGCAATAGCAGCATCGATTGCTTTTTGGATATCTTCTGGTGTCATTCCACCAGTTGAACTATCTGGTGATGGAGTATCGCTAAATGTTCCATCATCATAATAGGTACGAATTACACGATTTGCACCAGATCCAAGGATTTCAGTTCTAACAACTTTTTTACCTGTAGGGGTTCCAATTACTTCAGTAGTTCCATCATCATAAGTTACGGTTACTGTTCCATCAGCATTTGTAACTCGAGAAACAATTTTCTTTCCGCCAGTACCGCCAGTACCTCCTGTACCGCCAGTACCGCCAGTACCACCATCTCCACCAGTACCACCATCGCCGCCTGTACCGCCTGTACCACCAGTACCACCTGTGGGAGTTACGCCAGTTACATCTGTAATTTTGTCTGGAGCATTCTCAAACATTCGGAATGAACCGGGATCAAACACACCAGATGTACTTGCTACATTTGAAATAGGATTAGAGCCAGTACCAAGACCTGCACCAGTACCTGCTTGACTTGCACCATAAGGGTTTGTTGCTGTATCAGGTGCAGTAATCTTTACCTTTGTACCACTATAAAGAACTGTCTGACCAGCAGATGCACGAGCTGCAAGTGTTGGGTTATCTGCAAGAATTTGTGCAACAGTAGTACCGTTTGCCTTAGCAATACCAGAGAGGGTATCGCCTTTCTTAGCCGTGACTCTTTCTGCCATGTCTTATAGTCCTAACATTTCTTTCAGTTGTAGTGTGATTGTGTCTGCCTTACCTCTAGCGTTAGATGTGTACTGCCAACGACTGTCTTTGTATAGGCCCTGCTCAAACATCCACAACGGAACGGTTTCGTAAGAAGTTGAATTACCTTTAGCATCCGTAATTGCTTTGCCTTGCATAGCTTTACGGATGGTTGGATCTTCCAGATCGAGACCACCTTCTGGGATCTCAAGGATACGAACCATTGCTTGGATGTAAGGACTTGCAATGGATAGTGGAGATTCTCCATTAAGGATTCGATCACGGAATGCTGGGAAAGCAGCGATGGCTTGCTGACGAAGGTTCTCATCAATCTGCTCATTGTTAGAGTCGCCAAGGAAAACATTCTTAGCAAGGTTGTTTGCTGCTTCATCTGTAATGCTCAAACCATACTGGCGGTACTTAGTCTGAACCATGAGTTTATTAGCATTGATTTGCTGTTGAACCTGTGGCTGTGATAAGTACTTGTCAGTACGGCGAAGTTGCTTAGTAAAGTCTCCAAGGTCTGATGACTTGGTTAGAAGGCTCTGGAAGAGTTGGTCATTGACCGTAAACTGAGAAGCTGCAATCTGGAAGTTAGTCCGATAGATCTCAATATAGTCGGCTGCTGCTTGATTGAAATCAAGACCTGCCCTCATTGCTCGGGCTACATCTGGCTTGACTGTATCAAGTTGGAACTTCTGAATAGACATCAAACGGATGTCATATTGAATCTCTTCACGATCCTTGACCTTGGCAAGGAGTTGATCTCTAAATGCAGTCTGTTGATCTGATGTAAGAGTTACACCGTTAGCCAATGAGTATCCACCGATAGTGGCATTGACTCTCTGGTTTACATCTTTGTACCAAGTGGTATTGCGAAGGAATCCTTCGACATTGGCTGTGGATTCATTAACCTTAGCAAAGTCAATAAGCTTGTTGTAAATCGTTGGATAGTTGGACTTGAAATACTCAAGAAGATACTTCGATCCATAGGTACCAAGTGTTGCTTCCTGCTTGGCAGTAAGACCTGCTCCCTCTTCTTCGGCTTTTGTAAGAACACCATTGGTGTACTTCTTGCCTTGGTATGTACCTGTAAAAGGAGTACCATTTTTAGTTAAAGGATCTTTGTCGCTTCCTTTACCCTTGTAAACAATGTTACCGCTAGTGTTATTAACCTTCTTGTTACCACTTGAATCAACTGTAACATCTGGTGTTACGGTCTGATCTCCAGCAACATTAGTGGCTAATGGTTGACCACCAAATGGTCTACTACCCATTGAAACTCCACCATCGGCAGTAACAGGTGCAGGTTTTGGTTGAAGTTTTTCAATTTCAGCATCAACATCTGCGGTTGATTGGCCTTGATCGACTAAACGCTGCTTCTTCTCTTGAAGAGATTTAAGTTTGTCTGATGTCTTCTTGTCAGATTTAGCCTTTTCAGCATCAGACTTAATCTTCTTAATTTTGGATTCAATACCCGGAAGTGCAGCCTTAGCGGTATCGTAATTCTTCTTAGCAGCCTTATATGCAGTAGATCCAACCTTAGATGAATCCATCTTGGCTTTGGCTTCACCAAGCATTCTAGTGAAGTTATATCTCTGTTCTTCTAACTTAAATAGATCTTCAGCCATTAGAACTCACCTGCCAATCTTCCAATAACATCGCCATAGGAGTTGAGTCTCTTGTCAACTGCTTCTGCTTCTAAAGCAGGATTTTCCATAACGGTTTCTTCGATAAGTTGCTGGGTTCCAGCAGCATTAAGACCACCAGTAGTGGTTGAACTGTAGACACCCGGGCTTACCATGGTCTGTGTTGTCACAGATGGATTCTCTCTTTCGGCAGCGTTCAATGCTTTCACAAGCATCTTGCTTTCCTTCTCAGATGGATCTCTACCAAGGATTGCTCGTAATCCACTCTGTACGATTCCTCGAGCTGCTATTGGATCAGAGATGTTGTAGGAGATATTCTTAGTTGGGCCTTGCTGACCACGACCAGCATCACCACTTGCAATCATCTTAAGCATCTCTTGGTATGACATACCACCAGCAGAGTTTGCTTCTGCAAGAAGTTCACGAAACGCTTCAGTATCTTTCTGACCCCAATAGGCAGTCTGGAAATCAGACTTATTGAGGAAGCCACCTTGAACCATCAAAGACTTGATTTGGTTTTGATCGGCTGTAGTTAGGAAGTCAGTATTCTTGATAGCAATCGCTTCTTCGTTTGTTCCAGAGTAAAGGGCTGTGTAGAACTTACCTGTGACATCAGTCTTCTTACCTGTCTTTGGATCGACATAAGTAACGCCGGGTCTGAAAACATTTGTACCCTTTGCAGGGAATGCAGTAGATCGTGCATACGGATTAGCTCCGACCGCAGGTGCTTGAATGACAGGAGCATTCTTATCTGGCACCGTTGGATTCGGATCAATCGAATCCGGGATACCGTCTTTGTCTATATCAGCCATTAACTATTTCCTGTCTCGGTAGCAAATACACGCCAGTACATTACAGAGAACTCTGGGTGTTCAGCGATAACTTGATAAGCAGATTGGTTGAGCCATTCAGCCACATTGGCTACTGACTTTCCAGTAAGAGTCTTGAATCCTGCTTGTGCCACAGATTCCAATGCTGCTTGACGATATAGCAAGAACTTAGCCAAGCCCTTACCTGATTCAGTCTCTGCAAACTTTGGATTATCTAGTGCAGCAGTTACTTCCTTGACGAGTGTCTCACGAGGAACACCAGCAGCTCTGAAGTCTGGTTGTCCACCAAACTCATCATCGAGTGCTGACTTCATCGTCAAGTAAACTTGATTAGCCATCTTAGGTTCTGCACCTTGCTGAATGGCTGTTGTCATATCTTGTTGAAGTTTAGCCTTACGAGCCGTGTAAACATATCGAGCCGCTTCCATCTGCATTTCGGCAGGTGATAGACGGAATCGCTGTCCACGCTGTTCTTGCCACTTTGCAAACTCTTGTGAGTATTGTCCACCGGGGAAGAAGAGGGCAAACGCATTTGGGAACTGGTTTGCATCATCACGGTTCGATGTATAGAACTGCCATGCTTCATCAGTAGGTGTAATACCACCACGAGTTCCAGATACCAATGAGAACAATGCGTTGTAGCCATACTTTTCTGCCCACTTAGCAACCGCTAGTTCGTAACTATCTGGGTTGTTAGCTCTCATCTGGATGAAGTCATTGAACATCAATGCCTGTACATGGAACTCCCCTTCCTTGTCTTTAGCAAGGATCTGTGGAGAGATAGCTCCGGGAGAAAGGTTCTGGGTAATACCACGCCATAAGGCAAGGACTCGGTTGACTCGACCAGCATCTTCAAGCAATCTAGCCTGAGATTGACCGTCAAGAGGGAAGTCTCCGTACTCACCAGTAGATGCAAGGTATGCCATCAATGGTCGAAGGGTAGAGACATTCTTTGCCTCATAGGAGTCCATACCAAGGCCGTAGAGGATACGAGAAGCCCATGCTGGGGTGAAGGTCTCAATGAGACCTACCTTGCCCTCTGGGGCCCCGAATGGGTAAATGATGTCTCGTAGTTGGTCTGCAATCCAGCCGTTCTGATCCTTGATATATCGACCTAAGGAGAGCTGAATAGCAGGGCCTACACCCGGCAATAACTCGTTAGAGAAAGCAAGGTTCAGAGATGGGATCGAGAGAGATACCGGCATACCCGGAACCTTCTCACCTGTAACTGTTCCAAGCATTGCACCAAGAATGTTGCCAGCAAGTGGCATAACAAATCTTGGATCTCCATAAGTTGGATCCTTATAGATAAATCCTTGTGATGGATCTGACCAGTTAGAGTTAGTCCACTCGTAGATAACACCAGTCTCTGGATGAGTCAAAAACTCAAAAGCATTAGCAGCCTTATAGGTACGAGCCTTACCTTGAAGACGGAATGTGTTAGCCACATCCTTAGTAATCAACTTGCTCCATACACCAATGGTGTTTGCCCATGCTTGAATAAACGGTGCAACCAAACGGAACTGAGCCGCATACTGCTTCTGGCGAGTTGCATCGTAATAAAGTTTACGAACCTGATCGGCAGCATAACGCTGACCGATAGCATCGATATCAGTCTTTGTAAGACCTCGATCATCAAGTGTCTTGACTGCCTCACGCATACGAACCAACGCTGGGTTAGTGGTACCAGATTTGATACCAAATACCTTGATGTCACGAAGTTCTCGTTCTGCAACCTTGAGAATATCTTCTGCTTCTGCCTTAGATAACAAGTTGAAGTTATCTGCTACGCCGTTCCAATACTGTTGCTGGAACTCTGGGCCAAGTGCTGCTCTCTTTTCGAGTTGTGCAGATAGACGGAAGAATAGGTTTGCACCCTTATCCCATTGACCACGAAGAGAAGCAACTGCACGAATATCATCGGCAGGAAGTTTCAACTGACCAATAGCAGATGAGACATCTGTGGTCTGGCGGTAATCCTTGAGGATTCGACCAAGCCATACATCTTTAGCAGTTGTACCCTTTGGATCGAACTTCTGTACATCACCCTTGATATCACGGATCTGCTTACCAGAGATGAAGTCACGAAGCTCTTGACGACCTGCTGCAAGGTTATCAATACCCTTATTGACGGTATCAAAGTATGCAGCCATAGCCTTCTTGGCTACTGCTTCATCAGGTGAAAGTAACAATGCACGATTAGTCTCATCGACCTTAGCAATCTGTTCACGAAGTAGTCGACCTTGCTTTGTTTCAAACATGAAGTCGATAATGATTCGTGAGTAGTCACGAGATAGATCGAAACCTTGTGCTTGCTTCTTGATAATAAACTCTGGTGCTTCTGAGAACCAAGGCTTGAAAACTCCACCCGGTTGACGAAGACCACCTGTGAGTCCACCTGCTGCTAGACGAGCAAGAGATGATTCACGGTACTGAAGGATTGCTCCAGCCCATGCACGATTGAATCCTTTTTCGGTGGAGTCAATGAATCGCATACCAGTACGAAGTGCTTGAGACAAGGACATAGTTCCTTGACCAACACCCATACCCATGCCACGAGTCATCATCGCCGCAAACTGATCTGCATCGGATAGGAGTGAACCCTTGAAAGATGCTGTGTCTACTTCTTTAGCAAGTTCATCAAAGCGAGTACCGAAGACATTCTTATCGAATCGAGAGAACTGACTTAGGAACTTCTTTGATCTTGTACCTGCTGGGTTACCAAGCATCATACCGATAAACTGCAATGGGTGGTTAAACAATGTTGATGATCCACCAAGGTATGCACGAACCTGCATATCACCGATGTTTCTTAGAACATAAGAGACACGATATACAAGAACTGTCTGCTTGAAGAATGAATCGAAAAGATCTGTGCTTACTGCTCGGAACTGTTGGGCTGATGCATTCCTTGAGAGGAAGCGAGTCTTTCCAGATATCTGGCGGAAGGCATCGAGGTCAGGCCATTTAACAAAGTTAGCCAACTGAGAGTCGAGTAGTGGGTCAAGTGGGGAAAGTTTGAGTTTCTGTCCATCGATGATGTGTTCAACGGTTGAGGCTGTATTTCCATCAACTTGTGCCAAAAACCTTCTGTTAGCATCTTGTTCCTTCTTGAATACTCGTGCTGCATCATCAAGAAGTTTCAACTGCTCTTCGGTTAGATTCGGTGCCTTCTCTTTGACCAATGACTTGATCGTGTCGATGAAGATATTGAATCTTTCGGTGGATGTAGTCGCAGACATCATTGCCTTGACTGAATCCTTTTGTAGACTTGGAGAAGCCTTTAGGAACGGCAATGTGTCATTCATCTGACGAACAAGTTCATCAACATCATCGAGATGGATCAAATTCTTAGTAGGTGCAAATCGACCTAGAGGACTGTCCTTAACCTTGGCAAAACCTTTAGCGGTTACATCAAGGAAGAACTTCTCAAACAATGCATGGTGCAACTTGAGTGAGTTTGGAGAATAGATTCCAGACTTGAACTCTAATGCACGAGACTGAGAAGCAAGACCAAGACGAGTACCTGTTGAGATATCAAGACCTGCTTCACGAGCAAGGATCTGTAGAACTTCCTTCTCAGATGTAGCAGCGGCAAGTCGCTTGGCTGTATCTACTGTGAGATCGCCATTGAATGCTCGCCAGACATCATAGAAGTCATCTGGGCCAAAGTGAACAGCAACCATCTTTGCAACATTCTGACCCAATGGGCCAAAGAATGCTTTGGCTGCTTGCTGATAATTAAGAAGTGATTTCTCACCAACAGACATCAAACCAAACTCTGCTTCAAGAGCTAGTCGTTCTGCACCCTTAGTCTCTGTGATCTTTTCAAGTAGAGCCTTTTGCTCCTTGATTCGATCTTCAATCATCTTGAGGTTATCAAGATAAGACTTGTTAGCCTTGGTATATTCTTCGTTAAGTAAAACCTTAACCTTCTCGACTTCAGAAATCTGTGTGTCGAGGTTAGCAATCTGTTGCTGAACAGTAAGTCGAGGTGTCGCTGCTGCTTCAGTAAGTCCTTGAACTTGTTGGGTAATACCTGCACGAGTTGTATCAGCCTGTAGACCAAAGTCACGAACATCTGGAGATGCAATAGCATCAGCCTGAAGACGAGCAAAGTCTGTCAACTTAGCATCGAATGGATCAACTGTTCGTGGGAAGTAAGCGAATCCGCCACCACCCATACCACGAGTTGCACCAACATTACTAAAACCTTGGATACCTGATCTTTCATAAGCCAGATATAACTGATCCGTAACACCTGCTCGTTGAGCTGCTGCTACTAGATCTCCGTGTGTTGCACCCGGTGTATCGATAACATCAAGAACATTTTGAAGTTTTGCTTCTTGGATACCTGCTGCTGTTCCAACATCAATTAGATTGGATCCAATTTCGTTACCAACTCGAGTAGCCTGTGGAGAATCTCCAGCCTTGATAAGACCAGACCACTTGATAAGTCGTGGCTTCTGCTTTGCAGCAACACGAACTACAACATCTGCACCATCACGGATACCTTGAGTTGCAGCTCTTGCACCCTTCTTGAGTGCTGCTTCTTCAACTGTGTGGATAAGTCCGGGAGCCAACTGCTCTTGACGAGCAAGAGTTTCAGCAGACTGAGTGACTACATCAAAACCTTTATCGAGAACGCTTTGAACTTCTGCTGCACGACCAGCATTATTGAGTTCAAGACGGAATGCAATTAACTCTTCAGCCTTACGCTTATCTCCAACGAGTGCTTCAGATCGAGAAGTCTCAGACTTGAGAGCAGAGAAAAGATCGTTACGCTTTCCAGCGAGGTCACCATAGGTAGCATCGAGTAGATCTGAATCCCACTTTGCTTGGTATACAAGATCTCGATTACGAGATAACTCTGGAAGCAATGCTTGGTAATCATCTTGAAGTTTGATCAAGTCACCTTCGAGCATACGAAGATCACCAGATGCAGCCTTCTTACCTGCACGAACCTTTGCAAGTTCTGGCAATATCTCTTCTGCTTCACGAGCCACAGCCTTGATTGGAGCCTTCTTGGCTTCGGCTGCACGAGCTGCTGCCTTAGGGCCAATACGAAGTGTTACACCAAACTTACCTGCTTCTTTACCGATCTTGAGTAAACCAACACCGGGAACATAAGTCAATGGGTCAGCAGCAAGGTTAAGTACGAATCCAGATACTGCTTGGAAAGTTCTAGCAGCCTTAGTTTCTGGATCGTCAAAGAGTGCTTGAGTAAGTCCTGTGGAATAAGTCCAAGGAACTCCACCCTTCATCTTTGGGCCAGCAGCAATCTTTGCTGCAAGGAGTGCCTTACCTACTTCAGAGGTTACATCTGTTCCAAGAAAACCAGTACCGACATCAACACGACCAGTTCTAAAGAATTGATTAAGTGCTTGACCAGTTTGTGTCTCGTCAAAAGTATTTGAAAATGGTCTACCTGCTACAGCATTACGAACGCTTGCTTCGAGCATTTCGAATGGTGTAGACAAAAGCATGAATGCTGTACGAGTTAGTGGTGCAAGAAAGTCGGCAGGTGATCCCTTAGGTGTCTTGTTCTGCTCACGCAACTTAGCAGCAGCAGCCTTGGCTGCTTCACGCTGTTGATCGATGAGTGCTTCACCATCCATGGTTGCAGCAGCAGTAGCTGTGTTTCCATAAGGAATTGCACCAGATTTAGCAAGACCTATAACTACACCCGGCGAAGCATTTGGATATGCCTTTGCCATTCCAGCAACTTGCTGTGCAAATTGTGGGTTGAGGTAGCGGCTCTCTTGCTGCCTTCTGTAAACATCATATTCAGGAGTTCCGGGTAGTGGAATGTTTCCAACTACACTCGGCAGACTTCCTGTACCTTTAACTCCGCCGACTCCTGCCATTAAGCACGACCCTCTGCCTTAATTCGCTGGGCAAGTCGAGTGAGATCTGGATCTGGATACAGTTCTGCCAGCGACATGATCAGTTGAGCAGTTGGGTCTTGTGCCAAAGGTGGAGTTGGTAAAACTTCAGGGCCACGACCCGGGCCAAACGATGCACCATCAGTAATAGGAACATCTTTGTCTGGATTAGGTGTTGTAAGACTTAGTGTTGGTCTCTGAACTGGAACAGCGTTAGCAACTGCACCCATTTGTTCAGCAGAAACTTCAGAGGCTGCAAGGTTTACACCCGGTGCAGTTTGCAATGCCATGAGTTCTGAACCCTCACCGTATGCTCCACCCGGGATGTACTGAGCTGCTTGTCTTCCTGTGTACTCAGCCATCTTTCTTAGCCTCCATTTTTTCAATATCTTTGGACAACTTCTCCCACATATAACGCTTCTTTGCTTCGTTCACGGAATGTGAATGTACGATTCTTGAGAGAAGAGAGAAAAATTCTGTAAATGAAACGCTGATGCTGTACATCAATGCAACAAAAGCGTAAAGGAAATCTATCTTCTTAGCAGGTCGGGCTAAGATAAACATATCGTCTATGTCATCAAACTCTTGATCGTGATCCATAGCCCGACCTTTCTAAGCGTTATTAACTAACTTTCTTTCCACCAGCTTTTGCTGGCTTGCCTGTTTCACCAAGCTTCTGCATTGCAGACTTTCCCTTTGCAGACGAAGCACCCTGAATAGGGCCCTTGACTGGTGCTGGGGCTACTTTGCCTTTCTTGACTCCGAACATATTTCCTCCTTGTTCGTTTAAGCGGCCCCAGTTAGGGCTGCTAATAGTTGTGACATTTGCGGAGATCCGCCTTGTGCTAGATCTGTCCGTCTTGAGAACTGACCGGGGCCAGCCACCATTTGGGAGCCAGCGGCCGGGGCCGCTCCCGGAACCATACCCATCATTTCAGGGGGTAATGGTTGCGAAGCACCGGGGGCCATCGCAGTCGCCGCTGGCTGTTCCTGCGGAGCAAATGCTTTAGAAACAATCTGCTCCAAACTTTCACCCTTTTGACGACCTTGGATAATGTCAGCGATTCGTTTAACCGCTTCTGTTGGGTCGCCACCTTGTGTTGCAAGCATTGGAATAGCCGTTGCATATTGCGATACGGCGTTGCGTAGAGAGTCACGAAGATCTTCGATATCAACCTTTTGTTCTTCTTGTGTGACATTGATAGAGAATGGAAGATTACGGCGTAGGAAATCACGGCTGATGAGTTTGTCACCACGAAGTTGTAATCCGAAGATAGCTGCACGATTAGGATCAAGTCCAGCCATGAGACCATACTGAACATCTACGGTGTAATCACCCTTGATGTCACGAGATGGTGTGTAGTTTAGTTCGAAAGGTGTACCGTCATCGGTTCCACGAATAACTTTTCGATCATTAGGGAAGACTTTCTCGTCTACCTCAAATGCAATACCGATGAGATTGATTAGGAATCTAGCGAATACTGCTTGTGCAGCCTTGACCTGTGAATCAAAACCACCCATAAGAGCCTGTACACCACGACCAGTAACGATAGATGCATCGATCTGACCTGTACGACCTTCTGGATAACGAGATCCCATGCGGAGTTCTCGTTCAAGATTAGATGATTCTGCGAATACTCCGCTAGGAAGTTCGATTGGAACTCGGCGGATTCTTTCTGGAGTGTTAGAACGAAGCAATGCATCAGGGCCAAGAGCAAATTCTTGGACATCTGGTGGGATAGCAATCGGTGCTTCTACTGATTTCTTCGCTGCTTCTAGTTGTAGAAGAGCAAAACGAGCCTTAGCCATCTGTACTGGAAGCACATCATCGAATTGACCACGAGCTTGACCATCAACAGTTGGGCGTTCTGCAATATCAACGAGTACTCGACCGATGACATTTGGGGTATTTGAGAGAACCAGATTGTCAAGATCTGGGATAAAGATCATGTCTTGGTACTTATCGTGGTAACGAATCATCGCTACATTGGCGTTCTGACCACGATACTTCTGCTTAATCTTGTTTGTATGCTCTGGATACTGGTAGATAATCGACTCAACATCCATGATAATGGTTTGAGAAACGCAAGTTACATTACCGAATCGATCCTTGTCATAGTAAAGACCGAATGGATCGAGCAAACGAATGCGTGGAGTATCGGTTTCAAAGTCAATATCAACGATACCTGCACAGAATCCATAGGTGTAATACCAGTCTGCACCCTTATAGAACTGTAGTTGTAGGTCTGATTTGTTAGCGTAATGGTTTGCAATGCGTGTACGGATCTCCGATTTACGCCTTGCAGCATCGCTAGTCATGTTAGATGAAGAGCAGTTGATTGCAGGGAGTGGGGCTGTGACTTCCGCTAGGTCACGAGCTGCGATATCCACCATGTTTGCGATAAGTGGTTTTGGATATTCATCAGAGAATTGACCAAAGAAAACATCCTGCATCTTTCCTTGGCGTACAGCAAGTACATCGGACATACGGCGATCACGATCCATGTTACGGTGCTTTAGCCGTTGTACCTTTGCTGCTACTTCCTGTGGAGTAAGCATTTAGTCTCCTTTAACCGATTCTTCTACTAGCAGCCCACTCGTCTAGGTTTACAACCATCTGACGATTCTGGTCTGATCGAGTTAAAAACTCATTTCTCATAAACTTGCCACCGTAATCTCCGTACTGACAGATCTCTCTGGCACGAATCTCACAGAACCAAAGTGCCATAACCAAGTCGGTTTTGTTCTTTGTCTCTGGTGACCAAGTGACAAGTTGGTCGATTAGTAATCTAACGCCTTCGTTTCTATCCGATGGAAGGTGAATTAGATTATCTCTACGGTGCTTCCCTTGAGGATCTGCTGATCCAAAGAGAGGTGCCATAGCTGCCACACCGAAGCCGACATCCCACTTATTGCGAGATGTTGTATGTTCCCGGAGCATCACTCCACGGTTGGCTAACCACATCCGTAGATTCTCATCTTGTGTCAGGTAGCCCTGAAATGCGTTTCGTTCAACCATCCATTCGGAAGGTTTGTACTTATCAGTAAATGTTGTGATGAGATCACGGATCGCTTGTGGCGAAGGTCGAGTAATAGTTGCCGCATCAAGTACATAACGCTTTTTACGGCGGCGATCTATAGCCATTACTACGGCCGCTGTATCACCAACGATTGCTGGGTCAAGCCCTGCAACGATGGTAAATCCTTCTGTCTCCTCTGGGTGTCCGGGGTTTCCAGAAACCAAAGGCCCAATCATTCTCATACGATCTACGGAGCCTTTTACACAGGTGACATTAAATGTCGAATCTTCATCAACATCTGCTTGCTGATAAACCATCGACCATGTTTTCGGATCGAGGGCTGATCTACGCATTGAAAGGTGGTGTCCATCCCAGCGAGGATATAAACCACTCTCATCTGGTTCTTCTTCGGAACCTTGCCATGGGCGGTCTGATTTTGGCCAGAGGGTTTTCCAGTCGTTCGGGCTTTCACCGAACTCAAGAACCGCCGGCATGGCTAGGTATGTCCACGGAGATTGACCTGTTGGGTAGCGTTCTCCGTTACGGAGTTCCCTATACAAGTCGATGGAATCCACTCGGGTTCCTAAAACTAAAAGCTTTCCGGTGGGCCCAAGACGAGTTAAAACTTCTTGCTGGATCCAACGAATCTGTTTCTCATACTCGTGAGCGTTACTCATAGTTACGCAGTCATCGAGAATAATCAGGTCTGCTCTCGCACCGTAGACCTGACCTCCAATACCAATGGCTTGAAGGGTAGGGTCTTTCTGATCTGAGTCACGGAGTTCATCTCCGAGGTAAACCTGTGTTGCTTGCCATGTAGCAGATTTAGACTTGAAGCCAGAACCAGCAGCGTAGGCGAGTTGTAGCTTTTGCCAGCCGGGGTGGGTAAGTCTTTGCTTGATGGCGTAGATAAATTCTGTTGCCTTCTGTTGACTCTTCGAGACAATCATGATTCGGACATTGGGATCCATACAGATCCGGTAGACCGGGTAGTCAATCGAGGTAGTCATCGACTTGGCGTGTTCAGGCGGAACATTGACCAAGACATATTGGGGGCGACCCTTTTCATACTGCATGGAGCTGTGGATCCACGCTGGGTCACGACCTTCCAGTAGATCGATGATGTTCATCTGGTGGTCGAAAGTTTCGGAGTCTAGGTACTCCTTGCGGAAATCACGAAAACCTTTGGTGAGAGATTCCTCAGATTGGGTACGGCCTTTAGTTACTCTGGCGGCACGAATCTTGTCGGCGTTCTCTTTGAACTCTTTATCGGTGGATCGGTAGTACTCCCAGAGTTTGACCGATTTGCCGACAGCCCTCATGGCTTCTTCGACTGTATAGCCTTGGGTGATGTAGCCAAGCACCTTCGCTTTAGTCTTGGCGGCTTCTTCTTGCCGTTTATTCATTGGATTCCTCGGTGTCTTTTCATTGGATCCACGGTCTGTGGATAAACCTGTGGATACAGAAAACGACAGACCTGTCCACACTCAACTATGAGTGTGTTAGGGGGTCTTCGGTCGCTAGAAGCTCCCTACGCCCCCCTAGGGGCGTGTAGGTCGTCTAATTACCTTGGTCGGTAATTATCCTCCTACTATGTATAAGCCGGGATAAGGGGTGTTTATCCCACCCTAAGGGGTGTGATTTACCTCACAGTCTATCCAATGCAGTCAAATATGGCTTTGACCTGCGGTTTTACTGTCTCGGATCCTATCAAAAATTTTAGAGTGGGTACATATATACACAGGGTGGTGGCATATAAAGCACTCGGGTCATTTTGCCGGGGCGTGTCGAACCAGCTAGTTTACATAATGCATATTATCGGCGACCAGTTTGGGGGCATTTTGTGGAGACTTGCAGGGCATGGCAGACCCTCAGGAACTAGGCACCTTTCAAAGTTCCCCAACTAACCAACCGCCTAGGGTCTCCAGTACTTGGCAGGGGGGGCAGGGGTCAGGGGCAGGGGGCAGAACTGGCAGGGCAGACCTTCAACCTTTGACCCATTGGGCAGACCATCGCCACGGATCGCAAAGCATCCACGCCAAGGATCGAGAACCCTCCACGCTTGGCAGACCCCAAGGGGAAGCAGTTCCACGCTTGGAACCCCTCGAGCTGGACTTCGAGCTACAGGAAAACCCTTCCCGAAATGCTTCCAATCTGACCCCGAAAATGGGAGAATGGAACCCTCGAGGGCATCCTCGAGACCTAGAGAAAAGGAATCAGAATGAAACTCAAGAACCAAGACCAAGCATCCGAAGCAATCCAAAATCGAGAAGCGTTTCTTGCTTCTGCATTGTGGGCAATAGATGGAAGAAGCAACACCTACGGAATGCTCAACCCTGAAGAGATTGAACAATATGAAGCAGTTCGAGATTCGATTGACTTCGTGGTCATGTCTTACAAAACCCCAATCGCTTGGCACTCTTCTGCTGGTTGGTACATGGTCAAACAGAAGTTTTCTGTGACTACTTCACGCCATCAGGGAATCGTTAGAAGGGCATTGAATAGCAAAGGATTAGTCGAGGTTTCACGATGAAAACTTTCACCGCTTTCATTGTCTGCCAATCGTTAGACATTCAAGCCGAAACAATCGAAGAAGCAGAGGAAAGATATTCAGAGTTCTTCGATGGAGGGGAATCATGTGCAAAGCATGAAGAAGATTGTGACTGCTTCTCCTTCGATGATTCAAATGTCTTTCATTACTTCGAAGAAGAAAACGAATCCGCTTCGTGGAAGTTGGTTCACCGATTGGCTTCTCAAATCTTCGAGAAGTTCGGAGAAACTGAATCATTTCTCTATCTTGTCGAACAGATAGCAGAAGCAACCGAAGAAGATCCCATGAAAACCCTCTACGAGGTCAAGGCATACACCGACCGACAAACAAGGGAGGACATGGCGAGTTAGTCGAAACCCCTTCGGGGGTCTTCGGTGGGGTGGTTCCCCCCGAACTGATGAGACAAACCACTAGAGAAAGGGTCAGAATGTACGAAGTAAAGAAAGTCCGACTCTTCGAGAACTCTCGAGGAATGATTGGACACACTCTCCACATCTACAGAGGAGAGAAGGAAATCGGGGAGTCCACCCATGACGGAGATTCCCTCTGCTACGACATCCGATTTATCTACTCCAGCGAGGAATGCGACTTCCTTGCAGAGTTCGGGGATGCACAAGATGGAGTTGACCAACTCCTCACCGCTTACGAAGACCGACTCCTCCACGGATCGAAGAAGGGGGCGTGAGGTTAGAGATGCAAATCGAGCTACAGGAAAAAAGATTCCACGAATCTGTTGCACCTTGCAAAGATTTCGTGGCACATCCACACATGGTTGATTATGAAGTTCACGATATGAATGGGAACTTCCTACGGATGGAACACGGCGGTTGTTATGTCTGCCGATGTTCTTCTGTTGCTGAAAGTGATGGAAGCAATGAACTTGCTCTTGCTCTCGAAGATGCTGGCATCAAATGCCAAGTCGAACAGACTGGTGGGTTCTGCATGGTGGTCTATGTCTACTCAGAAGATATGAAGAAGGCATTGACCCTGACCACCGATGCCATTGGGTTCGAACCCGATGTCGAGGAAGGCATAGAGGAATGGGTTGACCTGACTCCAACTGAGGTTGCAGAAGGAAAGACTGCAATCGAAACGCTAGTCGAAACAACCAAGGCAAACCTTTGGAGGATTGGAAAATGAAAACTGGAATGACTTACATCTGCTCAACTTGTTGGGCAGAAGCATCAACGAATGCTGATTATGAAAAGCACATGGACATCTGCCAACCCGACAGAGTTCGAATGACTGACCGCAAGAACATCAAGGTCGGCGACCAATGGTTCGACATGATGTTCTTCTCAGATGGTTCGATTCAAAGAACTTGCATCTCTTATGTGATGAAGGATGGGAAGAGAGTGGCGATTCCAGATTGCCAAGCAAGGGTCTCTGATTGGGAAGCGAAGTGGCACTACTGCAAGAACTGCGATTGGAATCAAGCATCGTAAGTCGAAACCTCCCTTCGGGGAGGTCATGGGGAACTGGTCAACCCCATCTGATGAGACAGACCACTAGAGAAAAGGAACAGATATGAAACTAACGAAGAGAGGAAAGCGAGTTCGTGCAGTAGCAATACTTCTCGGGATCATCGCTATCTATTATGTAATGACCCACATTTGGTGGGTTGGAGACCACTACTGCTGGGGCAGTATGGTCGAGTGCTACTTCGAGGAGGGAAAGTAATGAACAAAGCTGAAACTTTCCTCGATATGAACTACAAAGAATGGGAAGCAAAGTACAAACCAATCGCCAGCGAAGATGGCTCTTGGTTCCATGACGATGCTGAGAAGTTGAAGACCTTCGATCCTAAACAGATTTGGACTTGGGTCTCTGAGGGAGATAGCGATTGGATTTACAACGGATATCGCTGGATAAACAGACTCTCTTACCTAGTGACTGAAGTTGCTTGGCAAGAAGGCGAAGACATCTGTGTCGTAGTAAGGGAGACCAAGTAATGACTGACCTAAACAATGAAGTGAAGGAACTTCACAAGTTGATTGGCGATTCATATTGTCGCTATGAGTTATCAGAAGATGCTTACAACCATTGGTTGAAGTTGGCAGGAATACAGATACAGGAGGTATCAAGTAATGCCTAAGTTCAAAGTGAAGTATGTGTATGAACGCTGGTATGACCTCGAGCTGGAGGCTTCGAGTCGAGAGGAAGCACTCGATAAGTTCCATGCCGGTGATTTCGAAATCGAATCAAGGCTTGTCGGCGGCGAACTTCAAGATTCGGTGGTCATTGAGGAGGTCTTGGCATGAACATTTATGACGAGAACAACAACTGCATCGAATGCATGGAGTACTTCTACGATCCGCATCAACCTGATTGCAAGTACTCAGATGTCTGTGGCATCTGCGATTGCAAATGGGAATCATTCAGCAAGTCACTTGCCATCCATTGGAAGGTGAACAAATGAACCACGGAAAACGACTTGAGAGAATAGCCAAAGCCCAAGCCAAGGCTTTGATTGGAACTCTTACCTTGTTAGATGATGAAGGTCTAGGTGATAGCGACCTTTCTGCATTGCGAGGTTCACTTCGATCATGGATTGAACACATAACTCCTATCAGGGAAAGTAAATGGGATAGAAAAGTCCACGATGATACAGACTGCGAGGTAGAAGAATGACTGAAAAGCTACAGAGAATCATCGTGTCCATCTATTCAAGCGATAACAATCTCCTTCTTGGAGACCTATCTCGCCGACTCGATGGGTTGGAATGGTGGATTACTGACCGCCAATCCATCGAACTTGGTGAAGAAACAATCAGAGTCATAGACACAACCAAATGGAAAGAGGAGGGTCAGGAATGAAGTACACATTCAATGCGGTATTCGAAACCAACAGACCGCTAACACAGAAAGAGTTCGATGACATCGAGAACACATTGCGATTGCAACTCGATGAACCTTGGGTCGAACAAGGTGATGGACAATGGGATGATGCCGAGTTCGATCTATCGGTGATCACCTGTGAGATGAAGCAGGAGGGTTGATGGGGTATGTACTCTTCTTCCTTTCCTTCTTCACCTTCCCACTTGGTATGAGTGAAGACTCACCCATACTGATGACGATTCCCTTCCTTGTATGGACAGGGGCAATCCTCTTTGGAGGAGAAAGGTAAACAATGCACCGACTTATCATCGGTGGTCTCTTGTTGGGGGCGGTACTCCTATCGCCCCCACTCAAGACCATTGAAACCAAAGCTGAAACAAACCTCGTGGTTCAAGACATTCCAGTCGTGATTCACTACGAGGATATGACCTTCGATCATCTGCCACCGGCATGGCAGAAGCTGGCTATGTGTGAGAGTAGCGGCAGATCGAATGCAGTAGCAGGAACAAAGAAGCAGTTCCAAGGCTACTTCCAAATTGAATATCCCCGGACTTGGGTTGCTCACGGCGGCGATAGCGGCACACCACCCAAGAAGGCAACCTTGATGGAGCAGTTCCATGTGGCACTACACATCTATGCCGACCGAGGATCGAAGCCGTGGCCATACTGTGGCAAGTTCCTGAAAGCGGAATACGGCAGATAGTGGTACGATAAATGTAGTGGATCTGATCCTCCACTCTAGGGAAAGGCCCCCTCTTCGGAGGGGGTTCTTTCATTTACGGAAGTTATCTGTAGAGTAGAAGCCAGTAGCTTTGAATATCGTAGGTGTAGCTGAATACTTTCTCACCAATGTATTGCCACACTCTCTAGTTGGACAATCATAATCTTCTTCAGGATCGTTGAACCCACGGACAATCTCAACAACATTGCCACAACCCGGGCATTCGTAATCATACCTAGCCATAGTAACCTCTAAACTTTCTCAACTTATCCTCAGGTACACAATAGATCTCAGGTCTACGCCAGTCAGGTTTATCCAACCACTCTTCCTTCTTTGCTTCGGCACCCATAATCCAACCGATGAGTTCGTAGTTCGGCATACCACCACGGACAAGAACAAACTTGATGTCATCCTTTGCATCTGGTCTGACTAACAATCTGCCCTGCTCATGTCGTGTGTACTTCACATCTATATTCGGTTCAATATCAACACCACCTTGACCGAATGCACCAGACCAATAGACACCTAAGTATTTGGCGACAGCAATCTCTGCTCCGCATCCATCGACATCAAGAAGTATTCGCTGCCATGGATCGAGGTCACCAAGACCACGCATCTGTTGGTTCTTCATCGTAGATACATATCGTTCTACTGCTGTGTTCACCGCCATTACAACCTCATATCTTTCGAGGTTGATCTTTACGCCCACGGCGTTGGCCCTCCAAGGTGGTCAATAATCTTTCGAAGTATCTTCTGAATCCTGCGATCTACTGTGGAGTCAGAGACTCCCATCGCTTTGGCTATATCAGATAGTGTCATTGGGGAAGCTCCGTATCTGAGGTCGAGTATGTACTGTTCATCTTTATCAAGTAGTTCAAGTGCTGATCGAATGTCAATCACCATGGCAAGAAGATTGCCACCCTCATTGGGTGCTGGTGAGCGGCGTGGTTGTCCATCGTCTACCTTGTCAACGAGAACTACACCCTTCGAATCAAACTGAAATGCAACAGGAAGAAGTTCTGCTACCTTGGCGGTGTCGTAGAAGAACTCATCACCTGTTGAATAGCCAAGCATTGTTGCCTTCTCTTTACGAGAATACTTTTCGATATGACGGCGGAACCTAGCCATAATCTTCCGGGCAACCCACTTGGTTTCATCTTTGCTGACTGTGTAAGAAGCATCAAGATCTTCTTCAAGTTTGGGTCGTTGAAGTACATAGACATTCAACTCTTGAACCAAGTCTTTATACTCTACATAGCCAG
>Ga0315904_10001284_pt1 | contig 39579 bp, 34 predicted proteins | sample LakEriMetagenome_6_FD_203529 | JGI IMG/M metagenome (GOLD analysis project Ga0315904, IMG submission 203529) | Freshwater fungal communities from buoy surface, Lake Erie, Ohio, United States - Buoy 12 MA120 | ecosystem: Environmental > Aquatic > Freshwater > Lake | place: USA: Lake Erie, Ohio... | reverse complement strand
GAGATCGCCGGCGGCATCGTGGAGAAAGGTGGGATACGTGACGCGGTTCTCCCGATCGCCAATCATGCGATGGAGCGGCTCGAACGAGTCGGCCCCGAAGGGTTCATTGACTGGGTGACGGGAGCGGAAGTAGACGAGCGCTGAAACGTGCATGTCGGCGGCGAGGTGCACGAAGCCGTCGCGGTCGACCGCTATCTCGATCGAGTTGTGGCTGTCCCAGCCGGTGTGCCTGGGAAGCGGCACGAATGTCCATTCGTGGTCGCCGAGCGACCGCACTGCCACGGTGAGCCGGCGGTCGGCGTCATAGAACCCGACCAACTGCCGGTCGTTGACGGTGAGCAGCGAGAATCCGACGGGATGGCCTGCCCAGACCGGAGCGACGTCGAGAACGTCGGCGGGGGGCGTTTCGGCGCGGGCCGTGGCCAGCACCTCGGCGGTGAACACGATGGCCAAGAAGCTGGCCGACACGCTGGTCACCACGGCGGCCACGGTCGAGCGTCGATGCCACATGGTGCGAGATCGTGCTTCCGGGGCAGGTCAATAGTCAGCCGTGGCCACGGGCGCCCGCCAGCCACTGATCGGCCCAGGTGCGGACGCCCTCGACACCCTTGCGGTGGCAGAAGTCACCGAGCGTCTCGCCGGCCTTCCGCTCCGCCTTGTAGCAGGCGAGCACGGCCGTGATCTCGTTGGAGAGATCCTCGAAGGGGACGACGTCTTTGTACTGCTCGTTGAGCCGGTCACCGAGTAGCCGGCCGCCGATGAAGATCGTGTACTTGCCGAGGGTGCGGCCAACGATGCCGATGTCGGAGTTGTAGGGGCGGGCGCAGGCGTTGGGGCAGCCGGTCATCCGCACCGTGAAGGCGTCGTGCGCGAGGCCGAGCTTCGCGACCTCCGGCTCAAGCGAATCGATGAGCCCCGGAAGCACCCGCTCGCTCTCCGCGACGGCCAGGCCGCAGGTGGGCAGGGCCACGCAGGCCATGCTCCAGCGGCGCAAGGTGGAGATTTCCTCGGAGGTCTTTACGCCATGATCGTGCAGGATCTTGGCGATCCGTTCGCGGTCGGTGATCCCCAAGTCGGTGAACAGCAGGCTCTGGTGGGCGGTGATCCGCACCCCCGGCTTGAGGTCGTGGAGAATCCGCCGCAGCGCTGTTTTGAGCCGGAAGTCGCCGGTGTCGTGCACGCGACCATTTTCGACGTTGAGCCCATAGAAAAACTTTCCGTCCCCCTGATCGAACCAGCCGATGTGGTCGTCGAAGCCGTGGACGTCGGCCGGATGGCAGGGGGCCAGCGGCTTACCAAAGTACTCCTCGACCTTCTTCCGGAAGGCCTCGAGCCCCATCGTGTGGATCGTGTACTTGAGGCGGGCCGTCTTGCGGTCGGAGCGGTTGCCAAAGTCCCGCTGCACCTTGACGATCGCCTCGGCGATCGCGCACACGTCGTCTGGGGGCACGAATCCAAGCCGCTTGCCCAGCGCAGGGAACGTCTTGGCGGCGCTTGGCGTCACGCCCATGCCACCGCCGGCGAGCACGTTGTAGCCGAGGATTTTTCCGTTCTCATGGACAACGAGGAAGCCGAGGTCGTTGGCGTAGACGTCGGTGCAGTTGTCTTCAGGCAGCGCGAAGGCCGTCTTGAACTTCCGTGGCAGGTAGGTGGGGCCGTAGATCGGCTCCACGTCCTTGTCGGCCGAGGTGCCCCCGGCAAGGGTCTTCTCGCCCGTGTCGGGGTCGGTAAGCCAGATCTCGTAGTAGGCCCGCGTCCTTGGGGCGAGGTGCTTGGCCAGTTCGTCCACCTTGGCCTGCATCTCGTCGCGAACCGGGTTGCCGTGGATCGGGGCCGGGCAGCACATGATGTTTCGCTCGACGTCGCCGCAGGCGGCCAGCGAAGACATCTGGACGTCGTGGATCCGCCGCATGAAGGGCTTGAGATCTCCCTTCACCACCCCGTGATGCTGGATCGACTGCCGGGTGGTGAGCCGAATCGTGCCGTTGCCCACTTCGTCGCCCAGATCAATCGCCGAGAGCAGCTGCGCCGCCGTCAGTTTTCCGCCGGGCACGCAGGTGCGGATCATGAACGAGACCTGCCGCTCGCTCTTCTTGCCGTCGGCCGACTTCTTGCGAGTCTCGCGGTCGTCCTGCTGGTACGTGCCGTGGTTCTTGAGCAGCTGGATCGAGCCCTTGCCGAATCCGGGGGCGCCGTCGGTGAGCTCCTTGGCGATGTCGCCTGCGAGATAGTTGCTCGCAGCCTTGGTCACCTCGACGGCGGAGGGCTTGGGGGAGGCGGCGGGTGTGTCAGTGGGTTCGGCGTCGGCCATGGTGGCTCCAATGCGCAAGGTGGGCATCACGGCCCGGAGAGACCCACAGAATAGGGCGGGCGTGGCAGGCTGGAAACCGAAGGTTTCGAGCGATTGCTCGATGCATGCTACAATGCAGGCATTCTGGATGCACGTATGCCTCAAATCACTGTCCGGAACCTCCCTGAAGCGGTCGAAGCCAGACTGCGTCAGCTCGCGGATCGGACGGGGAGCAGCCTGAATCAGACCGTTGTCCGACTGTTGGAAGAGGTCACCGGGATCACTCGGCCCACCGGACCCAAGCGAGACCTGACGGCGTTCGGCGGCCGTTGGACGTCCGACGAGGCGGCCACGTTTGACGAGGCGCTCGGGCAGTTGGAACGGCTCGACCGGGAGGTCTGGCAGTGATCCGCCTGTGCCTCGACACAAGCGGCTACAGCCGGCTCATGCGAGGCCATGCGCCGCTTCAGACGCTGCTTGAGCACGCCGACGAAGTGTGCATCCCGGCCACCGCCCTTGGTGAGCTCTATGCCGGTTTTCATGCGGGTTTGCGGGCCGCGGAGAACGTGGCCCTTCTGGCCCAGTTTCGCCGGCAGCCCGGCGTCAGTGTGATCGATACCACCGACAACGTGGCGGAGCGATACGGGGCCTTGGTGGCAACGCTGCGTCGGCATGGGACACCGATTCCCACGAACGACATATGGATCGCGGCCGCCGCCTTGGAGAACGGCGGGCGGATCGTGGCGTACGACGAACATTTCGCGCACGTCCCCGGGCTGATCGTGGAGGCTCCCTGATGGGTCATGGTTTGTTGTTCTTGTTCGCCGTCGTGGCGGGGCTGCTCTGGACGGCGGCCTGCACGGCGGCGGCGGCGCGGGTGAAGCAGGGCCTGCTGAAGGCCCTGCTCGCGGCGGTCGGGGCCGGCCTGCCGGTGATCGCCATGCTGCCGATCGTGGCTGCAGCGTGGTGGCTCGCCTTCGGGATGCGGATCCAGTCCAACTGGTTTCCGCAGGCGATCACGGTGCTTCTGTCGCTCGTGATCGGCGGCGCGTGGATCGTGCGGGCCGGCCTCGCGCCGCGCGACGACCGCGAACCGTCGGCAACCCGCTGGCCGCTCATCGGCCTGATGGCGCTTGCCGGTATCGCAACGGCCGTGACCTTAGGGATCCTCCTGATCCTCGACAACGCCGTCGTCGCCCAGGCTCCCTACCTGCGGCTCGAAGCCGCACACCTCATGCAGTCGAACCTGCCTCCGATCGTGGCCGACGACGAGAACGCCGCGCCCCTGCATCTGCAGGCCGGTGCGGCGATCGCGGCCGACAAGGAGTTTCACGCGGAGGATTCGCCGCTCGATCCGGCGGGCGACGTAATGCGGGAGGCGGTCACGGTGTTTCTCCTCCGTCATGTGGCGACGCTGGACCTCGTTCGCCGGGCCGCCGATCGCGACACCTGCCGCTTCACCCGCGACTGGAGCCGGCCGTCGATGGACATGATCCTCTCGGAGGTTCAGACACTCCGGAGCGAGAGCCGGCTTCTGGCCCTTGCCGCGCGGCGGGCCGCGGCCGAGGGACGGCACGCCGACGCCTTGTCCGACATCGTCCGGATCCAGCGACTCGGCCGCCACGCAGCGTCGGAATCGATCCTCGTGTTGTACCTCGTGGGCATCGCCCTCGATCACGTGGCTCTGGCGGAACTCGCCGACCTGCTGCCGAGGCTTGGGGCCGATGACGCGCCGCTGCTCGAATCGCCGGAGGTCCGCGATCTCGTCGGCCGGTCGCTCGACCTCCTGCCGGCGCTCTATGGTGAGGAGGCGTTTGGACTCGCAAGCTTCGCGGGATTCGCTGATGGGCGGATGGCATCCAGCGAGGTATTCGGGCCTGATCAGGCGGACAAGGTGGCCAAGGTCTGCGACGTCGGGCCGATCTTCCGGGTGTTTTTCCTGCCGGGCGACCTTGACGGCTACCGGCGGCTGATGCACGGCTTTCAGCAACTCGCGGCCCGCCGTGAGGAACGCACGGATTACCCGCAGATGAAGCGAGAGGCTGAGGCCCTGGAAAAGAATCTGCTCGAGCATCCGCCCGGGATACTCTCCCGGATGATGGTTCCCGCCCTCACCAGTGTGTTTCAGTCCCGCGCTCGCAGTGAAGCGGCGCACCGCGCGGCCACAGTGCTCGTGGCGGCGACGAAGCAGCGACTGGCCACCGGCGTGCTCCCGCTCGAGCCGGCGGCGTTCGGGGCCATGCCACCATTCGTGCTGCCCGCCGACCCCTTCGCCGAGGGCGGCAAGCCGCTCGCGATGAAGCGGAGCGACGCAGGGCTTTCGGTTTACTCGATCGGGCCCGACGGCGGCGACGACGGCGGGCCTCCACCGTGGCGAGATGCGGCCCCGGAGGGCAACGACGACGTGGGCTTCGTGATGACGACCCCGTAGCACAGGTTTTCAACCTGTGCCTGATTGGCATCACCGCAGCCGGCCGGCGACATGCTCGGCGCCGGCGGGACGTGTGAGTTCTCTGCTCAAACGCTTCGGAGCGACCGCCGCGTGGCACACGTCTCACCGGCTTCTGCGCGTGCCTCCGATCCGGCTGCTCCCCCGTCCGGAATCCATGCGAGGGATGATGGTGCGAGGGGCTGCCCGTGCCCGGGAGCCGGGCTATGGGAGCAAGCGAAGCCCCTCGCTGATACCTTGCTGGACGCACTCAGGAAGCCCCGAGCGCTAGCGAGGGGATGGCGGCTGGAATCGCCGTCCAACCGCGGGCTTCACCAATCCGTTGCTCGTGGCGGGCTCATCAGGCGTCAAAATACAGGCAGAACTCATACGGATGCGGCCGCAGCCGCATCGGGTCGATCTCCCGCTGCCGCTTCCACTTCAGCCACGTCGCGATCACGTCGTCGGTGAACACGTCTCCGCGGAGCAGGAAGCCGCTGTCACGCTCCAAGGCATCGCAGGCCTCGTCGAGCGAGGCGGGTGCCTTGGGCACGTTCTTCAGTTCCTCCGGCGGCATGTCGTAGATGTCGCGGTCGAGCGGGTCGCCGGGGTGGAGCTTGTTCTGGATGCCGTCGATCGCCGCCAGCAGGATCGCCGAGAAGGCGAGGTAGGGATTGCAGGTCGGGTCGGGGCAGCGGAACTCGACCCGCTTCGTCTTCGGGCTCGCCGAGTACATCGGAATCCGGCAGCTGGCCGAGCGGTTTCGCTGCGAGTAGGCGAGGTTCACCGGGGCCTCGTAGCCGGGCACGAGCCGCTTGTAGCTGTTGGTGGTGGGGTTCGAGATCGCGAGGATCGCCGGGGCGTGGCGGAGGATGCCCCCGATGGCGTGGAGGGCCATTTCGGAAAGGCCGGCGTAGCCTGTGCCGGCGAAGAGCGGGTGGCCGTCCTTCCAGAGCGAGATATGGGTGTGCATCCCGGAGCCGTTGTCGCCGTAGATCGGCTTGGGCATGAAGGTGGCCGTCTTGCCGTGCCGGCGGGCGACGTTTCGCACGATGTATTTGTAGAGGCACATCTGGTCGGCCATGCGGACCAGTTCCTGAAACCGCATGTCGATCTCGCACTGCCCCGCCGTGGCCACCTCGTGGTGCTGGGCCTCGACGTCGATCCCACAGTGGATCATCGTCTGCATCATCTCGTTGCGGACATCCATCAGCTGATCGGACGGGGCGCAGGGGAAGTAGCCCTCCTTGTGCCGGAGCTTGTAGCCGAGGTTTGGGCCCTCGGCGCGGCCGCGGTTCCACTCCGCCTCGGCACTGTCGAGGTGGAAGTAGCCCTCGTGGGCGTTCTGGTCGAAGCGGACGTCGTCGAACACGAAGAACTCGGCCTCGGGGCCGATGAAGCAGGTGTCGGCGATCCCGGTGGACTTTAAATAGTTGACGGCCTTGCGGGCGATATTGCGCGGGTCGCGGGAATAATCCTCCCTCGTGATCGGGTCCTGCACCATGCAGATCATCACGAGCGTGGGAATCGATGCGAACGGATCGACGAAGGCGGTCGTAGGCTCGGGGACGAGCAGCATGTCGCTCTCGTTGATCGCCTGCCAGCCGCGGATGCTCGAACCGTCGAAGCCGAGGCCGTCGGTGAAGGTGTCTTCCTCGAGTTTGGCGACGGGAATCGTGAAGTGCTGCCAGGCTCCGAGGAAGTCGGTGAACCGCAGATCGACGGCCTTCACTTCCTTCTCGCGGCACATCGCGAGGATTTCGCGGGGTTTCATGCTGATACCTGGCGGGCTGAAAACGGGAAAGGGGCGGCAGGCCCGTCGTGGCCTGCCGCCCCAGTCTACCGTGGGAGTGCGTTGCAGATTGGCTCTGTAGCCTCGTGACTGACTATCGCTTCGGCCGGATGGCCTCAGACGTCAAACCAACCGCAACGGCAACCAGGGGAACATTGGAGGAGTGAAGGATGATCGTTCGGCAACCGCCAACTCAGCCGACGTCGGCGTCATTCTTGCCCTTGTTGCCGCGACGGCAGATCACTCCGATGGCGAGCGATGCGGCTCCGAGGAGGGCGTAGGTCGAGGGCTCCGGCACGACCGGGATCAACGCTCCGACCTGATTACCCGTCACGCCATCGATCGTGTACTGAAAAGTGCTACGGTAGTTCCCGTAGCCGAGGACGTTGGCGTTGGCATTGCCCGACACGCCGAACGTCTTCCAGTTTTCATTGATCATCGACGACACGCTACCGGAGTTCACCATGTCGAGCGGGAAGGCCCATGGCTGGTTGAACCAGCCGGGAACGCAGGGAAGGCCATCGGGGCTGGTCGCATATGGCGAGGTGCCGTTAGCGGCACCGTTACCGGGATCGTACGAGGTGGCAAGTGTCGGCGAACGAACGAGGCTTACCGTGCCGGCGATACGGGCCGGGGCACACGTGATCAGCGTCCATGAGCCCGCCGGCAGCGTCTTTTGGTTTGCGAGTCCCGTGGCTCCCGACGCAATCGCCGACGTCGGCGAAGTGCCCGAGGCATAGGTGAGTGGGCCGGCGGTGCTACCGGTCGTATTCACGGTGCCAGTGGTGTAGGTGAAGTTGAACAGCGAGAGGTTCCAGCCCTTCGGGTCGATCTGCAGTTCGCCGGTCTGGGTGTTAAAGTAGGCAACCGCACCGGCCAGGCCGTTCGCCGTGCCGCTGGAGCGGATCGGAAGGGCCGTGCCGGTGGCGACGGCCGACCACGGGAGACCGCTGGGGGTCGTGCCCGACGTGGGCGGCTGAACGAAGACGGCCGCGGATGCCTGAAGGGCCAAGGCGAGCACGGCGACAACTGCGAGGTTGACACGACGGATAGACATGATTGAGGTTCCTGATTGACTTCCCCCGGCGGGGTCACGCCCGCCAGCACAATCCAGAACATGCAAATGCCGTGCCGCGACTCACCAGGATGGTGATTTCAGATCGCTGAAAGGCCTCGAGGACGATTTTCTCTCAGGAAAACCATGTTTCCTCCATCACCGAACCCCCTCGACTGAGCCGTCATTCACAAAAAATCACACGGTTCGATTTCGCAGATTTGGCGAAATGATTTCACCAAAAATGCGAAATGGATTCGCAGTTCTGGCGAAACCCGTTCGCCATCGTGGTGAAACTGGACCGCGGTCAGGCCGGCCGAGCCGGGGCCTGGAGGGCGGCACATGTGCCGCCGCCAAGCCGGAGGACGATGGCAGTGGCACCGCTGCCGAGTTCGATTTCCACGGCTGTTTCCTGCCCGTTTTCGTTCTTTCCAGCTTCTTGGTCCTTCGCCCGCAGCCGACAGGTGCCGGCTTCGATCCGGCGGGCCCGCCCCCGCCCGCCCGACACGGGCCCGTCAAGATGGTCGAGCCACGCCAGGCGATGGGGGGCAATCTCCACGGCCTTTACGGCGGGGCCATCTGGATGCGGCACGTCCGACAGTCGCCACGTCCGGCAGCGCTCGCCATCCTCCACGAGGAGATCGATGTGTCTGCCGGTCGGATCGTCCGGGGCGCCTGTGTGTTCAAGCAGGGCAAAACGTCGCATGGAACCGGCCCAGACCAGTGAGGCGTGAATCGCTCTCGGACGACGCTTGGATCGAATCGAAGGTCAGTAGTCGGCCGACTGTGACTGCGATCCGCCAAGCGTGAGGGGCTTGGGCCGGTGGCGGACCGCCCGCCGGGCATTCTCGTCGCGCAGCCGTTCAACGGCCGCTTCGAGGCTCATCGCCCCGAGATCACCATCCACCCGGTCGCGGAGGCTCACCGTGCCGGCCGCCTCGTCCCGCGGGCCGCACACCACCATCATCGGGATCAGTTCCAGCTGGGCCGTGCGGATCTTGGCTCCGAGTTTCTCCGCCGCGAGGTCCACGCCGACCCGCAGGCCCGCGGCCTCGAGTCGGGCCTTCACCTGATGGGCATAGCCCTCGCTCTTCTCGCTTACGGGAATCACCCGCACCTGCTCGGGGGCCAGCCAGAGCGGAAACGCTCCGGCAAAGTGCTCGATAAGCACCCCCACGAACCGTTCCATGCTCCCCAGGGGCGCCCGGTGGATCATCACAGGCTGGTGCTTGGCGTTGTCGGCCCCGATGTATTCGAGATCGAACCGCTCCTTGCTCGGCAGGTTGTAGTCGAGCTGCACCGTGCCGAGCTGCCACTCGCGGCCGAGCGAGTCGTTGATCACGAAGTCGATCTTCGGGCCGTAGAAGGCCGCCTCGCCCGGCTCGGGCTCGCAGCCTGGCAGGTTCATGCGGCGGGCCACGCGCTCGATCGCCGCCTCGGCCTCGTCCCAGCGTTCCGGCGGGCCCACGTACTTGTCGCTCGCGGGGTCGCGAAAACCCAGCCTGACCCGGAAGTTGTCGAAGGCCAAACTCTCGAGGACTTTCAGCGTGAAGTTGATGCAGCCCTCCACTTCCTGCTCCACCTGCTCGTGGGTGCAGAAGATGTGGGCGTCGTCCTGCGTGAAGCCCCGCACCCGCGTCATGCCGCCGAGTTCGCCCGACTGCTCGTAGCGGTAGACCGTGCCGAACTCGGCTAGCCGCAGGGGGAGATCCTTGTAGCTGTGGGGCCGCGCCTTGTAGATCATCGTGTGGTGCGGGCAGTTCATCGGCTTGAGCAGATACTGCTCGTCGTCGCTCATCACGATCGGCTTGAACTGGCTGTCGGCGTAGTAGGGATAGTGACCCGAAATCTTGTAGAGATCGACCTTGCCGATGTGGGGCGTGTAGACCGGCTGATAGCCGCGGGCGGCGAGCTCCTCCCGCACAAAACTCTCGAGCGTGCCGCGGAGAACGGCCCCCTTCGGCATCCAGAGCACGAGCCCCGACCCAACCAGCGGGCTGGTGGTGAAGAGGTCGAGCTGCTTGCCGAGCACGCGGTGGTCGCGGCGGCGGGCTTCTTCCAGCGCCGCCAGATGGGCGTCGAGGTCGGCCGGCGAGAACCAGGCGGTGCCGTAGAGCCGCTGAAGCTGCGCGTTGTTGGCGTCGCCCTTCCAGTAGGCACCGGCGATGTTGGTGAGCTTGAAGGCGCCGATGCAGCCCGGGCTCGGCACGTGGGGGCCGCGGCAGAGGTCGACGAACTCGCCCTGGCGGTAGAAGGAGAGGGAGGGATGCGCGGCGAGGCCGGTTTCGATGTGCTCGGCCTTGAGCGGCTGATTGAGGCCACGGATGATCTCCGCCGCCTTTTCTCGCGGCACCTCGACCCGTTCAAAGGCCTCGTCGGCCTCGATGATCCGCTGCATTTCGGCCTCGATGGCCGGCAGGTCTTCGTCGGTGATCGGGCGGGAGGCCCGCATGTCGTAATAGAAGCCCTCGCCCACCGTCGGGCCGAAGGCGAGTTCGACCCCTTCGAAGAGCCGCATTACCGCCCGGGCCATGACGTGGGCCGCGGAATGCCGCATCACCGGGAGCGCCCGGGCATCGCCTGCGTAGAGGGGCTCCAGATCGACCGTGCCGGCGGCCGGCAGCGGGGCGTCGAGGCCCACGGTCTTGCCGTCGAGCATCGCTGCGATGGGGCGGCCCCGGCCCTCCTGCGGGCCGCTTGTGCCGGTCGATCCGCTGCCGAGAACGTCGGCGACGCGGGCGGGAGACTCACACGGGCGGACCGTGCCGTCGGAGAGGCGAACGTTGAGCATGGTGCAAAAGCCCGCTGCAAGGAGATTTTTCGGGGGAAAACCGGAGCGTATCCGCCCTGTCGAGCAGGGGGCAAGCGGAGATGGTGGTTTCTCGCCGCCCGGCCTGTCGTCGCTTGACTCGCCCCAGTTTGGGCGCGAGACTCCTCTTTGGCACGATGAAGAGACCGCTTCGTGCCAGCACGGGCGATTAGCTCAGTTGGTTAGAGCACCAGCTCGACAAGCTGGGGGTCATAGGTTCGAGTCCTATATCGCCCATTTCTGGCTTCCCGCGGCTTACGACGCCCTCCGCCGCGTCGGGCTCCGCGCCGGCTTGGCATAGCCGTTGTCGATGAACCACTGCCAGGCCGCCTCGACCGACTCGGCGAGCGGGCGGATCTTATAGCCGAGCTCCGCGATGGCTCGGTCGCTGGAGTAGTGCTGGCACAAGAGCGACATGCGGGCGGCGGCCGAATTGAGCGGCCCTTCCCGGCCGACGCAGCCGGCGATCAGGTCGCCGACGCGGCCCGCGAATCGCACCACGCGGAGCGGCGCCTCGCCCCGTGGTGGGCGGCAGCCGGACACCTCGGCAAACAGCGTCCAGGCGTCGATGAACCGGAGGTGGTGGCCGCCGAGGATGTAGCGCCGCCCCGGCGATCCCTTCACCATCGCCGCGATGATCCCGGCCGCGATGTCGCGAGCGTCACCGAAGTGCTGGGAGCCGGGGGGCGCGAGCAACCCTCGCCCGGCCGCCACCTCCAGGAGCATCCGGCCGCTCGACGGCTTCCAGTCCCAGGGCCCGAGCATGAAGACGGGATTGAGGATCACCGCGTCGAGGCCGCGGGCCACCTCGTCGAGCACGACCTTCTCGGCTTCGCGCTTGGTGATGACGTAGGGGCATTCGATCGTGTTGCCAAAGGGAATCTCCTCGTTGGCGGGGGTGGTGTTGCCGGTCAAACCCAGGGCGTTGACGCTCGACACATGGACCAGCCGCGCCCCTTCCCGCCGCGCCGCCTCGGCCACGAGGCGGGTGCCCTCGACATTCACCCGCCGCATCTCGGCGAGCCGGTGCCAGCCGACATGCACCATCGCGGCCGAGTGGATCACCACGCGGGCTCCGGCGACGGCCCGCCGCACGGTCTCCGGGTCGGTCACGTCGCCGACGGCCCGCTCCACGTTGACGCCGGCGAACTCCCGTTCGCCCGACCGCCCGCGGAGGAGTGTCCGCACCCGGCGGCCCTGGTCCGCGAGCATCCGGATCACGTTATTTCCCACCAGGCCCGTGCCGCCCGTCACCAGGCAGTCGATGGCCGGAGAGCCGCCGTGTCGCGTTGCTTCCACGAGAATCACCCTTTCCTCGAGATGCCGCCGAGTGTCCAGTCGGTCATCCGCACCCGGACCGGCCGGCGGCGACGGACGAACTTTTCCCCGACGACCGTCGTACAGTTGGCAGAACCGTCCGCCGACATGGAGGTGCGCGCATGAACCGTGAAGACCTCGTCTCGCTGTGCGAGCTGTTTGCTGGCCGCCGTGGCCTCGTGCACGGGCGTGTCCGGGTTGATCTGGACCCTGCGGCCGTCGATCCCGTGCCGGAGATCCTGCGGAGTTTTCGGCGGGCCGAAATCTCCGAGAGCGAGAAAAACGCCTTGCTCGCCCTGGTCTGCGACACCGACGAGGAGGACGTGCTGGGTGAAGAGGCCTGTGTTCTCGATCCGTTCGCCGAAGAGCAGGCCTCGCCGGGCGACGACGACTGACGGCGCTCGGCATGATCGATCGGCTGGCATGTGGCTGCCCGTCAGGCTTGGCCGCGCATCGACAGGCTCTTGACCGTCAGTACCGCGCCGGCAGACATCAGGGCCAGCCCCAGCCACCGTGGCGGCTCCACGACCTTGCGGAGCGGGGCCGCCTGCCAGGCCGCCACCTGCGGCCCGCCTCCCATTCGCGCCGCGACGAACGTGCTCGACTTCTCGTTGAGGGTGAACGACTGGACCATCCGAAACTGGATGCCCGCGAAGAAGAGGAGCAGGCCGGCGAGCAGGAGATGCTGGCGGGTGGGTTTCATGATGCTCTGATCATCGAATCGAGCCCGCCCCACCGTGTACCGCATGTTCCCAGGATGCGGTTGAAATGGATGTTCCGGGTGCGAGGCCCCCCTTTCAGACGCTCTTCCAGCCGGTGGCAGGGGGGGTGGGGCTGATAAACGGGGCAAGCCGCCATGGACACTGCGGAAAATTACTGTGGAACCGGTCGTGCCGAGGACGATGAACCTGTCGATCGTGATGGTTATTCCGCATCCGATCGACCCGCAACCGAGAGAGGCCGACCGTGACCGCTCGCCTGAACTACCGACTGATTGCTCTCATGACCCTGGCCGCCTGGAGCAGCACGTCCGCTCCAGCCCTGCGTGCCGCCGACGGGTTTGACGCCGCCGCCGTGCCGGCGGTGCTGTCGGACGGCGGTGACGCGGCCCCCGAGGCCATGATCATCGACGACCGAATCATGCTCGACCCTGACGCCGACGGTGGATCGCTCTCCGGCGAGGTCGAATCGATCCTCGCCGACGGGGCGAGGGTGGAGGGCACAGGCACTCCGATCGTTGAATCGGTGGCCGAGTCGGCTGGCGAGCCCCGGATACTCGACGTCTCCTCGCAGGGCCTCGACGGCATGCTGATGGACGACTTCAACGTCGATGAGATGCCCTACGAGGCCAGTTCAGGCCGCTGGTTCTGGAACGGCGGATGGTATGTCGGCGGCGAATCGCTGTGGATGGAACGCAGCCGCGAGATTCGCACACCGATCGCCACGGACACCGTTCCGCTGCCCTATCGATTGGGCCTTAAGTTTCCCCAGTACACGACGTGGGCGAATCCGTTCAACGTCGCTCCGGGTGCTCGGGTGACGATCGGCAAGTCGCTTGGTCGCGACTACCTCGACCGGGATCGGGCCTTCGAGTTCGTCTATTACGGCGGCCTGGCCTGGAACAATCACTCCGGCTTCAACTCCCTCGGTGGGCGAGGCTTCGAAACCCCCATGGGTTACAATGCCCCTGGTTTCAACGGTGCTGGTACCTACGACACCTGGTTCCGCTCCGACCTCAACAGCTGGGAGTGGAACTACAAGCTCCGCCGCCGGCTCGGCCGCGATCAGATGGTGATGTCGCCCGGCGGCAACTGGACCCGGCACGCCGAACGCGGCTGGCTCCCGTCGCTGATCACGGGCATCCGGCTGGCGAATACCACCGAGTACTTCCGAATCCTGAGCAGTAATCCCGTGGCCGGGACACCGTCTGGCACGCAGTTTGGCGGCGACTACGTGATCAACACGGACAACTGGCTCCTGGGCCTCAACATCGGCGGCGAACTGATCAGCCAGAACGAGTTCTACTACTGGGGCCTCCGCGGGCGTGCCGCACCGTGCATCGCCTTCGACAGCATGAGCCAGGAGGCCTACGGCATCAACACCACCGGCTCGCCCACGCGGCCTGACGGGCAGCCCTTTGCCCAGGGTGCCTTCTCGTTCACCGAACAGGCCAACCAAACCACGGCCGGATTCATCGGTGACCTGACGCTCCTGGCCGGCTGGCAGATCAATCCCAACTTCTCGCTCCAGGTCGGCTACGACTTTCTCTGGATAGCCGGCATTGCCTCCTCGGTGAAGCAGTTCAACCTCGATCAGCGTAGTTCCGGTGTGATCAACACCGGCGGACAGACCTTCGCCAACGGCTTGTCGTTCGGTTTCAACGGCTCGTGGTGATTCGACCTTGGCGAGCGTTGCCGGCGTGACCTTCGCCGGTTACGCCGCGGCGATCACCACGGCGACGGCTTGGCCGGTGGTGCAGACATTCACTGCGATGGCGGTGGCGGGCCGGCCGGTGAGTGGCTCGCCGCGGACCACGTTGACCGGACAGGCAGGGTCGGGCGTCTGGTAGTTCCGCGTGGGCGGCACCACGCCTGCGCCCAAGGCGAGCAGGCTCGCCATCAGTTCCACCACGCCGCCCCCCGCCCCGAGATGGCCGAAGGCGGCCTTTGGCGCGGTGACCGGCACGTCGCCGAGTTCGGCGGCGATCGCGGTTGCCTCGGCCCGGTCCATCTCGACCGTGGAGAGCCCGTGGGCGTTGACGTGGCCCACCTCGGCGACCGTGAGCCCGGCCCCCTCCCGGGCCGCCCGGAGCGCCTGCCGCAGCGAACTGCCGCTGAAGCCGTGCCAGCGGGCGCGGGGTTCGCAGCGGGATGCCGTGGCCAGCACTCGGCCGAGGATCGTCGCGCCGCGCCGTTCCGCGTGGCTGCGGGATTCCAGCACGAGCGTGCCGGCGCCCTCGCTATTGACGAGGCCGTCGCGGTCGAGGTCGAAGGGCCGCGAGGCTGCTTCAAAGTCGTCGCCGCGGTGCGAGAGCTGGGCGGCACCCCGCGCCACCATCGCCGTGGGATGGAGCCGGCAGCCGGTGCCGCCTGCGAGCATCACATCGGCCCAGCCGCGGCGGATCACGCTCGCCGCCTCGGCAATCGCCAGGAGCCCAGAGACGTCGCCGAGCACGATCGAGTTGTTGGGGCCACGGGCGTCGTGGGCGATCGCCACGTGCGACGCCGTCATGTTGGGCAGGTGCTTGAGGAGCCAGAGGGGATGCACCTCCTGCTGGATGGCCTCGGCCCAGCGCGAGTAGTCGAACCGGCCATCAACAACCGAGCGGCGGTATGTGCCCTCGAGGTCCTCGATGTCGGCGTAGATCATGTCGCTGCCGAAAACGATACCGAACCGTTCTGGGGCGACGGTGCCTGCGGCGAGCCCCGCATCGGCAATCGCCAGGTCGGTGGCGGCAAAGCCGAGCTGGATGTCGCGGCTCATCACCTTGAGGCTCTTGCGGGGCCGCACCGCGAGCTTGGGATCGAAGTCGACGATCTGGCCGCCGAACCGGACCGCCAAGCCGGAGGCGTCGAAGCTCGTCAGCGGCCGGATGCCACTGGTGCCGGCGACGATGGAATCCCAGAACGCCGCGCGGCCGATGCCGATCGGGCTGACGACACCGAGGCCCGTGATCACGATCTCGTCCGGCGAACTCATGCAGGTGACGCTAAACCAGCGGTGGCGTGGCGGGGAAGGGTGGCTCGTGAATCCGGGGGATCAATGTGAACCGTGGCCGGGTGAACCGTGGCCGGGTGAACCTGGGCCGGCATGGGACGGATGCAGTTCCCGCCACTGTCGCGGCGGCATCGGCTGCGGGTCGGCCCAGAGACCGCGTCGGGCGCGACGGGCGGCCGACTCAGCGGCGATCAGATCGTCGTCCTCGGCGAACCCTGTGAACGCCCAGGCCCAGCCCTCGGCCACCATCTCCCGGTTGAGGTCGCGGGCGTCGAGGCGGAGCGTGCCGAGCACCCGGCCATGCTGGTCGCGGGCGTCGCCCTCCACCCGCACGATGCCGCCGGCGAGTTTGGCCACCAGTGCCGCCCGCGACTCGCGGCCCTTCGGCTGATCGAGTTCCGGGGCGTCGATTCCCACGAGCCGCACCCGCACCTGCCGCCCTTCAGTGTCGAGGCAGGTGACGGTGTCGCCGTCATTGACCATCTCGATCCGCCAGGCCTGCCTGCCCTGGGCGTCGGTGGCCGGGCAGAATGGAGTCGAGGCGGCGACGACCGCCGACAGCACCGCCGCGGCCACTGCGTACGAGGCACGGAGCCGGCGCGGCATGCCCCTTGGCGGCGGCGGAAGCACGAACCGGCGGGCCGACGCCCTCATGTCATTCCCCTGCCGCCGCCGGCTCTACCGCGGCCTTCACGACGGTGATCTGACCCGGTTCCTCGACCACGATCTGGGGGCGACCATCGCGATCCTCAATCACGCCGCGGACGCGGATCGTCGCCTTCTCGAAATGCTCGGCGGGGCTCTCGATGCCGTCGGCCCTCAGCCGGTCGAGCCCGCCCTTGAAGATCACGACGGTGAAGTTCTTCTCGTCGCGGTGGTCGCTGCAGGAGTTGAGGAAGCAGACCGCCTTGCCGGGCAACTTGCGGGCGGCCTCGACGACGAACTCGATCGTGCACTCCTCGCCGGCGTGGGCGAGCGCGTCGGCCGAGTCGATCACCGGAGCGGCCGGCTCAGCGACGGCGGTGTCGGCGGCGCTGTCCGCGGCGCTGGCATGCCGAACCACGACGAGAAGGCAGGCAAGCAGGATCGATGACGCAATGCGACACATGGGACGGTCTCCTCGGGGGAACACCCATCGTACCCCGGCAGCGCAGACCCGTCTTCGCGAAATCCGGCGGCGGGCCGGGACGATTCTGCTGGCCAACGGCAGCAGAGCCGACACTCGGCGGCCTCGCCCCGTTGCTTCCGCCGTCCCCAGCGTGAGGGAGGTCTGGTTTCTGCCTAGGCCGCGGTGACGCCGTGGCTCTCGCCGAAGTAATACTTCTTGGCGTCGGGGTGGTTGAGAACCTCGTCGGCCGTGCCGTGGCAGAGCACCTTGCCGGCGCGGATCACGTAGCTGCGGTCGGTGATCGCCAGCGTTTCACGCTCGCGGTGGTCGGTGATCAGGATCGAGATCCCGTCGTCGCGAAGGCCGCGGATGATCTTCTGGATCGAGTGGATGGTGACGGGGTCGATGCCGGTGAACGGCTCGTCGAGGAGGATGATCCGCGGTTCGGTGATCAGGCAGCGGGCGATCTCGAGCCGCCGCTTCTCGCCGCCCGAGATGTAGTGGGCCTTCGAACGGCGGATCTTCACGATGTCGAACTGTTCGAGAAGTTCCTCGCACCGCTTGCGGCGGACCTTCGGGGCCATGCCGATCAGCTCCATGATCGCCAGCAGGTTCTGCTCGACGGTGAGCTTTCGGAACACGCTCTGCTCCTGGGCGAGGTAGCCCATGCCCCCGTCGCGGGCCCGCTTGTACATCGGCCAGTCGGTGATCTCCTCGTCGTCGAGGAGCACGCGGCCGGAGTCGGGGATTACGATCCCGCAGGTCATCCGGAAGCTGGTGGTCTTGCCGGCGCCGTTGGGGCCGAGCAGGCCGACGATCTCGCCGGCCTCGACGTGGAAGTCAACGCCGTCGACGACGCGACGGCGACCGTAGTTCTTGACGAGGCCTTCGACGCTCAGAAGCGACATCCGTGCCACTCCTTCAGGGCGGGGCTGGTGCGGGCGGCCTGCCGGGCCGCTCTAGCGCACGAACCGCATCCTCCCGAAGTTGGGCCACGAGGGCAATCGCAAATCCCAGCCGCGGAATCGCAGCGGAACGCTCCAGGAGGCCGGGACGGCATGCGGCCAGAAGACCACGAGAGCCTTGCCAATGAGGAGCCGTCGGTCGACGTGGTGGCCGTCGAGCCAGAGGCGGCTGTCCTTGCTGGCGGCGGAGTTGTCGCCCAGCATCAGATACTGCCCGTCGGCGAGCGGGAACTCGAGTGCCTCGTCTTCGATCACCCGGCCGTTGCCCTCGACGTCGACGGCGGCGATGTAGAAGAGGTCTCGGAGCAGGCGCAGGCTCGAAACCCGCACATCGGCGTCGGTGACGGTGATGCCCGCGGGCGCGAGATCGCTGGGGTCGGCGGACCCGGGCGCGGCGCTGCTCGTTTCGACGGCGGGCGGCTCGGTGGGGAGCGGCCGCGACCAGGCAGCCGGCGCGTCGAACGCGATCCGCCGGCCGTCGACGAAGAGTGAGAGCTCGTCGTCCACGTTGGCAAACTGAATCCGCCACGAGCCGCGGCCGCGGACGGGCGTGGCCGCGGTGGCCGGCGTCGTGCCGCCGGGCACGGCGAGGCTCGCCCGGCCGTCGGCGAGATCGATCTCGACGCGATGCCGCTCTTTGCCTTCCACGAGGTCGAGCGCGACGCGGCCAGACGTGGAGCGGCTCTCGAGGACGCAGGCCACCGCGAGATCGCCGACGGCATGGAGCCGCGTGGGCTGCGTGTTGTAGGGCTGGAAGTCGTCCACTGGCTTGGGCGAGGGCGGCGCAGGGCGACCGCCGGCGCGGATCGTCCGCCAGTCTTCGAAGGCCGGCACGAGATGGCGGTAGCGGAGAGCGGCCGAGGCGGTGCCGCTGCACGCGGCGGAGAACGATCGGCCGTCGTCGTCGGTCGTCCAGCGGCAGCCGGTCGCCTCTGGCGCCGACCAGTCGGTCCAGGCCGTCGGCCAGCCGGCCTTTGCGAGTTCGGGCGACACGCGGTCGGAGTCGCTCACGCATTGCAGCATCGCCAGCATCCGCTCGGGCGGCTTGCGGGCGATGGTCGCCGGGGCGTCTCCGCGAACCGTCCAGATGTCGCCGCCGGTGATCACGACCGTCTCGCCGGGAAGGCCGACGAGCCGCTTGATGTAGTTGGTCTTGGCGTCTTCCGGATACTTGAAGACGACCACGTCCCACCGCTCGGGCTCGGAGAAGTCGTAGGCGAACTTGTCCACCAGGATGCGGTCGCCGTTGAACGAGGGATACCGCGGATCGGGCTGGCCCGGTCGGATCGCCAGCGGGGTGTCGGCACCGCAGTTGAAGCAGCGGGCCGCGGGCACGAGCCGATCTGGGCGGACGCGGCCGGCTTGTTCGTCCCATTCCTGGCTGGCCCCGACCTGAAACACCGCCCCGCACGACGGGCAGGCGAGATCCTTGTGGCGACCCATCAGGGTCGGGGCCATCGACCCGGTGGGGATCACGAATGCCTCTGCCTCGAAGGCCCGAAACAGCAGCGCGAGCGTGAAGGCCACGACGATCGATTCGATCGTCTCGCGACCGCCGGCGAGCGGGCTTCTGACGACATCGCCACGGCGGGTGCCGTCGGCGCGCCGGGGCTCGGCGCCGCGGTCGCGGGGATTGGGGCCGGCCATCGAGTCACTCCGAAGGATGGATCAGGGGCGGAGTCTACCTGTGCCGGCGGGGCCGGCTCAACGTCTCGTCGCCGCGAGCAGGTCGTTCACCGTCGCTGCGACGTCGGTGTACGTGAACGGCCTGCCGAGCGTGGTGACGGCGCGATCGTCGTCGTAGCGGATCGCGAGCGAACCGTCGGGCCTCCAGATGAAGACCGCCGGCACACCGGAGAGGTCGAGCTTGCGGAACATCGCGTCGGCCTCCTCCGTCGAGATCAGGTTGACGATTCGATCGGCCCCGACATGCTCGAGAAACTCGCGAACCGGCGGCACCGCCTCTTCGAACGCACCGATGCCCTCGTAGTCGAGCGACAGCGACAGGCAGACCACTCCGTCGGCATGAGTGGCCGCCAGGCGGACGAGCCCCGGAAACTCCCTCACGCACGGCGGGCACGAGGTGCTCCAGCAGTCGAGCACCACGACCTTTCCGCGGTGCCGCGCCACCTCCTCCATGAGGCCCTCGTGGTCCACGGGCGTCACCTCGAGGGCGACGTCGGCGGCGCGGGCCCAGGCGATCCCAGCCGCCGCCACGCCACCGAGCATTCCCAGGGCGGCGCGCCTCCCGCACAATCCCCAGACGCCCCTTGCGGGCCGGGAGCCTGCTGCCATGCCGCGATTCGAGCACATCCGTCACAAGCCTCCGGTGGTCCTCGCCGCGCCGCGGCAGCTGATCGTGGCCTGCGCCGTCATGCGGAGCCACATAAACCTCTCGCATATCGTACGGACCTGCGGCTGCTTTGGCATTCCGCGGGTGATCGCCTGCGGGGCCGCCGGCATCCATGGGCGGATCGCCCGCGATGGCGCCGAGTCGGTCGAGGTGGCGGTGCATCGCAGCCTGCCGCCGGTGCTCGACCGGCTCAAGGCAGAGGGCTACGAGATCGTGGGCCTCGAGCAGGCCACCCGGTCGGAGAGCCTGTTTACGTTTTCATTTGCGGCGAAGACGGTGCTCGTGATCGGCAACGAACGGTCGGGCCTCGATCAGGAGGAGCTCGATCGGCTCGACCGCGTCGCCGAGATTCCGATGGCCGGCATGCCGCACAGCCTCAATGCCGCCACGTCGGCGTCGATCGCGGTCTACGAATACTGCCGGCAGTGGCCGGTGGGAGGGGGAGCCCCGTGACACTCGTGGTCGGCACCGACGAGGCCGGCTATGGCCCCAACCTCGGGCCGCTCGTGATCGCCGCTACCGCGTGGGAAGCAGCGACCGATGCCAACGGCGTGGAGGCGGCGTTTGCAGCCGCGGCAGCCGTGATCGATGGGCTGTGGGGCGACTCCAAGCGGATCTTTCGGGGCGGGGCCGGATTCGCGGGGCTCGAGCGCGGCGCGCTGGCGGGGGTCGCGGCCTGCGGTGGCGGCGTGCCCGACCGATGGTCCGGCCTGCTGGCGGCGTTCGCCACGTGCGATGGTGAGCCGGCCGAGTGGGCGGAAACCGCGGAACGACTGCGGCTGCCACGCGAGATCAGCCGTGAGGACGCCGCTGCTGCTGCCGAAAAAGCCACGGCCACGCTCGTCGGAAGCGGCCTGCGGCTCGTTGCAGTTCGCTGCCGGCTCGTGCAGCCTCGCGAGTTCAACGCACTGCTCGCCGCCGGCCTCAACAAGAGCGACATCCTCTCACGGGCCACGCTCGACCTCGCCGCGCCGCTGGTGACCGCTGCGGTCGGCGAGTCGGTCGTGTGGTGCGATCGGCACGGCGGCCGGCGCCGCTACGCACCGCTCGTGTCGCGGGCATTCGCCGCGCCGCTCGTGCAGGTGATTTCGGAGACGCCGGAATGGTCGGCCTACCGGCTCCCGGACGCCCGCAGCCGAATCGAGTTTTCCGTGCGCGGGGAATCGCGCTTGCCCGTGGCCCTGGCGAGCATGACGGCGAAGTACGTCCGCGAACTCTCCATGGCGGCCTTCAACTCCTGGTGGGGCGACCGCTGCGCGGGGCTCGAACCCACCGCCGGATACCCGGTCGATGCGGTGCGCTGGCGGCGCGACGCCGAGGCTGCCGTGCAGGCAGCGGGCCTCGGCTGGGACGACCTCTGGCGAAAAGCCTGACTCAGCATTCAGGCCGCCCAATCGCGTGAGCGAGGTGGAGATGCCAGCCCGGCATTCAGGAAGCCCAGTCGCGTGAGCGACGGGGGCCGAGGCCACGTCCAGCGCGGATCAGCCGTACGCCTTACGGCATTACGCTTCCTGACCAGGAAGCCCAATCGCGTGAGCGATGGGGGCTTGCCCGCCTCGCCGACGGGGCAGGCCTGAACCGTCCGCTTGTTTGCCGCCGCGGCGGCCGCCACAATCGCTTCACCATGGCCGCGCTTACGACCCGCCTCTACATCATCCGTCACGCAATCGCCGAGGATGTCTCGCCCGATGGCGACGACTTCTCGCGGCGGCTCACCCGCAAGGGCAGTCGCCGGTTCGCGCGGCTCGTGAAGCGACTTGCCCGCGCCGGCATCGAGGTGGACGCAATCGCCACGAGCCCCCTGGTGCGGACGCGCCAGACTGCCGAGATCCTCTCCGACGGCCTGCCTGGCCGGCCACCCGTGGTGGTGGTCGAGGCGCTTGCACCGGGATCGGACTGGCATCGCATCGTCGAATGGACCGTGGCCCAGGATGCGGCAACGGTCGCCTGGGTGGGCCATGCCCCGTGCGTGGGCCGGCTGGTGGCGGCGTCGATCGGCGATGGTTCGGCAGCCGTCCGGATGGAGAAGGGGGCGGTGGCGGCGATCTCGTTCGCCGACGGCCTCGGGCACCCCGGCGAACTCGAATGGCTGGCCTTGCCGGATCTCTTCCGACGGGGCTGACCGGTAGCCTGTTGGGGCGTGGCCGGCCGCTGATCCATGCTTACAATGTGGATCAGTCGGCGCCGTCGTGGCGGAACGACGGGTGTGCTCGATGGTTTCGTGGATGGCAACTGGAGAAGGTGACGTGGCAAGCTCGGCTTTCATGTCGGATCGGGGTCTTACGCCTGCCGTCGCGATGGTTCTCGCAGGCCTGGGTCTCTTGGCAGGCTGCGCGCCTGCCGGCGGGCCGATCGCCCGCGAGGATGTGGTGGAGATCGAGACGATCGAGATGGCACCCGCTGCCGGTGGGCCGCCGGCCGCCTCGCCGGCCTCGGATACGGCGCAGGCCATCGACGCCTCGCGGCAGGAAGTCGATGCCCACGCCGCGGCTGCCGACACCGCGATCAACGAGGCGGCCACGCCGGTTGTTGCGGCTCCCGCAGCTGATTCGCCGGCGCGTCAACCGGCTGACGCCGAGAAGGTCGAACTCGGCGATCCCGTGCTCACGGGCGGGGTGCCCGGCACCGGCCCGATCACGCTGGCTCAGGTCGATGCGTGGCTCGCCGATCCGAAGAATGCCCGGGTCCTCGCGCCGGTGCTGCCGCTTGGCCTGTCGCAGGGCTCCGGGCAGATCACCGGGCTCACGGAAAATCCTCTCACCCGCGCCAAGATTGAGCTCGGTCGTCAACTCTATTTCGACACGCGGCTCTCGGCCGACTCGACGGTCTCCTGCGCGAGCTGCCACGACCCATCGATGGCCTACACGGCCCACACGAAGACCGGTGTCGGCATCCGGGGCCAGATGGGCGGCCGCAACTCACCGGTGTCGTTCAACCGGATCCTCTCCGGCAAACAGTTCTGGGACGGTCGCGTCGATTCGCTCGAGGCCCAGGCGGTGGGCCCGATCCAGAACCCGATCGAGATGGGCTTCACGCACGAGGGCGTGGTCAAGCGGCTCTCCGAGAACCCGGTCTACAAGAAGCAGTTCGACGCGATCTTCGGCGAGCTGACGATCGACCGCGTGGGCCAGGCGATCGCCGCCTTCGAACGGGCGATTGTCACGGCACCGTCGCCTTACGACTACCACGAGCAGCTGCTGCCCTTCACCACGATGGACGAGGAAGACATCGCCGACGACGAGGAACTCGCCGCGAAGTACAAGGCGGCCAAGGAGGCGGCCGAGGCCCATCCGCTGAGTGACTCGGCCAAGCTGGGGCGGGATCTCTTCTTCGGCAAGGCCAACTGCACGGCCTGCCACGTCGGTGCCAACCTCGCCGACGAGAAGTACCACAACCTCGGCATCGGCATGGACAAGGCGGATGCCGATCTCGGCAGGTTCGTGGTCACCAAGGAGGAAGCCGACCGGGGCGCCTTCAAGACGCCCACGGTCCGCAACGCAGCCCTGACCGCCCCCTACATGCACGACGGCTCGGTGGCCACGCTCGAGGAGGTGGTGGAGTGGTATGACAAGGGCGGCCACCCGAACCCCACCCTGAGCGACAAGATCAAGCCGCTGAACCTCACGGCTGAGGAGAAGGTCGCGCTCGTCGAGTTCATGAAGGCGTGCACCAGTCCGACGCCGACCGTGGAAACGGCGCGACTTCCCGAATGATGATCGACGACAGGGTCCTGCTGCCGCTCGCCAAGGCGACGCGGCCCCTTTACGCCGGCGTCGATCTCGGCGGCACCAACATCAAGGCAGCGCTCGTTGACGACGCGGGCCGACTGGTCGCATTCCACACGGAGCCCACGCACGTATCCCGTGGCCCCGAGGACGCCGCGGCCCGTTTGGGCCGCTCCGTGCACACGCTCGCCTCGCTTGCGGGCATCGCCACGGCCGACATCGCCCGTGTGGGCCTCGGCTCCCCCGGACCCCTCGACATCGCCAAGGGCACGATCGTGCGGGCGGGCAACCTGCCTGGCTGGGACGATTTTCCCCTGCGCGACCGCGTGGCGGCGCACTCTGGCCGCGAGGTGACGTTCGCCAACGACGCCAACGCCGCTGGCTACGGCGAGTATTGGGTCGGCTCGGCCAAGGGCGCCTCGTCACTCGTGCTGCTGACGCTCGGCACGGGCGTCGGCGGCGGGATCATCATCGGTGATGTCAACGTCGAGGGAGCGCACAGCCACGGGTCGGAGTGCGGCCACATCCTCGTCGATCCGTCGCCCACGGCCCGGATGTGCCCCTGTGGCCAGCCTGGCCACCTCGAGGCCTACACGAGCGCCACGTCGCTGAAGGCGATGGCCCGAGAGAGGATCGCCACCGGGGCGACGGGTTCGCTGGCTGCTGCGGTGTCCGGCGGCGAGGAACTCACGCCGATTCTCGTCTCGCAGGAAGCCGGCCGAGGCGATCCGCTTGCGGTGGAACTGCTTGGTGAGGTTGCCCGCTGGCTCGGGATCGGCATCGTCACGCTCATGCACGCGATCGATCCCGAGACGGTGGTGATCGGCGGCGCGATGACGTTCGGCCGTGAGGCGAACCCCGTAGGCCGGATGTTTCTCGAGCGGGTGACGGACGAGGTCCATCGCCGCACGTTCCCTGTGCTCGCCGCGCGAACGGCCATCCGCTACGCCAGCCTCGGCGGCGACGCCGGCTCGATCGGCGCCGCCGGCCTTGCCCGCCTCGACCACAGGCGGAAGCACGGTTGACGGCTGGCTCGTGGCGACAGGGTTTCAGCGCCTGCGAGGAGTGAGCGAGGAGTGAGCGAGGGGCTGCCCATGCCCAGGAGCCGGCGTTGCTGGTCGAGCGAAGCCAGGATGGCGAAGCGAGAGGTGCATCGAGTGAGCGCCGGGCAGGATGCCCGCAGCGAACGTCCGGCGACGGGGTGTGGGCAGCCCCGAACGTCCGCACCACGGGAGCCCGCGGCCTCACGGCCGGGAAAATCGGGCCACGCACGGTACAATCCCGCCATGGACTGCAAGCACATCCGCAACTTCTCGATCATCGCCCACATCGACCATGGCAAGAGCACGCTGGCCGACCGGCTGCTGGAGTCGACCGGCACGGTGGAGAAGCGTCAGCTCAAGGAGCAGATGCTCGACGACATGGAGCTTGAGCGGCAGCGGGGCATCACGATCAAGGCCCGGGCGGTGCGGATGGAATACCGCCACAAGGGTGAGCGGTATGAGCTCAACCTGATCGACACGCCGGGCCACGTCGACTTCCACTACGAGGTCTCGCGAAGCCTGGCCTGCTGCGAGGGCGCCCTCCTGCTCGTCGATGCGTTCCAGGGGGTCGAGGCCCAGACGGTGGCCAATGCCTACGCGGCGATCAATCTGGATCTGACGATCGTGCCGGTGATCAACAAGGTCGATCTCGTGCACGCCCGGGTGGACGAGGTGCTTCATGAGATGGAGCAGAGCCTCGCGATCGAACCCTCCGAGGTGATCAAGGCGAGCGCCAAGACTGGCATCGGGATCGACGATCTCCTGGCGGCGATCATCGAGCGAATCCCGCCCCCCAAGGGCGATCCCGACGCGACGCTGCGGGCGATGATCTTCGACAGCCACTACGACAGCTATCGCGGCGCGATCACCTACGTGCGGCTCATCGACGGCACGATCACCAAGGGGCAGAAGATCCGCTTCCTGGAGACCGGCGTCACCCACGAGGTGCTCGAGCTCGGCCAGTTCGTGCCGCAGCGGCGGGCCTGCGAGACGCTTTCGGCGGGCCAGGTGGGCTACCTGGTGTGCAACATCAAAGACGTGAAGCAGGTGCACATCGGCGACACCGTCACGATCCCGGGCGATCACGCCGCCGCACCGATGCCGGGCTACAAGCCGCCGCAGCGGATGGTCTACTGCGGCCTCTATCCGAGCGAAGGGGAAAACTTCGAAGAACTCCGCGACGCGCTGGAGAAGCTGGCGATCAACGACCCGTCGTTCGAATACGCCCCCGAGAGCAGCGAGGCCCTCGGCTTCGGCTTCCGGTGCGGCTTTCTCGGCCTGCTGCACATGGAGATCATCCAGCAACGGCTGGAGAAGGAGCACGATCTCGACCTCGTGCAGACGGCGCCGAACGTCACCTACCGGATCAAGAAGACGACTGGCGAGACGATCGACATCACCAACCCGCAGGATGTTCCCGACACCGGGCAGATCGACGAGTTTCTCCAGCCGATCGTGCGGACCAACTTCCTCGTCCCGGTGGAGCAGATCGGCCCGGTCATGCAGCTCTGCACAGACCGCCGAGGCACCTACCTCAAGACCGAATACCTGTCGCCGACGCGGGCGATGCTCACCTTCGATCTGCCCCTCGGCGAGGTGATCTACGACCTGCACGACAAGCTCAAGAGCGTGACCCGCGGCTACGGCACGATGGACTACGAGCTCGTCGGGTATTTCCAGGCCGACCTCGTGCGGCTCGACATCCTCGTCGGCGGCAAGAAGGTCGACGCCCTCTCGATCATCTGCGACCGCCGCGACGCCGACCGCCGCGGCCGGGCGATCGTCAAGAAGCTCCGCGGAGAGATCGACCGCCACATGTTCGAGATCGCCCTCCAGGCCGCGATCGGCACGAAGGTGATCGCCCGCGAGACGATCTCCGCGATGCGGAAGAACGTCACGGCCAAGTGCTACGGCGGCGACATCTCCCGCAAGAAGAAGCTCTGGGCAAAGCAGAAGGAAGGCAAGAAGCGGATGAAGAGCATCGGCAGCGTCGATATTCCGCAGAAAGCCTTCATGGCGGTGCTCGACACCGGTGCCGACCGGCAGTGAGCGACTGCGACTGATGTGGACAGTGTTTGCGTCACCGAGCATCCGCACCGGCTCGGGGCTGTCCGTACCCCGTCGCCGGACGTTCGCGGATGCCCTCGTGGCATCCGCTCACTCGGATGCCGCCTGCGCTTCGCCATCCTGGCTGCGCTTGGCGGCATACGCCGGCTCTCGGGTCACGGGCAGCCCCGAGCCTTCCCCTCTCGTCGTTGAACTACCAGCGATTCATTCTCCATGACCACGCCAGCGCCGGCCGGCCCCGTGTCTCGCGAAGGGGACGGGAGTGAGTCGACGTCGAACGAACTGCCCGCCACCGTGCGGGCATTGGGCTGGACGAGTTTTCTGACGGATCTCTCCAGCGAGGCGATCTATCCGCTCCTGCCGGCGTTCGTGAAGGGGCTCGGGGGCACAGGAGTCGATATCGGCCTGATCGACGGCCTCGCCAACGCCGTGGCGGCGGTCGTGCGGCTGTTTGCCGGCTCGCTCTCTGACCGGCTCGGCCGCCGGCCGCTCGTGCTTGTGGGCTATGGTCTTTCGGCGATCCTGCGTCCGCTCATGGGGCTCGTGGTCACGCCGCTCGGTGTGGTCGCCGTACGAACGGCCGACCGGTTCGGAAAGGGGATCCGCTCCGCGCCTCGCGACGCGCTGGTCACCGACCTCGTCGAGCCGGCAATTCGCGGGCGGGCCTTTGGTCACATCCGCGCCATGGACCACGCCGGCGCTGCCCTGGGGCCGCTCGTCGCCATGCTCTTCCTCTTCGCCTTTCCGGGCCGGGAGCGGACTCTCTTCCTGCTCGCCATCTTGCCCGGCCTGGCGACGCTGGCCGTGATCTGGAGGTTCGTCCGCGACCCGCCGCGGCAGCTGGCCACCGTCAGGCCAGCGTCGGCCGCGCTCTCCGCGCCGCAGCTGAGCCTGCTGGGCTGCGTCGCTATCTGGGCACTCGGGGCGGCCAGCGAGCAGTTTCTGCTGCTGAGGGCCGCCGATCTCGGCGTCGCCGCCTATGCTATCCCGCTTGTCTGGTTTGCAATCGGCGCGGTGAAGAGCATCACGGCGTCCCGTGCCGGGCCGCTCGTTGACCATCTCACCCCCCGGCCCGCGCTCGTGATCGGCTGGCTCGCCTTCGCGGTCGCCTACGCCGGGCTGGCCGCCACCACGTCGCTCGCGGCAGCGGTCGCCTGCATGCTCGTCGTGGCCGTCGCGTACGGGATCGCGGAGCCGGCGGAGCGGGCGCTCGTCGCGGCCCTGTGCCCCGATGGTCGCCAGGGCGCCGCCTTCGGCTGGTATGCGTTCGTGCAGGGGCTGATGGCGCTGCCTGCCGGTCTGCTGGCGGGGTGGCTCTGGGACCGTGGCAACGCTGGACCTGCCACGGCCTTCACCGCGACGGCGGTCCTGGCATTCATCGCCGCAGGCTTCCTGGCCGCCACCGGGCGGATGCGCGGTCGCACGGTTTCATGAGCGGGCGTCAGCCGACGAGCATGGCCCGCCAGCCGGCGGCCATCGCCGCAGTGACATCGAGCTCGGGATCATCGCCGACGTAAAGGAGTTGCTCCGGCGGGCGTCCGAGGCGCTGTTCAACGTATCGAAAGAACGCCTGCGAAGGCTTCCGCCAGCCGATCTCCGATGAGGGAAACACTGCTGCGGCGCTGGCCGGCAGATCGAGGTGTGGCGCAACGGCGAGCAGGCGTTCGTCGAAGTTGCTCGCCACCGCCACCGCCAGCCCAGCGTTGAGCGCAGCCTGGGCCAGTGCGGCCCCACGGTTCACCGGCCGCCAGGCCTCAGGCAGGGCGTAGTGGGCCCAGAGGTCGGCGAAGATGGCCGCGGCTGCGGCGTGGGGGCCGAAGACATCGGCCACGATCTCCCGCCACCGCTCTCGTTCTCGATCGCGGGACGTGGCAAACGGGATCGCCGCAGCCGCGTCGTTCGACTCCTGCCGCCGCCACGCCGTTGCGAACCGCCGGGCGACCGTCGCCGCGTCGAGGTCGATGCCGTGCCGTCGTCCAGCGGCTGCGTAGGTGTCGGCCACGGCCACGGCCGGCTCGACGAGCGTGCCGACCACGTCGAAGACGATGGCCGTGACGCCGGCGGGCGGAAACGCCTCCGGCGTTTCCCGTATCGCCGCCCGCGGGACTGCGACCATGCGGCTACCGCCTCGGGATCAGGCCGAGGTCGAGGCCAAACACGAAGAACATCAGCGAGAGGATCAGGGCGAGGCCCAGGTAGCTGAGCACCACCACCACGCCTTCGCTCGGCGGCTTACCGCGGATCCACTCATAGGCCAGGAACACCATGTGCCCGCCGTCGAGCACGGGGATCGGCAGGAAGTTTACGACCGCCAGGTTCGCGCTGAGCATCGTCAGGAAGAGGAGCAGCCGGCCGAAACCCTCGCTCGCGGAGCGGCCCGCCTGCTTCGCGATCTCGATCGGCCCGCCGAGGAGCCGGGGGCTGATCTGCTGCCGCGTGAGCTTGCCGAGGAAGCCGTAGACCATCGAGAGATCTTCCTTGGTCTTGATGAGGCCCCGCCGCAGCGCCCCGGCGATCGATCCCGCCTTCATCGTCTTGTAGACCGGCTCGAACACCAGCCCACGATCGACGACGTAGTGACCGGTGGTCGGCTCGGGCTTGACCGTCACCTCGCGACGGTCGCCCGTTGCCGATTCAACGGTGAGCGCCAGCGCGGTGCCGGTTGGCAACTGCTGGAGTAGTGCCGCCACGATCGGCCAGTTGGGCTCGCGGTCGGAGAATTCGATGCCGGCCTTCGGGTCGGGCTCCTCGCCCGGCTCGACGACGACGGCCCGCACGATCCGATCGCCGGCCGCGATGCCCGCAATGGAGGCGGGGCTGCCGGGAGCGACGGCTGCGACCGTCGCCTGCACCGGAATCGCGAGGCCGAGGGTCGAGATCGACAGCGGGCTACCGATCCCGGCTGTCTCATCGTCCCGCCAGGTGACGGTACGGGGGCGGACTTCGACCGTTCGGCTCGTGCCGTCGGCCGCGGCGAGCGTGAGCGTGACGGCCTCGCCCACTCGGCTCAGGAGCCGATCGTTGAGCGTGAAGGGATCACCGACCGGTTCGCCGTCGATGGCAATGAGCCGCTCACCCTCCCGCACGCCGGCCGCTGCGGCAGGCGAGTCATCCTGAACGGCCTTGATCGCCAGGGGAGTCATCGCCATGCCGGTGACGAGCCGCGGCTGGGGCGGAAGCTCGATCGACATGCTCGTCGCCTGGCCCGCCTTACCGTTGGCGGCCGGTGCCTTCCGGTCGACCGTCAGCGTGACCGTGGCGGCAGGCTTTGCGGCGATCAACGCGAGCAACTCGGCGTAGCTCGACACGGGCGTGCCGTCGACGGCGCGAATCGTGTCACCCCCCTCGAACGCCGGTTTCGCGAGGGCCGCCGCGCCGGCGAGCCCCTTGGAGATGTCGGTGGGCAGCGTCAGCGAATAAGGACTCGTGACGCCGATCGTCGGCGCTCCGAGGTCGGTGTCGGGCTTGAGGACGAAGGTCCGCTCCGAGCCGTCGGCCGGACGCCGGATGGTGAACTCGATCCCCTTGGAGACGTTGCCGACCGTCACGCCGTGGCGGAGATCGTTGAAGATGGGGTCCTTGCGGCCGGCAATCGCAACGATCTCGTCGCCCGTCCGCATACCGGCCCGCCAGGCTGCGCCTCCCGTGCGGACGCTCGAGAGGGCGCACGTCATCTCTCGAACGCCGAGACCGTAGGCCAGCGATGCCATCAGCACGGCGAAGATCACGTTCATGATCACGCCGGCCGAGATGATCGCCATCCGCTTGGGGACGCTCTGCGCGGGATAGCTGCGGGGATCCCAGGCGGGGTGAGGTCCGGCGACGGGCTCGGCGGGCAGGTCGCCCGAGAGCTTCGCCCGCTGCGACTCGGAGGCTGCCGCAGCCGGGTTGTCGTCCTGGCCGAGCATCTTCACATAGCCGCCGAGCGGCAGGATGCCGATGCCGTATTCCGTCTCGCCGGCCTTGAAGCTCGCGAGCTTGAGCCCGCCCACGTCGAACCCGAGGAAGAACTTTTCGCACTTCACGCCGCAGGCCTTGGCGACCAGGAAGTGGCCGAGTTCGTGCACGAAGATCACGAAGCCCAGGCCGCCGGCGACCTGGAGCACGACCCACCAGTTCGCGGGATCTGCGAACCATCCCAGTCCCGCGCCGCCAAAAATCGGCACCATGTGCGACATCAGACACCCGACCACGTTGCGACCTCCTGTCTGGCCCACGCGTCGAGACTGAGAATCTCGTCGAGGGTGGGTTCCGGCTCGAACGGATGCTCGTCCAGCACCCGCGTGCACGCCTCGGCAATGTCTGTGAATCGCAGCCCGCCCGCAAGGAAGCGGCCTACCGCAGCCTCGTTGGCCGCATTGAGCACCGCTCCGGCCGTGCCGCCCCGGGCGGCCGCCTCATGGCCGAGCCGCACCGCCGGAAACCGGTCGACGTCCGGGGGCTCGAACTCGAGCGTCATCGGCTTCGCGAAATCGAACTTCCGCGCCGGGCCGTCGGTACGGTCGGGATGGGTGAGGGCGTATTGGATCGGGAGCCGCATGTCGGGCGGGCTGAGCTGGGCGATCACCGATCCATCGACGAACTCGACGAGCGAGTGCACGATCGACTGCGGGTGGACGAGCACGGCGATCTTCTCGGCTGGCATGTCGAAGAGCCACCGCGCCTCGATGATCTCGAGGGCCTTGTTCATCATGGTGGCGGAATCGATGGTGATCTTGGGACCCATCGACCACGTGGGATGCGCCAGGGCCTCGGCCGGCGTGACCGTCGCGAGCGCCTCGCGGGGCTTGGTGCGGAACGGCCCGCCGCTGGCGGTGAGGACGATCCGTCGGACGTCGGCATGCCGTCCGGAGCAGAGGGCCTGATGGACGGCGGAATGCTCGCTGTCGACCGGCAGGATCGTGGCACCGCACCGTGCCGCCAGCGCCATCACGAGCGGGCCGGCCATCACGAGCGTTTCCTTGTTGGCCAGCGCCACCGTTTTGCCGGCCTCGACCGCCGCCCAGGTGCTCCGCAGGCCGGCAGCGCCCACGATCGCCGACACCACGCGGTCGACGGCCGGATCGCGGACGAGGTCGTCGAGGGCCTCCGGGCCGACGGCGAGGCGGGTGCCTGGGGGAAGCGACTGTTGGGAGACCTCGGCGGCCGCCTGCTCATCGACGATGACCACCCAGGCAGGTCGCATGCGGTGGGCCTGCTCGAGCAGGGCTGCCGTGCTCCGGTGGGCTGCGAGCAGCCACGTGCTGAACCGGCCGGCAGACGCCTCGATCACGTCGAGCGTGCTGCGGCCGATGCTCCCGGTCGATCCGAGGACGGCCACGCGGATGGACCGACCGCCGTCCAGCGACCCGTGACGAGTGGTCGACGGCAGGGACGACCCCTCTAAAGAGTGGTCTCCTGGATGCGACGGGAATGCGGAAGTGGCGAAACGGCCGGTGATCACGATCGGCAAAGTCTATGGGGTGTCGCGGGGAACTTCCACCGCGATCCTGACACGTGACCTGCGATTTTCGCCGTATATTCCGAGGGGCTTGGGGTGGCCGCCGGGCGTTTCGTTTGTCGTCGGCCATGCGTCCGCTTACGATTTCATGTCTTCCCATCGGTCAGCGGCGGCCGGTCGGTGCTCCGTGGGCGCTCGAGCGGCATGGCCAAAAAACGCGACATTCCCAAGCGTGTCCCCGACCGGAAGCCGGCCGTGGGCGGAAATCTCGTCTGGTCGCTGGTGGCCGCCGGCGTGGCCAGTTTGTTCGCCCTCAGCCTCGTCAGCGTCGCGCCGGACCTCGAAATCTCCTACAGCGACCTGGAGCGGCTGATCGCGGCTTCGGCGGTCGACGGGCCGGATCGCTTCGTGACGCTGCAGAAGTCGGAGGGCGATGCGTCTGCGATCCGCTACGGCGACCTGCACGACGTGGTGATCGGCGCCTTCGAGGTGTCTGGAAGGGTTCGCGAGGCGCCGCGGGGCATCGCCGACGCCCACCCCGCGGACGAGTCGAGTCAGCCCCGGCGGCCCCTGGTCGGCGGCCTCGCGAGTGGGGAGAGGCGGTTTCGCGCCGCCAAGCTCCCCAGCGAGAACTCCGAGTCGGAGTTGATGAAGACGCTCAAGGAGTACGGTGTTCCGTTTCGCTACGAGGATCCCCCGAGCCCCTGGCGAAACTGGCTGCCGATGCTGTTCCTGACCGGCCTGTTCGGCGTGCTGTTCTTCGTGATGATGCGGCGGATCGGCGGTGCGGGCAGCCCGATGGCCTTTGGTCGCAGCCGCGGCAAGATGTATGCCCAGGAGGATCTTGGGATCACGTTTGACGACGTCGCCGGTATCGACGAGGCGGTGGACGAACTCCGGGAGGTTGTCGAGTTTCTGCGGAGCCCCGAGAAGTACCAGGTGCTCGGCGGCCACATTCCCAAGGGCGTGCTGCTCGTCGGGCCGCCTGGCACCGGCAAGACGCTCCTGGCCAAGGCGATCGCCGGCGAGGCGGGCGTGCCGTTCTTCGGACTCTCCGGCAGCGACTTTGTGGAGATGTTCGTGGGCGTGGGGGCGGCCCGGGTCCGCGACATGTTCCAGCAGGCCGCCGCGAAGGCCCCCTGCATCATCTTCATCGACGAGCTCGACGCGCTTGGCAAGACCCGCGGCACGAGCGTCGTCGGCGGCCACGACGAGCGCGAGCAGACGCTCAACGCGCTGCTGGTGGAGATGGACGGCTTCGGCAGCAACTCTGGCGTGATCGTGCTCGCCGCGACCAACCGCCCCGAGACGCTCGACCCGGCGCTCCTCAGGCCGGGCCGGTTCGACCGCCACGTGCTCGTCGATCGGCCCGACGTCCGCGGCCGCGAGGCGATCCTCAAGGTGCACGTGTCGAAGGTGAAACTCGATCCGTCGATCGACCTCGGGCAGATCGCCCGGATCACCTCGGGCTTTGTCGGTGCCGACCTGGCGAACCTCGTCAACGAGGCGGCGCTGCTCGCCGCCCGCAACGACAAGACGGCGGTCGGCATGGAGGAGTTCAACGAGGGCGTGGAGCGGGTGACGGCCGGCCTCGAGAAGAAGAAGCGGGTGATCCACGAGGACGAGAAGAAGCGGGTGGCCTACCACGAGGCGGCCCACGCCCTGGTCGCCTACTCGCTGCCCAACACCGATCCCGTCCACAAGGTGTCGATCATTCCCCGTGGCCTTGCGGCGCTCGGCTATACGATGCAGCGGCCGGAGGACGACCGTTACCTGCTCACGCAGAGCGAACTCGAGAGCCGGATCCAGGTGCTGCTCGCCGGCACGATCGCCGAGGAGGCCGTCTACGCCGACGTCTCTACCGGCGCCCAGAACGACCTCGAGCGGGCCAGCGAGATCGCCCGGTCGATGGTGATGGACTACGGTATGAGCCGGCTCGGGAGGGTGACTTACCGGGAGAGTCCGCGGTCGCCATTCCTCGCCGGCGCCGGTGCCGATCTCTCTTCCACCCGTAGCCACAGCGAGCAGACGGCCCGCGAGATCGACGAAGAAGTTCGGCGGATCATCGACGAAGGCATGGCCAAGGTGCGGCGGATCATCGAGACGCGGCGGGCCGCGCTCGAGGCGGTGACCGCGCGGCTGATGGAGTGCGAGGTGATTGACGGCGCCGAGCTGAAGGAGATCGTGGAGGCCTCGGCCGGCGCGCCGCAGCTCGTGCCCGGTACCGATACCGAACGCCGGCCGGTGCGAACCCATGTCACCGATCACGGCGACGCCGCCGCGTCTGCGGACGCCTGACTCGGGTCGCGCGTGGCTGCGAGGGGCTGCGAGGGGCTGCCCATGCCCTCGAGCGGGCTATGGGAGCAAGCGGAGCCAGGATGGCGGAGCGCAGCGGACATGCAGAGAGTCGAGGCCTGGAGGGCCGAGACGAACGTCCAGCGAGAGGGCGTGGGCAGCCCTGAGCGGCGTGGCCGACATGTCCCCATCGCTTACGCGATTGGGCTTCCTGATTTTGAGACGAACGTCCAGCGAGAGGGCGTGGGCAGCCCTGAGCGGCGCGGCCGACATGCCCCCATCGCTTACGCGATTGGGCTTCCTGATTTTGAGACGAACGTCCAGCGAGAGGGCGTGGGCAGCCCTGAGGGGCGTGGCCGACATGCCCCCATCGCTTACGCGATTGGGCTTCCTGATTTTGAGACGAACGTCCAGCGAGAGGGCGTGGGCAGCCCCGAGCGGAGCGAAATCGCAAGGCTCAGGTGCGAACCGTATGGCATGCGGCGTCGGCCGGGCCCTGTACGGCCGGCACGACCGTTTCACCCTGCCCCAATCGCCCGGCTGTTCACGGACCAGGCGGGTTCGTGTCGATGCACCACACACGTACTGGTGGGTGTGTGCCGAACTGATGAGGAGAAGCGGCCCAGCCGCGGCAGGCAACGATGACGAAGAGCGTTCTTCTGGCGGCGGGGATCTTCGCCTGTGTGTTGGGCGTCGAGATGCTGCTGGTCGATTCCGCCGTGGTGGTCCCGATCGACGGCAGTGGTCCGGCCAGAACCATGGCGGCGCCTGACTGGGCGCCCTGGACGTTGCTCTCGATCGGCGCGGGGACGATCCTGCACTTCGGGAACCTGAACCTGCGGCCGCCGGCTGGGCCATTGGGCCGAGGGCCGATCGGTCATCTCTGATCGGAACGCCGCGCCCGGGTTGGAGGCGGCCCTAGCGAGCGGTTAAGAGAATGGAGTCCGCTCACCGCCACCGGGGCGTCACCATGGCCCAGGCCCGATCGACCGCTCTGCCGACCCGCGACACCGTCCTCTATGACGGTCAGTGTCGCTTCTGCCGCGGACAGATCTCGTTGCTCCGCCGCCTCGATTTCACCGGCCGACTGGAGTTCACCTCGCTCCACGATCCTCGCGTCCAGGAAGCCTTTCCCGAGTTGTCGCGGGAGGAACTGATGCAGGAGATGGTGGTGGTGGACACCCGAGGGCGGGTCTGGCGGGGCGCCGCGGCGGTCCGCTACCTCTCCCGGCGACTGGTGGCCCTGTGGCCGCTTGCCTTGCCGCTCCACGTGCCGGGGAGCATGCCGCTCTGGTCCAGCCTCTATCGGCTCGTGGCCCGCAATCGCTACCGCCTTGCCGGTAGCTGCGCGGACGGTGCCTGCCGCCTTCCCTGACCCCCTCGGTTGGGTTGTGACGGTGGAAAAACGCGGTTTTTCCCCATGTTGGGTCGGAATCTGCCATTCGGCGGAGTACCATAGAGTCCGACGAGCAGTCATTCTGCTCCGAGGGGTGGCAGGCGGAATGATCCTTTTTGGGGTTCGCTGCGTATCACTCTCTACAACCCAATCCCTTCAGGCCTGACGTCCACTCCGTGTGGCGAGTCTTGAACGGGCATCTCCCTTTCAGAAGGAACTCTCCCATGAGTCGTTCGTCGTGCCGCGGTCGCCGCGGCTTCACGCTCGTCGAGCTGCTGGTCGTGATCGCGATCATCGGCGTTCTGGTGGCCCTGCTGCTGCCCGCCCTGTCGTCGGCCCGCTCGGCGGCCAACGCCTCGGGCAGTGCCAGCAACATGTCCGGCTTCGGACGCGGTTTCGAGCTCTATGCCAACTCCAACAACGGCAACTACTCGTCGGGTGCGTTTGATCACTGCCGCGACGGCGACATTCGCACGTACGGCTGGGTGGCCGACCTGATCTCGCAAAAGGTGTCGCAGCCTGGCAAGGCACTTGATCAGGGCAGCCGGAACAAGGTCAGCAAGACGGTGGCTGAGTACGCGGGCGTCACCGATGCCAACACGACGGCCAACTTCGAAACGGGTCTGGCTGCTGGCCGCTGGGACAACACCGAGACCCCCACTCCCGCCTTTGCGAACAAGACGGGCGAGGCCTACTTTGGCGGCGACGCCAAGGCCAAGGAAGTCTGGGATCAGGGCTACAACACCAACTACGCGACCACGTGGCACTTCAGCCGCGGCGATCCGTCGGGCACCAACGGCTACACGCCCGGCACAAAGTCGCTCTCGGATGGTGACGGCCCGCTGTCGCAGAACCACCTCGCCCAGGCCAACACCACCGCGGCCCGCGTGGCCTTGATGGGACCGGCTCGAGCGATATCGACCCCGGTGGTTGCCGCCGATGCGACGACGATCGTCAACTTCGCGGGCAGTCCGGTCGTCAAGGCAAATGATCTGCTCACGCAGAGCTTCACCGGCGGCATGACGGTGACGGGAACCGTGACCGGTGACACCACCGACGGGGTGAAGATCCACGAGTTCTCGGCAATCGAGCCTCTCCACCAGCCGAAGACGGCCGGCGGTGGCGGCGGTCACGCCCCGGTTCTGTTCGCCGACCTGCACGTCGAAAAGGTTCAGGACACCGTCACGTCGGGTGCGACGGAGGTCAAGAACAAGGGCGACGGCTACCTCGGCAACGCCGCGGACGGATCGATCGGTGCCCTCGGGTACCAGGAGGTCGCGGATCAGATGTGGACCCGCCGCCTGCGGACGTCGCAGACCGGCTCGTATCAGTGATCGAGCCCGTCTCCACGACGACCATCGCATGCCGCGGCCGCCTTCGGGCGGCCGCGGTTTTTTGTTGGCCCGTTGCGGCGTGGTGCGTCTGGCTATAGTTGACCTCATGGCTTCGGCGACCCTTCCCATCGAACCGGCATCCGGCGACGCGACGGCGGCGGAGGCGGCTGTCGGCCGCGCGCTGCGGCTGCAGATCGCCGCCACGCTGGTGGGCGCTACGCTGCTGGCCTGTTCGCTCGTCGCCCGGTTCCTGTGGGCCAAGGATTTCTATCCGGCGATCCCGGCGGCCCTCGCCGCCCTGCTCCTGGGAGCGCCGCTGGTCGCCGCGGCCGTCAGGGACCTGTTCAGGGGACAGGCCGGTATGAACGCGCTGGTGGCCCTGGCCGTCGTGGGGGCTGCGGCGTCGGGAAAGTATCAGGAGAGCGCGGCGGTCGCGCTGTTCATGATCGTCTCCGGGCTGATCGAGAAACGGACGGCCATCGGGGCTCAGGCGAGCATCGAGTCGCTCGTCAGGCTCGCGCCCACGAAGGCCCACCGGCTCGCGGCGGGAGCGACCTCCCAGGATGGCCGCGAGGAGGAGGTCGAGGCCAAGGATCTCCGCCCCGGCGACTGCGTCCGCGTCCGCCCCGGTGACACGATCCCGGCCGACGGCCGCGTGCTCACCGGCACGAGTACCGTGAACCAGGCGAGCATCACCGGGGAATCGCTGCCGGCCGACAAGCTGGCGGGCGACGAGGTCTTCGGCGGCACGATCAACCTCACCGGGGCCCTCGACATCGAGGTCACCAAGGCCGGTGCCGACACGCTCCTCGGCCGCGTCAAGGATCTGATCCTGCAGGCGGAGCGGACCCGGACACCGATCATGCGGCTGGTCGATCAGTATGCCTTCTGGTACACGCCGACGGTGTTGATGCTCGTGGGGGTGGTGCTGTTCTTCGCGCTGCGGAGCGACCCGGAAACCGCGTTCAGCCGGGCAATCGCCATGCTCGTGGTGGCCTGCCCCAGCGCCCTGATCCTCGCCACGCCCACGGCGATGGTGGCAGCGCTCTCCGCGGCCGCGCGGCTCGGCGTTCTGGTCAAGAGCGTGGTCACCCTCGAGGCCGCCCGCAACCTGACTGCGATCGTGTTCGACAAGACCGGCACGCTGACGACCGGCATCCTTGCCGTCACGCGGCTGGCGCCGGCCGAGGGCGTCGAGGGAGCCGAGCTGCTCAGGCTCGCCGCATCGGTCGAGCAGGACAGCCGCCATCCGGTGGCCCGGGCCGTCACGGAGATGGCCCGGCGGGCGAACCTGCCGCTCACGCGGCCCGACGCCTTCGAGGAGGTTCCCGGCCGGGGCGTGGTGGCCACCGTTGCCGGCAGTCGGCTGATGGTGGGTCGGGGAGCCTGGCTCGCGGGCGTGGACGGGGGCCTCACAGCCGTCGAGGCCCGGGCGATCGAGGGCGTGCAGGCCAGCGACGATGCCGATGGCCTGAGCGTGCTGTTCGTCGTGAAGGATGGCCGGCTCCTCGGCTGGATCGGCCTCGAAGACAACGCCCGCCCCGAGGCGGCCGAGGCGGTGGACCGGTTGCGGGCTCTGGGGCTCAAGCGGCTGGTGATCCTCACCGGCGACCGCCGCAGCGTGGCCCGGCGGGTGGCCGAGCAGATGCACTTCAGCGAGTTCAAGGCCGAGGTACTCCCGCACGAGAAGCTCGAGATGGTCGATGCGCTCAAGGCGCAGGGCCATCGCGTGGCGGTGATCGGCGATGGCGTCAACGACGCTCCGGCACTCGCCGCGGGCGACATCTCGATCGCGATGGGCGCCGCGGGCAGCGACGTGGCGATTCATTCCGCGACCATCGCCCTGCTCAACAGCAATCTCAACCGGGTGCCGTTCCTGATCGAGCTGTCGCGCCGCACGATCGGCGTCATCCGGCAGAACATGGTGATCGGCGCCGCCTTCATCGTGGTCTTTCTGGCGCTGGCAGGGGCCGGCTACGTGTCGCCGGTGATGGCTGCATTTCTGCACATCGTCAGCGGCCTGATCGTGGTCTTCAACTCGGCCCGCCTCGTCCGTTGCGGCGAGGAGATCGAGCGGTCGGAGGCGGAGCGGCTCGCGGAGGTCGAGGCTAGCCGACGTCGCGACGCTGGAAGAGCAGCACGGCCAGGCTGAGCAGTGCCGCGGCGACGAAACCCGCGTAGAGCGTGGCGGTGCCGACGTAGTCGCCGGTGATCGGGTGGCCCTGGGTGAGGGCATCGGCCGGCCAGAAGAACTGCAGGTTCGGCACCGCGACGTAGAACGGCCAGCAGACCGCCTGCAGCCAGGCGGGCCGGTCGGCCGACCCCACGACCGTGCCCAGGAAATACTCGCTCACCAGTCCCAGGAGAAATACCGTCAGGCAGGCGAGGAGCGTGGGAATCTGTCCGAGCCGGGTGCTCGCCGCGATCGCCACGGCCGCAAGCACCA